>Ga0308171_1003954_pt1 | contig 12774 bp, 10 predicted proteins | sample PhyGR1_FD_202135 | JGI IMG/M metagenome (GOLD analysis project Ga0308171, IMG submission 202135) | Phyllosphere microbial communities from UC Gill Tract Community Farm, Albany, California, United States - DLSLSG.R1 | ecosystem: Host-associated > Plants > Phyllosphere > Unclassified | place: USA... | reverse complement strand
CCACTGCCGAAGCAAAACGCGGCCAGGTGCTCTCGTTCCTGCTGCCGGTGTTGCTGACCATCACCTCGTTCCTGGGCGGTGCCTACCTGGTGATGGACACCACCGCCGGTGAGCGCGAGCGCCAGTCGCTGGAACCGCTGCTGGCCACCCCGGCCTCCCGCAGCGCGATTGTCAGCGGCAAGATCGTCGCCGCCTGCGTGGTGGGCATGGCGTCGCTGCTACTGACGTTGCTCGCGTTCAAACTGAGTGCGCAGCTCTCCAGCAGCGGGGCGGGACGGCAGCTCAACATGGGCTTCCTGCCGATGCTGCAGATGCTGCTGATCATGCTGCCGATGCTGTTCATCGGCACCTCGCTGCTGACCTTCCTGTCGGCGGCGGCCAAGAGCATGAAGGAAGCCCAGAGCCACATGACCTGGCTGATGCTGCTGCCGATGCTGCCGGGCTACGCGCTGATGGTGTACCCGATCAAGAGTGAGCTCTGGCAGTTCGCGGTGCCGTTCCTTGCGCAGAACCAGATGCTGCTCAAGATCATCCGCCACGAAGCGATCAGCCCGCAGATGTGGGCGGTCTACCTCGGCGCAGGCTTCGGCCTGGCGGCCCTGTTCTGGTACGCCGCCGTGCGTCGCTACCATCAGGAACGGTTGGCGATCTCGGGTTGATGCACGAAGGGCTCCGCAAGGGGCCCTTCTTCCTAACGGGGACGGAGGTAGTTAATAACAGGGACGGAGGTGGTTAATCCGGCGACCGTCGATTCCCTCTGGACGCTGACGCATAGCCGGCTAGTCGCCCTGTTCCTTGACGGGTCTTCCCGCAGGCCTGCACACCACGGACCTCTGCAATGCCCGCCCCACCATGTCCTGGAAGCGCGGGCTGCCCAACGCGCGCTCCTGCGCGATGTAGGCGACGATCCGCTCTCTTTCCTGCGGTTGGATGCCGGCCTGCAGCCAGCGGCTGTAAGCCACTGCGCGGGCTTTCGGTGTAGCGCCGAGGGCGGTGTAGCCAGCGTGGGGTGTCAGCATCGGGTTGTACTCAAGCCCCAGGTACGCCCGAGCGCTGGACCATCGATAGCTCTCGGGGAGGGCCACCAGCGCGGCCCGCACCGGATTCAATTCTATGTAGCGATGGACCATCAGCAGGTAGCCATCGGAATCCACCAGGCACGACTTGAAGCGGCCCTGCAGCAGCGTTCCGCTCCGAACATGTCGCTTGTTGAAGTACTGGACGTAGTTCTGCCCGCACCTCCGCATCGCTGACGCCAGCCCTTCGGTAACCATCGGCGATACCAGAAGATGCACGTGGTTGCCCATCAGTACGAAGGCGTGGATCAGGACGCCATGCCTTCGGCAGGCAGAGCGCAACAGACGCAGGTAGTGGCTCCGATCATCGTCGTCGATGAACAGCGCAGCGCGATTGACGCCACGCTGGATGACATGGAGGGGAATGCCAGGCAGAACCAGACGAGGGGAGCGGGGCATGGTCGCAACCGGTATGGCGAGGCATCACTCTGCAGAACCGCGCATCAAAACGCGCTAGGTCGGTGGCGCGGAACGCGGTAAGGGAAATGCGCTTAACTACCTCCGTCCCTGTTATTAACTACCTCCGTCCCCATTAAAAAAGGCCCGGATCGCTCCGGGCCTTTCGTCATCCAATCGTGCGTTGCGATCAGCCGCCTTCAGGCGCGAACGCGAGCGTGCGGCGGGTCGTGACCGGGGCGCCGACCGGTTCGAACTTCCAGCGTTTGACCGCGTTGAGTGCTTCGCGGTCGAACACGCGGGCCGGGGTGGCGCGCAGCACGCGGGCGGCGGTCACCGAGCCGTCCGTGCCCACCGTCAGTTCGACCAGCACTTCACCGGCGGTGCCCGAACGCAGGGCGTCGGCCGGGTAGCGCGGGGCCGGGGTACTGACCGGGCGCAGGGTCGATGCCGGCGCGGCGGCAGCCGGGGCCTGGCGGGCGGCGGCGGCCTGGGCGGCGGCGGCCTGCTGCTGGCGCTGTTCGGCCTCGCGGCGGGCGGCGGCCTGGCGCTCGGTGTCCTGGTTGTCGATGCGGGCGGCGGCTTCCTGCTGCGCGGCGATCTTTTTCGCTGCTTCGGCTTCCGTGGCCTGCTGCTGGGCCAGTTTCTGCTGTTCCACCAGCTGCTTGGCGCGGGTCTCGGCGTCCTTCTTGACCTTGTCGGTCTCTTCCTGGGTGCGCTTGAGCGCGGTCTGCATGCTGCCGCTGATGCCCTGCTTCAGGCGCGGCAGCGCCGGGGCGGTCGGGTCGACCTTTTCGATCAGCGCGACCAGGCGCTGGGTCTCGGCGAAGTCCTCGCGGCCCAGGTTCTGCTCGGCGGCGATCAGGGTGTAGGGCAGCAGATCGGTCAGCGCGCTCTTGACCGAGGCGTCATCCGGGGTCTTGTCGCGCAGTGCCAGGTAATACTCGATGGCGTTGTCGCCGGCCGGGGCATACATGCGGTTCTCGCGCAGCGCCTTGCTGGCCAGCTCCCGCAGTTCCTCGGTGCCCAGCGACTGGACCTTGGCCGACACCGCCGGTGCGGCCGGGGCAGCAGTAGGGGCCGCCGGTGCCGCGGGCGTGGCCGGTGCGGTGTCGTCCTTGCCCGAGCAGGCGGACAGGGCGATCAGCAGGATCATCGGCGCGAACAGGCGCGCCGGGCCATGAGTCTTGACGTGCGACATCCAACTCCCCTTTGAAGACGACGATACGTAGGGCCTGATGCGGTCAGGCCGACCGACGGCCATGGACGTTTCCCGACGCCCATGGCGGACCCGCAGGTGTGCAATCTAGCATCACCCCGCCCGGCCCGGGGGCCAGGCGGTCAGGGCAGGGGGCATCCTCACCGATGCCGCCACTGCCGGGCAAGCCTCAGTGCGACAGCGCCTTGCTCGGCGTGCCGTTCATCAGCTTGTCGGTGTAGGCGATGCCGATCGCCGACAGGATGAAGGCGGCATGGATGATGGTCTGCCACATCACGCCGGTCGAGGTCAGCCCACTGGCGCACTTGAAGACCTCGGCCGCGGCCGGACCCTGCGCGGCCACGACGGAGGCGACCGCCTGGAGGTAGGTATCGCTGTTGCACGCGGGCAGCGAGTCAAGGCTGCCCGCCGCAATGAACGTCTTCAGCAGGTGGATCGAGGAGATGCCGATGATCGACAGCGCCAGCTTCACCTTCAGCACGCTCGCGTTGACATGGCTCAGCCACTCCGGCTGGTCGGGGTGGTTCTCCAGGCGCAGGCGCGACACGAAGGTCTCGTAGCCGCCCACGATCACCATCACCAGCAGGTTGGAGATCATCACCACGTCGATCAGGCCCAGTACCAGCAGCATGATCTGCTGCTCGCCCATCTCATTGGCCTGGTGCAGCAGGTGCCACAACTCCTTGCCGAACAGGAACACGTAGACGCATTGCGCCAGGATCAGGCCCAGGTACAGCGGCAGCTGCAGCCAGCGCGAGGCGAAGATCAGGGAGGACAGGGGACTGATGGGGGTCTGGGTCGAACTCATGCTGGAATGCTGCGTTGCGGGGACGGCGCAGCGTAACGGTCCAGCTTGACCCTGCCAAGCCGAGCGACGGACTAGACTCGGGATTCCCTCTCCGCGCGAGTCCTCGCCATGATCGACCTGTACTACTGGCCTACCCCGAATGGCCACAAAGTCACGCTGATGCTGGAGGAAACCGGCCTGCCGTACCGGATCCAGCCGGTGAACATCGGTGCCGGGGACCAGTTCAAGCCCGACTTCCTGGCGATCTCCCCAAACAACAAGATGCCGGCCCTGGTCGATCACCAGCCCACCGATGGCGGGGCCGCGCAGCCCGTGTTCGAGTCCGGCGCGATCCTGCTGTACCTGGCCGAAAAGACCGGCCGCTTCCTGCCGGCCGACAGCCGTGGCCGGGTGGCGGTGCTGGAATGGCTGTTCTGGCAGATGGCCGGGCTCGGCCCGATGAGCGGCCAGATGGGGCATTTCAACGTGTACGCGCCCGACAAGATTCCCTATGCGATCGAGCGCTACGACAACGAAGTGCGCCGCCTGCATGGGGTGATGGACAAGCGCCTGGCGCAGGTCGCCTACCTCGGCGGTGACGAGTACAGCATCGCCGACATGGCCAGCTACCCCTGGATCGGGGCCTACGACACGCTTCCGGTCGATTTCAGCGCCTTCCCGAACCTCAAGCGCTGGCATGACGCGATCGCAGCACGCCCGGCCACCCAGCGTGCCTATGCCCTGCGCGAGAAGGTGAACCCGCAGGCCGGCAAGCCGCTCAGCGATGAAGAGCGCAAACACCTGTTCGGCCAGCGTTGAAACGTATGTAGTGCCGGCCGCTGGCCGGCTGCCCGCTGGATCCGACGCGGCCCCTACCTCCTCCATCCGGAGGTTCCGGCCGCTGGCCGCCGCCCGGGGAGGCGGGGTGCACCCGGCACGACCGCAGGGGTTTTGGTTAGGATGAAGCGTTCCCCGTGCCGCACCCGCGGCCGGGGACTGCCCAGACGCTGCCGGAATCCTTCATGCGCCACCTGTTCGCTTCGCTCGCCCTGATGCTCGCCTCGACCTCGATCGCCCACGCTGAAAAACTCACCCTGGATGCCATCACCGGTCCGCTGCCGTTGTCCGGCCCGACCCTGATGAAGCCCAAGGTGGCCCCGGACGGCTCGCAGGTCAGCTTCCTGCGCGGCAAGGACGCCGACCGCAACCAGCTGGACCTGTGGGCGTACGACATCGCCAGCGGCCAGACCCATCTGCTGGTCGACTCCAAGGTGGTGCTGCCCGGTACGGAAACCCTGAGCGATGCGGAGAAGGCCCGCCGCGAGCGCCAGCGCATCGCCGCGATGACCGGCATCGTCGATTACCAGTGGTCGCCGGATGCACGCACCCTGCTGTTCCCGCTCGGTGGTGAGCTGTACCTGTACGACCTGAGTAGGCAGGGCAAGGCTGCGGTGCGCCAGCTCACCCATGGGGAAGGCTTCGCGACCGATGCCAAGCTGTCGCCGAAGGGCGGCTTCGTCAGCTTCGTGCGTGCCCGCAACCTGTGGGTGATCGACCTGGCCAGCGGCCAGCAGATCCAGCTTACCCGCGATGGCAGCGACACGATCGGCAACGGCGTGGCCGAGTTCGTCGCCGATGAGGAAATGGACCGCCACACCGGCTACTGGTGGGCACCGGACGACTCGGCGATCGCCTTCGCCAGCATCGATGAATCGCCGGTGCCGGTGCAGAAGCGCTACGAGATGTATGCCGACCGCACCGAGATGATCGAACAGCGCTACCCGGCGGCCGGCGACCACAACGTCACCGTAAAGCTGGCCGTGATCGCGCCGCGTCAGAACGCCACGCCGACCTGGATCGACCTGGGCCGCAACCCGGATATTTACCTGGCTCGCGTCGATTGGCGTGATCCGCAGCGCCTGACGTTCCAGCGCCAGTCGCGCGACCAGAAGACGCTCGAGCTGATCCAGACCGAGCTGGCCAGCGGCCAGCAACGCACCCTGGTGACCGAAACCTCGCCGACCTGGGTGCCGCTGCACAACAGCCTGCGCTTCCTCAAACAGGGCGGCTTCGTGTGGTCGTCCGAGCGCAGTGGCTTCGAGCACCTGTACCGCATCTCCGATGACGGCAGGACCGTCACCGCGCTGACCGCCGGCACCTGGCCGGTGGACGAACTGCTGGCCGTCGACGAAGAGGTGGGCAAGGTGTATTTCCGCGCCGGCGTGGACAGCCCGCGCGAAAGCCAGCTCTACGCAGTGTCGCTGCAGGGCGGCACGCCGCAGCGCCTGTCGCAGGCGCCGGGCATGCATACCGCCAGCTTCGCGCGCAATGCCAGCGTCTACGTGGACAGCTGGTCCAGCACCACCACGCCGCCGCAGATCGCGCTGCACCGTGCCAACGGCGAGAAGATCGCCACCCTGGTCGAGAACAACCTGGAAGATCCCGCGCATCCGTATGCGCGCTATCTCGATGCGCAGCGCCCGGTCGAGTTCGGTACGCTGACCGCCGCCGACGGCAAGACGGCACTGCACTACAGCCTGATCAAGCCGACCGGTTTCGATCCGGCCAAGCGTTACCCGGCGGTCGTGTACGTCTATGGCGGCCCGGCCTCGCAGACGGTCACCAACAGCTGGCCCGGCCGTGGCGATCATCTGTTCAACCAGTACCTGGCGCAGCAGGGCTACGTGGTGTTCTCGCTGGACAACCGCGGCACCCCGCGTCGCGGTCGTGATTTCGGCGGCGCGCTGTACGGCGTGCAGGGCACGGTCGAAGTGGCCGACCAGCTGCGCGGCGTGGCCTGGCTGAAGCAGCAGGCGTGGGTGGACCCGGCGCGCATCGGCGTGCAGGGCTGGTCCAACGGCGGCTACATGACCCTGATGCTGCTGGCCAAGGCGTCGGACAGTTACGCCTGTGGCGTGGCCGGTGCACCGGTGACCGATTGGGGGCTGTATGACACCCACTACACCGAGCGCTACATGAACCTGCCGGGCAACAACCCGAAGGGGTATGAAGAAGCGCGCGTGCTGGCACACATCGATGGCCTGCGTTCGCGCCTGCTGCTTATCCACGGCATGGCCGACGACAACGTCCTGTTCACCAACTCCACGGTGCTGATGAGCGCCCTGCAGAAGCGCGGCCAGCCGTTCGAACTGATGACCTATCCCGGCGCCAAGCATGGCCTGTCGGGCAGCAACGCCCTGCACCGCTACCGCTTGGCCGAGGACTTCCTGGGGCGCTGCCTGGCGCCCTGATTCCCCGTTCCTGCCACCGGCCCGACAAGGAGTTCGCCGATGACATTGCCGCCCGCGCTTCCTGGTTCGACCGTGCCTCCCGGCTGGTGGCGCCGCCACTGGCGCTGGGCCATGCCATTGGCGGTGGTACTGGTGCTCGGGGGCGTAGGTGGTGTGGTGACCTGGAGTGTGCTGCGCTGGAGCGAGGCAGCACGCGAGAGTCCGCCGATGCGCGAAGCGCTGCGCCGCGCCGGCTGCAGCATCGAACTTGTGGAAGCGTTCGGTGAGCCGCTGCATATCGAGTCGATTCCGCTGGGTAGCATGCAGACCGCGATCACCGGCCAGCGCGATGTCGTTCTGACCGTGGCCTTGGAAGGACCTCATGCCTATGGGCGGTTGTTCGTGAAAGGAACCCGCAACGATGACGTGTGGGACTACCCGGTGATGTACGTGCTGGGCGAAGACAGGCAGACCTTCGACCTGACCGCGCTGGATGACGATGAGGCTGCGGGGGAATGCGCGCTGCGGCAATGTCGCCAACGCGGTCAGTGCAACGAGAAACCTGCGTTGTAGGGAAGCAGCCTGGCCCACGGCTGGCAAGGACCTGTCTCATTAGGCAGGCATGCGGATTGCCCGCGCTGATGGTGATCGACTGGCAGGGTGTGGATGTGTGTCGCACCGTATCCGGTGGGCGCGATAAGGCGAGGGACCGGCGACCGTACCGGCAGGATCCGAAGTCTCTGTGAGCTGCATCGATGTCGGAGTCGTCACGTGACTGAGCGCCGTTGTCTCCACCAGGTGGAGCTGTTGTGCGGCAGCACAGCGCATTCCTGAAAATTCGCGGGAAGAAACTGTCGTTGCTAGTCGCTTTTGGCGCCTGTCGTGGCCTGTGTGACAGACGTCTCCCGGTGACGCGTAGTCGGACCGTAGTGTTCGTCATGCCATGTGGCATGGACACTGGGGTGGGTCATGAAGCGTGCTCTGTTCGTTGCGGCGGTCGTGTTTTTGGCCAGTTCTCCTTCGCCTGCACAGGCCACGTCTAGGTTCGTCGAAATTCCTGCGGGAGGATGGGATCCCGGCCCAGAGCTACGCAGGCAGCACGAAGGCAGTATTGTTGACTGGGTTCGTCGTGTTGATGTTCATCCAGATGCACTTTTCGACGATTCGATTGAGGTCGATCTCTTCGACTTGAAAGTGCGCCTGCAGCGCGTTGCAGGCCACCCGCCAGGCGAGGCTTCGGATCCGGTCCACGTTCCGGCCGTCCAGAATGGCGGAGCATCATCCGAGATCATTCCCAGTCGGCTCCGTTGGGCTGGCAAAACCGCCGCTTCCTCTTCGCCGTGTACGGATGTGGAAGGGACGGTACGCGTTTCCGAGGGTTCTGACGGGCGACTGCAGGCTATCTTCGACATCGGCAGCTTCCGTTACGAACTCCGAGGTGACGTGCTGATCCGCAAGGATCTACGCAGGCTTCCGCGAGAGGCACCGGTGCGCGATGTCAGCCCCGCAGTGCGTGGTGCAGCCCCCACTGCCGAAGCCGGGACAGGCGGAAAATCAACGGTTCGTGTCCTCTTTTGGCTACGGAGCCGCTGCGCTTGGGAGTGATCGGGAAGAGGTCTTTGCCGAAATGCGGAAGGCCGTATGTCTGGCCAACGAAGGATTTCTTGACAGCGGAATTCAAGTCGAACTTGAGCGTGCGGGTAACGTACTACCCGGCTACCAGAAAACAGGTGTAACCCAGACATTGGACGATCTCATGGCCGGAAGAAGGGGGACACTGGGCTTCATGCACCAGGTCCGCGATGCTGCCAAGGCGGACATTGTGCTGATGATTATCGACACAGGTTCATCACCGCTGCTCTGCGGGCAGGCGCAACGGCTGCTGGCCACGAAGGAAACAGCATTCGCGGTTGTGGAGCGGAACTGCCTGGGGTCCACGACCAGCAGCCTTGCCCACGAAATGGGACACCTGTTCGGCGCCGATCATGAGCCTGCCAATGCATCGATCAGCCCGCCTCGGTTTGACCACGGCCATGGCTATCAGGCGCCGGAGAATGCGCCCGATCGCTGGAGGACTGTAATGTCCTATGAATGCTCTGGCGTGCCATGTCGCCGAGTGAATCTCTGGTCTTCGCCTGACCTCAGTCACAACGGATTGCCTGCTGGTACGGAAGGGACCCACCACAATGCAAGGGTCCTGAACGATACCCGTCAGATGATTGCCGACTTCTATCCGTAGCCATAGAGGGGAGAGATGAGCGGGGCCAGGCAGGCCATTATTACGGCCCCGCCGGCCCTGGCCGCCCCGGCCGCTGCCAAGCCTACCGCCTCGCCGGCCTGGGTGACCCGCAGCAACCCGCTGGCGCAAATCCTGCTCGATGCGCAGGGCCCGTTCCAGCCAGAAGAAACCGGCTTCTTCGGCGCACCCGGCTACGACGACAAGGTGGGCGACTATCGAGCTGCTCGTCGCGGCAGCTGTGGGTGGGTGAAGTGATCGGTGGGCGTGGTGCAGGGGGCATGCGCCAGGTTGTCCCCGTCATCGAAATGGAAAATGGCGAGTTGATGACGAGCTTCACCCGAGGTCATCTTCGTCACCAGCTGTTCGGGAACCTGTTGGTGCGCAGTGATCTGCGGAGGCTGCCGAACGAGGCACCCACGGTGCGCGACTCCTATCCGGTGGATCCGCTCATTCTCGACCAAGTCACTCAGTCCGTTGAGCGATCCACCCTCCGGCTCGCTGGCTATGGGAACAAATCACCGGCGGATGGTAGAGAGAAGGCCTTTAGCATGATGCAAAGAGCGGTCGCACATGCGAATGAAGGATTTCGAGAGAGCAGAGTTCTCGTTGACCTGCGGCGGGCGGGAAATGCGCTCCCCGGATATGCCGAATCGACCGTGTTGCAGACGCTGGATCTAGCGTTATGCATCGAAGGTCCGCTCTGGCTCGTTCATAGGGCAATTCCCTAAAGACGAGCAGGATATTCACCTATTGTGGAAGCCGATTCAATCTTGCGACCATCGATATAGGATCTCTGCTCATCTACCGAGCAATACCACCAGGGATGGACACGGATGGACCATCCTGATCCACGTGACCAGTATCCCAACCATCACAACTTGAATTTCAGTCGATCTGGATGCGGAATTTCAGGCTGGCATTCATGGAGAATCCAATGCCGCCTCCAACCCTCAAGTACAGCATTCTCGACCAATGCGTGCGTCTATCAGCGTTCGTATTCGTTGTTTGCATGTTCACTTCATGCGCAAAGAAGAATGATGATGTTCAGTCGGTTAGCGGTACGCCGGGGAATGCAGCGCCCGCTACTGCGACGGATATTCGAAGTGTCACGCCAAAAACGGTCGCAAGTGATGCCGACCTCCAATCTGCACAGCGTTTACCAGATGTTCCCTTGAAAGACCTGTATCCGTCGCTTCTCAACAGGGCAGAAGCAGGAGATATAGAAGCAAAACGACAACTCTTCTTGGTCCTCAATGAGTGCCGCGTTGCAATGCAACCAGACAGGTCTCTTGATTACTCCAACAGCCAAGTCTCGCCTGAAATTCTCAAAGCCAGCGGAAGAACGCGAGAGCAGTTCCTGATAGACCAGCAATTGCGCGCTCTCACGTACACCGAAGAAAAGCTCAAAGAATGTGAGGGAGTACCAGGTGATGCGCAAAAGGAAGCAGCCCGATGGCTGAAAGAAGCAGCGAAAGCGGGCGACACCTACGCGCGACTGGCCTACTACAACTATCTGGACCTCATTGTTGGAGATCAGCAGGAACAAGCGACCTCCCCTGAAGAAATTCAGAAATTCAATGAAGACTCATTTCGCTACATCAAGAGCGTAGCCGACACTAGCAATGCGGACGGCCTTTTCACGCTAGGAACGGCGTACGAGCGCGGCATCATTACACCGAGGGACCCGATTCGGGCCTATGCCTACAAAAAGGCGGCAGGTGAGCTGATGCCCATCAATCGAAACGATCAGATTCTGTATGTCATGGCTCAGTCCATGACGCCGAATGAGATCAGGAAGGCCAATCAACTAGCCAGTTCGCTGACACAAAGGAGCAAAGAATGAAGGTCTGGATGACCGCGGGCATTTTGCTGACTTCTCTGGTGGCGACGACAGCCTGCGTGTATGCCGGCGTTCCTGGCTCGAGGAAAATTGGTACCCACCCATGCCTGAGCTGTGTGCTTGGCTATCCAAGAGTTGATCCGGGCACCGCGAATGAGCTTGGTCTTGCTGTATCAAGATTCAATAGGCTCGTTTCTATACAGCCTCTGTGGATAGTCCCCGGAGATATCCTGACAATGTGTAACGAAGCTGCCTGCGTTGACTACCAAGTCACGGTTGGGGGAGAAGGCTACATCGGAGTCAAATATGAAACCCAGACCAGCACCCTTCCCCCGGCAGGCGGAAATGGAAATGGAAATGGAACTGGTACAGGATCAGGCAGCGGTTATGGGGACGGTCAAGGCGTCGGTAACAGTGGCGGGGCTAACCCCGGCAGCGGGTGCTATGGCAGTTGTGGCGGCGGACGAACCGGCACCGTGACTGTCGGACAACCCAAGCCAACTCGCCCGCCCACGCGTGAGAATTGAAGTTGCCGTAGGTAATCCCCCGCAGGTTGGCCGAAGCCAGAAGTGGAATTTTCTCGTCATCTACCCCCGACGAGATTCCATGAAGAAGTCACGATTCACCGACAGCCAGATCATTGCCGTTCTCAAGCAGGCAGAGGCCGGCGTGCCTGTACCCGACCTTTGTCGGCAGCATGGCATCAGCTCAGCGAGGTGCTACAAGGGGCACAGCAAGTCCGGCGGCATGGTGCGTCCATGGTTTCCCAGGGCAAGGAGCTGCAGGACAAGCTCCGGGGTCCTCCCGGCGCGGCATGACCTCCGGCCAATTGCCCCCGGCCCGCCAAGTGCGTAGGGTCGCAGGCATCCTGCCCTGGAGTTCCTGCATGAAGCCGCTTGTCCTCGCTGTCGCGTTGGTCCTGTCCGTTCCCGCCGCGCTGTCGGCCCCGCCGGCCCTGGCCGCCCCTGCTGCCGCCAAGCCTGCCGCCTCGCCGGCCTGGGTGACCCGCAGCAACCAGCTGGCGCAGATCCTGCTCGATGCGCAGGGTCCGTTCCAGCCGGAAGAAACCGGCTTCTTCGGCGTACCCGGCTACGACGACAAGGTGGCCGATTTCGGCCCGGACAACGGCGCCCGCTACCGTGCGGCGATGGCCAAGGCGCGCAGCGAGCTGCAGGCCAAGCTCGCCACCGAGCGTGATGCCAACGTCCGCCAGGACCTGGCGATCATGATCGCCGCCGCTGACCAGAACATCGAAGGCAGCGAGCTCAACGAGAAGTACCTGCTGCCGTGGAGCGATACCCCGCAGACCGTGTTCAGCGGCCTCAACCTGCTGCTCTCCGACCAGGTGCCGGCCGAGCGCCGGGCCAGGGCGCTGGATCGCCTGAAGGCCTACGCCGGGCTTGCCGCGGGCAGCCAGCCGGTGACCACGCTGTCGCGCCAGCGCTATGAAGAGCGCCTGGGCGACAAGACACTGCTGCAGCCGACCAGGATCGAAGTCGAGCAGTCGCTGGCCAATGTGGACACCTACATCACCGGCATCGAGCAGCTGTTCGGCAAGTACAAGATCGCCGGCGCCGAGCAGGCGCTGCAGACCATCGCCAGCCAGCTGCGCGAGTACCGCGACTGGACCCGCCGTGAAGTGCTGCCCAAGGCGCGCACCGACGCGCGCCTGCCCGAGCCGCTGTATGCCTACCAGCTCAAGCGCGTGGGCATCGACATCGCCCCGGCGCTGCTGATGCAGCGCGCCCAGCTGGAATTCATGGAAACCCGCTCGGCGATGCGCCAGCTGGCGCCGCTGGTGGTGCAGGCCAAGGGCCTGAGGGTCGCCGACAGCACCGATCCGGTGGCGGTGGTGCGGGCGCTGAAGGGCGACAAGATTCCGGACGACCAGCTCGAGCACCACTACCGTGGCGTGATCGATGCGATCGACCCGATCATCCGCAAGGAAAAGATCGTCGACGTGCCGCAGCGTCCGATGCAGATGCGC
>Ga0308171_1003953_pt1 | contig 12775 bp, 12 predicted proteins | sample PhyGR1_FD_202135 | JGI IMG/M metagenome (GOLD analysis project Ga0308171, IMG submission 202135) | Phyllosphere microbial communities from UC Gill Tract Community Farm, Albany, California, United States - DLSLSG.R1 | ecosystem: Host-associated > Plants > Phyllosphere > Unclassified | place: USA... | reverse complement strand
AACAACCCGATGCAGCTGTACCGTTTGTTGGCCACGTGCTCGCTCAGTCTTTTTTCATCAATCCGGCCAGGGCCGCGAAGGGGTTGTGGGTCGCCTTGGCGATGGTCGGGCTGCTGGTCGAGCCTTCAGCGTAGTACTGCTGGTCGGTGTAGCGCGAGTGCTCGTTGTCGTGGCAGTACAGGCACAGCAGTTCCCAGTTGGAGCCGTCCTGGGGGTTGTTGTCGTGGTTATGGTCGCGGTGGTGCACGGTCAGCTCACTCAGGCGCTTGCCGGCGAACTCGCGGGCGCAACGGCCGCATACATGGGGGTACATGCGCAGGGCCTTGTCGCGGTAGCCGCTTTCGCGCTCGCGCTGGGCATCGGCCAGAATGCGATCGAGCTTGGCGGTGTGGGGTGTGGACGAACTCATGGGGTTCACCTCGGATAATGACGGTCGTGCACTATATTAACGGTTTCCCTCGTCCGTAGGAGCGGTCCTTGGCCGCGAAAAGGTCGGCGCATCCCATGACCGCCCCTGCATCGGGCTGTGATGTATACTGCGCGCCGGTTTTTTGAGGTGCCGCCCCATGAGTACAGATGATCCCCGTTTCGCCGGTATTGCCCGCCTGTATGGTCTGGAGGGCATGCAGCGCCTGCGTGATGCGCACGTGGCCATCGTGGGTGTGGGCGGCGTCGGGTCTTGGGCGGCGGAAGCGATTGCCCGCACCGGGGTGGGCGAGATCTCGCTGTTCGACCTGGACGACGTCTGCGTCAGCAACGCCAACCGTCAGTTGCATGCGCTCGACAGCACCGTGGGCAAGCCCAAGGTCGAGGTGATGGCCGAGCGACTGCGCGGCATCAACCCTGGTTGTACCGTGCACGCGGTGGCTGATTTCGTCACTCGCGACACCATGGCTGAATACATCACACCGAACATCGATTGCGTGATCGACTGCATCGACAGCGTGAATGCCAAGGCCGCGCTGATCGCCTGGTGCAAGCGGCGCAAGATCCAGATCATCACCACGGGCGGCGCCGGCGGGCAGATCGATCCGACCCTGATTCAAGTGTGCGACCTGAACCGGACGTTCAACGATCCGCTGGCGTCCAAGGTGCGCTCGACACTGCGTCGCGACTATGGCTTTTCGCGTACGGTCACCCGTCACTACAGCGTGCCCTGCGTGTTCTCCACCGAGCAGCTGCGCTATCCCAAGCCCGATGGCAGCATTTGTCTGCAGAAGAGTTTCGTCGGTGACGGGGTGAAACTGGACTGCGCGGGGGGCTTTGGCGCCGTGATGATGGTGACGGCGACTTTTGGCATGGTGGCGGCGACCAAGGCGGTCGACAAGATCGTCGCCGGAGTGCGGCGGCCGGCGGATCGGGTCAAGGCGGGGGTCTGAGGGCAGGGCTGCCCACCCGACCAACAGGTTCACGCCAGTTCGCTCATCCGCTTCAATACCGCGTTCAGCCCATTGCTGCGCGAAGGTGACAGCTGGCGGCCCAGGCCCAGTTGCTCGAACCAGGCGTTAAGATCTAGCTCGCGCAGTGCCTGCGACTCCAGCCCCTGAACCCGCACCAGCAGCAGGGCCAGCAAGCCGCGGATCATCCGGGCATCGCTGGCCGCCTTGAAGTGCCAGTGCTCGTCCTGCCGCTCGGCCACCAGCCACACCACGCTCTCACAGCCGTGCACGCGATTGGCCTCTACCTTCTGCTCGTCGCCCAGCGGTTCCAGGCGTTCGCCCCACTGCATCAGCAACCGCGCGCGTTGCTCCCATCCGGCGGCCTGGGTGAACACCTCCAGTGCTTCTTGCGCCTGTGGACTCATCGTCATACGAGTATCTCCAGCGCCTTGTCCAGCGCGTCGAAAAACCGCTGCAAATCTCCCGAGTCGTTGTACAGGCCAAGGGACACACGAATGGCGCCCGACAAACCCAGGTGCTTCATCAGCGGCATGGCGCAGTGATGTCCGGCCCGCACGGCGACGCCCTGATCGGTCAGCAGGTGCGCCAGGTCGGCATTGTGCACGCCCTCCACGACAAAGCTGGCCAACGCGACCTGCGGTGCGCCGAGCAGTTGAACGCCACTGCGCGCGCGCAACCCTGCCAGCAGTTGTGCATGCAGGGCTGCCTCGTGTTCGGCGACCGCCTTCGCGTCCAGGCCGCTCAGGTAATCCAGAGTCGCGCCCAGGCCGATGACGCTGGCGATAGGCGGGGTGCCTGCCTCATGGCCCAGGGGCGCGGGATGGAAGCTGGCGCTCTGGTAGTCGGCCTGGTGCACCATCTCGCCGCCGAACTGCCAGTGCGCGAGCTTCTGCAACGCCTCGCGGCGTCCATACAACACGCCGACGCCGTCCGGGCCGTACAGTTTGTGGCTGGAAAACACATAGAAGTCGCACTGCATGTGCTCCACATCATGGCGTCCGTGCACCACGCCCTGGGCGCCATCCACCACCGTGATCGCACCCTGAGCCCGAGCCAGCGCCAGCAGGGGCGAGAGCGGTTGCCACGCACCGAACACATTGGACAACTGACTCACTGCCAATACCCGAGTACGTGGGCCGATGATCTGTGCGGCCGCTTGCAGATCAACCACGCCGCTGGCTTCCAGTGGCAGAACCCGTAACGACAGGCCGCGACGCTTGGCCAATTGTTGCCAGGGCAGCAGGTTGGCGTGGTGCTCGGCGGCGCTGATCACCAATTCATCGCCTGGCTGAAACTGCTCGGCCAGGCCATAGGCCAGCAGGTTCAGGGCACTGGTTGCACCGTGGGTGAAAACGATCTGCTCCGCACTGCTTGCATTGAGCCACTGCGCGACCTTCTCGCGGCTGGCTTCGAACGCACGCGTGGCCAAGGAGCCAGGCAGATGCTGCGCGCGATGCACGTTGGCCGCACCCTGGGCGTAGTACTGGCCGATGGCGTCGATCAGGGCGTGTGGTTTCTGCGTGGTGGCAGCGCTGTCCAGGTAGGTCTGCTGCTGGTGTTGCAAGGCGGCGATGGCTGGGAAGTCAGAGCGCCAGGGGGAGGCGTGGAACATGGTCGAAGACCCCGGGCAAGAGGCCCGGCAGAGATGCCGGGCCCGATATCGCCACTTAGTTGTGAGCGTGCAGCGCTTCGTTGAGTTCGATGGCCGACTTGTGGCTCTTGCACTCCACGGCGCCGGTGACCGAATTGCGACGGAACAGCAGGTCGGGCTGGCCCGCCAGGTCGCGCGCCTTCAAGGTCTTGACCAGTTGGTTCTGCTCGTCGAGCAGGGCCACCTTGGTGCCCGCCGTGATGTACAGGCCGGCTTCGACGGTGTTGCGGTCGCCCAACGGGATGCCGATACCGGCATTGGCGCCGATCAGGCAGCCTTCACCGACCTTGATCACGATGTTGCCACCACCGGACAGGGTGCCCATGGTCGAGCAGCCGCCGCCCAGGTCCGAGCCCTTGCCGACGAACACACCGGCCGAAACACGGCCTTCGATCATGCCCGGGCCCTGGGTGCCGGCGTTGAAGTTGACGAAGCCCTCGTGCATGACGGTGGTGCCTTCGCCGATGTAGGCGCCCAGTCGCACACGGGCGCTGTCGGCGATGCGCACACCGGCCGGCACGACGTAGTCGGTCATCTTGGGGAATTTGTCCACCGAGAACACTTCCAGCAGCTCGCCCTTCAGGCGCGCTTCCAGCTGACGCTCGCCCAGTTCGGCCAGATCGACCGCGCCCTGGCTGGTCCAGGCGACATTGGGCAGCAACGGGAAGATGCCGGCCAGGTTCAGACCGTGCGGCTGGGCCAGACGGTGCGACAGCAGGTGCAGCTTCAGGTACGCCTCGGGCGTGGAGGTCAGCGCGGCGTCTTCGGCCAGCAGGGTCGCGACCAGTGGCTTGTGGCTCTCGGCCAGGCGAGTGAGCAGGGCAGCCTGGGCCGGGTCGACGTGCTTGAGCGCTTCGGCCAGCTGCGACGCCTGGGTGTTGCTGAAGGTGATGGCCTGGTTGCCGCCGGTGTAGTTCAACAGGGGTGCAATGGCATCGACCAGCGCGGTAGATGGGTTGGTCAGGGGCTGGGCGTAGAACACTTCCAGCCAGGTGCCTTGACGGTTTTGCGTGCCGACGCCGAAGGCCAGGCTGAACAGAGAATTGGACATGGAATTACCTCGTGCAGAATGAGTGCGGGCCCGTGTCAGGCAAGGGCCGCTGCGTAGATGTCGGGCTTGAAGCCGATCACGGTCTTGTCGCCAAGCTGCAACACCGGGCGCTTGATCATCGACGGCTGGGCGAGCATCAGCTCGATGGCCCGGGCCTGGTCGATGTCGGCCTTCTGTTCGTCGGCAAGCTTGCGGAAGGTGGTACCGGCCTTGTTCAGCACGACCTGCCAGCCGTGCTCGTCGCACCAGCGGGCCAGGTGCTCGCGGTCGATGCCAGCGGTCTTGTAGTCATGGAAGGCGTATTGCACCTGGTGCTCGTCGAGCCAGGTGCGGGCCTTCTTCATCGTGTCGCAGGCTTTGATGCCGTAGAGAATATGCGTCATTGATCTAGGAGGGGCTACGAATGCGCCCCACTGCCTCCCGAAAACGAATCGGGGAATTATGCGGCATCGACTGTGACAGCGCCATGCTTGCGTGGGCGGGACTGGCCTGGACTTTGAAGCGATCACTGAACTGCGACATCCCGTTCGCGGCCAAACCTGTTGCAAACCGGTACCATGATCCCTGCCTGTCGATTCAAAGGAAATCCTGCCCCATGCAAACCGCCTACACCGTGCTGATCCTGTTGATGCTGGTCGGCGTTTCGCGGTTGTTCGCCCGCGTCATTCCCTTGCCATTGCCACTGCTGCAAATCGCCGCCGGGGCTATCCTCGCCTGGCCGACCCTGGGCCTGCACGTTGCGCTGGAGCCTGAGCTGTTCCTGTTTCTGTTTCTGCCGCCACTGTTGTTTTCCGATGGTTGGCGCATTCCCAAGCGCGATCTCTGGCATTACCGCGGCCCTGTGCTGATGCTGGCGGTGGGCCTGGTGCTGTTCACGGTATTGGGGGCGGGGTACTTCATTCACTGGCTGCTGCCCGACATTCCGCTGCCGGTGGCCTTCGCCCTGGCGGCGGTACTGTCGCCGACCGACGCCGTTGCAGTGTCGGCGATTGCCCAGGACCGCTTGCCGACCCCGCTGATGCGCATCCTTCAGGGCGAGGCGCTGATGAACGATGCCTCGGGCCTGGTGACCTTCAAGTTCGCCCTGGCGGCAGCGATCACTGGCGTGTTCTCCCTGGCCGACGCCAGTGTCACGTTCGTCCTGGTGGCGGTCGGCGGCCTGGCCTTGGGCGTGCTGCTGAGCTGGGTGGTGGGGCGTCTGCGTGTCTGGATGATTGCGCGGGGCTGGGATGATCCGGCCACCCATGTGGTGTTCATGCTGCTGTTGCCCTTCGCCGCGTATGTGCTGGCCGAACGCCTGGGCGCTTCGGGCATCCTCAGCGCGGTGGCTGCCGGCATGATGCAGAGCTGGCTGGACCTGCTGCCCCGGCAGACCCGCACGCGCATCCTCAACCGCAGCGTCTGGGCCTTGCTGGAATTTGCCTTCAACGGCTTGATCTTCCTCCTGCTCGGCTTGCAGTTGCCGGACATCGTCAAGGCAGTGCTGAGCCACGAGCCGACGTTGTGGCCTGCGTTGTCGTGGCGCTGCCTGGAGGTGCTGGCGATCTTCGGCGTCTTGCTGGTGCTGCGTTTCGTCTGGGTGCAAAGCACCTGGCGCGCGACGACATGGATACGCCGCCTGCGCGGCAAGGCCACTATCACGCGGCTGCCAGACGCCCGCTCCTGCGCGCTGCTGACCCTGGGCGGTGTGCGCGGCGCGGTAACCCTGGCCGGCGTCATGTCGGTGCCGCTCTTGATGGCACCCGGTCAGGACTTCCCTCAGCGAGACCTGCTCATCTTCATCGCCGCCGGTGTCATCCTGCTGTCGCTGGTCGTGGCCTGCATCGCGTTGCCGCTGTTGCTGCGCGGCGTGGCCACCAGCGATGATCAGGGCGCTCGCCAGGAGGTGCGTGATGCCTGGCGCCACACCGCCGAATCGGCCATTCGCTCGCTCGAAGAGGAAGATCCAGCGCAGAAAGCCACCGAGCAGGACGCCAGTCAGGCGGCCTTGGCGACCGAGCTCAAGGCGCGGATCATGTCCGAGTACCGCCAGCAGTTGGACGCGTTCGAGGATTCCGCGGAGGCCCAGGCGCTGGCCCGGCAAATGGATCAACTCGAACGCCACCTGCGGATCAAGGCACTGCGCGCGCAGCGCCTGGCACTCTATGAAATGCGCCGCGAACGCCGGATCGGCGACGATGCCGTGCGCGAGGTGCTGGCCGAGCTGGACATGAGCGAAGCCAACCTCGGCCACGGGCGCTGAGCCCGTGGCATGGCACCTGGGTCCACTGAGTTGAACCACTGGTGTTCCCGTTCGAATATCAAGGATTGCTCATACGGCTGCGCATGAGTTACTGTATATGCATACAGTAACTACGTGAGGTTCTATCCCATGCGCAGATTATCCAAACTGTGGACTGCCGTCGGTAGCGCGGTACCCGTCATCATCGGTTCGGCTCTCGGTGGCCTGGGATTGGTTGATTTCAACACTTTGCTGGCGATTTCGCTCATACCGCAGTTGGTTTTCCTGGCCATCGGGCAGTGGCCCGATTTCCAGCGAACCACGCACGAGCCGGCGTGGGAAGAACACGAATTCGAGTGCCTGCCGCGTTACGTGGTGCGTCCTGTGGTGGTTCGCCAGCGCCTCATGAGTGGCCGAGCGATGAATGAGACAATGGCCGGCTTCGAGATGAGCGACGCCCACCTCGGCCGAGCCCGCTAGGCGACCACCTCCGGGTATATGCGCCGCACAAACTTGCGGTCGCGGCGGCTCAAGGTGTGATTGATGCCCACTTCCCAGTCTCCCACGGTCTGCTCCTGCAGCACCGAGTAATGCATGATCGAAGTACGGTCATACGCCGTGCCCTTGGCCAGCGCCTTGTCGATCTTGTCCAACAGGTTGATGTCGACGGTCTGCTGGTCGATGCCCTTGGCCGCGAAGTACGCATACAGCTTGGGGACGTCCCACGGAATATCCGCTTTGGGGTGTTGATGCTCGTGCAGCAGTCCCAATACGTGACCGAACTCGTGCAGCACGGTCCGCCCGAACAGCGGATCATCCGGCTTGATGCCCAAGGCCATGGTTGCATCCATCGGGCTGGCCAGCAGCGCGTCGGTGCCGACTTGGCTGTAGTTGTCTTCGCCACCGGTATAGATGCGGATGTCGGCGAACGGGCTGTCGACGAAGTCGAACTTCAGGTTGGCCCAGCACAGCCACTGCCGTGACACTTTCTCGATGGCCGCTTGGTGCTCACGTGGGGTGTCGTTGAAAAAGCCGATGGTCAACGTGCGGCCGGGTGCCCAGAATTTCGAGAACTGGCCCAGAGCGCGTTTTGAACGTCCGGAAGAAGGGGCGCTCAACGCATTGGTCGCGCGCTCGGCCAGGGCCACGCGGCGTGAAGCCTCGATGTCGGAGGCAGGAAGGGGTTTGCAGAACAGTAGATCGCACATCATCAATGGCTCCTGAAAAAGAGCCACCGATGATGGCGATCAAACGCCCGGCACAGGCGTAGCTATGTGTTATCGACGCTCGAGAAACTGGCGAATGCGCTGAGCGGCTTCGACACACTCGCTCAACGGTGCGACCAGCGCCATGCGTACGCGTCCGGCACCCGGGTTGAGTCCATCGACTTCGCGGGACAGGTAGGATCCGGGCACCACCGTGACATGCTCCTGCTCGAACAGCTCGCGGCAGAATTGGGCATCGTCCATCGGCACCTTGGCCCACAGGTAGAAGCTGCCGTCGGGGCGCTTGACGTCCAGTACCGGCGTCAGGATGTCCAGCACGGCATCGAACTTTTCCCGGTACAGATCGCGGTTGGCCCGTACGTGAGCTTCGTCCTGCCAGGCGGCGATGCTGGCCAGTTGAGTTTGTACGGGCATGGCGCAGCCATGATAGGTGCGGTACAGCAGGAATGCCTTGAGGATATCCGCATCGCCTGCCACGAACCCCGAGCGCAAGCCTGGCAGGTTGGAGCGCTTGGACAGGCTGTGGAACACCACGCAACGCTTGAAATCACTGCGACCCAGCTCGGCGCAGGCCGTCAGCAGACCGGGCGGTGGTGCGTCTTCATCGAAGTACAGCTCGCTGTAGCACTCGTCCGCGGCGATCACGAAGTCGTACTCGTCGGCCAGGGCGATGAGTTTTTTCAAGGTCGCCAGCGGCACCAGGGCACCGGTCGGGTTGCCGGGCGAGCACAGGAACAGGATCTGGCAGCGCTGCCAGACATCGGCCGAGACCGCGTCGAAATCCGGGTTGAAGCCGTTCTGGTCCAGGCAGGGCAGGTAGTGCGGCTTGGTGCCCGCCAGCAGCGCTGCGCCCTCGTAGATCTGATAGAACGGATTGGGACTGACCACCAGCCCGTCGACGTCGCGCTGGGCAACGGTCTGGGTGAAGGCGAACAGCGCCTCACGGGTGCCATTGACCGGCAGTACGTGGCGCGCCGGATCGAGCCAACCCGCCGGGACCTGGAAGCGTCGCTCGCACCACTGTGCGATGGCTTCGCGCAGGGCCGCAATACCCTGGGTCGTCGGGTACACGGCCATCTGGTCGAGATTGTCGGCCAGTGCCTGCTTCACGAAGGCTGGCGAGCTGTGCTTGGGTTCGCCGATGGACAGGGCGATCGCACGCTTATCCGCAGCGGCGGTGACGCCACTGAGCAAGGCACGCAACTTCTCGAAAGGGTAGGGCTGCAACTGGTTCAACGCATGGTTCATATCAAATGCTCAAACGGGACAGCTCGACGCCTTGCGCCTGGCTGACACTGAGTTGGTCGACGATAGTGGCCTGCAGCCGACTGCACAGCTGCGGGTCGGACAGGGGCAGATTGTGCGCATCGGTGATGAAGAACACGTCCTCTACGCGTTCGCCCAGTGTGGATACCTTGGCATTCTGCAACGACAAATCGAACTCCAGGAAAATCTTGCCGATGCGGGCCAGCAGGCCAGGCCTGTCAGGCGCGCTCAGCTCCAGGATGGTGACCGGGCGCTGGGCATCGTTCTGGATGGTCACCTGCGGCGCGAAGGCGAAGTGCTTGAGCTGGCGCGGCACGCGGCGATGGATGATGTTGGGGTAGTCATCGGGGTTGCGCAGCGCATCGCTCAGGCCCTGGCGAATCTGCGCGACACGGCGCGGGTCGTTGCCGATCGAGCCGCCGTCGTTGTCCAGCACGATGTAGGTGTCGAGGGTGAACTGGCTGCTGGAAGTGATGATGCGTGCGTCGTGGATGTTCAGGTTGAGCTGGTCCATGGCCGCGACCGTCACCGCGAAGAAGTCGTGCTGGTCGGGCGCATAGATGAAGATCTGCGTGCCGCCCTCGAACTCGCGCTGCGTGGTTTCCTTGATCAGCACCAACGGATCGCCGTTGGCAGGCTGCTGGAGGATGGCGTCCGTATGCCAAGCCACGTCGCCGGCGTTGTGGCGCAGGAAATAGTCGTCGCCCAATTGCGACCAGAGCTGTTCGATGTCGTCCTGATCGGTGCCGCCGCGTACCAGTATTTCCAGGGCCGCGCTCTGCGTGCGACGAATCTGCTCCTCCCGGTCCAGCGGGTTTTCCAGACCCCGACGCAGCGCGCGCTTGGTCTCGGTATAGAGCTGACGCAACAGGCTGGCCCGCCAGGAATTCCACAGGCTGGGGTTGGTCGCGTTTATGTCGGCCACGGTCAGCACGTAGAGATAGTCCAGGTGCACCTCGTCACCGACCTGCTGGGCGAAATCGTGGATCACCTGCGGGTCGGAAAGGTCCTTGCGCTGCGCGGTGGTCGACATCACCAGGTGGTTCTGCACCAGCCAGACGATGAGGCGACTGTCCCAGGCCGGCAACTGGTGACGCTGGCAGAAGTGCTCGGCATCCACCGCACCCAGCTCGGAGTGGTCGCCGTTACGCCCCTTGCCGATGTCGTGGTACAGCCCGGCCAGGTAGATCAGCTCCGGCTTGGGCAGGCGGCCCATGACCTTGCTGGCCAGTGGGAATTTCTCCGAAACCTGGGTGTACTGCAGCTTGCGCAGGTGCTTGATCAGGTTGAGCGTGTGCGCATCCACCGTATAGATGTGGAACAGGTCGTGTTGCATCTGCCCGACGATATGGCCGAACTCGGGCAGGTAGCGGCCGAGGATGCCGTAGCGGTTCATGCGACGCAGGTTGCGGTGAATGCCCACTTCGCACTTGAACAGCTCGATGAACAGGCTGGTGTTGCGGATATCGTTGCGGAACGTATCGTCGATCAGGTGGCGGTGCTCACGCAGCAGGCGGATGGTGTCCGCGCGTACGCCCTTGATCTCCGGGTTCTGCGCCATCAGCACGAAGATTTCCAGCATCGCGAACGGAGTGCGCTTGAACACCTGGGTATGGGTCGCCTCGATATAGCCATCATGCAGCTGGAAGCGCGAGTTGATCGGTACCGTGGAGCCGGCATCGGGGTCGCCGAGAATCACTTCCTCGAAATGCTGGATGATCAGGTCGCTGAGCTCGGCGATGCTCATCACCACGCGGTAGTACTTCTGCATGAACCGCTCGATCGCCAGCTTCGCGTCGCTGTCCTTGTAACCCAGCAGGCCAGCGATGGAACGCTGGTGATCGAACAGCAGGCGGTCTTCGGCACGCCCGGCGAGCATGTGCAGGGCATAGCGGACCTTCCACAGGAACTCCTGAGAAGAGGCCAGCAGGTTGTTCTCGCTTTCCACCAGGAAGCCTTCACCGGCCAGCGCATGCAGGTTCAGCGTGCCGAACTGGCGGCGCGCCACCCACAGCAGGGTCTGGATATCGCGCAGGCCGCCGGGGGAGCCCTTGACGTTGGGCTCCAGGTTGTACTCGGTGTCGTTGTACTTGTGGTGACGGGCGGACTGTTCGGCGCGCTTGGCCAGGAAGAACTCGCGGCTGGGCCACATGCGCTCGGTGCTGGTGACCTCGAGCATGCGCTTGCGCAGCCGCTCGGGCCCGGCGATGGTGCGGCTTTCCATCAGGTTGGTGATGACCGTGATGTCGGCACGCGCCTGCTCGGCGCACTCATCGATGGAGCGCACGCTCTGGCCCACTTCCAGGCCAATGTCCCACAGCAGGGTGAGAAAACGCTCGATCGAATCGCGAAAGACCTCGTAGTCGGGGCTTTCGAGCAGGATCATCAGGTCGATGTCGGAGTAGGGGTGCAGTTCGCCGCGACCGTAGCCGCCCACGGCGACCAGGGCGATGTCGGCATCCTCGCTCCAGTCGAACTGGTTCCACGCCCGTTCCAGGATGTTGTCGACGAACCAGGCACGGTCTTCGATCAGCCGACGAATGTCGCGGCCGTTGCGAAAGCGCTCGTCGAGCACATCGTGAGCCTGGCGAATCGCTTTCTTGAAGGCCGCGATGGGGCTTGCCTTCAATGCCAGTTCGGCCTGGAACTGGCCGCGATCGAACAACTCCGGATCCACCTGCGGCATGTCGTATTCCTGAAGAGATTAGTGGCCTGAACGGTTCGCCCGCCTGCGCGGCATCACGCCGAAACGCGGGCGATGGTGTCGTCGCTGCGCAAGGTGAAGATCTCGTAGCCGGTAGCCGTCACCACCAGGGTATGCTCCCACTGCGCCGACAGCTTGCGGTCCTTGGTGATCGCCGTCCAGCCATCGCCCAGCACCTTGGTGTCGGCCTTGCCCTGGTTGATCATCGGCTCGATGGTGAAGGTCATGCCTTCCTTGAGCTCCATGCCGGTCCCGGCACGCCCGTAGTGCAGCACCTGGGGTTCTTCGTGGAACACCTTGCCGATGCCGTGGCCGCAGAATTCGCGGACCACGGAAAAACCGTTCTTCTCGGCGTGCTTCTGGATGACTTCACCGATGTCGCCCAGACGGCAACCTGGCTTGACCAGTTCGATGGCCTTGTACAGGCATTCCTGGGTCACTTGCGACAGACGCTCGGCCCACACCGGTACGGTGCCGACATGGAACATGCGGCTGGTGTCGCCGTGGTAGCCGTCCTTGATCACGGTGACGTCGATGTTCAGCACGTCGCCGTTCTTGAGCGGCTTGTCGTTGGGGATGCCGTGGCAGACCACATGGTTGATCGAGGTGCAGATCGACTTGGGGTAGCCTTTATAGTTGAGCGGGGCAGGGATGGCCTGCTGCTCGTTGACGATGTAGTCGTGGCACAGGCGGTCGAGCTCTTCGGTGGTGACACCGGGCTTGACGTGAGGCGCGATCATCTCCAGCACCTCGGCCGCCAGGCGGCCGGCAATTCGCATCTTCTCGATGTCTTCGGGGGTCTTGATGGTCACGGTCATTCGGGGCTCTCTGAGCGCTTGCGCGCATTCGCAGGCTGGAAATCGAGGCGATTCTACCAGAGCCACCACGGACTGCCGCGCGGCGCTGACGACGCCTCTATATAAGAGGTGATGGGCGTCATTGTCGCGCGAATCCGGCAGCGGCGCAAAAGCCGTTGTGCATCGACGCTATTTCAGGTTTCTATATCGAGGCGGCTATGGTATAAAATGCGCCGCTTTCCGGGGATGCCCCGGGAGCAACCAAACCCACACACGTGTCGACACGATGACCTGGGTGCCGGTGGTTCTGCCACGGGTTGGTCATTGGGATACGTGGAGGCTTAACCCGACTTATCAAGGAACTATCATGTCCCAAGTCAACATGCGCGATATGCTGAAGGCCGGTGTGCACTTCGGTCACCAAACCCGTTACTGGAATCCGAAAATGGGTAAGTACAT
>Ga0308171_1003951_pt1 | contig 12784 bp, 13 predicted proteins | sample PhyGR1_FD_202135 | JGI IMG/M metagenome (GOLD analysis project Ga0308171, IMG submission 202135) | Phyllosphere microbial communities from UC Gill Tract Community Farm, Albany, California, United States - DLSLSG.R1 | ecosystem: Host-associated > Plants > Phyllosphere > Unclassified | place: USA... | reverse complement strand
GCAAGATCCGCCATCACTTAAACTGATGGCAGGGCCTGGGGGGATACTATCCCCCCAGGTTGGGTCCAGGAGGCAGCGCCCCCCTGGTGACGGGACCTTACCGCCCCAGTCCTTCCCAGAAATCCCGCACCTTGGCGAAGAAGCCATCGCTGTCCGGGCTGCTGCGGGCGTGCTCGCCCGCCTCGGCCTCGAACTCCTCCAGCAGCTCGCGCTGGCGGGCCGTCAGGTGGCGCGGGGTCTCCACCGCCACCTGCACGTACATGTCCCCCCGCGCGGCCGAGCGCAGCACGGAGAAGCCCTTGCCGCGCAGGCGGAACTGGTCGCCCGACTGCGTGCCGGCCGGGATGGTCACCCGCGCCCGCCCGCCATCGATGACCGGCACTTCCACCGCATCGCCCAGCGCGGCCTGGGACATCCGCAGCGGCACGCGGACGAAGATATTCGCCCCGTCCCGCTGGAAGATCTCATGCGGCTGCACGCCGATATCGACATACAGGTCGCCCGCGGGGGCGCCCCGCAACCCGGCCTCGCCTTCGCCGGTCAGGCGAATGCGGGTGCCGTCCTCGACACCGGCGGGGATGGTCACGTTCAGGGTGCGCTCGCGGTGCACGCGGCCGGCGCCGTTGCACACCTTGCAAGGGTTCTTCACCACCCGGCCGCTACCGCCACAGGTCGGGCAGGCGCGCTCGATCAGGAAGAAGCCCTGCTGGGCGCGCACCTTGCCGGCGCCGCCGCAGGTCGGGCAGGTCTGGTTGGCGGTGCTGCCCGCCTCGGCGCCGGAGCCGTTGCAGGCATCGCACTGCACGCTGCTCTGGACGCGGATATTCTGCTTGGCGCCGGCGAAGGCCTCCTCCAGGGAGATCTCCACCTCGGTACGCAGGTCGGCACCCCGACCGGCCGCCTGGCCGCGCTGGCGCCCGCCACCGCCGCCAAAGCCGAACATCTGCTCGAAGATGTCCTCGAACCCGCCGCCGCCGAAGGGGTTGCCGCCGCCACCGCCCCCGCCGCCCATGCCACCCTCGAAGGCCGCGTGGCCGTAGCGGTCATAGGCGGCGCGCTTCTCGCCATCCTTCAGGACCTCATAGGCCTCGGAGCATTCCTTGAAGTTGGCTTCCGCTTCCTTGTCATCCCGGTTGCGGTCCGGGTGATACTTCATGGCGAGCTTGCGATAGGCCTTCTTCAGCTCATCGTCGCTGGCGCCCCGGGCGACGCCCAGCACTTCATAGTAATCCCGCTTGGCCATGGCCGGGTCAGTCCCCCGCTATACAGTCAACAAGGCTGCGCCCGGTCCCCTCGCGGGGCCGGGCGCGACGCTTCAGTCAGGTCGGAAACCCGGCGTTCAGCTGGGCTTCTTCTTGCTCGGGTCGACTTCCTCGAATTCGGCGTCGACCACCTTCTCGCCATTGGCCGACTGGCCCTGGCCGCCCGGCGCACCCTGCTGGGCGCCGGCTTCCGGCGCGCCTTCCTGCGGCGTCGCCTTGTAGATGGCCTCACCCACCTTCATCGCGGCGGCGGAGAGGCGCTCGGTCGCGCTGGTGATGGCGTCCAGGTCGTCGCCGTCCTTGGCGGAACGCGCGGCTTCCAGGGCACCCTCGGCCTCGCCCTTCTCGGCGTCGCCGATCTTGTCGGCGTTCTCCTTCAGCGACTTCTCCGTGGAGTGGATCAGCGCTTCCAGCTGGTTCTTCGCCTCGACGGCCGCGCGGCGCTTCTTGTCCGCCTCGGCATTCGCCTCGGCGTCCTTCACCATCCGCTCGATATCGGCGTCAGACAGGCCGGACTTGGCCTGGATCTTGATCTGCGTCTCCTTGCCCGTGGCCTTGTCCTTGGCCTGGACGGAGACGATGCCGTTCGCGTCGATGTCGAAGGTCACCTCGATCTGCGGCACGCCACGCGGCGCGGGCGGAATGCCCTGCAGGTCGAAGTTGCCCAGCAGCTTGTTGTCCGCCGCCATCTCGCGCTCACCCTGGAACACCTTGATGGTGACCGCGGTCTGGTTGTCGTCGGCGGTGGAGAAGGTCTGGCTCTTCTTGGTCGGGATCGTCGTGTTGCGGTCGATCAGGCGGGTGAACACGCCACCCAGCGTCTCGATGCCCAGCGACAGCGGCGTCACGTCCAGCAGCAGCACGTCCTTCACGTCGCCCTTCAGCACGCCGCCCTGGATGGCGGCGCCGATGGCCACGACCTCATCCGGGTTGACGTTGCGCGCGGGCTCCTTGCCGAAGAACTGCTTCACCGCCTCGATGACCTTGGGCATGCGGGTCATGCCGCCGACCAGGATCACTTCGTCGATCTCACCGGCGTTCAGGCCGGCATCCTTCAGCGCCTGCTTGCAGGGCTCCAGCGTGCGCGTCACCAGGTCGTCCACCAGGCTTTCCAGCTTGGCGCGGGAGAGCTGCAGGACCAGGTGCTTCGGGCCGGAGGCATCGGCGGTGATGAAGGGCAGGTTGATCTCGGTCTGCTTGGCGCTCGACAGCTCGATCTTGGCCTTCTCGGCCGCTTCCTTCAGCCGCTGCAGGGCGAGCTTGTCGCCGCGCAGGTCGATGCCGTTCTCCTTCTTGAACTCGTCGGCCAGGTAATCGATCACCCGCTGATCGAAATCCTCACCGCCGAGGAAGGTGTCGCCGTTGGTGGACTTCACCTCGAACACGCCATCGCCGATCTCGAGCACGGACACGTCGAACGTGCCGCCACCCAGATCGTACACGGCGATCGTGCCGGTGTGCTTCTTGTCCATGCCGTAGGCGAGCGCCGCGGCCGTCGGCTCGTTGATGATGCGCAGCACCTCGAGGCCGGCGATGGCGCCGGCTTCCTTGGTCGCCTGGCGCTGGCTGTCGTTGAAGTAGGCGGGGACGGTGATGACGGCCTGCGTCACCTTCTCGCCGAGATAGGCCTCGGCCGTCTCCTTCATCTTGGTCAGCACGTTGGCGCTGATCTGCTGCGGCGCCTGCTTCTCGCCGCCCGCCTCGACCCAGGCATCGCCATTGTCGGCACGGATGATCTTGAAGGGGGCCAGGCCCGCTTCCTTCTTGACCATGGCGTCGTCGAACCGGCGGCCGATCAGGCGCTTCACGGCGTACAGCGTGTCGGTCGGGTTGGTCACGGCCTGGCGCTTGGCGGCCTGGCCGACCAGACGCTCACCATTCTTGGTGAAGGCGACCATGGACGGCGTCGTGCGCGCGCCCTCGGCGTTCTCCAGCACCTTGACCTCGCTGCCCTCCATGATGGCGACGCAGCTATTGGTGGTGCCCAGATCGATGCCGATAACTTTGCTCATCCGAATTCTCCTTTTGGCGGACGGGGGCGGCCCATATCGAGAGGCGCCGCGCCCATCCCCGGCTTGCTTACGTAGCGGATGGGGTGGGGGCCGGCCCTTCCAGACCCGGAAAGGCGGCTCGGCCCCCGATGTATTGGTCCGCACGCCGCCGGACAAGGGCGGCATGCGGGCCATGCGTAAAAATTGTGCAGCCCGAGCGACTGCACCCGGATCAGGCGGCGCCCAAGCCCAGGCTTGGGACCACAGGCTTGGGGCCACCTGGGCCGTCAGGCGGTCTCGGAGACGCCCTCGCCCGCCACCACCACCATGGCCGGCTTCAGCAGGCGGCCATTCAGCGTCCAGGCCGGGGTCCAGGCCTGGATGACGGTGCCGGCGGCCACGCCCTCCGGCGGCGGCTGCTGCGCCATTGCCTGGTGCAGCTCAGGGTCGAAAGGCTGGCCGGCGGGGTCGTGCTTCGCCACGCCATTGCGCTCCAGCACGGAGACGAAGGCGCGCTCCACACCCTCGAAGCCGCCGCGCAGCTTGGCCAGCAGCTCCGGCTCATCGTCCTGCGGCGCCGGCAGGGCATCCAGGCCACGGCGCAGGTTCTCGGCCGCTTCCACCACGTCGCGCGCGAACTTCGTCACGGCATATTGGCGGGCCTCGTCTACCTCCCGCTTCGTGCGGGTGCGCAGGTTCTGCATCTCGGCCTCCGAGCGCAGCCAGCGATCCTTCAGCTGCGCCACCTCGGCCTCCAGCTCCGCAATGCGGGCCAGGGTGTCGGCGGGCTGCTGCGGCTGCGCTTCGGTGGCCTCCGGCGGGGTCGTATGCTCGTTCATCAGGTGATCATTCTTCATGGTCATGGGGGGTCCGGGCAGACCCGGTCAGGCACGACACCTAGGGGCTGCAAGGCCCCGGAACAAGTTATGCGAGCCACGCGCGGAAGGGGAGATGCCCTGTGAACGCGTGGCCCCCGCTGGAGATCGGTGGGAGAAGGAAGGCCGGGGAAGGAACTCCCCAGGTCCCAATCTTTCTGTTTTCGAGTTTTGCGGCGGTGGCTGCCGGAGGGCGCGGTCCTCGGAGACGGCTGGATACGCCGAAGGTCCTGGACCTCCAGCAACTGAAGGCTCAGCCCGCGGGACGCCATATTGAAAACCATCAAGCCGCGTCCGCTCCCAGCCCGGCAGCGCCAACGCCAAACTCGCAGAAAGAAAAGAAGGGGCCCGGGGAATTCCTTCCCCGGCCTTCCCTTCCCCATCCGCGCAACCCCATGCATCCACCAATTGCATCCCCAGGCGATGCCAGCGGCATGCGGCACCTTGACCCGGGCGCCTCCGGTGTCATTTCCACCCCATCATGCAGCTCTCCTCCGCCCCCCGCCCGCGTGTTGCCATCGTGCTGTTCAACCTCGGGGGGCCTGATTCCCCCGAGGCGGTGCGCCCGTTCCTGGAAAACCTGTTCATGGACCCGGCCATCCTGCGGATGCCCGGCTTCATCCGGAAGCCCCTGGGCAAGTTCATCGCCTACCGCCGCACCAAGGCCGCGAGCGAGAACTATGCCATCCTCGGCGGCCGCTCCCCGCTGCTGCCGCTGACGGAGGAACAGGGCGCCGCCTTGCAGGACGCCCTGGCGCGGGACATGCCGGAGGCCGAGAGCCGCTGCTTCGTCGCCATGCGCTACTGGCATCCGTTCTCGGACGCCGCGGCGCAGGCGGTGCAGGCATGGGGGGCGGACGAGGTAGTCTTGCTGCCGCTCTACCCGCAATTCTCCACCACCACGACCGGCTCCTCCATCACCGCCTGGAACGATGCCTGCGCCAAGATCGGCCTGTCCCTGCCCACCCGCACCCTGTGCTGCTGGCATTCGGACGACGCCTTCGCCGCCGCCACCGCCGCCATGCTGCGCAAGGCGTATGACGAGGCGCTGCCGCAGGTGCAGGGCGGCAAGAAGCTGCGCATCCTGTTCTCCGCCCACGGGCTGCCGGAGACGATCGTCAAGCAGGGCGACCCCTACCAGTGGCAGGTGGAGCGCAGCGTGGCCGCCGTGGCGGCGCAGCTGGGGATCGAGGGGCTGGACCACCAGCTCTGCTACCAGTCCCGCGTCACGCCGCAGAAATGGCTCGGCCCCTCGACCGAGGAGGCGCTGGAGAAGGCGGCGAACGACAAGGTGGCCGTGCTGGTCCACCCCATCGCCTTCGTCTCCGAGCATTCGGAGACGCTGGTGGAGCTGGATGTCGAGTACAAGGAACTGGCCCACAAGCTGGGCGTACCCGGCTATTTCCGCGCCCCGGCGCAGAACAGCGACCCGGCCTTCATCAGCGCCCTCTCAGGCCTGGTGATGCGGCTGCGGGATGCGGGGGCGCGCACGCTGTGCTCCTTCGCCGGCGGGCGGCAATGCCCGAAGGTGCATTCCGGCTGCCCGCATACCGGGGTAAAAGCGCCGGCCACGCCCCGGAAGGTCGCCGCATGAACCACCCCCGCCCCGCCGCCGTGCTGTTCGATTGCGACGGCGTCCTGGCCGACAGCGAAATGCTGGTGAACGCCCTGGTGGCCGAGGACCTGACCGCCCGCGGCTGGCCCCTCAGCGCCGAGCAGTGCAAGGGTATCTTCCTCGGCCGCTCCATCCCCGACATGGTCCCGGTGGTCGAGCAGCAGGTCGGCCCCCTGCCGCGCGAGTGGGGGGACGAGCTCTCCCAGCTCATCGCCCGCCGCATGAAGCAGGAAACGCCACCGATGCCGGGTGCCGTGGCCGTGGTGCGTGCCCTGGTGGCCGCCGGCATCCCCGTCGCCTGCGCCAGCAACTCGGGGCGGGAGGAGCTGGCGGCCAAGCTGGCCGGGCTCGGCCTGACCGAGGTGTTCGGCCCGCGCGTGTTTTCCTGGCAGGACGTGCCGCGCCCGAAGCCGGCGCCGGACATGTACCTGGCCGCCGCCGCCGCCTGCGGCGCCGCCCCGGCCGATTGCGTGGTGGTGGAGGACAGCGCCCTCGGCGCCCGCGCCGGCATCGCCGCCGGCTGCCGCGTGATGGGCTTCGCGCATGAGACGCCGCCCGCCCTGCTGGAAGCGGAAGGCGCCCGCCCCTTCCACAGCATGGCTGAGTTGCCCCGCCTGCTGGGCATCGCCGCATGACGATCGACGCGCTGGCCGGCGTCTATCCCTGGGTCAAGGCGCTGCACCTGATCTCGGTGATCGCCTGGATGGCGGGGATGTTCTACCTGCCGCGCCTCTACGTGTACCACACGCCCGCCCCCGCCGGCTCCGACCGCAGCGAGATGCTGAAGGTGATGGAGCGCCGCCTGCTGCGCGCCATCATCAACCCGGCCATGGCCGCCACCTGGCTGTTCGGCCTGTGCCTGGTGCTGACGCCCGGCGTCATCGACTGGTCGGCCGGCTGGTGGCACACCAAGCTGCTGAGCGTGGTGCTGATGTCCGGCCTGCACGGCCACCTCGCCGCCGCCCGCAAGTCCTTTGAGCGGGACGAGCGCAAGCACTCGGAGCGCTACTGGCGCTTCGCGAACGAAGTGCCGACGGTGCTGATGGTGGTGATCGTGATCATGGTGATCGTTCGCCCGTTCTGAGGGGCGTCGCGCTCCCGGGGGCGCTGCCCCCGGCCCCCGCCGGGGTGGAAAGTCCACCCCGGACCCCGCTGGGTGTTTTTGCCTTTGGTCTGGACGGGCCTTTGTGTGCGCCGAACTGTTGCTTCGCAGCAGTTTGACAGGCCCCTGGCACGTTCAGCCCGGCTCCTCGCTACCACTTCCGGCGCACCGATCTTTCTATAAAATATTATAAAACAGCAGCTTGGTAAATGCTCGCCGCAGTTATTTGTAGCGGCCTTGCTTCAACCATGTCCGATCACATGGTGAACAAGTTCGGTCGATTCAGCCCGCGATCACACTGTCAAACACAGCGACAAACCCCGCCAAGGCACGCCTGAAAATGGGTTCCCAAAGGCCTCAGGCCTTTGGCGGGGCGAGTTTGAGAGGGGCAGCGCCCCTCTCAATCAACGGCCGGGCAAGAAGACCCGCCCCTCAGCGCCACTCCACCGTCTGAAGCTGCATCAGCGGAAAGCGGGCCACCGAAAGGGTCCGGTCCTGCACCGCCACCGGTAGTTCGACCACCGGGGAGCCCCCGCCGGGGTCCAGACGCGTCAGCAGCGGCAGCACGCGGCGCACCGTGTAGGCGGTCCGGGCGGGGATGGCGCCGCTGGCGGTCAGGGCATCCAGCGTCGCGGTGGGGTTGGCTACGCGCACGGTGCCGGCGCCGCTGGGCTGCAGGGCGTCGTCCAGCGCCAGGCTGGCGGCGGCGCTGACGGCGGTGGGGCCCCAGCGCAGCGTCAGGCCTTTCACCTCTACCCGGCCGCCGGCATCGCGCCACAGCGCGACGCGGCGGGGCAGCGGGCCGGCTGCGTCCAGCGGGCCGGAAATGGCGGCATCCAGCGTCAGGTCATCGATGCGGGGGCCGAAGGCGGGGCTGGGGGGCAGCAGGTGATCTGGCAGCGTCAGGCCGCGTATCCGCAGTGTCAGCCCCAGCGGCTGGCCGGCGGGGGCATCGAAGCCCAGCTGGGCGGTGGGCAGCAGGATGGTGCCAATGGACGTCTGCAACTCCGCCGACTCGGCCCGGACGCTGCCGGCGGTGGGCGGGGCCTGGCCGTTCAGCAGCACCTCGCCTTGCAGGCTGGCGGTGCGCAGCGGCATGGAGGGCCCGGCCAGCGCCAGTTGCTGCGCGCCCTCGGCCGACCAGTGCAGCAGGTTCAGCGCCGGGGGCGAGACCGAGAGCGTCACCGCCTCCGCCTGCCAGGCCACGGAGCCGGTGGCGAGGCCGAAGCCCGGCAGGCGCAGGCTGGCCGCCCAGGGCCAGCCGCCGCGCTGGGGCGGGCCGTATTCCACCTGCCAGCCCTGGGCGCGGCGCTGGGCCGCCCAGGCCTCCAGCCCTTGCTGGATCTGCCCGGCCATCCAGGACAGCGCCGCCGCGTGGGCGCCGGCCAGGGCCACCACCGCCAGCAGCAGGAACAGGGGCCAACGGCGCCGGCGGCGCGGCTGATGTGGGATCGCGGGGGCCGACATGCCCGCTTGCGGCTTCCGGGTGCTCACGCCTGGGGATATAGCGCGTGACATGCCCGCGCGCATGGCTCCGCTGACGAACCCGGCCACAGCGAACCAGGACCCGCTTCCACAGGCGCCGCTGGAGCCTGTCTGGCCCGGCCTGTCCGCCTCGGACGCCGCGCTGCTGGACCCGGACGGGCATCTCTACGTGTTCGGCTACGGCTCGCTGATCTGGAAGCCGGGCTTCGCGCATGTGGGCCAGCACCCGGCGCTGCTGCGCGGCTTCCACCGGCGCTTCTGCATCTGGTCCCGCTCCTACCGCGGCACGCCGGAGGCACCGGGGCTGGTGCTGGGCCTGGCAAAGGGCGGCGCCTGCCGTGGCGTCGCCTTCCGCGTGGCGGCCGCGCAGGCGGCCGAGGTGCTCGCCTACCTGGATGAGCGGGAGATGACTGGCGGCGTGTATCACCGCCGCCGGGTGCCCCTGCGGCTGTTGGACAGTGGTGAGACCAGGCAGGCCGTCGCCTTCGTGGCCGACCGCCGCGCCGCCGCCTACTGCGCCAGCCTGACGCCGGAGGCGATGGCGGCTGCGATCGCGCGCGGCCACGGCATCATGGGGCCGAACCGTGAATACCTGCTGAACACGGTGGCGCATCTGCGCGAGATGGGTGTGCGCGATGCCGGGCTTGACCGCGCCGCGGCCCTGCTGCCGGTGAGGTAAGCGGCTGGTTGGGCACAATTTTGCCCACAGGCCGGTTGGAGCGGGAAAATTATCCACATCGGCTTCCGCCCTTCCCTGTGGCCCGGGCGACACACTGCGACCCATCCACAGGAACGAAGGATGAAAATCCTTATTTTCTAATGAGTTAGAGAAAAAATCGTCTCGCTGCGGCTTGGTTTTTCAGGCTTTCGCACCGCAGGAATCGAAGCGTTGCAGGGCTTTAGGACCTGTCCTTGCAAAGGCCTGCCAATGCCTTCCGCGCGTTATCCCACAGAATTATCCACAAGCCGGGCATAACCCGGCGGCAGCAGCCTTTCGCTCTCCGTCTCGATCACATCCTGCATCCGTGCCAGCAGCACGGCACGCGGCAGGCCCTGCGGCAAAGGCGGCAGGATGGCCACCGTCAACGTGCCCGGGCGCTTGGCGAAGGCGCGCTTGCCCCAGAACATGCCGCTATCGGTCGCCACCGGCACGATCGGCCGGCCGACCGCCGCGCCCAGCGCCACCACGCCGGGCAGGTACGGCACGCGCTGGCCGGGGGCGGTGCGGGTGCCCTCGGGGAAGATGATGATCTGGGAGCCCTCGGCGGCGGCGGCGCTGGCTTCCCGCACCATCCGCTTCAGCGCGCTGGCGCCGCCGGCACGGTCCACCGCCACGGCGCCGTATTTGCGCGCCAGGGTGCCCCACACCGGAATCCGCAGCAGCTCCTGCTTCAGCACGTAGACGGGGTCCGGCAACAGCGCCAGCCAGACGACGGTATCGAAGGCCGACTGGTGCTTGGCCGCGATCACCGCCGGGCCGGGCGGCAGGTTCTCCATCCCCGTCACCCGCAGGCGGATGCCGCAGACCACGCGCAGCACCCACAGGATCAGGTACGCCCATCCCTTCACGTAGCGGCGCGCCCAGCGCCGGGGGAAGGGCAGCAGCAACATGCCGCCCAGCACGCACAGCGCGGTCAGGACGAAGAACAGCGCGTTGAACAGCGCCGAACGCAACAGGGTCAGCAGGCCCGTCGGTGCAGGGTCCAGGGTAGCGGCGGAAGCGGTCATCGGGGCGGGGCGTCGGGTTTGAGGGCGGAGAGGCCGAAGAAGGCGCCAATCAACTTGGCATATTCGCGCAGCAACAGCCCAGGCCGGGGGCCGGTTGCCTGTACCGGGTGCGGAACCAGAATGACGTCCGGCAGGTTGCGGCGCAATTCCAGCAGCGAGCGCGGCATGTGGTAGGCCGCCGTCACCACGCGCAGGGAGCCGATGTTCTTCTCGCGCGCCCACTCGGCGATTTCCTGGCCGTTGCCGCGCGTGCTGGTGGCGACGCGCCCCAGCGTGATGGCCGGGGTGGCCACGCCCGGCGTGGTGCTGCCCGGCGGCGGCGCCTGGGTGGAAGCCCCCGGCAGCGCCGCCGGCGGCACGTTGTTGGTGCGGGCCAGGTCCCCCAGCTCCGCGCTGCGGCCGACGCCGGAGACGATCAGCCAGTCCGCATGGCCCTCCGCCAGCAGGCGCAGGCCGGTCTCCACCCGCTCCGGCCCGCCGGTCAGCACGGCGATGCCGTCGGTATGGCGCAGCGGCAGGTCGGGGCGCGCCCGGCTCTGCCCCCAGAACAGCGCGAAGCCCGCCAGCACCACCAGGACCGGCGCGGCCGGCAGCCACCACAGCCGCTTCACGGCAGCCGCCGCAGCCAGTGGCGCACGCTGTACTGCGCCGTGGCCCAACCGATGATGCCCGCGAAGGGCGGCAGCAAGGCCAGGTCCAGCCAGGGCAAGGCGGTCCAAGGCATCACCTCGCCCCCCGCGAAGGGCGCCGCCATCGAGGACAGCGCGGCCAGCGCCGGCACCGCCAGCGCCGCGCCGGCCAGCGCGCCGCCGGCCGCCAGCAAGCCGATGCGGCGGGCGAAGCGCCCGGCGATGTCCCGCTGCGTCGCGCCCAGGTCGTGGAAGATCTCGATCGCCTCCCGCCGCGCCGCGATGCCGGCGCGGGTGGCCACCGCCACCACCGCGACCGCGACGCCGGCCACCAGCGCCAGCACCGCCAGCGCCACGCCCTGAACGGAGCTCGCCAGCGCCGCCAGGCGGGAGACCCAGATGCCATGCGCCTCCAGCTCCGCCCCCGGCACCGTCTCGGACAACCGGTTGGCCAGGGGCGCGGGGTCGATGGCGGCATTCACCAGCCGCAGCTCGATCACGGCGGGCAAGGGCAGCGCCGGCACCTCGCCCAGCCACGGGCGCAGCAATTCCTTCATGCGGGCGGCGCTGACGGCCTCGGCGCTCTGCACCTCCGGCATCGCGCGCAGCACGGCCAGGGCCTGGTCCATCTGCACCGCCTGCTCCGGCGGCAGCTGCACCGTCACGGCGGCGGCGGCACCGGCCTGCCAGCGGTCCTTCAACGCCTCCGCCCCCCGGCTGCCGGCCAGCGCCAGCGCCGCCAGCAGCGCCATCGCCGCCACCAGCCCGGGCAGCAACCGGTCCGACAACGCCCGGCGCAGGCCGAGCGGATCACGCGCGTAACGGGCCCGCCTAGCCATGATGCACCACCCTGCCGGCATCCAGCACCAACGAGGGCGCGGGGAAATTGGCCACCAGTTCCTCGGAATGGGTGGCGACGACGACGGTGGTGCCCAGCCGGTTCATCTCCGTCAGCAGGGCCAGCAGCCGGCGGGCCTGGTGCGAATCGAGGTTGCCGGTCGGCTCGTCCGCCACCAGCAGTTGCGGCCGCGTCACCACCGCGCGGGCGATGGCCACGCGCTGCTGCTCGCCACCCGAAAGCTGCTGCGGCAGGGACGCCTCCTTCCCCGCCAGCCCGACCCAGCGGAGGATCTCCGTCACGTCCGGCCGCGCGCTCGATTCGGAACGGCCGGCGAGTCGCAGCGGCAGCGCCACGTTGTCGAAGGCCGAGAGGTAGGGCAGCAGCCGGAAATCCTGGAATACCACGCCGATGCGCCGCCGCAGCGCCGGCAGTTCCGCCCGCCGGTCCGCCCGCACGGTGGTGCCCAGCACCTCCAGCGTGCCGCGCGTCGGCAATTGTGCCAGATGCATCAGCCGCAACAGCGAGGACTTCCCGGCGCCCGAGGCGCCCAGCAGCCACGTGAAGCTGCCATCCGGCAGGGTGAAGGTCAGGTCGGCCAGGGCTTCCGGCCCCTCCTCCCCGCCCTGGTGGGCGGTGGGCGAGGGGTAGCGCAGGCCAACGGCGGTGAAGCGCACCATGGCGCAGGGGAATGCCATGATGTGGCCCGCGCCGCCACCCGGAGTCTGGCGACACTCTGTTTCAGCCAGCACCCCGCCGGCCGATTCTCTTCGCTTGCAGGGAATGCAAGCCTTGGCCATAGCGATGGGCATGCGCCTCGAATGCCCCGCCTGCGCCGCTGCCTATGATGTGCCGGATGCGCTGCTGAAGCCCGGCCAGCCGGTGCGCTGCGTCCGCTGCCACGCGCTCTGGCAGCCCGACACCGAAACCACGCCGGACCCCGCCCCTCCCCCACCGCCGCCGCCGCAACCCGTGCCGCCGCCCGCGCCCCGCGCCATTACGCCAGCACAGCTTCAACCGGGCCGCCCCCCCGCCGTCTCCGCCCCGGCCCGCAGCCCGCGCGCTTCGCTGGCCGCGCCGGTGCTGGCCTGGGCGGCATCCCTCGCCGTGCTGGTGGGGGCCGGGGCGGCGCTGGTCTATCACCGGGCGGCGGTGATCGAGGCCTGGCCACCGGTAGCCCATCTGTTCCTGGCGCTGGGGCTGCACTGAGGGCGTGGGGGAGGAAGGCCGGGGAAGGAATTCCCCGGACCCCTTCTTTT
>Ga0308171_1003943_pt1 | contig 12797 bp, 8 predicted proteins | sample PhyGR1_FD_202135 | JGI IMG/M metagenome (GOLD analysis project Ga0308171, IMG submission 202135) | Phyllosphere microbial communities from UC Gill Tract Community Farm, Albany, California, United States - DLSLSG.R1 | ecosystem: Host-associated > Plants > Phyllosphere > Unclassified | place: USA... | reverse complement strand
CAAACCCGCTTCGTGACCAAAAAAGCGTTCGCGCATGGTCTGAAGCCGATTGTGGTTATCAACAAAGTAGACCGCCCTGGTGCGCGTCCGGATTGGGTTGTAGATCAGGTATTTGACCTGTTCGTTAACCTGGATGCCACTGACGAGCAGCTCGACTTCCCTATCATTTTCGCCTCTGCGCTGAATGGTATTGCAGGTCTTGAGCACACCGACATGGCTGACGATATGACCCCGCTGTATCAGGCAATCGTTGACCATGTTGCGCCTCCGAAGGTTGAGGCTGATGCCCCACTGCAGATGCAAATCTCTCAGCTGGACTACAACAACTATCTGGGCGTGATCGGCATCGGCCGCATCAAGCGCGGTAAAGTTAAGCCTAACCAGCAAGTCACTATCATCGATAGCGAAGGCAAAACCCGTAACGGTAAAGTCGGTAAAGTTCTGACTCACCTGGGTCTTGAGCGTATCGACAGCGATCTGGCAGAAGCGGGTGATATCATTGCTATCACCGGTCTGGGCGAGCTGAACATCTCTGACACTATCTGTGATCCACAGAACGTGCAGGCGCTGCCAGCACTGAGCGTCGATGAGCCAACCGTAACCATGTTCTTTAACGTCAACACCTCACCGTTCTGCGGTAAAGAAGGCAAGTACGTGACTTCACGTCAGATCCTTGAGCGTCTGAACAAAGAACTGGTTCACAACGTGGCACTGCGTGTTGAAGAAACCGAAGATTCTGACGCCTTCCGCGTATCAGGTCGTGGTGAGCTTCACCTCTCTGTTCTGATCGAAAACATGCGTCGTGAAGGCTTCGAGCTGGCAGTATCCCGTCCGAAAGTTATCTTCCGTGAAATCGATGGCCGTAAACAAGAGCCATTCGAGAACGTCACGCTGGATATCGAAGAGACGCATCAGGGTTCTGTTATGCAAGCCATGGGTGAGCGTAAAGGCGATCTGAAAAACATGGATCCGGATGGCAAAGGCCGCGTACGTCTCGACTACGTGATCCCAAGCCGTGGCCTGATTGGCTTCCGTAACGAATTCATGACCATGACTTCCGGTACCGGTCTGCTCTACTCTACCTTCAGCCACTACGACGATATCCGTCCGGGCGAAGTGGGCCAGCGTCAGAACGGCGTCCTGATCTCTAACGGTCAGGGCAAAGCTGTAGCGTTCGCGCTGTTCGGTCTGCAGGATCGCGGTAAGCTGTTCCTGGGCCACGGTGCAGAAGTCTATGAAGGCCAGATCATCGGTATTCACAGCCGTTCTAACGATCTGACAGTGAACTGTCTGACCGGTAAGAAACTGACCAACATGCGTGCTTCAGGTACCGATGAAGCAACAACACTGGTTCCACCGCAGAAAATGACGCTGGAGCAGGCGATCGAGTTCATTGATGATGACGAACTGGTAGAAGTGACGCCACTGTCAGTGCGTATCCGTAAACGTCATCTGACTGAAAACGACCGCAAACGTGCTTCACGTGGTCCTAAAGAGGCATAACTGCCTCTTTAAATGATAAAGAGCCCCGCATGCGGGGCTTTTTTTTGCCTGAAATTCGGGCTTCTCAAGCCGGGCCAGCGAATATTTGTGCGAGTTGCTGCGCGCTTAACCCACCTCCTGCCGTTTGCGCTTTTCTCTCCCCGAGTGCCTGTTCAGCCTGCACTTTTGCCGCTAGAGTGAATACTCCAGGGAACAGAAGGAGAGACACCATGCTGTATATCTTTGATTTGGGCAATGTGATTATCGATATCGACTTTAACCGCGTGCTGGGTGTCTGGAGTGACTTTAGTCGTGTACCGCTGGCTTCGCTGCAAGGCCATTTCCAGATGGATGAAGCGTTTGAGCAACACGAACGTGGCGAGATCAGTGATGAAGATTTCGCGCTGGCGCTGTGTGAGAAGCTGGAAATCGCGCTGAGCTATGAGCAGTTTGCGGCGGGCTGGCAGGCGGTCTTCGTTGACGTGCGTCCGGAAACCCTGGTGCTGATGAACCGGCTGCGGCTGGAAGGTCATCGCGTGGTTATCCTCTCTAACACTAACAAGCTGCATTGCGAATTCTGGCCGACCCAGTACCCGGATGTGCAGCAGGCGGCAGATAAAATCTATCTCTCTCAGGAGTTAGGCATGCGTAAACCGGAAGCCCGGATTTATCAGCATGTGCTGGACGCAGAAGGTGTGACTGCCGATCAGACGGTGTTCTTTGATGATAATCCACAGAATATTGAGGCGGCCCGCGCTCTGGGTATTGAAAGTGTACTGGTTACTGACAGTAAAACGGTACCCAACTGGTTTGCAGGTTTACAGTAACTCATGATGTCACGTAAATTTCGTCCTGGGCTGCACGCGTTCTGGTTATGGCTCAGGTTGTTGTGGAAACGCATTGATGAGGATGGCATGACGACCCAGGCCGGTAATCTGGCTTATGTCTCACTGCTGGCGCTGGTACCACTGATTGCAGTGGTATTTGCCCTGTTTGCGGCGTTTCCGGTCTTCTCTGATATCAGCGTGCAGTTAAAGCAGTTTGTGTTCAACAATCTGATGCCCGCTGCCGGTAACACGCTGCAACGCTATCTTGAGCAGTTTGTGGCTAACGTAAACCGGATGACGGCGGTCGGGGCGGTTGGCCTGATCGTGACCGCCTTACTGCTGATGCATTCGGTCGATACCGCGTTAAATACCATCTGGCGCAGCAATAAGAAGCGGCCAATGGTTTACTCCTTTGCGGTCTACTGGATGATCCTGACGCTCGGCCCATTGCTGGCCGGTGCCAGCCTGGCGATCAGCTCCTATCTGCTGTCGCTACGGTGGATTAATGCGACTGGCGTCACCAGCCTGGTCGATCAGATGCTGCGCATTTTCCCGCTTCTGCTGTCGTGGCTCGCCTTCTGGTTGCTCTACAGTATTGTTCCCACCCAGCGTGTGCCGCCGCGGGATGCGCTGATTGGCGCGCTGGTAGCCGGTGCGCTGTTTGAGCTGGGTAAAAAGGGCTTTGCGCTCTATGTTACTATGTTCCCTTCCTATCAGCTGATCTACGGCGTACTGGCCGTGATCCCTATTCTGTTTCTCTGGGTCTACTGGACCTGGTGTATTGTGTTGTTAGGCGCTGAAATAACCGTCGCGCTCGCCGACTATCGGGAGTTAAAAAAACAACACAGAGAAGAGCAACGCGAGGAAACATGATTGCATTGATTCAGCGCGTGCAGCGCGCCAGCGTCAGCGTTGACCAGACAGTGATTGGTGAAATCGGTGGCGGGTTACTGGTTTTGCTGGGCGTGGAAAAGGGGGATGACAACGCGCGTGCGGAGCGTCTCGCAGAACGCGTACTGGGCTATCGCATCTTTAGTGATGAGCAGGGAAAAATGAACCTGAGTGTTCGCCAGGCGGGCGGAAGCGTGCTGGTGGTGTCGCAGTTTACGCTGGCCGCAGATACGCAAAAAGGGATGCGCCCCTCATTTTCGGGTGGTGCTGAGCCTGTTGAAGCCGAACGTCTGTATAACTATTTCAGCGACTACTGTCGTCGCCAGCAGGGGATTACCACGGCGAACGGCCGTTTTGCTGCAGACATGCAGGTCTCGCTGGTGAATGATGGTCCTGTGACATTCTGGTTGCAGGTGTGAGATCGTCAGCTGAGCGGCAGGGAACGGGCCACATATCCGAGCGGGAGAAACATTACATGTATCACCTTCGCGTGCCACAGACGGCGGAAGAGCTGGATATCTATTATCAGTTCCGCTGGGAGATGTTACGTAAACCTTTGCGTCAGCCACAGGGATCGGAACGTGATGCCTGGGATGCCCTGGCGCATCATCAGATGGTGGTTGATGAGCAGGGAGATCCGGTTGCCATTGGCCGTCTCTATATCAATGCCGATAATGAGGCCGCTATCCGTTTCATGGCCGTTCACCCTTCGGTGCAGGGGAAAGGGCTGGGTACGCTAATGGCGATGACCCTGGAGTCCGTGGCGCGTCAGGAAGGGGCTAAGCGGGTGACCTGCAGTGCCCGCGAAGATGCTGTCGCGTTCTTTGCTAAACTTGGCTACATCAACCAGGGCGAGATTACCGCGCCGCAGACGACGCCGGTACGCCACTTTCTGATGATCAAGCCAGTCGTCACGCTCGATGATATCCTGCATCGTGCCGACTGGTGCGGGCAGCTGCAGCAGGCCTGGTATGATCACATCCCGCTCAGCGAGAAGATGGGAGTCCGTATTCTGCAGTTTACCGGCCAGAAATTTATCACCACCATGCCGGAAGCCGGCAACCAGAATCCACACCAGACACTGTTCGCTGGCAGCCTGTTCTCGCTGGCAACGCTGACCGGCTGGGGATTGATCTGGTTGCTGCTGCGTGAGCGCCATCTCGGCGGTACCATTATTCTGGCGGATGCACACATTCGCTACAGCCATCCTATCAGTGGACGGCCTGGCGCGATTGCCGACCTCGGCTCACTAAGTGGCGATCTCGATCGTCTGGCGCGTGGACGTAAAGCGCGCGTGCAGCTTGAGGTGGAGCTTTTTGGCAATGATGAGTGTGGCGCGGTGTTTGAAGGGGTCTATATCGTCCTGCCCGCCGATCCGGATGGGCCGCTGGAAGAGGGCGGTTCCGGCGCACGTATCAATTAATCATAAGGGCCGCATCTGCGGCCCTTAATGTTATTAATGTACCTGGCCTGCCTGCATGGTCTGCTGTACCTGCTGATTGTCCGTTGTCACTGACAGCGTGCCATTAACAGTCGGGCGTAATGGCTGGCCTGCGGCTAATGCGCCGCTCAGTTGCAGGTGAATATTGCTGTCACCGGTTAACGGCAATGCGGGCCATCCCCAGTTCTGCAATACATTCACCGGCACCGCGCGACCCGTCAGTTGCAGCGTCAGCGGACGGGCTGGCTGCTGGCCTAAGGTAGCCGTTCCTTCAAGCAGTCCTTTGTTACTGAACGCACTCAGCTCGGTAACCTGAATCTGCTGCGGGTCCGCACTCAGCGCAATCGACGGGTGACGCAGATCGGTGCGGTTAAAGGTCGACTCGGCCGCGTTCAGGCTGAGTTTACCCGACCAGATCCCCCACTGATGCTGCTGCGCCAGAAGCAGGTTCTCGCCGGAGCCATCCAGTGAGGTCAGCTGGAAGGGAAACGCCGGATTGATGTCGATAATCAGGTTACGGTTAGAGGTGAAACGCGTCACTTCTACGCTATCCAGCCACTCAGGCAGTGTCGCCTGCCAGCGGTCACGCCAGTCCTGCGGCAGGGTGTATTCCAGTCCGGCAACGGCCAGATTTTTCAGCGTCAGGCGTTTATTGCTGCGTGACCAGTCACCGTCAGCCCGAATCACCCCATTCGCCCAGCGCGAACTGAACTGCGTCAGCGCCAGGCCCTGCGGGGAGAAATCCAGATTAACGATGGGATCATTAAGCTCGAATCCACCGTTGATAAAATTGCTGGCATTCAGCGCCAGCGAACCATCGTTACTCTGCCAGTCATCTCCCTGCCAGCTAACGTTTCTCAGTGTCAGATCCAGATCCGTCACCGCCCAGTCAGGCCCCTGCAGACGGGCGTCGGTCATGTCGAGTCGTGTGATGGCAACAGAGGGAACAACCTGCAGGCTATGCAGGAAATCTTTCAGGCTGCTGGTGGTCTGCAGACGAATGTCGTTCAGTCGCAGCTGATTAATTTTCCAGTTGCCTTGGGCATCGCGCTCACCGTTACCGGTCATGGAGCCACGTGCCAGATCGGCACCAATATTGTCAAAGCGCATCCGCCCCTGAGAAACACTCCCCTGAATCAGGACGTTTTCACCCGGTACCTTATTCAGCGTCATGCTGCCTGCACTCATCTGGAAGCGGGCATCGCGACCCAGCATATCCAGGGCTGTGGGTTTCCACGGCAAAATGCCGCCATTAACCTGCTGAGCAAACAGCGGTAATGCGCTGTTGGGGCTGTCGATGCGCATATTATTAAGTTGCAGGCGATCGGCCTGAATCGGTAGCGCGCTGCCTGGTGCGAGATTGGCCAGATTGACTTCTCCATCGCGCAGCTCAAGACTGCTGAAATGGAACGGATCGCTGAACTGAATCAGTGCCAGACCGAGATCAACACGTTTCGCCACCAGCACCGCAGGCTGCCCATCGTGACCAAAGCTGAAGTCATCCAGAATGATGTGAGAGGGAGAGGAGAAATTGTGTTCAATTTTACTCAGGGAGAGATGCCATTCGGTTTTGTCGCTCACCCAACGGCTAAACCAGCCTGCACCCCACTGTGTCTGCAGCAGTACATAGATCACGACCAGGGTGAAAAGCAGCAGCAAAAGTAAAGTGAGGAAAAACTTTCCAAGAAATTTCATAGCATCCTTCCCGAGTTAAATCCGGTAAGAGGTTGTTATGCCTGAATTACCGTTACAGCTCAACAGCCTGGATGTAAATCCGAATAATTAGCAGGCAGGCCGAAGCCTGCCTGTGGCCTTACTTCTCTTGTGGAAAAATCAGGTTAAGCACGATTGCGGTAATGCCGCCTGCCGCAATGCCTGAAGAGAGCAGGGTTTTCAGCCAGTCAGGCGCAAACTGCAGGATCAGCGGCTGCTGGGAAACGCCCAGGCCCACCGCCAGTGACAGCGCGATAATCATAATGGCGCGGCGGTTAAGCGGCTCACGTGACACAATGCGAACACCCGAGGCGGCGATGGTACCGAACATCACAATGGTTGCGCCGCCGAGTACCGGTTCAGGGATCATCTGCACCAGACCGCTCACCGCCGGGAACAGCCCCAGCACAATCAGCATCAGCGCAACAACAAAGCCCACGTAGCGGCTGGCTACGCCGGTTAACTGAATCACACCATTGTTCTGACCAAAGCAGGAGTTAGGGAAGGTATTAAACAGCGCGGAGACAAAGGAGTTGAGGCCGTTCGCCAGCACGCCGCCTTTCAGGCGTTTCATATAGAGGGGGCCGCTGACTGGCTGCTCTGACACATCTGAAGTGGCGGTGATATCACCGATGGTCTCCAGGGAGGTCACCATAAACACCAGCATCAGCGGGATGAGGAGATTCCAGTCGAATCCCAGTCCGTAATAGAGCGGGGTCGGCACCACAATCAGCGGCTGATTATCGGGGATACCGGCTGCAGGCAGCATGCCCATCGCCCAGGCCAGCAGATAGCCCACGGCCATCGCAATCACCAGGGAGGCAACGCGCAGGTAGGGGTTCTTCTGCCGGTTAAGTAGCACGATCACCAGCAGCACGGCGCCGGCCAGCATCAGATTTTTTGGCGCGCCAAAGGTATGGTCGTTCATCGCGCTGAAACCGCCGCCAATTGAGGTCAGTCCCACCTGAATCAGCGACAGCCCAATAATCATCACCACGATACCGGAAACCAGTGGCGTAATAATCCGGCGAGCCAGATGTAATACGCGTGACAGCACCATTTCGGTACAGGAAGCCACCATCAGCGTGCCAAATAGTGCCGCCATCATGGTGGGCACGTCAGCGCCGCCATTTTTCAGCGCCATACCACCCATTATCAAAGGCGTGACGAAGTTGAAGCTGGTGCCCTGAATCGACAGCAGGCCCGAACCCACCGGCCCCCAGGTTTTGATTTGCAGCAGTGATGCCACGCCCGAAGCAAACAGCGACATGCTGATAACGTGCCGGGTATCTTCTGCGGGCAGGCCCAGCGCCTGACAGATCAGAATGGCGGGTGTGATAACCGCAACAAACATCGCCAGCAGATGCTGACCCGCGGCAAACAGTGTTTGCGGCAGAGGAGGACGATCTTCAAGACGATAAATCAGTTCGCTTTGCGTGGCGGAAGGCTGGTCTGGCTGAGGATTGGTGGACATCGTCTGTTCTTCCCAAAAAATAATGTGGCGATTGTAATCATCCGTCGGGCAAAAGCAATCGTTTGCCCGGCATGGATATGAAAGCCGACTCGAAGGGATATCATTCAGACGTTGGTAAAACGGGTGTTCTCTGGCAGCCAGCGTTCGATCAGGGCGCTGGCCTGCTCGGGATAGTGCTGGTGGATGTGGCGCGCCACACGCTGAACTTCTGGCACCATCGCCGCATCGCGCAGCAGGTCGGCCACTTTAAATTCGGCGTTACCGGTCTGACGTGTGCCCAGCAGTTCACCCGGTCCGCGAATCTCCAGATCGAACTGGGCAATAACAAAGCCGTCATTGCTGTCGCGCAGCACCTGCAAACGCTTCTGCGCTGTCTTGCTCAGCGGCGCTTTGTAGAGCAGCACACAGTGCGATGCCACAGCACCACGACCCACTCGGCCTCGCAACTGATGCAACTGCGCCAGCCCTAATCGCTCAGGGTTTTCGATAATCATCAGGCTGGCATTCGGCACGTCCACGCCGACCTCAATTACGGTCGTTGCGACCAGCAGCTGGAGTTCATTCGCTTTAAACGCCTGCATTACCGCCTGTTTTTCCGCAGGCTTCATGCGGCCATGCACCAGTCCTATGTTCAAGTCGGGCAGCGCGGTTTTCAGAGATTCCCAGCTGGCTTCTGCCGCCTGTGCTTCCAGTAGTTCTGACTCTTCAATCAGCGTGCAGACCCAGTAAGCCTGACGCCCTTCGCGGCAGGCATGCTCAACACGCGCCACAATCTCGTCACGCCGGGTATCGGGGATGGCCACGGTGGTCACCGGAGTACGTCCCGGCGGCAACTCATCGATGGTTGAGGTATCGAGATCAGCGTAAGCGGTCATCGCCAGGGTGCGCGGAATAGGTGTGGCGGTCATGATCAACTGATGCGGATGGAAACCCTGCTCCTCGCCTTTTTCCCACAAGGCCAGTCGCTGGTGGACGCCGAAGCGGTGCTGCTCATCAATAATGACCAGCGCCAGACCATTGAACTGTACCTGCTCCTGAAAAAGAGCGTGTGTGCCCACGACCATCGCCACCTGACCGCTGGCTATCGCTTCCTGCTGTGCCTGGCGGGCTTTGCCTTTCTGTTTTCCGGCCAGCCAGCCCACTTCAATCCCCAGTGGCGCAAACCACTGGCGGAAGTTACTGGCGTGCTGTTCAGCCAGCAGTTCGGTCGGCGCCATCAGCGCAACCTGCTTGCCATGGGCGATAACATTCAGCGCAGAGAGCGCAGCAACCAGTGTCTTACCCGAGCCGACGTCGCCCTGCACAAGTCGCATCATCGGGAAATCATTGGCCAGATCTTTCTCTATCTCCGCTACCACGCGTTTCTGCGCATTGGTTGGTGAGAAAGGCAGCGCGGCCAGCAGCTGATCACTGAGATTGTGTCGCGGCGGCATCGGCAATGCGTAATAGCGCTGAGCACCGGCGCGCACCGCCAGCATGCTGAGGTTGTGCGCCAGCAGCTCTTCCAGAATTAATCTGCGCTGTGCCGGATGACGTCCACTTTCCAGCTCGCTGAGTCTGAGATCGGGCGGCGGACGATGCAGTGTGCGCAGCGCATCAGGCAGACTGATTAAGCCGCCGCTTAACTCCTTCGGCAACAGCTCGGCAATCGGGCAGCTTTCCAGCAGCGTGAGTGCCTGGTCAGTGAGATTACGCAGTGTGGCCTGTCGAATGCCTTCGGTGGTGGGATAAACCGGCGTTAAGGTCTCTTCCAGCGCCACATTGCTCTGTTCACCCTGAATACGGTATTCAGGATGAATAATCTCAGCGCCACGCTGACCGCGCTTAATCTCACCATAGGCGGTAACGCGACGTCCCGGCGACAGGTTGTTCTTCATCCCGGCATTGAAATTAAAAAAGCGCATCGTCAGTACGCCGCTACCATCGCTGATCTGGCACACCATCATCCGGCGGCGGCCAAAGGTGATATCAGTGTGCAGCACTTCGCCTTCTACTGTGGCCCAAATACCGGGCAGCAGATCGTCAATGGCATAGAGTTGGGTGCGATCTTCGTAGCGAAGGGGGAGATGGAGCAGGAGATCCTGAATGGTGTGCAGGTCAATTTTGGCCAGTTTAGCTGCCTGGCTGGCACCGACGCCGGTCAGGGTACTGAGCGGGATGGCATCCAGCAGACGGCCTTTCATCTTCTTTTACCCGTCGACTGCATGGTTGCCCACCAGGTGGGGTCGGCGTCGACTTCACCCTGTGCATTAATGCGCGGATAGGGTAGACCTTTCTGCTTTGCGACCCGCGCCAGCACCGGGAATCCACCTTCGAACAGCAGGCGTTGCTGTTCATCTTCATCCAGCAGGCTGTAATCGCGCAGGTAAAGACCGGCGTTCTGCCGCTGCCGCTGGGCTTCATAGAGGATTAGCGCGCAGGCGACCGAGACATTCAGCGACTGCACCATACCTACCATTGGAATCACGATCTGCCGATCGGCCAGCGCCAGGGCTTCTTCAGTGATGCCGGTTTTTTCCTGACCCATAAGGATGCAGGTCGGAAGGGTATAATCGATCTCACGGAAATCCACAGCATCGGCGGAGAGATGGGTGGCTAAAACCTGCATCTTCTGCTGTTTCAACTGTTTTACGGCATCGCCGATGGTGGGATGGGTGACCACTTTCACCCAGCTGTTGCTTCCGGCAGATGCGGAAGCCTGAGTACGCATCCGCTGGCTCGGCCAGACGGCATGCACTTCATGGATGCCGACGGCGTCAGCTGTGCGGATCACCGCTGAAACATTATGTGGCTTATGCACCTGCTCCATGCAGACCGTCAGGTCGTGCTGGCGCAGTGCCAGCATCGCCTGAATTCGGGCAAAACGTTGATCGTTCATGCCTAATTACGGTTACGGTGGACTTTGATCACATCGGGCATCACGCGAATTTTACGCATGATATTCGCCAGATGGACGCGATCACGTGCGGTCAGGCGGATGAAAGCACTGTAGACGCGGCCATCACGCTCTTCAGTATTCAGGCTCTGAATATTGGAACCGGCCGTGTTGATTGCTGCCGTCAGATTAGCCAGCGCGCCCTGATGGTTAAACATGTCGACTTTAATTTCCGCCACGAACTCCTGCTCGGTGACGATATCCCACTCGACCGGCATGAATTTTTCCTGCTCTTTCTGGTAACCACGAATATTCCGACAGGATTCATGATGCACCACCAGACCTTTGCCGGGACTGACATGGGCAACAATCGGGTCACCAGGAATTGGTCGGCAGCATTTGGCGAAGGTAATCAACACGCCATCTGCGCCTTTGATTGGCAGTTTACCCCGCTTGCTGTTACTGCTGATGACGTTGCTGTCAGAGTGCAGCAGGTTCTTCGCCACCACCACGCTCATCGCATTGCCCAGACCGATTTCCGCCAGCAGATCGTCAAGCGAGGTCAGCTTCATACGATCCAGCTCCTGCCTGATATTCTCAGGTGGAATTTCAGCCAGTTTTCGGCTTCCGCCCAGCGCATGACTGAGCAGGCGGCGACCCAGATTGACGGAATCTTCACGCTTGAGGTTTTTCAGCAGCTGGCGAATTTTGGCGCGGGCTTTGGAACTGACAACAAAGTTGAGCCAGGCAGCGTTAGGACGGGCGCCCGGCGCGGTGATGATCTCAATCGTCTGACCGCTGGTCAGGGATTGCGACAGCGGATAAGGCTGGCGATCAACGCGTGCGCCGACGCAGGCATGGCCAATATCGGTGTGAACCGCATAGGCAAAGTCTACCGGTGTCGCACCGGTTGGCAGCTCAACAATGCGGCCTTCAGGCGTAAAGACGTAGATCTCATCCGGGAAGAGATCGGACTTCACGCTTTCAATAAATTCAAAGGAACTGCCCGCACTCTGCTGTAGTTCCAGCAGGCTTTGTAACCAGCGCTGAGCACGAATCTGTGCGGTGGTGCCACTTTCGCCCGCCTGTTTATAAGCCCAGTGCGCAGCGACCCCCATTTCCGCCATCTGATCCATATCCTCGGTGCGAATCTGCACTTCAACCGGCACGCCGTGCGGACCGATCATCGAAGTATGGAGTGATTGATAGCCGTTAGCTTTGGGGATGGCGATGTAATCTTTAACGCGGCCCGGACGCGGCTTATACAGGCTGTGCATCTGGCCCAGAACGCGATAGCAGGTATCCAGATCTTTCACGATGACGCGAAAGGCATAGATATCCATGATCGAGTGAAAACGCTGCTCTTTCAGCGTCATTTTGCGGTAGATCGAGTAAAGATGCTTTTCGCGACCACTGACGCGGCAGGGAATGCCCGCTTCCTGCAAACGGCCATCGATTTCAGAAAGAATCTTCTGGATCATCTCTTTACGATTACCGCGCGCGGCTTTCACCACCTCTTTAATTACCCGATAACGATTCGGATAAAGTGCCTCAAAACCAAGCTCTTCCAGCTCTGTTTTAAGATGGTGAATACCCAGTCGGTGCGCCAGCGGACTGTAAATCTCTAACGTCTCCAGCGCGATGCGGCGACGCTTGTCCGGGCGTAATGCACCAAGGGTGCGCATATTGTGGGTGCGGTCAGCCAGCTTGATGAGAATGACGCGGATATCCTGCACCATCGCCATAATCATCTTGCGGAAGTTTTCTGCCTGCGCTTCTTTCTTGTCGCGGAACTTCAGCTTATCCAGCTTGGAAACGCCTTCGACCAGCTCTGCCACACTTTTACCGAACAGCTGTTCCATGTCCTGATAAGTGGCAGGCGTATCTTCGATCACGTCATGCAGCAGCGCGGCCATGAGGGTTTCATGGTCGAGCTTCATTTCCGCCAGAATACAGGCCACGGCAACAGGATGGGTGATATAAGGCTCACCGCTGGAGCGTGTCTGTCCCTCGTGGGCATCACGTGCGACAAGGTAGGCTTGCTGGAGGCGCTTGATCTGCTCCTCTGGCAAGTATTTTTCAATCAGTTGATTG
>Ga0308171_1003936_pt1 | contig 12808 bp, 13 predicted proteins | sample PhyGR1_FD_202135 | JGI IMG/M metagenome (GOLD analysis project Ga0308171, IMG submission 202135) | Phyllosphere microbial communities from UC Gill Tract Community Farm, Albany, California, United States - DLSLSG.R1 | ecosystem: Host-associated > Plants > Phyllosphere > Unclassified | place: USA... | reverse complement strand
AACGGTCTCCATCGCCCGGGAAAGGAAACCCGCGGACGACACTGTGGCGGGCCGCGCTGCGTAGCTTCATCGACTGCCACCGTGTGGCCCAGCTTCGTCGACCGGGAGGTGCAGAATCGATGATCACGAAGTCCTTCTGCGGCTCAAGCCCGGAGGACCTGAGTGCGGCGGCTGTCGCCAACCCGGAGTGCCCGGCGCCGACGATGATGACGCGACGGTGCGATAGCGAACGCGCCATCATTCAGCACCGTTCACCGCGGCTTCAATGGTGTCCTCCAGGTCATTCCACGTCTCCAGCACGACAGGCTCCCCATCGATGAAGAACGAGGGGGTACTGCTGACACCGAGCTGCTCACCCTCGTCTAGATCGAACTGGACCCGTTCTGCAGTCGCCGGATCAGCGACCGCATCATCGAACGCGGCCATATCCAATCCGAGTTCCTCCGCAAATCCCCGGAACAGGTCCGCACGAGACTCTTGAGCCTCACCCCATTGAGACTGCGTCTCGAACAGGCGGTGATACATCTCTTCCAGCCGTCCCTGCTGCGCTGCGGCTTCGGCAGCGATCGCGGCATTCTTCGAGTTGAGATGACCCGGCAACGGGAAGTAGCGGATCACGTACGTGATCTCGCCATCGAACTTGCCACGGAGATCCTCGACGAGGGGATAAAAAGCACCGCAGGCCTCGCACTCGAAATCGAGGAACTCGACCACCGTCACCGCCCCATCTCCTCCGTCATCGAGGACATGCGAGTTCTCACGGACGACCTGTGGACCATCAGCGGCCCCCGTCTCGGGTGCGGCAGCTCGACTCTGATTGACAAGGACGAACACCAGCGCAACGATCAGCAACACCACGGCGAGAGCCACGGTGACAAGTACCGCTTTCATAGAAGATTTCATAGACACTCCAGACACACACAACGAACGAGGACGACCAGGGGAGCGCCATCGAAGAGATGGCGCCGCCAGATCAGGTTCGCGACAGAGAAAGCTGTGTGAGAGAAGGAGGCAATACGAACAGGCGCCCCGTCATGGCCGCCAGTGATGGTGCGCGCGGCAAACGTTCACGAACGCGAGAAGAGGGGACGTGACGGCGGAAGATCCGCGTGACGATGAGCACCAAGAAGCAGCAGAGGATACCCAAGAGGCACCCGGCGACGCCGATCATGATGTCGTTCGCAGTATCCCCAGCCACGACATGTTCCGCAGTTGCGCCGACACCGCTTTCACCCGAACCCGCCGCGACAGGGCCAGCAGAAGACGTACCTAGTGACGACGAGGATGTCGTGCTCAGATACGCAGTCGCATCCGTCGCGTCACGATGGCCGCCCGGCCACGCTCCGACGATGAGAAGAAGTGCCAATCCGAGGGCCGTAATGATCTTCGTTATCATGAACTCGTCGGCGCGGCTGTCGCTATTGCGAATGCGACCTTGGACGACCATGACCTCAGGATGGTACCAGCCCCACCAATCAAGATCTGTTGCGAACCCGAGAGCCACGCGCCCGAAGGTCAAACTGAAGTTACTGTCAGCGTCCGCGTCCCACAACCGAGCAACCCAGTTGATTTCGGGGCCTTCGAAAGTGGCTCCGTGGGAGCGGGGTAGTGCCGTCGAAGCGGGATGGTTCAGACCTGGGCGGGTACGGAGGTTGCGGCAGGTGACCGCAGGGCAGCAGGGCGCCGCGCCGCGCGCACCCCGTTGAGGATGACGAACACTTCCGCGATCTCGTGCACGAGAACTACACCGGCAAGCCCGAGCACGCCGAAGAGGGCGAGCGGGAACAACACGAGGATGATCGCCAAGGCGAGCACGATGTTGGCGGTCATGATCCGGCGACCGCGACGAGCGTGCGCGAGCGCGCCGGGGATCAATCGGAGATCGTTCCCGGTAAAGGCGACGTCGGCAGACTCGATGGCAGCAGCCGAGCCCTTCAGCCCCATGGCGATACCGACGGTGGCGGTCGCGAGGGCGGGGGCGTCGTTGATGCCGTCACCGACCATGGCTGTCGGGCGCGCGGCGGCGAGTTGTTCGATGACCGTGGCCTTGTCCGCAGGGAGCTGCTCTGCGCGGACGTCGGTGATGCCCGCCTGTGCCGCAATCGCGCGGGCGGTGCGTTCGTTGTCCCCGGTGAGCATCGTGATCCCGATACCGGCATCCTGCAGCAGTCGCACGGTTGCGGCGGATTCAGGGCGCAGCTCGTCGCGGATGCCGATGAGCCCGGCAATCTCGCCCTCGGCTTCAACGACGACCACGGTCATGCCGTCTTCGGCCATCTCATCAGCGGCCGAGTGGAGGACTCCGGGGGCGAGCCACCGGACGTTGCCGACGCGGACCAGGGTGCCGTTGACGCGGCCGGTGATGCCGTGGCCGGCGTCTTCGACGACGTCCACGGCTCCAGCTGCGCCGGGGGCGGCCGTGGTGATCGCGGCGGCGAGCGGGTGGCTGCTTGTCTCTTCGACTGCTCCCGCCCAGGTCAACAGCTCGTCCCGTGAGATGCCGGCTGCGGGGCGCACGTCGACGACGGCCGGCTCGTTGCGGGTGAGGGTACCGGTCTTGTCCAGCGCCACCGCCTGGATGGTGCCGAGCTGCTCGAACGCTTCCCCGGACTTGATCACGACGCCGAACTTCGACGCGGACCCGATGGCGCTGATCACCGTGACCGGCACCGCGATCGCAAGAGCACAAGGAGACGCGGCGACGAGGACGACGAGTGCACGCTCGATCCAGGTCGACGGATCTCCGACGATGAATCCGAACACGGCGACAAGGGCCGCGGCGATCAGCACCACGGGGACGAGGGGGCGGGCGATCCGGTCAGCAAGCCGCGCGCGGTCGCCCTTGCGGGCGTGGGCCTGCTCCACGAGGGACACGATCTGGGTGAGCGAGTTGTCGCGCCCGTCCGCGGTCGCCTCGATCCGCAGCGTCGATGCACCGTTCACCGAGCCCGCCGCGACCGCAGTGCCGGGATGCACGTCGACCGGGATGGACTCACCGGTGATCGCGGATGTGTCCAGGCTCGAACGCCCTTCGACAACAACACCATCGGTGGCAACACGCTCGCCTGCTCCAACGATGAGGATATCGAGCTCACGGACATCCGCGGCCGGGATCGTCGTGTCGCCGGCGAGACGAGAGACACGCACGGTCTCCGGGATCAGGGACAGCAGGGCACGCAGACCCTCTTTCGCCCGATCCATCGCACGGTCCTCGAGAGCCTCCGCCAGCGAAAACAGGAACGCCAAGGTCGCAGCCTCACCGACATGGCCGAGCAGAACCGCACCGATCGCGGCAATCGTCATCAGCAGCCCGACGCCAAGTCGACCCCGGATCAACCGGCGGATCGCACCAGGAACGAAGGTGTAGGCGCCGGTCAGCAGAGCAGCCCATTGCAGCACAAGCGCGGGGATTTCGATACCCGCCCACTCGAACGCGTACCCGGCGACCAGGAAAAGGCCCGACAGCGCGGACGGCAGTAGCGCGATGTCGCGCCACCACGGCGGACGCACCTCGATCTCATCGTCATCCACGCCTGCCTTGGACGGCAGCGCCGGTCCGCAGCAAGCATCGCCTTCCTCATGGGCCTCGGAGGACGTGGCATTTCGCACCGGGTCGGGCTCGCAACATGCGTCTCCCGTCCTGTGGGAACGCGTCAACTCAACGCGCTGAATCGTGCGAGCCTTCCGGGGCTCGTCTGGGCCGCAGCACTCTTCACTCATGCGCAGCACTCACACTTCTCGTCCGTGCACGGAAAACCCTCGTCAACGGCGACGACCGCTTCCAGCATGTGTCGTAGGCCCACTGCGAGATGCGGGTCCGCGATCTCGTAACGCGTGCGCCGGCCTTCCGGGGTCGCAACAACCAGACCGCACCCGCGCAGGCACGTCAGATGATTGGAGACATTCGTACGTGTGAGATCCAGTTCGCGAGCGAGCTCAGCTGGATAGCCAGGCACATTCAAGAGCGCAAGAAGGATCCGCGAGCGCGACGGGTCTGCCATCGCGCGACCGAGACGGTTCATCACATCAAGACGAGAAGCAATAGTCAGCACACGATGACTATACAGGCCAAGCTGACCAATCATGCGGCCTGGGCTGACCGTCGGGGAACCGCCTCTGCTTCGCGTCTGTGAACTTTCTAGCGCTTGCCGGTCGAGAATAGACTCACCCATAGTGCGGTTGATACCCCCCCCGGGAGTGCCGTGAAAGCTCCGATGAGGTGGAAGCTCGATATGGCGAGGACCGTGGCGCAGGCGATGAAGACCGGCATGCGTCCGGAGAGGTTGCAGCGCTGATCATGGCGACCGTTCTGGTGTGAGCCACCTACCGGACGGGGGCGAGGACGGTCGTGTCATCGGGTGCGATCTGGACGATGCCGCGGTCATCGACCACAACGAAGCTGTCGTCACCGATCGCGGTGAAGGCCTGGGCGGCCCCTTGGAGGGGGTCGAGGCGCTGCCATGTTCCTTCGGTGTTCTGAGACCAGAGGGCGCCGTCCGTTCCGACTCCTGCGAGCGTGCCGTCGGGTCGGACGTCGAGGGCGTAGAGCAGTGGGGCGTCCGCGACGGGGGCGAAGCTGGCGCCGTTATCGGTGCTGAGAAGTAGTCCTTCTTCTGCCGCCGCGTAGAGACCGTCGTTGGTGGCTGCGAGGTCTGCCGCGGCAAGTGTGGCGCCGCGGTTCCATTCGCGACCGTTGTCAGTGCTGATGAGCAGGTCGACCCCGTCAGAAGCGATCCCGTAGAGAGTGCCGTCCGGTCCAGCGGTGAGGGTATGGAAGTCCGTAGTGCCGGTGAGAGCGATCGGTGACCAGGTTTCGCCGAAGTCGTCACTGCGAATGACGCCCAGGTTTGGGGAGCCGAGCTCTGCGGGTGTCTGCGTGCCCGGGTGTCCGGATGCTAAGAGGGCATCGTCGAGGACGGTGAATCCCATCGCATCGAAGTCGTAGCCTCCGATGGGACCGGCGAGCGCACCTTCGGGTGTGAGGGTGAAGATTCCCCCGTGGGTGGCTACGAAGAGGTTCTCACTGTTTGGGTCAGCGGCGACACCGTGAATGTGTTCGATGACGGGGGGAACCGCATCGGTGCCGGAGGTTTGTGGTGCGGCGCATCCGGTGGCGGTGACGGCTATAAGAGCGATCGCAAAAGCGGGTAGGGGTGAGTAGCGGTTCATATGGCTCCGACTTGAAGAAGTGCGTGCGGGTACGCACCCGGGGTGCGCGAATGAGACACGCAGCGTGGCGTCACCGGTGTGATGGCGAGAGCTGCGGGGAAGAGCCAGCCGAGGGGTGCGGGAGGAATCCCGCACCCCAGGCGTGAATCAGAGCGTGGCGAGGAGGTCTTCCATCGTGGCGATCTCCGTGGTCTGCGCCTCGATGATCGTTTCGGCCAGAGCGACCGCGTCGCTGTTCTGACCGTTGTCGACCTCTTCCTGGGCCATCTCGACGGCACCCTCGTGGTGCTGGATCATCTGCTCGAGGAACAGGCGGCTGGCGTCCGCACCGGTGGCATCTTCGAGAGCCTGCATGTCCTCGTCGGACATCATGCCGCCGCTGTGATCCATGCCCTCCATGTCGGCGGTGTCAGCGCCCCACTCTTCGAGCCACTGATCCATCTTCTGGATCTCGGGTTCCTGCGCGGCCTTGATCTCTTCAGCGAGAGCGACGACACGTGCGTCGACGCCGTTCTTGCTGAGGAGCATGTCAGACATGTCGATGGCCTGAGCGTGGTGTTCTTTCATCATGCTGGCGAACATGATGTCGGCATCGTTGGCGTCCGCGGATGCCGGGGCGGAGCTGCTGCTCTCGTGGTCCATGCCGGGCATATCGCCGCCGCCGGACGTGGTTCCGGCGCAGCCGGCGAGTCCAAGCAACGCAACGAGGGTGAGCGCGGCAGTCGCCGCAAAACGGGTCTTCATGATGAGTTCTCTCCAAGAGTCGATGATGGCACCCAGCGAGACAGGCTGGGCGAAGGGCGTTACCCGCAGAATGCGGGTAGCGCGTCCATCACGTGCGACTGATGCAGAGAACGGTGAGGGATGGGGGCCGCAGTGGATGCAACGAATCTCGGAGGCTCAGGAGCGATACGGGCGCTCCCGGGGAGCGTCCAAGGGCTCGCGACCAGGCGGACGGTCGCGCAAGCAGCACGACGGCGATGAGGAGCGCGAGTACGCAGGCCATCCACGCCATACCTGGATCGTCAGAACACGTGGCACATCCCGCCCCGTCGATCGCTGCGTCTTCCCCAGGCATGGGTGCAGGGTGAACGTCGGCAGAAGCGGGCGTGACGGTGATGGTCTCACTGTGCCCGGAGGGCATCGAGTGCGTGTTCATCGAATGCATCGCTAAGAGTCCGAAGATGACGGAGAGAGCGACGGCGACGACGGTGAGGAGAGTGCGGGTGAGCGTGCGCTGGTCATGCACGCGCCGTGCAATCGTGATCAACACCGTCCCACCTCTCTTTCCTCCAGGGTACGTCGCCGCCGCCCATGCGCCTACTCGTTGACGACGGCGTCCGGGCTCAGGTTCAGCCGGCGCAGCAGCTGCGCGTTCAAAGCGACAACGATCGTGGACAGCGACATCAACACCGCCCCCACGGACATCGGAAGCACAAACCCGATGGGTGCGAGCACGCCAGCCGCGAGCGGGACGGAGAGGAGGTTGTACCCGGCGGCCCACCAGAGGTTCTGCTTCATCTTCTGGTAGCTGGCCCGCGACAGCTCGATTACGGAGATCACGGACCGGGGGTCGTCGCTGGCGAGGATCACGCCCGCCGAAGCGATCGCGACGTCCGTACCCGCACCGATCGCAATCCCGACATCCGCCTGCGCGAGCGCAGGGGCGTCGTTCACGCCGTCACCGACCATTGCGACCTTGCGGCCTTCGCTCTGCAGCTCTTTCACCTTCGAGGCCTTGTCCTCCGGCCGCACTCCCGCGAAGTACCGGTCGATACCCAGATCGCCCGCCACCGATGCGGCGACCGCGTCAGCGTCACCGGTGATCATGACCACCTGCACACCACGCTCATGGAGAGCATCGACCGCGTGACGCGACTCCGACCGGATCTCATCCGCGAGGCGCAGTGCGCCCGCGACCTGCCCGTCGACGAGCACGTGGAGGATGATCGCACCCTCGTGACGCCACTCGTCGGCAACAGGCAGCTCATGGGCGTTCTCCTGCTCGAGCATATACGGGCCACCGACCTGCACGACGTGTCCATCGACACGCGCACGCACCCCGACCGCCGGGGACGACTCGAAGTCCGACGAGGACGGGACACGGAGAGTCTTGTCCTTCGCCGCGTTTACGATCGCGCGAGCGAGGGGGTGCTCGGAATCCGCCTCTGCCGCGGCGGCCCATGCCAGCAGCTGGTCAGGGTCAGTCTCCAGGACAGGATCGATTGCAGTAACGGCGGGGGTGCCCTTGGTGAGGGTGCCGGTCTTGTCGAACAGGACGGTGTCGACCGTGCGCATGCTCTCCAGCGCGAGACGATCCTTGATCAGGACGCCACCGCGAGCGGCCCGCTCGGTTGCGATCGACACGACGAGTGGGATCGCCAGGCCCAGAGCATGCGGGCAGGCGATCACCAGCACGGTGATCGTGCGGATGACGGCCGCGTCAGGCTGACCGACGATCGTCCAGACAACGGCGGTGATCGCGGCAGCGCCCAGTGCGAACCAGAACAACCACCCCGCAGCCTTATCCGCGAGCCGCTGCGCGCGCGACGACGAACTCTGCGCTTCGGTGACGAGTTTCTGGATTCCCGCGAGAGCAGTGTCCTCACCGATCGCGGTGATCTCCACCCGCACACCAGAATCGGTCGCGACCGTGCCGGCGATGACCTGGTCGCCGTCGCTGCGGCGCACGGGCCGGGACTCTCCGGTGATCATCGACTCGTCCATGCTGGCCGAGCCCTGCACGATCCGCCCGTCCGCGGGGACCCGGCCGCCGGGGCGAACCACCACAACATCCCCCACCAACAGGTCGGCCGGGGCGACCGTGACCGTCGTGTCGCCTTCCACCTTCTCCGCCTCGTCGGGGAGCAGCGCGGCCAAAGAATCCAACGCTGACGTCGTCTGGGCGAGGGAGCGCATCTCGATCCAGTGACCGAGCAGCATGATCACGATGAGCAGCGCGAGTTCCCACCAGAAGTCGAGCTCGTGATGCAGCACACCCAGGCTCGCACCCCACGACGCCAAGAATGCCACCGTGATCGCGAGCGCGATCAGCAGCATCATCCCGGGCTTACGCGCACGGAGTTCACTCACCGCGCCGGTGAGGAACGGCGCCCCACCCCACACATACATGACCGTTCCGAGAACCGGAGACACCCACCCGACCCACGGGGCGTCTGGCAGCGGGTATCCGAGCAGCATCGAGAACATCATCGAGAACCCGACAACCGGGACCGCGAGGACCAGCATGATCCAGAACAACCGCCGGAACTGGCCCACATGATCGGCATGGCCAGCGTGCCCACCGTGGCCCTCCTGACCGGCGTGCTCTTGAGAAGCACCGTGCTCGTGGCTCATCGCCGCGTGGTCGTGCTCCGTGGTAGGGAACCCGCCGTGATTGGGGTGCGCGGCCTGATTGGTGTGCTCGTCGTGCTGGCTCATCGGAACTCCTTGCTCGGATGCGCCCGGGTCAAGCCGGGCGCAGACAGATAGCCGCTCAGGCCTGGCCGGTCGCGAGCGTGTAGCCGGCCTCTTCGACCGCAGCCTTCACGGCGGCGTGATCGACGGGTGCGGCACTGTGGATGGTCACCCGGGAGGTGGCGCCAGCGTTCAGGTCGATGGTGACGGATTCGACACCGTCGACAGTGCTCAGCTCGTCGCTGACGCTGGATACGCAATGCGAGCACGTCATCCCGGCAACCAGAATCTCCTCCGACACCAGAGACACACCCGAAACGGATACCTCGGTGGTCGATGGGACAGCGCAGCAGGCGCAACCGTCGGCGGATGCGTCCTTGAGTCCGAGTTCGATGCGATCAGTCATGGTGCGCTCCTTCAATTCAGCAGACGTGGTGGTCATGAACGGACAAGACGGGCGATTGCTTCGTTGGCCTCGCGGACCTTCTCTGCCGCAACCTCGCCGCCCTCGGTACTCGCCTGGGCGACGCAATGACTGAGATGGTCCCCCAAGAGCGACAATGCGACCGTTTCGAGAGCCTTCGTCGCCGCAGAGACCTGCGTGAGGATGTCGATGCAGCACTTGTCGTCGTCGACCATCCGCGCGATACCCCGCACCTGACCCTCGACACGGTTCAACCGCTTACGCAGATCAGCCTTGTTGTTCTCGTAGCCGTTCATACTTCCAAGATACCCCCTGGGGGTATCCAACACAATGGCACGCAGATCATTCCCGCGGGTCGGACCGACCTCAGGCGTGAGCTTCGTCACCCCTGTGCGGACTCTGGATCAGGTGTTGCTTGTGGCCATCGAGCTGCGGGTGCTGACAAGAAACTCATCCAGGTTGGGGAGGTGGGAGTGGACACTTCGGCGTGCGCGCTCAGTGACTTCATCTACCCGTTCACGGGTGGCGTGCGCGTCGACAGCGAGGATCGCGTCGCCTTCCAGGCGATGTCCGTTCCAGCGGAGTCTGATGCGGTCGACAGCGGTGATGCCGTCGACATGATCGAGGGCGTGCGCAACCTTGTCGACGAGTTCTGGTTCGACGCCGTCCAGCAGGCGCCGTCCGACGCTGCGGACCGTTCCGATGAGGAGGACGAAGATCGCGACCGAGATGACCAGGCCGACGATGGGATCTGCCAGAGGGAAGCCGAGGAGCACGCCGATCCCGCCGGCCACGACGGCGAGTGAGGTGAATCCGTCTGTGCGGGCATGGATGCCGTCGGCAACAAGGGCGGCGGAGCCGATTCGCTGCCCGACTCGGATGCGGTAGACGGCGACGATCTCGTTGCCGAGGAATCCGATGATGCCCGCGGCGATGACCCAGCCGATGTTTGTGAGGGGCTGCGGGTTCAGGATGCGGTGGATGGATTGCCAGGCGGCGGCGATTGCGGAGAGGGCGACCACGAAAACGATGAACAGCCCCGCGAGATCTTCGGCACGGCCGAGCCCGTAGGTGTAGCGGCGCGAGGCTGCACGCCGGCCGAGGATGAAGGCAACCCACAAAGGAACAGCGGTGAGCGCGTCGGAGAAATTATGGACGGTATCAGCCAAGAGCGCGACGGAACCGCTGAAGATGACCACGACAGCCTGAAGGACGGTTGTGACCAGCAGGATCAGAAGGCTGATCTTCAGAGCACGGATGCCTGACCGGTTCGCCTCCAACGCATCATCGATGGAATCTGCCGCGTCATGGGAGTGGGGCACGAAGAGTCCGTAGAAGAACCCCTTGATGCCGGTCGGGTGGTCATGGTGTGCGTGCGGGGCGCCGTGGTCGTGGTGCCCGCCGTGCGAGTGATCGTGGGTCGGACTCATTCGCTCGCCCGATCCGCATGATGGTGTCGGGGTGTGCCACCCAGGGAGTGTTCGGCTTGGAAGATGGCGTCCGCGACCAGTCGGGATGCGTGCTCGTTGTCTAGCCGGTAGAAGACCCTTTGCCCGTCCTGACGGGTGGAGACGATGCGAGCCAGACGAAGTTTCGCCAGGTGCTGCGATACCGCGGCTGGTGACTTGCCAACCGCGTCGGCGAGGCTGTTCACCGACAGTTCCGAGGCTTCCTGAAGAGCGAGAATGATCCGCACCCGTGTTGCATCCGCGAGCATCCCAAACACTTCCACCGCCAGCTCAACGAAGGAACTATCCGGCCGATACCCACATCCTTGCGTATCTGCACTCATACGCAGATACTACGACATCTCTGCATCAGCGCTGGCAGCAGCTCGAGATCGCCTTCGGGGACCGATTCTCGATGTGGCCCGCGGCTTGTCCGATGCCCGTCAGGCAGGATGTCTCTCGCACATCCCTCAATACGCTTGCTTTTCAGGACGGGTCGCCGTTGATCGCCCTTGCCACGGTCTCGGCGCACCAGTCGGGATCACTCAGTGGAAGCTGGTGTCCACCCCGATGAGTCGAGACGGTGAGGTTCGGATAGGAGCGTGCGAGCCGATCGGCCAGTCCGGGCACCGGCACGGGGTCATCGGTGCCGTTGACAAGGAGGACGGCGATGTTGCGCCGCCCCAGGGCCTCCAGTGCGGGTAACCAGTCATCCGACATCACGATCGAGTTCAGGGCGCCGGAGTACGACAGCCATGTGTGCCTGACACCGTCTCTGGCCACGGTTATGGGCAGTGATGGGTTCACCGCGATGGCGGCATAGGAGGCGAATCGCCGATGGCGGCACATCCATGAGCAGACCAGATGGGCGATCGGACCGCTGGCCAGCAGGGTTTCGAACCAGCCCATGCCCGAGATTCGTTGCCGGGCTTCCTGCTCTGACACGAACAGGGGGGCGTCGAAGGCGATCACCCCTGCAATGGTGATCGCGGTGTCGGCGGCGGCGGCGGCGGTGATGATCGCGAGGGAGGCGCCCATCGAGTGGCCGACCAGGGTCACCGGGCGAGATGCTAAAGGGGAAGAAGACAGCACATCGATGATCGCGTTCTGATGATCGGAGATTCCGAATAGAGCATCGCCGTCGGGTTCGACCATCGATTGGCCGAACCCGAGCGGGTCGATCACGAGGACGGTGGCGATGTCACCGAGCTGATCGAAGGCGGCACCGTAGAACGATCCGCTTGCGGCGATTCCGGGCAGCAAGACCACGATCGGGTCACCGTCGCCGAATGTTCGGATGCTGAGTGGACCGTGCCGCGACACCACTCCCGCGCCGGGACGCCAGCGCGCCCGTCGGCGGGAGAGCAGGTGAGTTCCTCCCCACAATGCGACCGCTGCGCCCAGAGCGGTCCCGACAACGCACCGTGCTGCCGTCGTCTTCGATCTCGATGCCATCCCATTTACCTCTCTATCGATCGGACGCGGAAGGTCTACTGAATGGATAGCGACATTTCGGCTAAGCCGAGGGGCGGGCGGGTTGTGGTTCATGATGGTCTCGAACTCGAACGGGTGTCAAACGTCCCAGGCAAGCCCGTCGACGACGCCGATGGCAGGGGCGGTCGGACCTACCTGAAGATCGCTTTGCGGAGGTCTGGTGGGTGTGCCGGAAGCGCCTGTTGACTGGTACGGCTACTGCCTCTGTTCAACCCACCGAAAACGATCGTTTCCGGCGCGGTATCACTTGGTTGCCGGGGCGGTCGCCGCTAACGGGAGCCGGAACCCCGTTCTGGCATGGGCCTTCGGTTGGTGCCGCGACCGGACTTGCTAGCGGTCGAGCTGCGGAGGGCGCGTTTGTGGCGGGCGTACTCTTGTCCGATGACTCGACCTCTCACGAAGTGGCATTCCGCGCACGCAGAGCTCGACCTACGTCGGGATGTGCCTTCCATAGCCGCGCCGGGAGAAAGAACGGGGCGATGATGTTGGCGACGCATCCGGGTGAACCCCACCGCGGCGATCTCGCTGGGCGGCTCAACTGGCTCAGAGCCGGAGTGCTCGGCGCGAACGACGGCATCGTGTCGGTCGCGTCGCTCGTCGTCGGTGTCGCGGGGGCGACGACCGATTCCGCGACGCTGCTCGCCGCGGGTGTCGCCGGTCTCGTCGGCGGTGCGATCTCGATGGCGCTCGGGGAGTACGTGTCGGTGAGCAGCCAGCGAGACAGCCAACGGGCTCTGATCGAGAAGGAACGAGGAGAGCTGGCCGATAATCCTGCGACCGAGCTCGAGGAGCTGGCGGGCATCTATCAGGCGAAAGGTCTTAGCCCGGCGACCGCACGCCTCGTTGCGGAGGAGCT
>Ga0308171_1003935_pt1 | contig 12809 bp, 9 predicted proteins | sample PhyGR1_FD_202135 | JGI IMG/M metagenome (GOLD analysis project Ga0308171, IMG submission 202135) | Phyllosphere microbial communities from UC Gill Tract Community Farm, Albany, California, United States - DLSLSG.R1 | ecosystem: Host-associated > Plants > Phyllosphere > Unclassified | place: USA... | reverse complement strand
CACGAGCTTTGTGACAGGTAGGCATACGCCTGAAATTTGCTGGCCCATGTCGATCCGGTACGGCAGGTCGACGGGTGTTGTTATTGGCGGGCAGATTGCCGGCTGAGGCGCAGCCCTTGAGGGCAGACGACCGACAAAAAGTTTCTTGGAAGTATGTGGTGACTCATCGGTCACATTTCGGCCGACGTCCTGATTCAAGCAGGGGACTCAGGATCACGCAAGTGCCGTCGGCGAATTGTTCGACAACTTCGGCTGAGCGGTCGCCGGCTTAGAACCAATGAATCTCTTCGGTGCGCAAAGCGCGGTACTCGCCCGGTTTTAGCGCGTGATCGAGGGTCAGTTCGCCCATGGATTCGCGGTGCAGGCGCAGGACTTTGTTGTTGAAGAACCCGAACATGCGCTTGACCTGATGGTAGCGGCCTTCAACGATGCTCAACCGTGCGGAGCGTGGGCCGAGCAGCTCAAGCTGTGCCGGTTGCGTGGTCAGATCTTCGAAAGCGAAGTAGATGCCCTCGGCAAATTTCAGCGCGTAGCTCGGGTCGATGTCCTGTTCGGTTTCGACGTAATAGACCTTCGCCAGTTTGGTTTGCGGCTGCGTCAGGCGCCGCGACCAGGCGCCGTCATTGGTGATCAGCATCAGCCCGGTGGTGTTGAAATCCAGACGTCCGGCGATGTGCAGATCGTCCTTGTGCGGTTCGTCGAGCAGGTCAAGCACGGTCGCATGCTGCGGATCGCGGGTGGCGCTGACGCAACCCGGCGGTTTGTGCAGCATGAAATAGCGCGCCGGCTTACCGCTTTGCAGCACCTCATCGTCAACTTCGACCCGGCTGAATTCCAGCACGTCACTGTGCGGGTCGCTGACGATCTTTCCGTCAATCCGCACGCGCTTTTCCACCAGCAACAGGCGCACCTGCTGACGGTTGTAGCGGGGCATATTGCTGAGGAAGCGGTCGACGCGCATGGTCAGGATTCAACGGACAAAGGGCCGCGCATCTTACGGGATCGGCCGCCGGTCTGCTTGCAACTGCGCTTCGACCTGGGCGCAACGCGGGCACAGACAGGCTTGATTGCGCAGCGCGGCCGGCAGCGCTTCGAGCACCGCCGGGTCGATGGTCACGCCGTAGCACCAGCATTCGCGGTCGGCGGTGCGCGGGTCGGCGAGGCTGCAATCGTTGCGGGCGCCGCAGGCCGGGCATTGGTCGGGTTTGACGTCGTTATCAGGCATAGGTCGAGTGCGGCATTTCCATGCAGGTGCGGTTGCGCCCGGTTTGCTTGGCGCGGTACATCGCATGATCGGCCCGCGACAGCAGAGTGTGCAAGGTGTCATCGCGTTGCACGGTGGTGGCGCCGATGCTCACGGTCAGATGCAGGCTGTGGCCATCGTAAGCGTATTCGTGTTGTTCGACGTGCTGGCGGATTTTCTCGGCGATTTTCTGCCCGGTCTCGCCGTCGGTGTCTTTCAACAGAACGATGAACTCTTCACCGCCCCAGCGGCAGACGATATCGGCGTGGCGCAGGCAACTTTGCAGGTCGCGGGCGAAACCGATCAACACCTGATCGCCGGCCATGTGTCCGTAGGTGTCGTTCAAGGCTTTGAAGTGGTCGAGGTCGAGCAGCAACGCGGTCAGCGGCTTGGTTTCCCGTTGGGCCTCGTGCAGCGCTTGCGCAGCGAGGATGTCGAAGCCGCGTCGATTCGGCAGTTCGGTGAGACTGTCGAGGGTGGCGTGCGCCTGGATCTTCGCCTGGAAGCGTTTGATCACCCGATTGAGCAGCGCCAGTACGATCAACGTCACCAACAGGCAGATCAGCAGGTTGAGATACAGCGACTGGCGGATCTCGCTCAGCGCGCCGTCTTCGCGTTTATCGACGAACAGGTACCAGTTCAACTCGGGGATAAACCGCACGTTGAGAAAATGTCCCTGGCCGTGGGTGGAGTATTCGTAGCTGCCGCTGTGCGGCTTGGGCAACTGGCTGACCAGACCTTTCATGCTCTCCAGTTCGCCAAGACTCTGGCCGATGTGCGCGCCTTCCGGACCACCCTCGGCACCGGTCAATACGAGGCGGCCGAAGGTGTCGACGAAGTACACGCTGCGTTGATAGCGCTGTTGATACTTGTCGATCAGCTTGATCACCGCGTCCACGGTCAGGCCCACGCCCGCGGCACCGATGAAGCGGTTGTGGTAGTCGTAGACCTTGTAGTTGATGAAGAACGTCAGGTTGTCCTTGTTGGCCAGATCCGGGTCGACGTTGATCTCGTACGGGTCCTGCATGTCGCGCACGCGGAAGTACCAGGTGTCGCGCGGCTCATCGACTTTGACCTGTTTGAGCACGCCTTTGGCGTGGTAGTAGGTGAGCGTGGCATTGGAAACGAAGAACGCCGTGTAGGCGCCGTAATGGGTCATGACCTCGTCGAGATAGCGGGTCATCTGCTCGGGATTCTGCTCGCCGTTGACCACCCAGTCGCGCATGAACGTGTCACGGGACATCATCGAGGAAATCAGGATCGGCCGGACCAGGTCTTTCTGGATTTCCGAATAGACCGTATCGGAGGTCAGTGGCAGTTCAGTGTTGACGATGTTGTCGCGGATCGACTCGCGGGAAGCGAAATAGCTCAACAGCGAGGTGGCGAGAAACCCGGCGCCGAGCAGGGCGACCAACGTGAGCACCAGTGAACGTTGCGAGTACAAGGGAGAACGAAGCGGCATGGCAGATCCGTTGGCAGTGGCCCGATGGGATGCATTCTAGTGGCACTGCGCGCAAATAACTGCTCCCTGTGCGGCGTGAATGGTCGTTCCTTTATTCGGGGGTGGTGCGCCAGAACCTGTGGGAGCGAGCCTGCTCGCGAAAGCGGTGGGTCAGCCACATCAATGTTGAATGACATACCGCATTCGCGAGCAGGCTCGCTCCCACAGGTCGACAGATTCAGGCCAGGGTTTTGAGGTACGCCCGCCATCCCCCCAAATGACTGATATCCACCGCACCCTCCAGGCCATACGGCTCGCAGATAAACCCGCTCTCCCAGCGCCCATCCGCCAGTTGCACCTTGCCCAACCCGAGCGGCGCCGGAATTCCGGTGAGAAACGAGCCCAATTCACTGGTCGGCAATTCCCAGACCTCCACGGCAATCGCCACGCCGCCGTCCTTGACTCGTACCATCCCCGGACGCAGCGGTGGGCCGCCGGCGAGGGCGTGCAGTCGATAGTCCGGCGAACTGAATGTGGTTTCCAGCAAACGCCCGCCACGCTGGGTCAGTTGCCAGTTCAGCGCCAGCCCTTGCAGATGCGCGCCACACACCACCAATCGAGCGCGGTCATTGCGCGCTGGGTTCGCCGGAGCTGGCAGGGCACTGTCCTGCTGGCGCTGCAAGGCATCCGCCACGCTCAACAGATACTGATCGGTAAATACCCGCCCGAACAACGTCACGCCCCACGGCAAACCATTGCCCATGAACGCGGTCGGCACGGCGACGGCGGCGTAGTCGAGCAGGTTCATGAAGTTGGTGTAATAGCCAAGTTCGGAATTGCGCAGCACCGGTTCCGCCTCAAGTTCGGCCAGGGTCACTGGACGGCCGATGGTCGGTGTCAGCACGCAGTCGAGATTTTCCAGGGCTTCGTCGCACAGGGCCTTCAGCGCCTGCAATCGATATTGCGCGCGGAAGGTCTGCACGCCAGTCACTGCCGGAGCCCTGGCCAGCACCGCACGGATCACTGGCAGCACCGCTTCGGGATTCTGCTCCATCAGCTCACCGGCGACGCTGTAGCGCTCGGCCACCCATGGCCCGTCGTAAAGCAACCGCGCTGCTTCCAGAAACGGTGACAGGTCCAGCTCGACGGCTTCGCCACCCAAGGCCTTGAGCCGTTCGATGGCGGCTGCGAACAACTGTGGCCCCTCGTTGCAGCCGAAAAATTCAAGGTCCTGTGCCCGTGGCACGCCGAAGCGAAACGGCCGTGGCGCGCCAAATGCCGAGCCGTCGTTCCATGCCGGATTGCCTCGGCTGTATTCATCGCGAGGATCGTGTCTGGCCGTCAACGCCAGCAACTGACTGGCCTCACGGGCGGTCGCGGTGAAGGTGGTTACACAGTCCAGCGTGCGGCACGCCGGCAGCACGCCAGCGGTGGAAATCAGGCCTTTGCTCGCCTTCAATCCCACCACATTATTCAGCGCCGCCGGCACTCGCCCGGAACCGGCGGTGTCAGTGCCCAAGGCAAAACTCGCCACACCCAGCGCTACCGCCAGCGATGAACCCGCACTGGAACCGCCGGACGGATACTCCGCCAGCACGCTGTTCGGGCACGCACCATAAGGCGAGCGGCTGCCATTGAGGCCGGTGGCGAACTGATCGAGATTGGTCTTGCCCAGCGGGATCGCCCCCAGCGCCAACAGTTGCTCGACGATGGTCGCCGACTGCTGCGGCACATAGGCAAACGCCGGGCACGCGGCTGTGGTGGGAATGCCGGCCAGATCGATGTTGTCCTTGATCGCGAATGGCACGCCATACAGCGGCAGACTGTCGAGGTCACGACCGTCGAGGGCGGCGAGGTACGGCTCCAGTTCATCGACGCTGAGCAAGTGAATGAACAGGTGATAGTCGGAATTCAGCGCGGCCGCTTTTTCGCGCAATTGCAGCAGCAGTTGGCGCGGTGTGGTGTCGCCATTGCGATAGGCCTGGCGCAGTGCATCGAGTTGCAGATTCATCGGTTGATCCTTATAAAAAATGGCTTCAGTCGAGTTCCAGCACCACCACCCTTTGTCCGGCGCGCACCGCCGAACCGGGTTGCACGCGGATCTCGCGCACCACACCGGCCAGCGGCGCGAGCACAGGGATTTCCATCTTCATCGACTCGAGAATCACCAGCACATCGCCCGCCGCGACACGCTGGCCGGCCTCGACCTGCACCTGCCAGAGATTGCCGGCGATGTGGCTGTCGACGCTGTGTTCACCGTTTTCCAGTGGTGCTTCTTCGCTGGCGTCAGGCACGGCTTCTTCGCTGTCGAAATGCGCCTGGCCGCTGGCGATCCAGCGCTCGCGTTCAGCTTTGAACGCGCCCTGTTGCTGCGCACGGAAAGCGCTGATGCCCGCGGCTTGCTGACTGAGAAATGCCTGATAGTCGGCGAGGTTGAGCTGGCTGTGTTCGATGTTCAGATCGAAGCGCCCCAACGGGAAATCGCGGCGAATGCGCAGCAGTTCTTCGGCGCTGACCGGGTAGAAGCGGATCTGATCGAAGAAGCGCAGCAGCCACGGTTTGCCGTCGAACGCGGCGACTTCGCGATAGCGATTCCACATCTGCAGGGTGCGCCCGACAAACTGATAACCGCCCGGGCCTTCCATGCCGTACACGCACATGTAGGCGCCGCCGATGCCGACCGAATTTTCGGCCGTCCAGGTACGTGCCGGGTTGTACTTGGTGGTCACCAGACGATGACGCGGGTCGAGCGGCGTGGCCACCGGCGCGCCGAGATAGACGTCGCCAAGGCCCATCACCAGATAGCTCGCATCGAACACCGTGCGCTGCACTTCGTCGAGATTTGGCAGGTCGTTGATGCGCCGGATGAACTCCAGATTGCTCGGGCACCACGGCGCGTCCTTGCGCACGGTGGTCATGTATTTCTCGATCGCCAACTGACAGGCCGGGTCGTCCCACGACAGCGGCAAGTGCACGATGCGCGAAGGCACCTGCAAGTCCTTGGCGGCGCACACCGCGTCCCATTCGCCAGCGATGGTGCCGAGCAGATCGGCCAGCGGCAGTTGCTCGGGCTGGTAGTGCACTTGCAGCGAGCGAATGCCCGGGGTGAGGTCGATCACGCCATGCAGGGCTTGGCTTTCCAGCGCCTGCATCAGCGCGTGGGCGCGAAAGCGCAGGACCAGATCAAGCTCCGGCGCGCCGATCTCCAGCAGTAAATGAGTGTCGCCAGAAACCCGCCCGACAAGCCGGCGATCCCCCTGACCCAACTCAAGAACCACAGGCGACACAATCCCTTGTGGGAGCTGGCTTGCCAGCGATGAAGTTGATGCGGTGTCAGATCGGGCACCATCGCTGGCAAGCCAGCTCCCACAGGGGGCATCCCATTTCAGGGCGAGATCGCGGGCGGTGCCGAGGTCGACCGGGATGAACTGAATTTTATCGCCGGCCTTGAGCTGCCCCAGCTGCCACAGGTCCGCCTCAACCACCGTCACCGGGCAGACAAACCCACCCAGGCTCGGGCCATCCGGGCCGAGAATCACCGGCATGTCGCCAGTGAAGTCCACCGCACCAATCGCATACGGATTGTCATGGATGTTCGACGGGTGCAGACCCGCTTCACCGCCATCCTCACGCACCCACTCAGGCTTCGGTCCGATCAGGCGCACGCCGGTGCGGCTGGAGTTGAAGTGCACTTCCCACTGGGTCGCGAAGAACGTGGCGATGTAGTTTTCGCTGAAGTATTCCGGGGCGCCGTGCGGACCGTAGATCACCCGGATCTGGCGCACGCTCGGCAGCGTGGTGATGTGCTGCTCGGCCAGTTGCTGGCCGGCGCTGTGGTCGGCCAATGCCGGCACATGCAACACGTCACCGGCCCTTAACGCCCGTCCGCCATGCCCGCCGAACTGGCCGAGAGTGAAGGTACTTTTGCTGCCCAGATAATCCGGCACCTGCACGCCGCCGCGCAGGCACAGATAACTGCGCGCGCCGGCGCCGCTGATGCTGCCCAGTTGCAATGTCGCGCCGGCCGGGATCAGCAGCGCGGTGTTCATCGGCACCGGTTCAGCGTCAAGGGTCAAGGCAATCGGCGCGCCGGTCACCGCGACCACCGCGTCACAATTGAAGCGCAGGATCGGCCCGCTCATGGTGATTTCCAGTGCGGCGGCGCCTTGTTCATTGCCGAGCAGACGATTGCCCAGGCGTTGCGCTCGGCTGTCCATCGGCCCCGAGGGCGGCACGCCGACGGCCCAATAGCCGAGGCGGCCGGGATAGTCCTGCACGCTGGTCTGCGTGCCGGCGCTGAGCACTTCGAAGGTGTTGGCGTGATAGAGCAGATTTTCCAGGCAACGGGTCCACGGCTGACCGCTGGCGAACGGCGCGTCGAGCAGAATCTGCCGCAGGTAATTGCGGTTGGTTTCCACGCCATACAGCAGGCTATCGCCCAGTGCCTGATGGAGTTCGGCGCGAGCCTGTTCGCGGCTCGGCGCCCAAGCGATGAGCTTGGCAATCATCGGGTCGAAATACGGCGGGATTTCCACACCGGCTTCGACCCAGGTGTCGATGCGCAACTCAACGCCGTTGGCTGGCGGAAATTGCACAGCGGTCAGCAGGCCCGGGCTCGGCTGGAAATCACGCCCCGGATCTTCCGCGTACAGACGTGCCTGAATCGCATGGCCCTGCGGTTCCAGGCCTTGATACAACTCGTTCAGCGGCGGCAGATCACCGGCGGCCAGCTCGATCATCCAGCGCACCAGATCCACGTCCCACACCTGTTCGGTGACGCCGTGCTCGACCTGCAAGCGCGTGTTCACTTCGAGAAAATAGAAGCGCTGGGCCTCGCTGTCGAAGACGAATTCGACGGTGCCGGCGCTGCGGTAATTCACCGCTTGCGCCAGTTTGATCGCTGCCGCGCACAGCTCATCGGCCATGCCTTCGGGCAAGTTCGGCGCCGGGGTTTCTTCGAGGACTTTCTGGTTGCGCCGCTGCACCGAACAGTCGCGCACACCGAGAGCGATGACTTCACCGCAGCCGTCGCCGAACACTTGCACTTCCAGATGCCGCGCGCGTTCGATGTACTTCTCGATGAACACCCCGGCGTCGCTGAAGTTGTTCTGACCGAGGCGTTTCACCGCTTCGAATGATTCGCTCAATTCACTGGCGCTGCGGCACACGCGCATGCCGATGCCACCACCGCCAGCGGTGCTTTTCAGCATCACCGGGTAGCCGACCTGTTCGGCGGCACTCAGCGCGCAATCGAGGCTGTCGAGCAGGTCGGTGCCTTCGAGCATCGGTACGCCGTGCTGTCTGGCCAATGCGCGAGCAGTGTGCTTGAGGCCGAACACCCGCAATTGCTCCGGCGTCGGGCCGATGAAGGCGATGCCCTGCGCTTCGCAGGCTTCGGCGAACGCTGCGTTTTCCGAGAGAAATCCGTAGCCGGGATGAATCGCCGTGGCACCGCTTTGTTTGGCGATCGCGAGGATTTTGTCGACCGCCAGATACGTCGCGGACGCCGAGCCTTCGCCGAGGCTGTGCGCTTCAGCGGCCTGGGAGATGTGCAGGCTGGCAGCATCGGCTTCTGAATACACGGCGACGCCTTGGGCCTTCAGCACGTTGATCGTGCGCAGGATGCGACAGGCGATCGCGCCTCGGTTGGCGATAAGGATTTTTTCGAACATGGCATAACCCCTGAAGGGGGAGCGGGCCGTCCCGCTGTTTTTCGACAGACATCCGGGCCGTCCCGGATGGAAAAAACATCACTCAAACTCACCGCAATCTCCTGTGGGAGCTGGCTTGCCAGCGATGAGGTCGGCACATCCAACATTGTTGGTGACTGAAACACCGCAATCGCTGGCAAGCCAGCTCCCACAGGACTATCAGTGCCTTGAAGGTTTCAGGCACTGCCCGGCACGCGCCTGGCACAGGGCGAAGAGCCAACGGCGTAAACGGCTGATGGTCAGTTCCATACCAGCAACTCCGCCGGGGTCGGGTTGTAGGCATTGCACGGGTTGTTCAACTGCGGGCAGTTGGAAATCAGCACGATCACGTCCATCTCGGCGCGCAAGTCGACATACTTGCCCGGCGCCGAAATACCGTCCTCGAAAGTCAGCCCGCCGTCCGCCGTCACTGGCACGTTCATGAAGAAATTGATGTTCGGCCCGATGTCGCTCTTGCTCAATCGGCCGTCGTGGACGCAGGCGCGCAGGTAGTTGTCGCGGCAGCTGTGCATGTAGCGTTTTTCCAGGGCGTAGCGCACGGTGTTGCTCTCTTGCGCGCAGGCGCCGCCGAGGGTGTCATGGCGCCCGCAGGTGTCGGCAACGATGGTCAGCATGGGCTGGCCGAGATTGGAATACAGCACGCTGCCGGTGCTCAGGTAGACGCTGTTCTGCCGGCGCAAGGTGCGTTGCACGTCGTAGCGCTCCTTGGGGTTGGCGAGGCTGTAGAACAAGGTGTCGACGGCCTGATTGCCTTCCAGATCCAGGATGCGCAGGGTCTGCCCGGCCTTGACCTCCATCAGCCAAGGCTCGCCGGCGGGAATGGTGGCGCGGTAGATCGCGCTGTCGGCTTGCTTGTGCGAAGTGGCGATTGCGAGTGACATGGCAGCGATCCTCAGGCGAACAAACGGTCGGTGTTGATAAAGCCGCGCTCGTTTTCCGGGCGCGAAGTGCGGCAGTGTTCGGCGACGCTGGCGTCGGCGTTCATCCAGCTCAGCTTCAGAGGTTTCGGGGCGTATTCGGGTGACGGGTCCATCGGATGTTGCAGGGCGGTGAGCACCACCAGGGTGTCCATCGGCGCGTACAACTCGATGTAGTCACCGGCCTTCGAATTGCCCTCGACGAAGTGGAAACGCCCGGCCTCATCGACGTTCACACGGCTGAACAGATTCAGGGTCATCAGCAGGTCGGACAGGCCCAGGCCCCACTTGCCGAGTTCCACCAGCAGGTTGTCGGTGCCATTGCGAAAGAAGCCGTTGCGCAATTCCTGGTAGCGGCCCTGACCGTACTTTTCGGCGACTTCCTGTGCGCAAAGCACACCGCCGAGGCTATCGCTCCAGCCGCAGGTGTCGGCGGTGATCGCGGCGAGCACGCGGCCCATGTCCGAGTACAGGCAGTGGCCGGCGGTGAGCTTGGCGGTGTGTTGGCATTTGAGGCTGTCGGGCAGGTTCAGCCGCTCGGTTTTTTCATTGGCATTAAGCAAGGTCAGGCTGACATTGGCGCCACCGCGCAGGTCGGTCAGGCGCAGCAATTGGCCGCGCTTGAGCACGAACGAACGGTGGCCGCCGCCCGGCAGCATTTCCTCAGCGAAGGGTGGGAAAAGTTGGATTGAATCAGTCATTGCAGCAGTCCTCTCAAGCAGTGCGAAGGGTGCCCGCCAGCGGCAGCGGCAGGGCCTCGACGGCGGCGCGCTGGGCGCGGCGGTCGCTGTTCAACGGGATGTCGTAGGTGATGCGGGCGCCATAGGCGCCGGGGGCGTGCGGGTCGAGGCGCACCTTGTCGAACACCAGCAGACGCGTGCCGAGGCTGAAGCCTTCGGACAGGTCGTGGGTGACCATGAACACCGTCAGTTGCGTCTCGCGCCACAGCTTCAGCAGCAGCGCGTGCATGTCCTTGCGAATGCCCGGGTCGAGTGCGCCGAAGGGCTCGTCGAGCAGCAACACGCGCGGCTTCATGATCAGCGCCTGGGCGATGGCCAAGCGTTGCTGCATGCCGCCGGACAGCTGTGCCGGGTACTTGTCCAGCGCATGGCCGAGGCCGACTTTGCTCAGCAGTGCTGCTGCCTGCTCGCGAGCCTCGCGTTTGGCGTTGCCGAACAGCCGGCCAAGCAAGGGCGCGCGCGGCAATTCGAGACCGAGGGCGACGTTGTCGAGCACGCTCAGATGCGGGAACACCGAGTAGCGCTGAAAGACCACGCCACGGCTGGCATCCGGCTCGCTGGCCAAGGGCTGGCCGTCGAGCAGAATCTCCCCGCGACTGGCGCTTTCCTGGCCGAGCAGCAGGCGCAGGAAGGTCGATTTGCCGCAACCGGAGGCGCCGACCAAGGTGCAGAACTCGCCTTCGTTGACGCTCAGGTTCAAGCCTTCCAGCACCACTTGGTCGGCGTACTGCTGCCAGACGTTTTTTACTGTGATGAAGCTCATTTCGCTGCTCCCTCGTACCAAGGGAAAGCGCGCTGGGTCAGCTGTTTCAAGCCCCAGTCCATCAGCCAGGCGAGCAGGGTGATCCACACCACGTAGGGCAGAATCACGTCCATCGCCAGGTAGCGCCGCACCAGAAAGATCCGGTAGCCGAGGCCATCGGTGGAGGCGATCGCTTCGGCGGCAATCAGGAACAGCCATGCCGAACCGAGCATCAAACGCAGCGAGATCAGCAAGCGCGGCAACAGCTGCGGCAAGACCACGCGCAGCATCAGCGTCCAGGTCGAGGCGCCGAGGGTCTGCGCCTTGATCAGCAGTTCGACCGGAATGTCGCGGGCACGCTGTTCCAGATCCCGGGCCAGCGCCGGGGTGATGCCGATGACGATCAGCATGACTTTCGACAACTCGCCCAGCCCGAAGACGATGAACAGAATCGGCAGGATCGCCAGCGGCGGCACCATCGACAGCACCGTCAGCAGCGGCGACAACGGCGCGCCGAACAGCGGCAGGGTGCCCGCCGCAATACCGAGGCAAAGACCTGCCAGCGCCGCGATGCCGAGGCCGATGGCCAAGCGCCGCAGACTCGACGCAGTGTCTTGCCACAACAGGTATTCGCCGGTGCGGCTGTCGGCGTTGAAGGCCAGGCGTTTTACCGCGTCGCTCATCTGCACGGCGCTGGGCAGCAGTTTGTCGTTGGGGTTGTCCGCCAGGCGCTCAGCCGAGCCTGTGAAGTAGGCGAACAGCACCAGCGCGAACGGCAGGATCACCAGCAACAGGCGACTCGGGCGATCGGGGTGGCGATTGATCAGGCGCATGGCCAAATCCTCCGTGGCTTACAGCTTGGCGTCGGCGGCCATCTGCACGTAAGTCGGATCGAAACGCAGCTTGAGATTGGCGGTGTCGCCGCTGGTCACGCCGTTGGCGAAGGACATGCCGACCGCGCTCGGGTCCTTCGCGCCTTCGCCGAGCAGACCATGCTCGAAGGAGAATTCGGCGACCTTGCGCATGGTGTCCGGCAGTTGTTTGCTGGTGGCGAAATTCAGCGCTTCGCTCGGCGTGGCGAACAGTTTTGTGGTGTCCAGTTGCGCCTGGAAGCCGGCGAGATCGGTACCCGAGGCCTTGGCCATGTGCTCCAGCGCAGCTTTGCTCGCGGCACTTTTCGCGTTCATCAAAGCGACCACTTCGAACCACGCCCCGGTCAGCGCTTTGCCCAGCGCCGGGTTGTCTTTGAGGGTGGCGCTGTTGACCACCATCATGTCCATGATCTCGCCGGGGATCTGGCTGGAATTGAACACTTCGGTGACGCCGGGTTTGGCTTTGATATCCGAGAGCATCGGGTTCCAGGTGGTCACGGCGTTGACGTCGTCGGTGTTGAACGCGGCGGCAATGTCGGCGTCGGACGTGTTGACGACCTTCAGGTCTTTCTCGGTCAGGGCCACCGAGTCCAGTGCCCGGGCCAGCAGGTAATGGGAGACCGACAGCTCGACCAGATTGACGTCCATGCCTTTCAGATCGGCGACTTTTTTACCTTCGCCTTTGAGCACGATGCCGTCGTTGCCGTTGGAGAAATCGCTGACGATCAGCGCGGTGCTGTCGACACCACCGGCAGCCGGAATGGTCAGCGCATCCATGTTGGTCATGGTGCAGCCGTCGAACTGGCCGGCGGTGTACTGGTTGATCGATTCGACGTAGTCGTTGAGCTGCACGACGTCGATCTTGATCCCGTATTTCTTCGCCCATTTGTCGACGATGCCCTGGCTGCCAGCGTATTCCCATGGCATCCAGCCGGCGTAGATCGTCCAGCACACGCTGAAGTGGTCTTTCTGGGCGGCGGAAGATTGCGTGCTGATGAGCGCGGCGAAGGCGGCGGCGAGCAGGGCGGGGAAACGTAGTCGGATCATTGCGGATTCTCCAGTTGATCGAGGGCGGACAGGAAGGCAACGCGGCACCGCGAACGGTGGCTTGTCTCCCGGGCTTTTGTCCCGCCGTGTAACCTC
>Ga0308171_1003929_pt1 | contig 12832 bp, 11 predicted proteins | sample PhyGR1_FD_202135 | JGI IMG/M metagenome (GOLD analysis project Ga0308171, IMG submission 202135) | Phyllosphere microbial communities from UC Gill Tract Community Farm, Albany, California, United States - DLSLSG.R1 | ecosystem: Host-associated > Plants > Phyllosphere > Unclassified | place: USA... | reverse complement strand
GCTGGAGCGGCACGCTCGCCGCGGACCAGCTGGCCGTGCGCTCGCTGCTGGACGGCGTCGATCTGCAGAACGGCCGCCTGCGCGCCACGCTGCGCGGCGACCGGATCGACATCACCGAATTCCGCGTGAGCGGCGGCCAGGGCAGCAGCGCCCGCATCGCAGGCTTCAGCGGCAACCGCACATCGGCCCCGAAGGACGGCGGCACCCTGAGCGGCACCGGCAGCCTGTCGTGGGCCGGCATGGGCCAGGAGGCCGCGTCCGGCGGCTCGGGCATCACGATGGACTTCACCGCGCAGGCGCGCGCTCTGCAGGTGCTGGTGCGCGCCGACCGCCAGGTCAGCGTCTCGGGCGACGTGCGCGCCCAGCTGCGCCAGGGCCAGCTGTCGCTGCGCGGCAAGCTCACCGCCGACCGCGCCACCATCATCCTGGCCGAGGCCGGTGCGCCGAGCCTGGGCAGCGACGTGGTGGTGCGCTCCGCCGCCACCGACCGCGCCAAGGCCGAGGCCGCGCAGCGCGAGGGCGCCAAGGCCGGCCGCGTGGAGGCCGCGCGGCCGCCCGACATCGCGATCACCTTCAACCTGGGCGACGATTTCGCGCTGCAGGGCCATGGCGTCACCACGCGCCTGTCCGGCGAGCTCGACATCCGCGGCCCCGCCGTGGCCGGGGGCCCGCCGCGCATCACCGGCGAGGTGCGCACCGTGGAGGGCCGCTACCGTGCCTGGGGCCAGGCGCTCAACATCGAGACCGGCCTCGCGCGCTTCAACGGCCCCTACGACAACCCCGCGCTCGACGTGCTGGCCATCCGGCCGAACATCAGCGTGCGCGCGGGCGTGCAGGTCACCGGCACCGCCAAGGCACCGCGCGTGGCGCTCTACTCCGACCCCGACCTGCCCGATGCCGAAAAGCTCTCCTGGGTGGTGCTGGGCCGCAGCACCGCCGCGGGCGGCGCCGAAGCCGCGCTGCTGCAGCAGGCCGCGCTCGCGCTCCTGGGCGGCGGCGGCAACAACAGCGCGGGCAACTTCGCCAACCGCCTGGGCCTCGACGAGATCGGCTTCCGCGGGGCCAACTCCGGCGCCAGCGGGGAGGACGCCTCGGGCGCCGCGCTCACGTTCGGCAAACGGCTGTCGAAGGACCTGTACGTGACCTACGAGCGCAGCCTCTCGGGCGCCCTGGGCACGCTCTACATCTTCTACGACCTGACCCAGCGGCTCACGCTGCGCGGGCAGACGGGCGCGCAGAGCGCGGTGGACCTCATCTACACGCTGCGCTACGACTGACCGGCCGGGCGGCGCCCGGTGCGCCGCCTCCGGGTCCGGTATCGGTACCGGCGCCGGCCGGACGGTCAGGAAACGGCGGACGGGGGCGGCGGGGATGGCGCTGGCACAGGCGCAGTCACAGTCGCAGGTGCATGCACTGGCAGCGCCTGCTGCGCTGCCGCGCCCTCGCTGCCGCGCAGCTGGCGCACGAACGGGTAGAGCATGTGGCCTGCCGCCTTGAGCAATTCGTACTGCCCCTCGGACAGCCCGCGCTCCTCGAAGTCGAAATGGCACAGCGTGCCCCACAGCCCGCCCGCGTTGTCGCCGATCGGCACGCCGTGGTAGGCCAGCAGCACGCCGCGGTATCGATGGTTGCCGAGGAACTCCTCGTGCAGGGTGTTCTGCATCATCAGTTCGCCGTCGCGCAGCACGAACTGGCAGAAGCTGTCGGCCAGCTCGACCACCGCCAGCGCCTCGGGCCGCGCCTGGCCGAGCTTGTCGTGCAACTGGACGTTGTAGAGGCAGGAGCCCGCCATGCGGTAGACGCCCGTATAGCGGTGCCTCACGCCCGCGTTCAGCGCGGCGATGCCAGCACCCAGCCCGCGGCCGCGCAGGATGGCCAGCAGTTGCGGGGGCGTCAGCTCGTGGGGAGTGGACATGGTCGAGCTATTGTAGGGCTGGGTACGATTGAAAACCATCGGCCCTGCGGACACCGCGCCCCGCGGACACCAGAAGGCCGGGCACGAACACAGCAGCGGGAAAAACGCAGCCAACGTCAGCGGCGCGACCTCAGCGCCGCGGACCGGGGGCCAGCTGGATGGTGCCCAGCCCCGCGGGCGCATCCAGCTCCGGCCGTGGCGCCAGCCAGTACACCCACACGCCGCGCAGCCAGGCCAGCGCATGTAGTGCCGACACCGCCAGCATCTCCCACTGCCCCGCACGCCACCCCGCCCAGAACCAGAACGGCACGCTCACCACCCCGAGCACGCAGGCCCAGCGCCGCCACTGCGCTCCGCGCGCCTGCGACAGCCACACGGCCATGGCGCCGGCCAGGGCGAGAAGGAGGGAATCGAACGGCATGCGCAGAGCATACTGTATATCCGAACAGCCCACAAACCCCGGCGCAACGGCTGGGGCAGGCGCCTGCGCACTGCGGGGACACTTGCCGCCGGGCCTTACAATCCGCGCTCGCGTCTCCTCATAGTTCAATGGATAGAACGAGTGCCTCCTAAGCGCTAGATGCAGGTTCGATTCCTGCTGAGGGGACCACTGGATAGAGTCTGGCGGATCCACCACCGGTTCTTCAGAGGGCAAGGCGGGTCGCAATACGCACGGTGCATGATAGCTCTCCGCACGAACTCTGCACCCCTGCCCCAACATGGCGCCCCGTGCGCACATGGATGCTGGCCATGTCGGGAATCTGCCCGCGCCGGTCCTGGCCAAGTTCGCCGATCTGATCTGATCTAGGGCATCTCGATGTCGCTGCTTCTGCTGGCCATCCTGTGGGGCATCGGTTCGTGGACTTGGAGCGCGCCATGACGAGTTCCCATGTGTCCAGTTCATGGGCGATGCATCAGCGCCACGGCCGCGTAAATCCGCACGTCGTCCATCGCATAGCGGCCCTCGAAAACGCGCTCGCGGCTCCAGGCTGCAGCGTACTCGCCCACCACCCGGATCTCGAAGCGCTGCTCGGAGCGAATCAACGTCACATGAGCGTCCTGAAAGTCCAAGTAGCGCGCCGCGCGCTGGAAATATGCCTTATAGAACGCCTCTTTGATGCAAAACACCAGCTTGCCGGTGAAAGGTGCCGCATTGGCGAGCGCCTGCTGTTCATCGGGGCGCAGGATCACGTCGGCCGCGCCGCCCGGCAGGGGCCTGCGCGTGTCGGCGTCGATGCCGATACTCGCGATGTCTTCGCTGGCGACCGCGGCGGCCGCGCAGTATTGGCCGGTGTGGGTGATGCTGCCCGAAACCCCGGGCGGGAAGAGCGGCTCACCCGTAGACCCGACGCCGATCGCCGCAGGCGCAACTCTGAGGGCGGCAAGAGCGCGCCGCGCACAGTTACGGCCCGCCGTGAACTCACGGCGACGCTGGTCGATGGCACGGGTGATGTGCAGCTCTTCCTCGGGCCACAGACCAGCCTCCCAGCAGGCACCGGGCTTCGCCTCGACAATGGCTGTTCCGCGCGGTAGCAGTTCGTCAAAGGCCGTCATCGCATAGCCCATCATTGCACTCGCGCGGCTTGTCAGCGCGAGGACCGTTGCGGATCTGGGATGCGTTCCACTTGATATGTTCCTCGTCGTGTCGGATCGCAAGCGGCTGACCACGCTTCTGTTCGAGGCGGAGTTGTACCTGGTGCCAACGCGGTCGTTTGTGTCGCTTCGGTATCCCGGCTGGGCGTAGGCTGCGGCTCAATCCAATCGTTCGGCTGCGTCGGCGATCACCGAGAGAAGGCAATCGAAATCCTCCATCCGTAGGCACGGGTTCAACAGAGTCAACTTCAACGCGGCGCGCCCCGCGATCGTTGTCTCGCCAAGCACGGCCTGCCCACTGGTCAGCAGGTGCGCCCGCAACCGCCGGTTGAAGGCGTCTATGTCGCCGCCTGCCGCAGGGCCCACGTACCGGAACAGCAGCGTTGACAGGCGTGGCGGAGCCAGCAGCTCGAAGCCCCTGTGCGACCTGACGAGGTCGGCCACCTCGCGCGTCTGCCGCAGCAAGTGGTCCACCATGCGCCCCAGCACTTCGGTGCCCACGGCACGCAGCATCACGTAAACCTTCAGGGCGTCGAAGCGGCGCGTCGTGGACAGCGTCTTGTCGACGAGGTTCGGCAGGTCGTCGGTGTCGCGATTGAGGTATTCCGATTTGTAGAGCAGGTGCCGAAAGCGCTTGCCCTCGCGGAGCAGCAGCGTGCCGCAGCTCACAGCCTGGAACCACATCTTGTGAAAATCGACAGTCAGCGAGTCCGAATGCTCGAGGCCCGCCAGCCGGCTCCGCTCCTCGCCGAGGACGAGCGCGGAACCGTAGGCCCCGTCCACATGGAACCACATGTCATGGCGGCGTGCGACGGCGGCGAGGCGTCCCAGGTCATCGATCGCGCCGTGGTCGGTCGTCCCGGCAGTGCCCACAAGGGCGAACGGGATCAGGCCGTCGACGAGCAGTTGGTCGACGATGGCATCGACCTGTTTGGCGTCCATGCTGCCGTCATCGAGCACGGGCACCTTCACCACGGCCTTCTGACCGAGCCCCATGACAGAGGCCGCTTTGTCCACCGTGAAGTGGCTCTTGGCGGACGCGACGATGCGCAGCTGCTCGGCAAACGCCCCGAGTCCGTTGAGCTGGACGCGGTACTGGTACCGCTTCCACAGGAACCAGTCTCGCGCCATCAGCAGGGCCATGATGTTGCTCTGCGTGCCACCGCTGGTGAAGACGCCGTCGGCCCCGTCGGGATAGCCGAACAGCCCGCACAGGTGGCCGACGACCTTCTGCTCCACGAAGGTGGCCGCGCCCGATTGGTCCCACGAGTCCATCGACAGATTCTGCGCCGCGATGAAGCGTTCGGCCGCCAAGCTGCTCACGAGCGGCGGTGTGTGCAGGTGGGCGATGCAATTCGGGTGCTGGACGACGATGGCGTGGGAGGCGATGTCGCGGCTGACCTCCTCCAGCACGTCGTCCAGTGGCCGCACGCTGGTGGCGGAGAAGTCGACGGCGTGGAGGCGACGCAAAAGTTCCGCCGGATCCAGCCCCGAATATGGGCCCGTCACGCGCTCGAACAGTGTGGTGAGCTGCGCAGTGCAGACCTGCATGGCCGCACCGTAGCGCGCCGCGCCGCCCGTGCCCAGTTGGATGAACTGGTCGAACCAGGCCTCGTCGCTCATGCCGGTGTCCGGTTTTCTTCAACCGCCTGTGCGAAGACGCGTGCCGCGAAGTCGACCTGTTCTTCAGTGATGTTGAGCGGTGGCAGAAAGCGCAGCACGGCTCCGTGACGGCCCCCCTTCTCGATGATAAGGCCGCGCTGCAGCGCCGAACGCTGGATACGGTTGGCCTGCCCGGCGTCCGCCAGCGGGTGGCCAAGCGCGTCTTGCTTGCCTGGCACGACGATCTCCACCCCCAGCATCAGCCCCTTGCCGCGCACGTCGGCGATGCACGGATGGTCGGCTCGCAGTGCCATCAGCCGGTCCAGCAACAGGCTGCCCATGCGCGATGCGTGGCGAGCGAGTCGATCGCGCTGGATGATCTGGAGCGTCGTGGCGCCGGCCACCATGGCGATCTGGTTGCCACGGAAGGTGCCCGCATGCTCGCCGGGGTTCCAGTTGTCGAATCGCTTGTTGAACACCAGGCAGGACAAGGGCATGCCGCCGCCGACCGCCTTCGACATCACGAGCACGTCGGGCACGATGTCCGCATGCTCGAACGCGAAGTGGCGACCTGAGCGGCCGACGCCGCACTGGATCTCGTCGAGGATGAGCAGGATGTCGAGTTCGCGCGTGATGCGACGCAGTTCACGCAGCCAAGCCACGGACGCAGGCAGCACCCCGCCTTCGCCCTGGATGGGCTCGACGATGATCGCGGCCGGTTTGACGATGCCGCTTTCCTGGTCGTGCAGCACCGACTCGAGGTAGCGGATGGATGCTCGTTCACCTGCCTCGCCGCCCTGCCCAAACTTGCAGCGGAGGTGGTAGGGGAAGGGGAAAAAATGCACGTCGGCCATCAGGCCTGTGCGACGCTGCTTGGCACCCAGGTTGCCCATCAGGGCCTGCGACCCGTTGGTCATGCCATGGTAGGCCCCATGGAAGGCGACGATCGTGTTGCGACCCGTGAACTGCTTGGCCAGCTTGATGGCGGCCTCCACTGCGTCGGCACCGGAAGGGCCGCAGAACTGGATGCAGGCGTCCCGCGCAAATTCGACGGGCAGGAAGCGCATCACTTCTTGGATGAAGACGTCCTTGACCGGCGTCGTTATGTCCAGCGTCTGCAGGGGCAAGCCGGCCTGCAGGTTCTCGACCATCGAGTGCACGACCTCGGGATGGTTGTGACCCAGTGCGAGTGCGCCTGCGCCAGCCAGGCAGTCGAGGTAGACCTGGCCGGCAATGTCCTGCACCACCGCGCCCTGCGCACGCTGGATCGCCAGCGGAAAGCGACGGGGGTAGGAGCGGACGTTCGACTCCAGCCGTTCCTGGTTGGCCAGCTCGGCGCAACAGGCCAATTCGCGCACCGCGGATGGAGGAACGAGGGGAAGCACGTTCTGCCGCGCGGCGAGATGGAGAGCTAGTGGGTCGTTCATGTGGGGGCAGTCTCCCTGTCGTTGGATGTGGGGATCCCGGCGGCGGTACGCCACCGCTCGGCGATGCCGAAGGTCTGGAACACGGTGCGGGTAGCGGTGGGGTAGCGGTCGGTGCCTGTCAGCTGGTTGACGATGGCTGCGTTGCGAGCGGCCCCCAGGCCGAGGTCGGGCGCCGAGATGCCGTGCGTGTGCATCTCGGCGTTCTGCACAAAGACCTGGCCCGGGCCCGCGAAGCGGGCCTGTAACGTGTAGTCGCGCCGCACGAGCGGCCGGCCGTCGCCGTCGACCTCGATAGCCCCGGCGAGCTTGTCCATGCAGGGTGGAAACGCATGGCGGTATCCGGAGCCGAGCACGACGGCGTCAGTGCGAACCTGGAAGGCCTTATCGAGCTCGACGTGCCGGAACGACAGCGACCAGCCCGGCCCGCTGCGCTCGGCGTGGACGAGTTCGCTGCGCGATTGCAGGACGACCTGGCCGTCGACGCCGTCGACGCTGCGCATGTAGAGAGCGTCGTAGATATCGGCGATGGTGCTCAGGGAAATGCCCTTGTACCAGTTGCCCTGGGTGGAGAGGATGTTGCGGCGCGTGGCCTCGGGAAGGCGGAAGAAGTGGTCGGTGTAGTCGGGCGAGAAGTGCTCCAGCCCGAGCTTGGAGTACTCCATCGGGAAAAAGCCGCTACTGCGCGTGAGCCAGTTCAACTCATAGCCACACTGCGGCTGGTGGCGCAGCAAGTCGAGGAAGCACTCAGCGGCGCTCTGGCCGTTGCCCACGATGGTGATGCTTGCCTTCTCCCGCAGTCGTTCACGGGCAAAGCGGTAGTGCGCGGAGTGCACGAAGTCCTGGCCGTCGAGCAACGACGCCATGCCCGGCGGCACCGTGGGCGTGGTGCCCACACCCAGCACGACATTGCGCGCGACGTGGCACGACAGTGCGTGGCTTTCTACGTCGCGGATGGTGACGCAGAACATCCCGTCCTGCTCGTCCACTTCGACCACCTCCATGCCGAACCGCAGCGACGCCAGCTGCCCCGCCACCCAGCGGCAATAACGGTTGTACTCGATGCGCGGAATCTGGAACCGCTCGTAGAAATAGAACTTGTACATGCGCCCATGGACGCACAGATAGTTCAGGAAGCTGAATGGGCTCGTCGGGTCCACCATCGTGACCAGGTCGGCCATGAACGGCACCTGCAGATGGCAGTCTTCGAGCAAAAGGCCGTCGTGCCAGACGAACGAGGCCTTGGAGTCGAAGAACCGCGCCTTTACGGTGTCGACGGGTTGGAGCAACGACGCGAGCCCCAGGTTGAAGGGTCCGATACCGATCCCGATCAGATCGAGGATCTCGCTGGTCTGAGCAGGTCGGGTATCCATGTGGCGGTGGTTCATTGATCGATGCCAGGCGCGGACAGGTGAAAGCACAACGCTGCCTTGCGGCGCGCAGGAGAACAGTTGGAAAGGGGAAGCCGGGATGGTGGGCGCCATCGCTGCCGCACCTTCGGTGCGGCAGCGATGGCCTTGCCGGCCGGCGTCGACGACTCAGGCGGGCGTCTTCAGCACCTGGTGGTAGGTGATGTAGACCTCCTCGCGCTCGTAGCCCAGCGATTCGTACAGGGCCTGCGCGGTCTTGTTGGTGGTCGCGGTGTCGAGTGTGAGTCGCTGCGATCCCAGGCTCGTGAAGTGATCGGTGATGTAGTTCATTAGGTGGCGCGCATGCCCGTTCCGACGCGCGGACTTGCCCACGTACAGGTCGGACAGGTAGTAATACGGCCGCATGCTGATTGAGCACACCGACGGGTAGAGCTGCGAGAAGCCGACCGCCCTCCCCTGGTCGTCCAGCAGCAGGAAGATCTTCGAGCGGTTCTGCTGCAGGTTCTGCTGGATGAAGGCGCGGCAGGCCGGCATGTCGCTGGGTTGCTCGTAGAAGATGCGGTAGTCGTTGAACAGCTCCGACAGGACGTCGAGATGCGTTTCGGTGCAGTGGATGACTTGCATGGATGTGCCCTTTGGTTAATAGACGGATCAGTTGACCTGGCCGATCTCGATCTGCACCCCGTTGAGGTCGCGGAAGAAGAATGCCTTGTAGCCGCCGAGTTCGTGCGCGGTGTAGGGCTCGGCGGTGGTCGGCTCCAGCCCGAGCGCCTTCACGCGACGAAAGACCTCGGCGATGTCCGGAACCATGAAGGCCAGGTGGATGCCGCACACGTCGTTGTGGTGCGCGTAGAGATGGCGTCCTTTGGAGCTGTGGTGCTCGATCAACTCGAAGTTGCGGTTGCCGATGCGCGCCATGCAGGAGTGGTAGTCGGGCTTGTCGACCGCGATGATCTTGCCGACGCCGTCGCCGCCAATGTGCGTCGATTCCTCGTAGATCTCCACTTCGGTTAGCTGGCGGTAGAAGTCCAGCGTCTCCTCGATGCTGTAGACGGTCAGGCCAATGTGGTTCAGGTTGGGCAGGATGGGCTGGTTCATGGGGTTTGCAGGGCAGCGAACAGGAATTCCAGGGTGGGGTTGTGAAGAAACTCGGCGAACGGGACGCGCGCCGCAAAGCGGCGTTCGATCGCGCCGAGCATGCGGACGATCTTGATGGATGTACCGCCCAGGTGGCGGAAGTTCGAGCCTGCATCGAGCGCGTGGACGGGCACGCCGAGGATGTCGCTCCATAGCGCGGCGAGCTGGACCATGACGTCCGACGCGGGCTCGGCGGGAGTGGGCTCCGTGGGCGTTTCAGCGGGTTCGAGGTCGGGTAAGGCGTCGCAGTCCACCTTGCCACTTGGTTTGAGCGGCAGACGCTCGAACGCGCGGAAGATCGATGGCACCTTGAACTCGCCGACCGTTTCGGTGAGGCGGCGGCGCAGGTCGTCGACGTCCTGGCCGGTGGGCAGCACGACGTAGGCCGCCAATTCGCCGTAGGACAGCTTCACGGCCGCCTGCGGGCATCCGAGTCTTACCAGCATGCCCTCGATCTCCTCAAGCTCAATGCGGTAGCCGCGCACCTTCACCTGGCGATCGGTGCGGCCGACGAAATGGAGGTCGCCGTGGGTGTCGCGTTCAACGATGTCGCCGGTCTTGTACAACAGCCCGTCGTCGACCGCCGGACACGCGACGAACCGGGCCCGCGTCGCCGCCTCATTGCCCACGTAGCCCAACGACACCGCCATGCCTGCCACATGCAGTTCGCCGCGCGCAGCGGGTTGGCCGTCATCGTCGAGCACATGCAGTCGCACTCCCGGGATCGCCTGGCCGATATTGGTGCGGTCGGTCGTGGCCGCCATCGGCTTGAAGCTCACCAGCACCGTACACTCGGTGGGGCCGTACAGGTTGTAGAGACGGCGGCCTGCGCTCCAGTTCGCGAGGATGGCGGGGCTGCACGCCTCGCCACCGGTGAGAACGTCGCGCAGCGCCGGAAAGCGCGCGGCGTCGAGGACACCCAGCAGAGCAGGTGGCAGGAAGGCGAGGTCGACCTGATGGCGAGTGCAGAACTCCTCCAGCAGGACGGCGGACAGGCGCTGATCCCCGGTCGGGATGCACAGGGCTGCGCCGGACAGCAGGGTCGGGAAAATGTCCAGGATCGACGCGTCGAAGTTGATTGTCGAGTACTGCAATACACGCCGGCCGGGGGCGAACGCGAACTCCACCCGCATCCAATCGACCAAGTTCAACAAGTTGCGATCGGTGATGCGCACGCCCTTGGGCCGCCCGGTGGAGCCGGAGGTGAAGATGGTGTAGCAGCCGTCTTTAGGCGCGCGAGGCGCGGCGGCTGGTGACGGCGCCCATGCCTCAGCGTCGCGCGGGTCGATGTGTCGATCGGCAGTGGCGGCCGGCGATGGCCGCGTCGTCACCACAAACGCAGCGCAGCTGGTGTCGAGGATGTGGGCCTGGAGGTCGGCCGCCAGCGTCGGGTCGAGCGGGACGTAGCCGGCTCCCACCCACAAAGTGGCCAAGATCGCGACGTACAGGTCCACGCCCTTGTCGAGCGAGAGAGCGACGACGTCCCCCGCACGTGGTGCGCGGCCCACTGCAGCGGCGAAGTGGTGCTCAAAGAGGCCGGCCATGCAGGCCACCCTCGTGTGCAGTTGCGCGTAGTCGAGGCGAACCTCGTCCGAGATGAGGGCGAGGGCATCCGGGTGCTGCGTGCAGACGGCGTTGAACCGGTCGATCAAGGCCGACCTCATGGCGTCTTCGCAGGTCATAGCTTCTCCAGGACGCAGGCGCCCCACTGGAACGGGCCCGCGCTGAAGAGCATTGCGCGCTGGCCGGCCGTGAGCGGCAGGCGTTTCTGGGCGTGATGCAGGTTGATGAGGTTGTCCGAGCCGAAGCAGTGGGCGTGTGTGGCGATGGTCTGCGTGAACGCTTTGGCCTCGCCCACGCCAGCGATCTGGCAGTACAGGCGACTCATGTCCAAGGAGTAGTTGTTCGTGATGAACGTGTCCACGTCATCCATGCTCAGGCCGGCACTGGCGCAGGTCGTTGTCAGGAGCTCGTAGATGCAGCCCACTTCCGCGTCCAGACTCGGCCGTACTGCCTGCTCGCCATCCCAGACGTTGACGACCTTACCTTGGAGCCGGTAGTCCAGACCCTGCGGAGAGCCGCCGACGAGGCACGCGGCGGCGGCATCGCCGGTGAGGTAGGGGAATTCGGTGTCCTCGCCGTACAGGCGCTGCAGCGCGCCTTCTCCCTTGTCGAAGGTGACGATGAGGACGCTGCCGCACTGGTCGGCTGCAACCAGACTGGCAGCCAATCGCGCGGCCCAGTGAAAGCCCGCGCACCCGGCCATGCCAACATGGTAATGGGCAGCACGCGACAGCCCCAGGCGCCGGCTCGATTGGCCGAGCCACGCCAGGTCGAGGCCGCCGGCCGCGTCCACGCCGTTCGAGGCGAGGACCACCGCGTCGATGGCCTCGCGCGGCCTCGCGTCACTTGCCAGGCAGGCCTCGATCGCGGCCTGTGCCAGCTCAAGGGCGCTGCGGGAGGATCGGGCCAAGGTATCGGCCCCGTGGTCTGCATGGCGCAAGCGGGCACGCGTGGCATCGCTGGGAACGACCTTTTCCAGCGCGATCAGTTCGCCCGCCTCGTACCGCACGGCGCCGAGGTAGACGGGGCGGGGGGCGCCCGGAAGGTCGACAGGACGAATCGTCATGGTGGTGTGTCCCTGCGAGTCCTCAGTCCTTCCAGTACAGCGGCTGGCGCACGACAACCTTCAGCAATTGACCCGACTGGCGCCACACACCCTTGAAGCCCCGGGGCAGAACGAAAATGTCGCCAGCCACATGGTTAGTGGTGTGCCCATCGGGTTCCGTGATGGTCACCTCGCCTCGCACAAGGTGGATGACTTCTGTCTCCGGCCAATAACGGATCTCCAGCGTGACCGGATCGATCTCGCACACCTGCACGGCAGCGGTGCGGTCGGGAAAGGTGTACGGGTCGTGGCAGCGGTAGGAGAAATGCGTGCCTTCCACGACTCGGTAGTGCGCCGGGTCGCTGTCCGGCGCATGGATGGTCTGGACGGATCCAGGCACCGACGCCGCGACAGGCACTGTTGCTTTGGCGCGCGGGCTTGCCTTGGGCGGCCACACTGTCGCGCCCCCGTTGGCTGCGTGGCCCGCCGAAGCAGTCAGCAACAGGACGGCGCTGGCGCAATGAAGTACCGGGCGCACGAGCGCAGGAAGAAAGAAGGACGACTGCATGGGGAGCTCTGGAAATTCGGGATCAAGAAAACGCGCTACGGCCATGCATCCGGCAAGGCAGGAAAGCCACGGCGCGATGACGATGCGTTGTGCACACAACGGGCGCGGGAATTCGAGGCCGGGCGCTGTTGCACCACCCCGTTATTTCCGTGGGCCGGATAAAAAGCCTTACGTCTGCTTGGAGAGGGAGAGAACGACCGTATTACGGCTGGGCGTGGTATTTTGCTCACTTTCGGTCAAAGACCCATACTCCCGGAATACTGCGGAATTGGACGTAATCCAACGAATTAGGCCGAGCGACCAGCCTTTCTCCAGTTTCGCATCGAGTCTTACTTGGCCGTAATTCCAGTTAATTCCTAAATTATGGGGAATGATTCCCCGGCCGGCCAGCGCCTGCAGGTCAAAACCGTCACTCAGCGGATAGGTGTAGAAGGCTTCGACGTTGATCGCACCGCGAGATGCGCCCGTCAGGCCGGAGTTCGGTTGCTTACCGTTGAAGATGCCGCCCACACCCGAGTTGTTTGTGTCCCAGCCGAAAAACTTCGTCGGAATGTAGCCCAACTTGGCATTGAGACCCGACCAAGTCGCACCTAGGAACAGTTCCACCGAGGTCGG
>Ga0308171_1003928_pt1 | contig 12834 bp, 15 predicted proteins | sample PhyGR1_FD_202135 | JGI IMG/M metagenome (GOLD analysis project Ga0308171, IMG submission 202135) | Phyllosphere microbial communities from UC Gill Tract Community Farm, Albany, California, United States - DLSLSG.R1 | ecosystem: Host-associated > Plants > Phyllosphere > Unclassified | place: USA... | reverse complement strand
TTTCCTGGTGTAACGAGGTTCAGGTTGCGTTGAAGGCCTACGGCGGCGTCCCCATCCTGCTCCGATAATCGCCCCCCATTCGATACGAGGAATCATCTCCATGAGCGACAACTCCGCGATCCGCAAGGCCGTCTTCCCCGTGGCCGGCCTGGGCACCCGCTTCCTGCCCGCCACCAAGGCATCCCCCAAGGAGATGCTGCCCGTGGTCGACAAGCCGCTGATCCAGTACGCCGTCGAAGAGGCCTACTCGGCCGGCATCCGCCACATGATCTTCGTCACCGGCCGCAGCAAGCGCGCCATCGAGGACCATTTCGACACCGCCTACGAGCTCGAGAACGAACTGGAAGCCGCCGGCAAGAAGGAATTGCTGGATCTCGTGCGCTCGGTTGCGCCGAGCGACATGGACTGCGCCTTCGTGCGCCAGCCGCGCTCGCTGGGCCTGGGCCACGCCGTGCTCTGCGCCGAGCCGCTGGTAGGCCGCGAGCCCTTCGCCGTGCTGCTCGCCGACGACCTGATGGTGGGCCCCCCAGGCGGCCAGCCCGTGATGGCGCAGATGGCGGGGGCCTTCCGCAAGCAGGGCCGCTCGCTGCTGGCCGTGCAGGAAGTGCCGCAGGACCAGGTGCGCCGCTACGGCATCGTGGCGGGCGAGCCGGCCGGCGGCCCGCTGATCCGCATCGACCGCATCGTCGAGAAGCCGTCGCCCGAAGAAGCCCCCTCGCGCATGGGCGTGGCCGGCCGCTACATCCTCACGCCCGGCGTGTTCGACGAGATCCGCAACCAGCCCCAGGGCGTGGGCGGCGAGATCCAGCTCACCGACGCCATCGCGCGCCTCATGGCCCGCGAAGCCGTCTACGCCTTCCGCTACGAAGGCAAGCGCTACGACTGCGGCAGCAAGGAAGGCTTCCTGGAGGCCACGGTGGAACTCGCGCTGCAGCATCCCCAGGTGGGCGCCGCCTTCCGCGAATACCTCAAGACCGTGGAGATCTGAGCCGCGGCCCGACTGGCGCGGTCCTGCAAAAAAGGCGCTCCCGGGAGCGCCTTTTTTGCTTGCAGCGCCGCCGCTGCGCAGAGCCGCTTCGCCGGTCGCGTGGACCTTTCGGGTGCCAGCACTGCCGGCACGCGCACGTTCGTTCAGCGCCGCCGCAGCACGTGCGTGTATTCCTCGCCCGCCGTGCTCTGGTCCAGCAGCTCGTTGCCGGTCTGCTTGGCGAACGCCTGGAAGTCGCGCAGCGAGCCGTTGTCGGTGGACACCACCTTCAGCACCTCGCCGCTGGCCATCGACGCGAGCGCCTTCTTGGCCTTCAGGATGGGCAGCGGGCAATTCAGCCCGCGGGTGTCGATTTCCTTGTGGATGTGCATCGTCGTCGGCTTCCTGGCGAAGAGAGAAGGAATTCTAGAGCGGCCCGGGCCGCGCCCCGCCTGCCGCCGGGTTGGAGGCGGCATCCGTTGCCACCGGGGGGACTGGTGCAGGTGCAGGTGCAGGTGCAGGCGCCGGCGCCGGCGCCTCGCTGCGCTGGCCCGGCCATTCCATGAAAGTGGGCTCGATGCCGCGGCCGCGCAGCCAGTCGGCCAGCGCCTGGCCCGTGCCGGAGCGCCAGCAGCGCAGGTCCCGCGGCGCGATCAGGCGATAGTCGACCAGCTCGGGCGAGAGCCGCACCGCGCCGTGCGCCACCGCATGGTAGGCCACGATGACCTGGTTCATGCGCTGGAAGTCGTACACGCCGATCAGCGACAGCGCGCTCACGTCGAGGTCGGTTTCCTCCTTCACCTCGCGCACGATGCCCTCCCGCGGCGTCTCGCCGGCCTCCATGAAGCCGGTGATGAGCGCGAAGGCCTTGTGCTCCCATGCGGCATTGCGCGCCAGCAGCACGCGCCCGTCCAGCTCGACGACCGCCGCCAGCACCGGCGTGGGATTGTTCCAGTGCGTCCAGCCGCAGGCCGGGCAGCGCAGGCGCTGCCGCTCCCCGGCGTCCTCCAGCGCCGTCACCCAGGCCAGCGGCGTGGCGCACTGCGTGCAGAAGCGGGGTTCGGCGTTCATGGAGCGAGACCTGGCGCGTGTCGGGACTTCGGGCCCGCGTCAGGCGGGGAACACGCCCGTGGAGAGGTAGCGGTCGCCGCGGTCGCACACCACGAACACGATCGTCGCATCGCGCTCGCGCCTGGCGATCTCCTGCGCGGCCCAGCAGGCACCCGCCGCGGAAATGCCGGCGAAAATGCCCTCCTCGCGCGCCAGGCGGCGGCACATGTCCTCGGCATCGTCCTGGCCGACGTTGATCGTCTCGTCCACCGCGCGCGGATCGTAGATCTTGGGCAGGTACTCCTGCGGCCACTTGCGGATGCCCGGAATGCGCGAGCCTTCCTTCGGCTGCGCGCCGATGATCCGGATCGCGGGGTTCTTCTCCTTCAGGAAGCGCGACACGCCCGTGATCGTGCCCGTCGTGCCCATCGCGCTCACGAAGTGCGTGATGCGCCCGCCCGTCTGATCCCACAGCTCGGGGCCGGTGGTCTCGTAGTGGATGCGCGGGTTGTCCGGGTTGGCGAACTGATCGAGCACCACGCCCTTGCCCTGCCGCACCATGGTCTCGGCCAGATCGCGCGCGTATTCCATGCCGCCGCTCTTGGGCGTGAGGATCAGCTCCGCGCCGAACGCCTTCATCGTCTGCGCGCGCTCCACCGACAGGTCCTCGGGCATCACCAGCACCATCCGGTAGCCCTTGATCGCCGCCGCCATCGCCAGCGCGATGCCGGTGTTGCCCGACGTCGCCTCGATCAGCGTGTCGCCCGGCTTGATCTCCCCACGCTCTTCCGCGCGCCGGATCATCGACAGCGCGGGCCGGTCCTTCACGGAGCCGGCCGGGTTGTTGCCCTCCAGCTTGCCCAGCACGACCGTGCCGCGTTCGGCGTTCTCCTGCGCGCCGATGCGCTGCAGGGCGACCAGCGGCGTGCGGCCGATCGCGTCTTCGATGGTGGGGTACGTGGGAGAGGGGGTGGTAGCCATAGCCCCCTACTGTGCCATAATCCGCGGCTTCCTTCTTCGCGTCGCCCGGGTGGTGAAATTGGTAGACGCAGGGGACTCAAAATCCCCCGCCGCAAGGCGTGCCGGTTCGATTCCGGCCCCGGGCACCATGGCCTTTCTCGCCATGGTTCGAGCAGATCCTCGCGCCGCGGACTGCTTGCCGCTCACCATCGCAGCCGGCACATCGTCGCTTTCCCTGCTGCCACCGGACAGTGCCCGCGGCGCCTGGCGCGCACCCTTGCCACGTCCGCCGCCTCCACGTCAGAACAACGACTGACCCAGCCCCCGGAGAAACGACAAAGGGCACCGAAGTGCCCCCAGGTTCTGTTGCAGTTCCTGCCCGTCGCTCAATGGCTGGTGACGTACCAGGTCACGCCAGCAGCGGCAATCACGAAAACGATGAGTGCAGTGATGATCATGATGGCTTCCTCAGTCTCCAGGACAGTAGCAGAAGTATAGGACAGGTGGCGAAAAGGGTCATCACCTCCCAGATGCTCAAGGGGCTGTGGCCGGTCAAGCCGACGACACCGCCGATGAACGACGACGCTGCAATGGTGTCGATGAAGCGCGCCAGCCCTTCTTTCTGCTCTTTGGTGTACTTCGATGCCACCCGGTGATTGTATTGCCGAGGCTCAGCGCACCCACTTCCGCTCAGGCTTGGTCTGCACCGTGATGTCCACCTGCTTCTGCACCTCGGGCCGGCCGGTGCGCGGATTGGTGTCCACCACGTCTTCCAGCGCGATCTTGCTCACCTCGCCCTGGGTGGCGTCTTCGAGCTGCTCCAGCACCTCGCCAACCCGCTTTTCCGCGGCCTCGACCTGCTGCTCTGTCGCGGTACCGGAAGCTTGGGGGCGGGAAAGCATGGGGGAGTCCTTCGTCAGTGGGGCGGCTGGTCCGCCGGCTCGGGCAGCTGTCCGGGCACGTCCGGCTCCACGGGCTGGTCGCTTTTGTCGGCGGGGTCGCGGTGGAGGCGGGGCATGGTGGGGAGGCGGGGAGTTGGAAACCGCGGCGCCGATGGTTGGGCCGCGGTGGAATAGGAAGGCCCGATCAGAGCCCGCTCATGTACGACGCGGCGAAGTAGGCGATCCCCAGGCTGGAGAAGAGTACGAAGCCGGCCACGACGGTGAGGGTTTCTTTCATGATGTTCGTCCGTCAACAGGAAATGGAACACCGGCCAGCTGTTCCGAGGGGATGAGGGGAATGTCGGGGGCAAAGGCCGCGCCCGGCGGTCCCGTGCGGGCCGGTGCCGTGTGGCAAGGACATCCTTCGCCACCCCAGGCTGCCGGACCGCTCGCCCCTCGGTTCCAGGGCATGGCCGTTTCGCTTGATCGGGGCACCTGGCTCGAGGAGGGGACCAATTCCCGTCTCTTGCTAGGCACAGCCACGACTGTATGGAATGGACGAATTCCGTGGTGTAGGACGAGGGCGGTATCGCCGTCGGAGGGTTTCGATGGGACGGGGCCACCTGCGGGCCGGCCGGGCGCACGGCCGGCCATGCCTGCGTTATGGCGTCACGCGTCCTGGCGGCGGATCAGCACCCGGCCGCTGTCGGTGATGGCGAGATCGCCTCCGGCGTTCTTGGCGATGTAGCCCCGTTCGTAGAGGCGGCCCGACAGATGGTGGCGCAGGGCCTCCGGCACGCTGATGGCGCGTCCCATCTCCAGTTGCTTGAGGGTCTCCAGCTCATCGACCGTCGGGTCGAAATAGGGGGTGTGGTAGGTGCCGCTCGTATTGTTTTGCATATGCCGGTACTCCTTGTGACGATGGCAGAAAGCAGAAAAGGCCAAAGAACGCCTCCGCCGGGCCGGACCGCGGGCTGCGCGGGGGCTCGACAACAGGCCAGCACAGCCTAGCCCGCGGCCACGGCGAGCGCAACCGGACGCGGTGCCGCAGCGCTCAAGTCGCGGCCATGTCCTGCAACCAGGCGGCGAATGCCTCGACGACCGGCGGCTGGGGCTGCGCCGGGGTGACGAGGTAGTAGCCGCGCCCTCCCCGCGGCTCAACATCACAAGCCGGCACGAGTTCGCCGCGCGCCCGTTCGGGTTCGATCAGCATCAGCGGCACCAGCGCCACCCCCAGCCCGTGCGCTGCGGCCACGGCCGACATCGAGAACAGTTCGTAGCGCGGGCCGTCGAGGGCATGCTGGGGCGCATGCACGCCCATGGATTCGAACCACTGGCGCCACGCCAGCGGCCGGGTGGTCTGCTGCAGCAGCGGCAGCGCGGCCAGGGCTTCGGGCGCCAGCGGCCGGCCCCCGGGCAGCAGGGCCGGGCTGCAGACGGGTGCCACGTCCTCCTGCAGCAGCCAGCGCGCCTGGGTGCCTGGCCAGTTGGCCACCTGCTCGGGCGTGCCGGCGTAGAGCGCGGCATCGAAGCCGGCATCGGCGAACAGGAAGGGGCGCACCTGGGTCTCGATGTGTACCACGATGTCGGGATGGCGGGCGGCCAGTTGCGGCAGGCGCGGTACCAGCCAGCGGGTCGCGAAGGTCGGCACGGCCGCCAGGCGGATCGAGCCGCCCTGCCCCTGGTGGGCCATCACGTCGAGCGTGTCGCGCTCCAGGCCCTCCAGCCACCGCGCCACCTGGGCGGCGTAGTGCGTGCCCGCGGGCGTGAGCGCCACGCCATGGCGGGTGCGGCGGAACAGCGCCACGCCCAGGAACTCCTCCAGCGCCATGATCTGGCGCGACACCGCGCTCTGCGTGAGGAACAGCTCCTGCGCCGCGCGGGTGTAGCTCTCGTGGCGGGCGGCGGATTCGAAACAGGCCAGGGCCTGGGTGGACGGCAGGGTGCGGCGCATGGCGCGATGCTACACAGGTATTCCAGAACCTCATTTCTGGATGCGACATCATCGCTTGCCCGGTGGGAAGCCTTGGGCCTAGGATGTGCCATGCGTGCATGAAACGCACCATCCATTCCGCCAATTCATTCCCCCGCATCCAGTCAGGAGACACCATGGCCCGCCCCGCAGCCTTCCACTGGGAAGACCCCTTCCTTCTCGACCAGCAACTCAGCGACGACGAACGCATGGTGCGCGATGCCGCAGCGGCCTATTGCCAGGACCGGCTCGCGACCCGCGTGCTGGAGCAGTTCCGCCACGAGAAGACCGACACGGCCATCTTCCGCGAGATGGGCGAACTGGGCCTGCTGGGCCCGACCATCCCCGAGCAGTACGGCGGCCCGGGCCTGAACTACGTGGCCTACGGCCTGATCGCGCGCGAGGTGGAGCGCGTCGATTCCGGCTACCGCTCGATGGCGAGCGTGCAGAGTTCGCTGGTGATGGTGCCGATCTTCGAATTCGGCACCGAGGCGCAGAAGCAGAAGTACCTGCCCAAGCTCGCGAGCGGCGAGTGGATCGGCTGCTTCGGCCTGACCGAGCCCGACCATGGCTCCGATCCCGGCAGCATGGCCACCCGCGCCTACAAGACGGCCGGCGGCTACAAGCTCAAGGGCAGCAAGATGTGGATCACCAACAGCCCGATCGCCGACGTGTTCGTCGTCTGGGCGAAGGAAGTGAGCGAGGCCGGCGCCGTGGGCCCGATCCGCGGCTTCGTGCTGGAAAAGGGCATGCAGGGCCTCACGGCGCCGGCCATCCACGGCAAGGTGGGCCTGCGCGCGTCGATCACCGGCGAGATCGTGATGGACGACGTGTTCGTGCCCAAAGAGAACGCCTTCCCCGAGGTGCAGGGCCTGAAGGGCCCGTTCACCTGCCTGAACAGCGCGCGCTACGGCATCGCCTGGGGCGCCCTGGGTGCCGCCGAGTTCTGCTGGCACACGGCGCGCCAGTACACGCTGGACCGCAAGCAGTTCGGCCGGCCGCTCGCCGCCAACCAGCTCATCCAGAAGAAGCTCGCCGACATGCAGACCGAGATCGCCATCGGCCTGCAGGCCTGCCTGCGCCTGGGCCGCATGAAGGACGAAGGCACTGCCGCCGTCGAGGCGACCTCCATCATCAAGCGCAACAGCTGTGGCAAGGCGCTGGACATCGCCCGCATGGCGCGCGACATGATGGGCGGCAACGGCATCAGCGACGAATTCGGCGTGGCGCGCCACCTGGTGAACCTGGAAGTGGTGAACACCTACGAGGGCACGCACGACGTGCATGCGCTGATCCTGGGCCGCGCCCAGACGGGCATCGCCGCGTTCGCGAACTGATCGAAGGCGCCATGGACTCGGTCCCGCTCCCCTCTTCTCCTCCCTCCTCGGTTCCCGCAGCCGCTCCGGCGGTCGGCGCGCTCGCCGGCATCCGGGTGCTCGATCTCTCGCGCGTGCTCGCCGGGCCGTGGTGCACGCAGGTGCTGGCGGACCTGGGCGCGGACGTGGTCAAGGTGGAGCGCCCCGGCACCGGCGACGACACGCGCCAGTGGGGACCGCCCTTCCTGAAGGACGCCGAGGGCCGGGACACGACCCAGGCGGCGTACTTCACGGCCTGCAACCGCAACAAGCGCTCCGTCACCATCGACATGGCCCATCCGGAAGGCCAGGCGCTGCTGCGCGCCATGGCGATGGAGGCGGACGTGGTGGTGGAGAACTTCAAGGTGGGCGGGCTGAAGCAGTACGGCCTCGACCACGAAAGCCTGCGGGCGCTGAACCCGCGGCTCATCTACTGCTCGGTAACGGGCTTCGGGCAGACCGGGCCCTATGCCCCGCGCGCCGGCTACGACCTGATGGTGCAGGCCATGACCGGCCTGATGGACATCACCGGCCGCGCCGACGGCGAACCCGGCGGCGGGCCGCTGCGCGTCGGCGTGGCGGTGATCGACCTGTTCACGGGCCTCTACGCCAGCAACGCCATCCTGGCGGCGCTGCACGTGCGCCAGCGCACGGGCGAGGGCCAGCACATCGACATGGCGCTGCTGGACGTGGGCATGGCGGTGCTGGCCAACCAGGCGGCAGGCTTCCTGGCCACCGGTGAATCGCCACGGCGCCAGGGCAACAGCCACCCGAGCCTCGTGCCCTACCAGGACTTTCCCACGGCCGACGGCGCCATGCTGCTGGCCATCGGCAACGACGGCCAGTTCGCACGCTTTTGCGCGGCCATCGGCCGGCCGGAGTGGGCCACGGACGCGCGGTTCGCCACCAACACGCTGCGCGTGCAGCACCGCGCCGAACTGGTGCCGCTCATGGAAACCGTGACCCGCACGCGCACCACCGCGCAGTGGGTGGCGCTGCTGGAGGACAAGGCCGTGCCCTGCGGCCCGATCAACAGCATCGCCCAGGCCTTCGACGACCCGCAGGTGCGCGCGCGCGGCCTGGCGGTGGAACTGCCGCGCCGCCCGGACGGCAGTGCGGGCGAGGATGGCATCGCCACCGTGCGCGGCGTGGCCAGCCCGCTGCGGCTGTCGGCCACGCCGCCCGTGCTGTGCAACGCGCCGCCGGCCCTGGGACAGCACACCGACGAGGTGCTGGCGGAGGCAGGGCTGGATGCCGCCGCCGTGGCCCGGCTGCGCGCAGCCGGCGTGGTGTAGAGAGAGAGAGAAAGCGCGCCATGCCCCGCCTGCGGCAGTGCCGCGGGTGCAGGCCCGGGCAGACGGCCGCGGCGCGGTGCGCGCCGACAGACGGCGCCGGCCCGGTCAACCAAAATGCAGTCTGGCGCGTCACACTGGCGTCATCCTTCGCCCGGCCGGCGGTTTGCCGGCCCGGGTGCCGTCCATTGCGGACCGGTCCGATCCATCGCCGAGCCGCCCTGCCGCGAGAGAGCCCCATGCGCACACCTGCCCTCCTCTTCAGAACCCTGGCCGCCACGCTGCTGGTCGCCACGGCCGCGGGCTGCGCCGCGCCCGGCGACCCGTATTACGGCAACTATGGCTACGGCTCCGGGCCGGTCTACGGCAACAGCTATCCCGTCAGCCCTTCCTATCCGTACGGCGCCTACGGCAGTTCCGTCACGGTGTACGAGCAGCCCACCTACGTCGTGCCCCGGCCCGGTTATCCGGTGGTCGTACCGGCTCCGGGCTATGCCGTGCGGCCGAACCACTGGGACGACAACTGGCGCGAGCGCCGCGATCGCGAAGCCTGGGAGGCGGGCCGCCGCCAGGAACGTGATCGCGAGCGCGAACGGGAAAGGCAGCGGGAACGCGACCGGGACCGGGACCGCGCCCGCGTGCCCGGCCCGTCGCTCAGCGGCACCCTGCAGGACGAGGCCCGCCGGCAGGGCGAGCAACAGCGCTGGCGAGACGAGATGCGGTCGCAGGGCCGCCTGCCGCCCCAGGAAGCGCCGAATCGCCTCTTCCAGAGGCAGTGAGCGGTCGCGAAAGCCGTATGCAATGAGCGATCCACGCGCACGGACCACCGTTCATCCACCCCGGAAGCGGACCGGCGCCCTGGGCTGCGTCGGCCTGGCGGCGGCACTCTGGCTGTCGGGCGTGGCCGCGCAGGCCCAGGTGCTGCGCTGCACCGACCCCGCCACCGGCCAGGTGACCTACACGGACGGCAGCTGCGGCCGTGGCACGTCGGCGCGCGAAGTGGAGCGGCGCAAGACGCCCGAGGAGATCGCCCAGGAACGCGAGCAGGCGCGCGCCGCGCTGGAGGCGCAACGCCAGCGCCAGCAGGCCGACGCGCTCGCCGCGCAGCAGCAGGCGCAGCGCGAGGCCCAGGAGGCCCGCGCACGCGCCGGACGCGAGGTGTCCACCGATCCGTCGCGCTCGCCGGAGTGCGCGCGGTCGCGCCGCCAGCTCGACCGCACCGCGGCCGAAACCGGCCAGGGCAGCTACGACGCGCAGGCCCGCCTGTCGGCCGCGCAACGCCAGATGGAGCTGGACTGCCTGGGCCCCGCGGGCTATGCGCAGGTGGAGCGCTCGCGCGGCCAGGGCGGGGCCACGTACGGCACGCAGGACGTCTACGTACCTCCCGTGGTGGTGGTGCCGCGGCATCCCGTGGTCGTGCAGCCGGCCGTGCCGGTGCCCAGGCCGCCGGGCACGCAGTGCAACGTGTTCCGGTGCTACGACGGCAACGGGAACATCTATCCGCGCTGAAGCTGCGCGAAGCCCATCAGGTACTGCGCAGCCCCTCGCCCACGGTCGGGTAACGCAACGTCACCCGCAACTCCTTCGCGAGCCGCGTGGCGTCGAGCCGGCGCGATTCGCCCATGAAGCTCAGCAGCATCGGCGAGAGTTCCTCCCGTGCCTGGGCGCGCGTGATCCTGCGTGGGCGCGGCAGGCCGTACAGGTCGGCGGCGAGGTCGAAGTAGTCGCCCATCTTCAGGTCGCTCGCGTCGCTCACGTGGTAGATGCGCTGCGGCAGGCCGCGCCAGAGGGCCGCCACGCAGGCGCGGGCGAGGTCGTCGGCATGGATGTGGTTGGTGTACACGTCGTCTTCGCGCGCGAGCGCGGGCGTGCCGCGGCGCAGCCGGGCCTCGGGGGTGCCGCCCTCGCGGTCGGGCGCGTAGATGCCGGGAATGCGCAGCACGCTCGCGCGCACCCCTGCCCGGCCGAGATGGCGGACCGCGCGCTCCGCGTTCACGCGGCGCTGGGCGCGGGGCGTGGCGGGCGCGACGGGCCGCGTCTCGGGCACGCGGGCGCCGCCGCAGTCGCCATACACCCCGCTGGTCGAGCCGTACACCAGCGCGCGCGGCAGGCCGCGCAGCCGCAGCACGCGCGCCAGGGCCACGGTGCGCGGGTCGCTCCACCATGCCGGGCCCGCATCGCGCTCGCCGGGGGGTGGCGCCAGGTGCAGCACGCGCGTGGCGAGGCCGGCCAGGCGCCTCAACGTGCGCACGTCGTCCAGATCACCCACGAGCGGCACGGTGCCGGCCGCGCGCAGTTCGGCCACGCGCGCGGCGCTGGAGGTGAGCGCGAGCACGCGCGGCCGCGGCGCGCCCTGCCCGGCCCGCAGCATGCGCACGGCGCGCAGGCCCACGTCGCCGCAGCCGACGATGAGCACACGTTCGCGGCGGAAACGCGCCGGCAGCGCGCCGAGGGGGTTCATGTTTGAGGGCAAAATCCAGTTCCGGCAACGATGAGACACGCAAGGATAACGACCCCATGACCACCGCAGCGACCGCCGCAGCTTCCCACCAGATCACCGTGCAGCCGAGCGGCCGCGCCTATGCCGCGCTGGCCGGCGAGACCCTGCTGGGCGCCGCGATCCGCAGCGGCGTCGGCCTGCCCTACGGTTGCAAGGACGGCGCCTGCGGCTCCTGCAAGTGCCGCAAGCTGAGCGGCTCGGTGGTGCACGGCGAGCACCAGTCGAAGGCACTGACCCCCGAGGAAGCCGACGCGGGCTTCGTGCTCACCTGCTGCGCCCAGCCGCTCACCGACGTGGTGCTGGAATCGCGCCAGGTGACCGACGAGAGCGCCTACCCCGTCAAGAAGATGCCCGTGCGCGTGTCCACGCTCACGCGCGCATCGCACGACGTGATGGTGGTGCGGCTGCAGTTGCCCGCGGCCGACACGTTCCGCTACCACGCGGGCCAGTACGTCGAGTTCATCCTGAAGGATGGCGCGCGCCGCGCCTATTCGATGGCCTGCGCGCCGCACACGCAGGAGGAAGCGCCGGGCCTGGAACTGCACATCCGCCACATGCCGGGCGGCCGCTTCACGGACCACGTGTTCGGCACCATGAAGGAAAAGGAAATCCTGCGCGTGGAGGGCCCGTTCGGCAGCTTCTTCCTGCGCGAGGACAGCTCCAAGCCGATCATCCTGCTCGCCTCGGGCACGGGCTTCGCCCCGGTGAAGGCGCTCATCGAGCACCTGCGCTTCAAGGGCATCGACCGGCCCGCCACGCTCTACTGGGGCGGGCGCCGTCCGGCGGATCTCTACATGGACGCATGGGTGCGGGAGCGCCTGGCCGACATGCCCCGGCTGCGCTACGTGCCGGTGGTGTCGAACGCGCTGCCGGAAGACGGATGGACCGGCCGCACGGGCTTCGTGCACCAGGCGGTGATGGACGACCATGCCGACCTGTCGGGCCACCAGGTGTATGCCTGCGGCGCCCCCGTCGTGGTGGAGTCGGCACGCAAGGCCTACAGTGCCGAACGCGGGCTGCCGCCCGAAGAGTTCTACGCGGACGCCTTCACGTCCGAGGCCGACAAGCACGGCGACACCGTCGCGGCCTGAGCGGCGCCTGCCGGGTGCCTGCCCGCCCCGCTACCGGAAAAGCCGGGCGGGACGTGGCGGCTCAGCCCATCGCACGGCACAGGTCGGCGCAGCGCCGGCACATGGCCGCGCAGGCCTGGCAATGCGCCATGTCGTGGCGGGCGCACTCGTTGGCGCAGGCGTCGCACAACCGGGCGCAGAGCGCGCAGATCTCATGGGCATGCGCGCTCTCGCGGGCCATGGCGCCGGCGGCCACGCGGCACAGGGCCGCGCAGTCCATGTCGAGCGTGATGCAGCGCACCATGTGGCGCGGCTCGGGTTCGCGCAGGCAGGACGCTGCACAGGTGTCGCAGGCATCCGCGCAGTCGTTGCAGGCGCGGATGCAGTCGGCGTAGCGGGACGGGGGAAGTGTGTTCTGGGACGTCTGCATGCGGAATCTCCGGAAAAAGGAATGCGGCCGGGGGCCGACGGACGCGGGCGGGACTGCGTGCGGGCCGCGGGCCCGGCAGCCGAGCGCCGCGGCGCTCGATGTGTCGTTTATAGAAATCGCCGCAAGGTGATGCTGTAGGACACTGCACCGAAGCTCCCGGCGTCGGTAGCGCGGTTTTTCTGCACAATGGCGCCCATGACGCACCGCAGACATTTCCTTCTTTCGGCGACGGCTGCCGCCGCCGCCTGTGTTTCCCCCCTGGCGCTGGCACAGGCTCCCGGCCACGACGCGACCATCCGGCTCATCGTTCCCTATGCCCCGGGCGGCCCGCTCGACGCCACCGCCCGGCTTCTGGCC
>Ga0308171_1003925_pt1 | contig 12848 bp, 6 predicted proteins | sample PhyGR1_FD_202135 | JGI IMG/M metagenome (GOLD analysis project Ga0308171, IMG submission 202135) | Phyllosphere microbial communities from UC Gill Tract Community Farm, Albany, California, United States - DLSLSG.R1 | ecosystem: Host-associated > Plants > Phyllosphere > Unclassified | place: USA... | reverse complement strand
CTCTCGCCGAACGCCGACGAGAACCACGACTTCTTCTCGGGATCGGGATCGTCATACGTCATCGGCAAGGCCGAGGCGACGGAAGACGACGACTGGGACTTCTGAGTCACCTGCTGAACGATACGAAGGGGGCGGGTGCTGTGGCATCCGCCCCCTTCGTCGTGCTCCGCTGCGCGGATCACCCGACGAGTGGCCCACCTCGACGCCAGTAGCCGAGGAAGGAGACGCGCTCCTTCTGAATGCCGAGGTCGGAGGTCAGATACCGGCGAATACCGGTGGTCATGCCGGACTCACCCGCGATCCACGCGTAGAAGGCGGTGTCCTCGCGGGCGGACGCACCGTGGGTGGCGCCCCAGGCGTGCACCGCCCGTTCGATCGCCGTCGAATCCTGGGCGTCGCGCAGCACGCGATGCACGCGCGCGGTGTCGGGGGCAGCAGGCGAGATGAGGTCGTCGGCAGGGTGACCGCATTCGAGGATGACCTCGGCGCGCGCGTCCGGCCCGAGGGAGGCGAGGATGCCGCGCACAGCCGGGAATGCCGTCTCGTCGGCGATGATCAAGAACCGCCCCGCATCGCCGGGATGCCAGTGCAGTCCGTACCCGGTCCACCCCATCCGCGCGTCGGGACCGTTGACGACGAGGCTGTCACCCGGGGACGCCGCGGCCGCCCATGCAGAGGCGGGCCCGGCGGGCTCGTGGAGGAAGAAGTCGATGTCGATCTCGCGGTCCTCGGCTCTGATCGCGGCGGGGGTGTAGGTGCGCAGCACGTTGCGTTCGTCTTCAGGGAGGGCGCGCCACCGTGTGTACCAGTCGGAGGGATGCGGTGTCGGCTCGTCGAGCAGTCCGAAGTCGGCGATGCCTCCGTCGGCCAGCGGCAGGACGACCTTGATGCGCTGATCCATGCCCCAGTCGGCGAAGTTCCGCAGACTCTCACCGCCCAGGGTCAGCCTGACGAAATGCGGGCTGAGCATCACGCGTGCGCGAACCTCCACCGGGAAAGCGCTGTAGGCCCATGGGCGCTCGGCGGTCACGACCGCACTCCCGCAGGAGCCGAGCCGCGCAGCGGCACCACCAGCGGTCCTCCGGTGACGGGATCATCGATCACGACGTTCGCCAGGCCGAACACCTGCTGCACTCGTTCGCTCGTGATGACCTCGCGGGGTGGGCCTTGAGCGACGATGCGGCCCTCGCGCATCGCGATGATGTGGCTCGCGTAGCGTGCGGCGTGATTGAGGTCGTGCAGAACGGCGACGAGTGTGCGTCCCTGCGTATTGAGATGCGCGAGCAGCTCCATGAGATCCACCTGGTCGGCTCGTCGAGCAGCAGCAGATCCGTCTCCTGCGCGAGCACCATCGCCACCCAGACGCGCTGGCGCTGCCCACCGGAGAGAGCATCGACGGGGCGTGACGCGAGATCTGCTGTTCCTGTCGCGTCGAGAGCGTGCCGTACAGCACTCTCATCGGCATCCGACCACTGGCGCATCAGACTCTGGTGCGGGTAGCGCCCGCGGGCGACCAGGTCGGCCACGGTGATGCCGTCCGGCGCTGTCGCACTCTGAGGAAGCAGCCCCAGCCGGCGGGCCACCTCCTTCGCCGGGTACTCGCTGATCGACCGGCCGTCGAGCACGACGCGCCCGCTCGAGGGAGGCAGCAGGCGTGACAGCCCGCGCAGCAGCGTGGACTTGCCGCACGCGTTCGGCCCGATGATCACCGTGAAGCCTCCTGCGGGCACAGCCACGGAGAGTTCGCGGACGATCTCGGTGCGGTCGTATGTGAGCGTCATGCTCTCGGCTCTGAGGCGCGAGGCGGCGCTGGGGTCGGGCGAGGTCGAGTTCTCAAGCACGGCGGCGGATCTCCAGGATGATCATCAGGACGAGGTAGGCGCCGCCGACCGACACGGTCACGACGCCGACAGGCAGAGCAGTCGGCAGCATGTGCTGGGCGATGAGGTCGGCACCGAGCAGGAGGACTCCTCCGAACAGCGCCGACAGCATCAGCGAGAGGTGCGGGGTGCGGGCCACAAGGCGCGCGATCTGCGGTGCAGCGAGCGCGACGAACGCCACGGGGCCGGCGACGGTCGTCGCGGCGGCGACGAGTGCGACGCCGATGAGCAGCGCCACGACCCGGATCCGCCCCGGCCGGGCCCCTGTGGCTGCGGCCGTGTCGTCGCCCAGCTCGAGCTGGCGCAGTCGCGGCACCAGGAGAAGCGCTGCGACGGCGAACGGCAGGGCGCACAGGAGCGCGCCCGCGAGCGGGCCTGCGGTGACGCCGTTCAGTGATCCAGTGCCCCAGGCAGACGCGAACATCGCGGTCTCGAGCTCGATCTGCAGGAGCAGCCAGGTGTTGAGAGAGGCGAGGATCGCCGAGACTCCGATGCCCACGACGATGAGGCGGAAGCCGTGCACACCGCCTCGTGCCGACAACAGCCAGATCACCACGGCTGTCGCGAACCCGCCGATGAGAGACCCGGCGGTGAGCACGGGCCAGCTCCCCGAGACCAGCACCAGCGCGATCAGCATGCCCGTGAACGCGCCGTTGGACAGGCCGAGGATGTCGGGGCTCGCGAGCGGATTCCTCGTGACGGTCTGGAAGAGCGCGCCGGCGATGCCGAGGAGCGCACCGAATGTGATCGCCGCGATCGCGCGTGGCAGGCGCCAGTCGATCACGACCGTGCGGTGCAGGGCGTCGCCCCCGCCGAGCAGCGTCTGCACGACCTCCTGGGGAGTGAGGGGATAGCTCCCCAGCCCCAGCGCCAGGATGCCCAGAACGATCAGAGTGGCCGCTGCAGCGACGCCGACGAGGATGCTGCGCCGGCGAACCGGCATCCGCAGCGGCCCCAGGTGCAGGATCATCCTGGAGCGGGACGCGTCCGTGAGCGCCGAGGCGATCGACGCGCTCACAGGGCACTCACCTGGCGTCGCCGCGCCAGCGCGATCAGCACCGGCGCTCCGACGAATGCCGCGACGATTCCGACAGGCACTTCCGCCGGGGCGATGATGACCCGGCCGAGGACGTCGGCGAGAAGCAGGATCACCGGTGCCAGCACGGCGGAGAGCGGCAGGATCACTCGCTGGTCGACGCCGAACGTCCAGCGGATCACGTGCGGCACCATCAGCCCGATGAACGAGATCGGGCCGGCGAGGGCGGTCGCCGCGCCCGCGAGAAGTGTGACGGCGATGATGACCCCGACGCGGATGCCTGCGACATTCGCGCCCTGTGCCCGAGCGACGTCTTCGCCGAGGCCGATGGCGTTCAGGCCGGGACCGAGCAGCACTGCGAGTGCGACTCCGACAGCGACGAACGGGAGGACGGGAATGATGATGTCGAAACCACGTCCGAGCAGCGTTCCGGCGTTCCAGCTGCGCATCGAGTCGAAGGCTTCCGGATCGCTGAGGGAGATGCCCGTCGTGATGCCGGAGAGCACGGCTCCGAGTGCGACCCCGGCGAGCGTGAGGCGGAGCGGGTCAGCGGAGCCGCGTCCCGCCGAGCCGATCAGGTAGACGGCCACCGTGACGATGAGGGCGCCGAAGAAGGCGAACCAGACGAACTGCGAGACGTCGCGCAGGCCGAGCAGGCTCACGCCGAGGGCGACCGCGAGCGCGGCGCCGGCGTTCACGCCGAGGATGCCCGGGTCGGCGAGCGGATTACGGGTGAAGGCCTGGATGAGAGCGCCGGCCACACCCAGCGCCGCACCGGCGACGATCCCCGTGACGGTGCGAGGTATGCGCAACTCGAGCACGATGTAATCCATCTCGGTCGTGCCCGCGCCCCGCAGGGTCGTCCAGACCGCTTCGGGGGAGAGGGGATTCGCGCCGATCGCGAGGGAGAGGACGACGGCGGCCGCGAGCGCAGCAAGAAGGACGATCGCACCGACGACCGCACGACGGCCGCGTCGGGGGATCCGCGCGTGCGGAGCCCCCGACGTCTCGACCGGGGTGAGAGTCGTCACCGGCTCTCTTCGAGGTACGCCTCGATGTCATCGAGCACGGCCTGTGCGCCCTTCGGCCCGACTCCTGAGACCCAGTAGCTCGTGTCGACAGGGGTGACCGAGGGGAAGTCTGCGGCGTTCTGCGTGATCGCGGTGGGGATCTCCGAGGCCTCGTCGACGTCGGTCACGGTGACGAACACATGGTCCGCTGCCGCCGAGACGATGTTCTCGGGCGAGATGTCTGCCTGCAGCCCATCGGCCCACTCCTGCGCGGGGATCGTGAACCCGGCGCACTCGAGGAGGCTGCCCGAGAACGACACCGGTCCGTAGAGGCTGAGGGTCGTCTCGTCGCGGGGGCGGATCAGCTGCACGCTCTCGCCGTCGATCGCATACTCGCCGGCCAGCGACTCGCACCGGTCGTCGACGGCCGAGAGCAGATCGGCGACCTCGGCCTCGCGGCCCAGCGCTTCGCCGATGAGCATGGCGTTGTCTCGCCACGGGTCGGCCTGGGTCTCGATGAACACGGTCGGGGCGATCGCCGAGAGCTGCTCGTAGAGCTCGGAGTGCCGGGCCTCGGTTCCGAGGATCAGATCGGGTTCGAGCGCGGCGATGGCCTCGAGGTCGGGTTCGGGAACAGTGCCCACGGGCTCGACGTCGTCGGCGCCGAGGTATGCCGGTGCTCCTGCGACGTTGCTCGCGACCGCAGCGCCGACCGGCTCGATGCCGACCGCGACGGCAGTGTCGAGCTCGAGCGGTTCGAGGGTCACCACGCGCTGCGGCTCGTCGGGGACCGCGGTGGTGCCGCGGGCATGCTCGACGTCGTGGGTGCCGGCGGATTCCCCCGCCGCATCGGTGACGGCGGTCGGCTCAGCGGCGCAGCCGGCGAGCAGAAGCAGTGCGCATCCTGAGGCGGCCAAGGCCGTGACGGCGCGAAGACGGAGGCTGGAGGGCATGGTGAATGACCTTTCGGGACCGGGGAGGGGAACGACACCGACCAGATCGATGTTGGTTAGGCAACCCTAACAGTTTGGTCACTCGTGCCGTGCACCATGACGCCCCACCGTTCCGAGCGAGGGGTGAAAACGAGGGGTGAATTCGGCTCATTCGGGCGGGGGTGAATCTGCCGGCACGGCAGTCTTTCGGAGGCCCGGTTCGAGCGCGAGGTCGATCGACAGCGCTCCGGGACGCCGCCGAAGGGGGTGGCGGGCCCCGTGTGCGCGAGTGCGCACCGGATGCGACAAGGGGAGAGCAGTCGTGATTATTCGTGGTGCGCGAAAGCGCCATCAACCGACCGAGACACAGCAGGCGACGCCACGCTGGGGGAGGACGGCGCGCAAGCTCGTCAGCGGGCTCGTCACCACAGCGGTCGTCGCGTCGTCGATGGTCTTCATCGGCGGCACGGTCACGGCCGCCCCCGCAGCGGCCGCCGACCCGTTCCTCTGCACGCCCGGGGCGGTCTTCGTGCAGAGCACGACGGAGATCCGCGAGTTCGCGGTGAACGAGCAGGGCGGCGCGCCCGGTGACGGCGGCGCCCTCGGCACGATCAGCTTCGGCACCGGCCACTCCGACAACGGTCTCGGCATCTCGGCCGGCGGTCGCTACGCGTACACGGTCACGAACACCTCGTCGAACAAGGTGCTGGCGAAGCACGACCGTGTCACCGACGACACCACGCGCACGCCGTTCACGCTCAGCTCCGCCGTGCTGCGTGGGGCAGTGAACCCGGTGACCGGGGTCTACTACTTCGCGAGCGGCACTGCCGGCAACGCGATCAACATCTACGCCTGGAACGAGGGCGTCACCCCGCAGACCTACGTGCAGGTCGGCACGCTGCGTCCCACCGCAGGCAGCAGCGCCTTCGGTGCGAACGGCGACATGGCCTTCAGCGCCTCCGGCCAGCTCGTGCTCGTCGCAGATCAGGACATCTACGCCGCCGACCTGCCCACTGAACTCGTGTCGAGCACCGCCACCATCGACGCCAAGCAGGTGCATGATCTCGGCGACGGTGTGCAGGGCAACGGCATCGCCTTCGGCAACCTCGGCCACATCTTCGTCTCGGTCTCGAGCGGTGGCAACCGCATCATCGAGGTCGACCTTCCGCGAGGCGAGACGGTCAACACGACACTCCTCGGCAGCTTCTCGCCGACCGACATGTCGAGCTGCACCTTCCCGAACACCCTCACGCTCAAGAAGGACCTGCCGGAGGGGCGCCACGCGCCGACCGACCAGTTCGCGCTCAGCATCCAGTCGCCCGACGGATACAGGGTCGCGCAGACCTCGGCCACGACGACCGGTGATGAGCCGGGCGTCCAGCGTGACTACGCCGGTCCGGTGTTCACGAATCAGGGCGACATGTTCGACCTCGCAGAGGCGGCCGCGGGCTCGGCCGACCCGACAGGCTACGACTCCTCTCTGGTCTGCGAGCAGATCAACGGAGACGGCTCGACCACACCCGTCGCCGTGAGCGACTCGGGACAGGTCACCCAGCCGGCTGGTCCTCTCGGCACCGACGTCACCTGCGTCTACTCCAACGTCCTCCTCACGCCCGGGCTCGACCTGCGCAAGACCTCTGACCCGGCAGACGGCACCGCCGTCGCGGCGGGGCAGCGGATCACCTACCAGGTCGCGGTCGAGAACACCGGGAACACCGTGCTGAACGATGTCGAGGTTGCCGACGACCTGAGCGGCGTCTTCTCGTTCGCCGAGTATCAGGACGACCTCGCGACGACCGTCGACGGCATCGATCTCGTCGACAGCGGTGCCGCCATCGCCGACGACATGCTGACGTGGACGGGAGCCCTCGAACCGGGGCAGATCATGACGTTCACCTATTCGGTGATCGTCGACGAGGACGTCGAGGGTGAGACCATCGCCAACAGCGTGACCGCCTCGGGCACGCCTCCCGGTGGCGACCCGATCGTCCCGCCTGCTGTCACGACCGAGCACCCGGTCGCGGGCTTCACCATCGCCAAGACCGCCGACCCCGCCTCGGGCACCGTGGTGCAGCCGGGCCAGGTCATCGAGTACACCGTGACCGGCGCCAACACCGGCGCGACCACTCTCGCCCCGGCCTCCATCGCCGACGACCTCACCGACGTGCTCGCGCACGCCGAGTACAACGCCGACATCGCGACCGCCGTCGACGGCACCCCGGTCGCCGCCGGTGCAGCCACCCTCACGGGCGCCGACCTCGCCTGGAGCGGCACGCTGCAGCCCGGACAGGTCGTGACGATCACCTACTCGGTGACCGTCGGCGACGACGCATCAGGCCAGGTTCTCAGCAACGTCGCCTCAGGCACCGCCACCCCGACGACGCCGAATCCCGCAGACCCGACCGGCCCGCAGATCCCCGGCGAGCCCATCGTCCCTCCGACGGCGGTGACCCAGCATCCCGTGCTCGGGTCGGGCTTCACGATCAGCAAGACCGCCGACCCGGCATCGGGCACCGCGGTCTCGGCCGGCGACACGATCGAGTACACGGTCACCGGAACCAACACCGGCGACACCGACCTCTCTCCGGTGGCCATCACCGACGACCTCACGGCCGTGCTCGATGACGCCGCGTACAACGACGATGTGACTGCCGATCGCGGCAGCGCGATCGCGGCAGACGGCATGCTCACCTGGACGGGCTCGATCCCGCGGGGCGAATCCGTCACGATCCGGTACTCGGTCACCGTCGACGCCGGCGTCGAGAGCGCCCTGCTCCGCAACGTCGCGAACGGTGTGGCGACCCCGCGGATCCCCGCCGACCCGAGCGACCCCGAGGGTCCGTCGACTCCCGGCACGCCGATCACTCCGCCGCAGGTCGAGACCGCGCATCCCGTCGTCGACACCGGCTTCGAGGTCACCAAGACCTCTGATCCGGCCTCCGGCACGGCCGTAAATCCTGGCGACACCATCGAGTACACGGTCACGGGAACGAACACGGGCACCACCGTGCTCGACCCCGCGGCGATCACCGACGACCTGTCGGCCGTTCTCGCGAACGCCGTCTACAACGGCGACGTCTCGGCGACCACAGGCACGGTCGATGTGACCGGATCCCAGCTCAGCTGGACGGGCGCGCTCGGTGCCGGCGATGACGTCGTGATCACCTACACGGTGACCGTGGATGACGACGCGACCGGCGTGCTGCTACGCAACACCGCCGAGGGTGCGGCCACGCCGCTGATCCCGTCGGACCCGACCGATCCGGAGAGCCCGACCACTCCGGGCGCTCCGGTGTCGCCGCCTCCCGCGACGACCCAGCATCCGGTCGTGGCGCCCGGCTTCGAGGTCAGCAAGACCGCCGACCCGGTCACCGGCACCGCTGTAGACCCGGGCAGCGTGATCGAGTACACCGTGACCGGCACGAACACGGGCGACACCGTGCTCGACCCGGCCGCGATCTCGGACGACCTCGCCGGTGTGCTGGCGAACGCCTCGTACAACGACGATGTCGATGCCACGCGTGGTGACGCCGCGGTGACCGACAGCACTCTCACCTGGATCGGTTCGCTCGAGCCGGGTGAGGACGTCGTGATCACCTACTCGGTGACCGTCGACGGCGGTGCCGGTGGCGAGACCATCACCAACACGGTGACGGGAGAGGCGACGCCGCTGGTTCCGTCCGATCCGAGTGACCCGGCGAGCCCGACGACACCGGGCGCGCCCATCGTGCCGCCGACCGCGGTCACCGAGCACCGGGTCAACGAGCCCGGCTTCGCGTTCTCGAAGACGGCCGATCCGGCATCCGGAACCGCGGTGGACCCGGGCGCCGTGATCACCTATGTGCTGACCGGAGTGAACACCGGCGAGACGGCGCTCGACAGCGTCGAGATCGTCGACGACCTCTCGAACGTCCTGGATCACGCCTCGCTCGACGCCGATCCCGTCGCGACGATCATCGGCGGCGTGGAGACGCCTGTCGCGGTCGTCGACGGCGAGCTCTCGTGGACGGGCGCGCTCGCCGTAGGCCAGACGGTCACCATCATCTATTCGGTGACGGTCGGACCGGATGCCGCCGGCGAACTGATCGAGAACTCGGCGACCGCCATCGCGACGCCTCCGGGCGGCGAGGAGATCACACCGCCCCCGGCCACGACGACGAACCCGGTCAACGAGCCCGGCTTCTCGGTGTCGAAGAGCGCCGCTCCCGCTTCGGGCACGGCCATCGACCCCGGTGCCGTCGTCACCTACACGGTGACCGGCGTGAACACCGGCGAGACCGTGCTCGACCCCGTCGACATCCGCGATGACCTGTCGGGCGTGCTCGACGACGCCGGGTTCAACGACGACGCGATCGCCCTGGTGGACGGTTCACCGGCTTCTGCTCCGCAACTCGTGGGCGAGACGCTGTCGTGGACGGGCGCACTCGGAATCGGAGAGACCGTCACGATCACCTACTCGGTGTCCGTGAACGCGGATGCCGGTGGCGAGACGCTCGAGAACTCGGTGACGGGCGGCGCGACTCCTCCCGGAGGGGTGCCTCCGATCGAGACGCCCCCGGCGGTCACGGTGAACCCGATCAACGAGCCCGGATTCGAGCTCGTGAAGACCGCCGACCCGGCCTCGGGGACCCGTGTCGACCCCGGAAGCGTCATCACCTACACGGTGACCGGCATCAACACCGGTGCGACCGCGCTCGACCCGGTGACGATCGGTGACGACCTCTCGGGCGTGCTCGCTCACGCCGAGTACAACGGCGATGTGTCGGCCGCCGTCGACGGCGCGGCCGTCGCGGCACCGATCGTCGTGGGTGACGAGCTCTCGTGGCAGGGCGCTCTCGCGGTCGGCGAGCGGGTCACGATCACGTACTCCGTGACGGTGGATGCCGACGCGGGCGGTGCGACGATCTCGAACGTCGCCGAGGGCAGCGCCATCGCCCCCGGCGGTGCGGAGCTCACGCCGCCTCCGGCATCGACGGAGCACCGTGTCGGGGCTCCTGGTTTCACTTTCGCGAAGACCGCGAACGTGGACTCCGGAACGGCCGTGGCCGTGGGCAGCGTGGTCACCTACACGCTGACCGGCGTCAATACCGGTGAGACCGACCTCGACGAGGTCGTGGTCACCGATGATCTCGCCAAGGTGCTGGGTCACGCAGCGCTCACGGGCGCCGTCAGCGCGACCGTCGGGGGCCACGCGGTCGAGGCGCCTGTGGTGGCTGGCACCGAGATGCAGTGGGTCGGCGACCTCGCCGAGGGTGAGACGGTGACGATCACCTATTCGGTGACCGTCGACGCGGATGCCGCGGGGGCCACGCTGGAGAACGTGGCCACGGCGCTGGCGACGAGCCCGGGGGATGCGCCTCTCCCGGTCGTCGAGAGCGCGACCGTTCATCCGGTCCAGTCGCCTCTGGCGATCACGGGCGGTCAGCTCGCACCCTGGGTGCTGGTGCTCGCGCTGACCCTGCTCCTGGGGGGAGCAGCGCTCCTGATCCTGCGCCGCCGCGCATCGATCGACTGAGCGACCCGCACGAAGAGCGGCCCCCGGCACCTGCCCCCCTCAGGTGCCGAGGGCCGTTCGGTGTCGTGATCCGACTCTGCTGTCCTGCGTCGACTCTGCTGCCGTCGAGGCTCAGCGGTCGGTGAGGAGGTCGTGCTTCGCGGCCTGCTCGATCGCGTCGGCGCGGTTGCGGGCATCGAGCTTGCGGTAGATGCTCCGCAGCTGCGTCTTGAGGGTGTTCTGCGACACGCTCAGGTCGGCCGCGATCGACGGCAGCGACGCACCCGAGGTGAGTGCGCGCAGCACGACGAGCTCGCGGGCCGATAGACGCGGGCGATCGGATGTCGCGGGAAGCACCGCGGTCACCGGCCGCCCGGGGGCGTGGGTCGCCAGAGCGTCCTGCAGCAGCTCGACGTCGTCGGGGGCGAACAGGGTGGCCGGCGTCGTCAGCTCACGATCATCCAGTTGGATTCCCAGGGCGACCGCAGCCTTCGCGGCCGCGGTCGCGCCCGCCGTGCGGCGCAGGGCGACGACCTGGATCGCGGCCGCCTCGGCGCGCTGACGCGAGGTCTGCGGGATCTCCCGCTTCGGAGCCAGCAGCCGAGCCGCCTCGGAGGCGTCGCCCTCGACCACCGCGAGGCGTGCGCGTTCGATGGTCGTGCCGAACTCGTCGGGCCTCGCATCGTGCCGCAGCGTCGCTCGAGCCGCGGCCACGTCGCCGACGGCGAGATGCAGCAGGGTCCGGGCGCGGCTGAGCACGTGCCGTGCGTGGGTGCTCCCTGTCTCGCGCCGTCGCAGCCGTCGCAGAGACTCCAGCTGCTCGAGTCCGGCTGCGGCTCTGCCCTCGTGCAGAGCGACCCAGGCCTCAGCGAGCCCCATCGTCGCCCAGTGCTCGCTGGTCGAGCGGTGAGGTCCGAACACGCCCACATGCTCGCGAGCCGCGGCCACGTCGCCGTCCTCGACCGCGAGCAGCGCCTCCGCGACGCGATAGAAGGTGCCGCGGTAGCCGTCGCGCTGCTGCTGCTCCCACGAGCTCTCGCGGATCAGCTCGGCGTAGTGGCGTGCTTCTGGCATATCGCCGTTCAGCGCGTGGATGCCGCTGAGCAGCGCGATGCTGTGGAAGGCCTTGCTCAGGTCACGCGACGCCGCCATCGCCGCCGCGTTCTCGAAGCACTCGATCGCGTCATCCTCGCGCCCGCCGTAGTAGAGGGAGATGCCGAGATGCGTGCAGAGCAGCGGCATCTCCAGGGCGTACGGCTGCCACACCGATTCCGGCGTCTCGCGGTAGAGGCTCAGTGCTCGGGCAGCGACCTGAGCGGCGCGCTCCGACATCCCGATGACTCGCAGGGCCGCGCTCTCGGCAGCCCAGATGAAGACGCGCTCGGTCGTGGCCACATCAGTGCGGCGGGAGTTCGCTGCCGAGATCGCCACGCGCATCAGCTGCAGGCCGCGCAGACGCCTCAGCTTGCTGGCGTTGTAGCAGATGGCGAGCAGCATGGCGATGAGTGGCTGGTCCTTCAATCGGGACACCGGAAGCCTGCGCAGCAGGCGCACTGCGGCGGGCCCGTGGTGGTCGAGCAGCTGGCTCCACCCCGACATGATCACGTGCGATGCGAGCGGAAGATCGTCGTACTCCATCGCGAGCTGCAATGCCTCCAAGGGCGCTCGCCGCTGGAGCGCGCCCTCGACGGCCAGGTTCATGAGGCGCGGGAGCTCGTCCGCGTGCGACCTCACGAGTTCGCGGCGCAGCAGCGTCCGCACGACCGGAGCGAAGAGGAACAGGCGGTCGTTCGACCAGCTTCCGAGACCGAACGCCTCCGCGTCGTCGAGCGGGCTCTCGATCTCGTCGACGCCCGACAGCGCGCGCGCCGAGGCGAGGTCGACGGCATCCGCGACACTGATGCGCACCAGTGCCTCGAGGACGTCGGGGTCGATGCCCGAGGCTTCGAGGCGTGACTGCATGTACTCCTCGACTGCGGGCGAGGCGGCCTCGATCGCCGCCGCCGGATCGTCGCCGAGTGCAGACCGCTTCGAGGCCGCGTGGATGAGTGCCGGGTATCCGCCCGTCGCCTGGAGCACGTCCGCCGCGTCCGACTCGTCGACCCGCAGGGCACGGGAGATCTCCTCGATGTCGAAGAGAAGGTCGTCCGGTCCTATCACCGTTCGATCGATCACCAGGCTCAACCCGTCGCGATCGAACGCGCTGCGCCGGTTCGTCGCTGCGATCGCGCGCGCTCGGGGCGCTGCGGCCACCGTCCGACACAGGTCGAAGATGCTGTCCGGCGACAGGGTGGCAGCGTCGTCGAGTACGAGGACGAGTTCATCCGTGGTTTCGCTGAGATACTGCGCGACGGCGCTCCACGGATGCAGACGGTCGTCGCCGGTCGGCGAGGTGAGTCCCGCACGGGACAGCGCGCGCAGAGCGGCGCGGGCGAGTTCGGTGCTGCTGGATCTCGTCGGATCGACAGTGACCCAGACGGTCGTCGACGCGGTGAC
>Ga0308171_1003922_pt1 | contig 12855 bp, 8 predicted proteins | sample PhyGR1_FD_202135 | JGI IMG/M metagenome (GOLD analysis project Ga0308171, IMG submission 202135) | Phyllosphere microbial communities from UC Gill Tract Community Farm, Albany, California, United States - DLSLSG.R1 | ecosystem: Host-associated > Plants > Phyllosphere > Unclassified | place: USA... | reverse complement strand
GAGCGTCGCAAAGTCTTGCAGGTAGAAACCGAAAACCTGCAGGCCGAGCGTAACTCCCGATCCAAATCCATCGGTCAGGCCAAAGCACGTGGGGAAGACATCGAGCCACTGCGTCAGGAAGTGAACAGCCTGGGCGAACGCCTGGATACCGCCAAAGCAGAACTGGATGAACTGCAAAATCAGATCCGCGACTTTAGCCTGGCGCTGCCGAATATTCCTGCGGATGAAGTGCCGCTGGGCAAAGACGACAGCGAGAATCAGGAAGTCAGCCGCTGGGGTGAGCCACGCCAGTTCGATTTTCAGGTAAAAGATCATGTTGAGCTGGGCGAAGCCGCGAAAGGGCTGGATTTTGCCGCGGCAGTAAAGCTTACCGGTTCACGCTTCGTCGTGATGCAGGGACAGATTGCCCGCCTGCACCGTGCGCTTAGCCAGTTTATGATCGATCTGCACACCGAGCAGCATGGCTACCTGGAAACCTATGTGCCTTATCTGGTTAACCACGCGACGTTGTACGGAACAGGACAGCTACCTAAGTTTGGTGAAGATCTGTTTCATACCCGACCACTGGAAGAAGAATCAGAAAGCAGCCACTATGCGCTGATTCCTACCGCAGAAGTGCCATTGACCAACCTTGTACGTGATGAAATCGTCGAGGAAGAGAACCTGCCGCTGAAGCTGACGGCTCATACGCCATGTTTCCGCTCTGAAGCGGGCTCCTATGGCCGGGATACGCGTGGACTTATTCGTATGCACCAGTTCGATAAAGTCGAGATGGTACAGATCGTCGCGCCAGAAACCTCAATGGATGCCCTGGAAGAGTTGGTCGGTCATGCCGAAAAAGTCTTACAGCTGCTGAATCTGCCCTACCGTAAAGTGCTGCTGTGTACGGGCGATATGGGCTTTGGCGCCACCAAAACCTACGATTTAGAAGTGTGGTTACCGGCGCAGAATACGTACCGTGAAATCTCTTCCTGCTCAAATATGGGGGATTTCCAGGCCCGCCGTATGCAGGCCCGCACCCGTAATAAGCAGGATAAAAAGCCGCGTCTGGTCCATACCTTAAATGGTTCCGGTCTGGCTGTGGGCCGCACCCTGGTGGCGGTGCTGGAAAACTACCAGCAGCAAGACGGCCGCATTGCCGTGCCAGAGGTACTGCGCCCTTATATGAAGGGCCTGGAGTTTATTGGTTAATCGCCCGTTATCCTATGAAAAAACCCAGCGCCCGCTGGGTTTTTTTTGGTCCAAATGGCGGAACGATGTCTACGAACCGCATAAGCATTTATCACAAATAAACGTTATCGATGTATCGCGCTGCCGGAAGCGTAAAAATCTACATTATCATAGAGATAGCTTTATTTTCATCGGCGTAAAATACCCCGCTAACTTACTGAAGATAAATAAATTAAATTGTCGGGCAGCAAAATGTGCTGAGGCCTGTTCCTCCCCGTTGACTTTAAAAAACGCAATGGCAAACTGCGCGCAATTTCCTTCATTTCTTTTGGTTTTTAATCCCTATGTCGACCTGGTCACGTCCTGTGATATTGCTGCTTTGCGGCCTGTTATTAATGACAGTTTCAATTGCTGTGCTGAATACGTTGGTTCCACTCTGGCTGACGCATGATGCTCTGGCTACCTGGCAGGTGGGCGTAGTGAGTTCGTCATATTATACCGGCAATCTGCTCGGGACCTTAACGGCGGGCTGGTTGATCAAACATTATGGATTTAACCGTAGCTATTATCTGGCTACCGGTCTGTTTGCCGGGGCCACGCTGTGCATGATGATGATGTCGGGATTCTGGTCATGGACGCTGTTACGCTTTACGGCGGGCATCGGTTGTGCGTTAGTCTGGGTCGTGGTTGAAAGCGCTTTATTATGTAGCGGCACGGTACGCAACCGTGGGCAGCTGCTGGCTGCTTATATGATCGTCTATTACCTGGGAACGGTTGCCGGCCAACTGCTGGTGAGCAAGCTTTCGACTGCGTTGTTAAGTGTGATCCCCTGGGTAACCGCGACGGTGATTTGTGCCATTTTACCGCTCATCTTCACTCAGGTTGCCACCCACAGCGACCCAGCTGAAGCGCTGCCGGGTGGACGCATTTTGCCTATGCTGCGTCGCCGCAGTTCTCGCCTTGGCATCAACGGTTGTATCATCTCAGGTATTGTTTTGGGTTCGCTGTATGGTTTGATGCCGCTGTATCTTTCCCACCAGGGCATGAGTGACGCGAACGTTGGCTACTGGATGGCGCTACTGGTCAGTGCAGGCATTGTCGGGCAGTGGCCGATTGGTCGTCTGGCCGATCGCTTTGGTCGCATGATGGTGCTGCGTGTGCAGGTATTTGTGGTGATCCTGGGCGCTATTGCGATGCTGACCAATGCCGCGATGGCACCCGCATTGTTTGTACTGGGGCTGGCCGGTTTTACGCTTTATCCCGTGGCGATGTCGTGGGCCTGTGAAACCGTTGCACACCACGAACTGGTGGCCATGAATCAGGCGTTGTTGCTGAGCTATACGCTGGGCAGCCTGGCCGGTCCAAGCATGACTGCGATGCTGATGCAGAGTTATTCTGACCGCGTGCTATTTGTAATGATTGCGGCAGTGGCGCTGGTTTACCTGGTTATGCTGTTGCGTAAAGCCGATCATCATGCCACGCCCGTGGCGCATGCCTGACCGACTTCTCAGAGGGCTGCCCTGTGCTTCGTTGGCACATCGCAGCCCGAGGGTTGGGTGATTCGTTTCTGTGAGTGGGGTGAATTGAGCGGGGTGACTATTCCCGGCATCGTCATCAATACATCACTTCATGCCCGTAGCCGGCGAGAATGTTTTTTACCCGCTCCATTGTCTCTTTACTGGGCGGCTTCACCCCATCAAGTTTGTACTCTTCACCCATCGCAATCCATTTGTGTTTACCCAGTTCGTGATAAGGCAGCAGCTCTATCTTCTCAACGTTTTCCATATCCTGAGTAAAAGCGCCTAAGCGATGGACGGTGTCATCATCGTCAGAATAGCCGGGCACCACGACGAAACGGATCCACGTACGTTTCCCTTTTTTCTGTAAATAGCGGGCGAAATCAAGCGTGCGATGATTGGACACGCCGACCAGGATCTGGTGAACCTCGTCATTCATCTGTTTGAGGTCCAGCATGACCAAATCCGTCGCGTCCAGTAATTCATCAATAACCGGATCGTAGCGGCGAACAAAGCCATTGGTATCAAGGCAGGTATGAATGCCTTCTGCTTTACAGGCGCGAAACCAGTCGCGCACAAACTCGGCCTGCAGAATCGCTTCGCCACCCGATGCGGTAACCCCGCCACCTGATGCATTCATAAAGTGACGATAGGACAGAACATCCGCCATCAGCGCTTCAACGGTGATTTCTTTACCGCCGTGCGTGTCCCAGGTATCACGATTATGACAGTAAAGGCAGCGCATCAGACAGCCCTGGAAAAAGGTGATAAACCGAATACCGGGACCGTCTACGGTTCCGCATGATTCAAATGAGTGGATGCGACCAATGGCTGACATTGCGATGTATTCTCCAGGTAAGCCTGCGGAGCAGGTGGCACACTCTCTGGCGTGCTCTGAACAGGAAATCGATTCTGGTTGTTATCCGTATCTCAGACAACCACCAAAGCAGACTTTGAATAAGAGGCTCCATGAAGGAGCCTCAGATAAGCGTAGTGGCTAACCGTACTTACAAGGACTGTGTAAAGGTACGGGTAATCACGTCCTGCTGTTGCTCTTTAGTGAGCGAGTTAAAGCGCACGGCGTAACCGGAGACGCGAATGGTCAACTGAGGATATTTTTCAGGGTTATCCATCGCATCCATTAACATTTCCCGATTCATGACGTTCACATTAAGATGCTGACCGCCTTCAATGCTGGTCTCATGATGGAAGTAACCGTCCATCAATCCTGCCAGATTGGTTTTACGCACGTTGTCGTCTTTACCTAACGCGTTTGGAACGATAGAGAAGGTATAGGAAATACCATCTTTTGCATAAGCAAACGGCAGTTTAGCGACAGAGGTCAGGGATGCCACCGCACCTTTCTGATCGCGACCGTGCATCGGGTTAGCGCCTGGGCCAAAAGGCGCGCCTGCACGGCGACCGTCTGGCGTATTACCGGTTTTCTTACCGTAAACCACGTTAGAGGTAATGGTCAGCACTGACTGGGTCGGTACTGCGTGACGGTAGGTTTCGAGTTGCTGAATTTTTTTCATAAAACGTTCAACAAGGTCGCAAGCCAGGTCGTCAACGCGTGGGTCGTTGTTACCGAACTGTGGATATTCACCTTCAATATCAAAATCAATGGCCAAACCGTCTTCGTCGCGTACCGGTTTCACCTTCGCGTATTTGATTGCAGACAGTGAGTCCGCAGCGACAGACAGGCCGGCAATACCACATGCCATGGTGCGGTAAACATCACGGTCATGCAGTGCCATCAGCGACGCTTCATAGCTGTATTTATCATGCATGAAGTGGATGATGTTCAATGCAGTGACATACTGTTTTGCCAGCCAGTCCATGAAGTGATCCAGACGTGCCATCACGATGTCGAAATCAAGCACATCGTCGGTGATTTTGGCCTCTTTTGGACCCACCTGCATTTTCAGTTTTTCATCCACGCCGCCGTTAATTGCGTAGAGCAAGGTTTTCGCCAGGTTCGCGCGGGCACCAAAGAACTGCATTTGCTTGCCGACGATCATCGGGCTGACGCAGCAGGCAATCGCATAGTCATCGTTGTCAAAGTCAGGGCGCATTAAGTCGTCATTTTCATACTGCAGTGACGAGGTATCGATAGACACTTTCGCCGCATACTTTTTGAAGTTAACCGGCAGGTTTTCAGACCACAAAATGGTCATATTAGGTTCGGGTGACGGCCCCATGGTGTACAGCGTGTTCAGGAAGCGGAAGGTGGTTTTGCTCACCAGCGTACGACCATCAACACCCATACCGGCCAGCGACTCAGTGGCCCAAATAGGGTCGCCAGAGAACAGTTCATCATACTCAGGCGTGCGCAGGAAGCGCACCATACGCAGTTTCATCACCAGATGGTCAATCAGTTCCTGAGCCTGCTCTTCATTCAGTTTGCCTGCTTTGAGATCGCGCTCGATGAACACATCCAGGAAGGTTGAAACACGACCAAACGACATGGCCGCGCCATTTTGCGATTTTACTGCGGCCAGATAGCCGTAATAGGTCCACTGAACCGCTTCCACGGCATTGGTGGCTGGACCAGAGATATCGTGACCATATTTGGCTGCCATCTCTTTAATCTGTCCCAGCGCACGATGCTGATCAGCAATTTCTTCACGCAGGCGAATAGTGGCTTCCAGGTTTACGCCATTTTCCAGATCGCTCTGCAGGGAAGTAAACTGAGCAAACTTATCGGCCATCAGATAGTCAATGCCGTATAGCGCGATGCGACGGTAATCACCGATGATGCGCCCACGGCCGTAGGCATCTGGCAGGCCGGTTAATACACCCGATTTACGGCAGCGTAAAATGTCTGGGGTATAAACATCAAACACACCCTGATTATGGGTTTTACGATATTCAGTGAAGGTTTTTTTCAGTGCGGCATCAAGTTCACGACCGTAAACTTTGCATGAGCCCTCGACCATCTTGATACCGCCAAAGGGAATAATGGCGCGTTTTAATGGGGCTTCAGTTTGCAGGCCAACAATTTTTTCCAGCGATTTATTGATGTAACCGGCATCGTGGGACGTAATGGTAGAAGCAAGATCGGTATCAAAATCTACGGGGGCGTGAGTGCGGTTTTCAACTTTAATGCCTTCCAGCACGCTTTCCCAGAGTTTGGTTGTGGCTTCGGTGGCACCTGCCAGAAAAGATTCATCGCCTTCATACGGCGTATAGTTTTTCTGGATGAAGTCGCGTACGTTGACGCTGTTCTGCCATTCGCCTTCAGTAAAACCTTGCCAGGCTGAGGCGAGTTTTGCGTTAAGTTCGGTCATATTATACCTGCCTTATTTAAGGAGACTTTTGCTCTCGGGTATATCGGGTTGGGATGCACCGTCGAGACAGGATTAGTGCGTTTCGTGCCCACCGCGTAAGTAAATTACCCAGTAGGTCAATCCAACTAACAGGCCGCCGCCGATGATGTTGCCGAGCGTGACCGGAATCAGATTGTCGAAAATAAAGTTTTTTACAGAGAGGGCCGGGAACTGTGCCGCCGTCGTGCCAGCGGCCTGCCAGAATTCAGGGCCAGAAAAATCACGAATAATGATGGCGAAAGGAATCAGAAACATATTTGCGATACTGTGTTCAAAACCACAGGCAACAAACATCGCCACCGGCAAAATCATAATCAGGCTTTTATCTGTTAAGGTGCGTCCTGAATAGCTCATCCAGACCGCCAGACAGACCATCAAATTTGCCAGGATGCCCAGACAAACGGCTTCGATAAACGTGTGATGCATTTTATGGTCGGCCGTTTGCAACACGTTTAAACCCCATGCGCCGTTGGCCACCATATGCTCACCGGAAAACCACATCAGTGTCACAAAAAACAGTGCACCGGCCAGGTTACCTAAATAAACGTTAATCCAGTTACGTGCCAGTTGCCCCCAGGTGATACGGCCACTCGCTTTAGCGACCACAATCAGCACGGTAGAGGTGAACAGATCGGCACCGCAGACCACGACAAGGATTAAGCCCAGTGAAAAACAGATACCGCCGATGAGTTTTGCCATACCGTAGGCCATTTCACCGCTGCCGGTGGTGGCCGTAATGTAAAACACAAAAGCGATAGAGATGAACATGCCCGCAGTAAACGCGAGAAAGGTCGTTGTCAGGGGATGCTTGGTTGCTTTATAAACGCCAGCGTCTTCAGCAACTTTCGCCATCGCGGCGGGTAATAACAGGTTAAAAGGATTGTCAGCTTTCACACTAACTCACTCCAAAAGTTGTCTGAAAAAATAATAACAAAGGCAACAGAGGTAGAAGTTGATTTAGATCATGTTCGGCCGGGCAATGGCGGAAAAATCCTGACAAAAAAGAATGATTTTTTGAATAACTTATTGAAAATAAATAATTAAATTTATTTTAAATAATACAGGTTTTGTTTAATTGACGAGGTGCTGCACGTGTCGATGTCACTTTGCTGTTAACAAAATATCTCTATTGTGTTGTTTTTATTCTTGATAATAAAAACGATGATCTATTAATAACTGAAATGCTTAATGCGTAAAAAAGAAAGGCACTAATGAGTATTAGTGCCTTTGCGTTTATCGCAAACTTAATCTGACAAAATGCCGCAAATAATTATGCGTTTTCCCAGTAGCGACGTTTAGCACGCTGCAGTTTCTCATAAGCCGCCAGTAGCGCCTGGTGGGCAGGGAAAGCGGTGAGATCGCTGTCCACCGGCTGGAGCCCGTTGAAGGCCGCTTCACCACTGATCGCCGCAGAGGCTGCTTCTACAGCCTCAGTACCATACATGCGTACAAAGGCAGCATGATATTCCAGTGGATTACGCTCATCTTCCATGGCGAGAAGCAGCAAGGTTTGCAGGCAACGATAGTAATTTGCACGTGCTGGGCTGAAAACGGAGCCGTTAAACTCCATGGTCCATTCTGTCCAGATTAACGCTTGATCCAGGTCACCACCGGCCAGCGCCAGCATCGCTTTAAGCTCGCCGATGCGTAAGGTGTACCAGCCGTTATCTTTACCCGTTGCCAGACCCAGCAGCTCACGGACGCGGGTGAAGTCATCAAAACCTTCTTCGTCCAACTGAGAAATCAGATCGAGGTACTCTTCCGGGTTCCAGTTGCTTCCAGGCAGGGCAAGCAGCGTTTCACGTATGCCCGCGCCCATGCTGTTGTTAGCCAGTAGCAGGTCTTCAGCCGGATAAATATCTGACATGCCAGGCACGATAATGCGGCATGCATAAACACCTAAGTGCTCGTAGTCCGCGATATAGACTTCCTGACCTTCGGCCGCGAAAATCGCCATCAGCGTGCTGAATTCTTGCTCGGTAGTGCCATCAAATTTCCAGTCCACAAACGGATAATCAGCCGTCTCTTTGAACATATCCCAGGAAATCAGGCCGCTTGAATCAATAAAGTGTGTTTCCAGGTTAGCGTGTTCAGCCACTTCTTCATCATCAAAGGTAGGCGGCGTAAAGACGTCCAAATCCTTGAGGCTACGGCCCTGAAGCAGCTCAGTGACGGTACGCTCCAGCGCCACGCCAAAGTCCGGATGCGCGCCGAAAGAGGCAAAACAGGTACCGTTAGCAGGATTAAACAGCACGACGCAAATAACCGGGTACTTACCGCCTAATGACGCATCATAAGCAAAGATTGGGAAGCCTTCCGCCTCCAGGCGAGCAATGGCTTCCACCACGGCAGGATAGCGTGCCATCACCGACTCAGGAATGGTGGGAAGGCTGACAGACTCCGCAATAATACGGTTCTTAATGTAACGCTCAAAGACTTCAGATAATCCCTGAACCCGTGCCTCATTGGCCGTATTACCGGCTGACATGCCGTTCGATACGTACAGGTTGCCAATGATGTTCATCGGAATATAAACGGTTTGCTGATCGGACTGGCGCGTGAAAGGCAGGGCGCAAATACCGCGCTCGTGGTTACCCGACTGAAGATCGATCAAATCTGACGCAGCCACTTCATTTTCAGGATCGTAAAAGGCGCGCAGACGCGCATCCAGAATGCCTTCTGGCAGGCTGTCATCTTCAGGCAGGGGGAACCACTTTTCATTGGGGTAATGGACAAAATCGCCTTGAGCGATGCTGTTACCCAACCAAAAATCGGCAAAGAAGTAGTTGGTGGACAGACGTTCAAAATACTCACCCAGCGCCGAAGCCAGGGCGGCTTTCTTGCTGGCACCCTTGCCGTTGGTAAAGCAGAGTGGGCAGTCGCGGTCGCGAATATGCACAGACCAGACGTGTGGAACGGGATTAAGCCAGGAGGCTTCTTCTATATTAAAGCCCAGATCCTGCAGTTTGGTCTGGAAACGCGTAATGGAGTCTTCCAGGGCGGCATCTTTGCCCGGGATAAAAGTTTGCGTCATGGTGCCGCTCTCTCTGTAAAATAGGGTGCGTAAAGCGCGCAATGATACGTTTTTTGCTGCCTGTTCGCTATCAAGGGACGGCAATTTTACCGGACGTTTTCTCATACCCTGGTTTATCTGCCAATGCCGAGGGTGAACGAAAGGAACTCGCCTCACAATATTTCGTGTTGGATTGCATTGGTAATATAACCTTCGGTGCGATGTGCTGGAAAAATGTGACCGGTGTTAGATTTATGATTGCAGCCACCAGAATGCAGTGATAAAACCGAATCGTTATTCATAACCGTTTTATATGACAGTGGTGAGGGAAATGACGCAAATTTATAATTTTAGCTCTGGGCCAGCGATGCTGCCGAGCGAAGTGCTCCGCCGTGCAGAACAAGAACTGACAAACTGGCACGGCCTGGGGACTTCAGTAATGGAGATCAGCCACCGCAGTAAAGAATTTATTCAGGTGGCTGAGGAAGCAGAGGCGGACTTCCGCGATCTGCTAAAAATACCCTCTAATTACAAAGTTTTATTCTGCCATGGCGGCGCACGTGCGCAGTTTGCTGCGGTACCGGGTAACCTGCTGGGTAGTGCCACCAGTGCAGATTATGCCGACGGCGGCTACTGGGCGCACAGCGCTATTAAAGAAGCGGCTAAATATTGCACGCCACGTACCCTGGATGTCAAAACCACCCTTGAGGGTAAGCGTGCCATTCTGCCGATGCGTGAGTGGGATGTCAGTGACACGGCCGCCTATTTGCACTTCTGTCCTAATGAAACCATCGACGGCGTTGCCATTGATGAAGAACCTGATTTTGGCAACAAAGTCGTCGTTGCCGATCTTTCCTCCACGATTTTATCCCGCACTATCGATATCAGCCGCTATGGCGTGATTTACGCGGGTGCACAGAAAAATATTGGCCCGGCGGGGATTACCCTGGTCATTGTCCGGGACGATCTGTTAGGTAAAGCCCATAAGAGCGTGCCTTCTATCCTGGATTACAGCGTTCTGGCAGAAAATGATTCGATGTTCAATACACCGCCCACCTTCGCCTGGTACCTGAGTGGACTGGTGTTTAAGTGGCTGAAGCAGAAAGGTGGTGTGGCCGAAATTGAGAAAATTAATCAGGCAAAAGCGGGCTTGCTTTACGATCTGATCGACAAGAGTGATTTCTATCGTAACGATGTTGCGCTGCAAAACCGCTCGCGAATGAATATTCCTTTCCAGTTGGCGGATGCGTCACTCGACAGCCTGTTCCTGGACGAGTCATTAAAAGCCGGTTTGCACGCGTTAAAAGGCCACCGCGTTGTCGGCGGCATGCGGGCATCCATTTACAATGCCATGCCGCTGGAAGGCGTTAAAGCGCTGACAGACTTCATGGTTGATTTCGAACGTCGCCACGGCTGATTATTCCCCAGTCAGCGGGACTGCTGACACCCGACTCCGCCATCCGGCGGAGTTGTCGTTTTTTTGAGGATTGAGTTTCACATGCAAGATTCCCTGACCCTTCAGCCCATTGCTCGCGTTAATGGCACGGTTAATTTGCCCGGTTCCAAGAGTGTTTCAAACCGTGCGTTGCTGCTGGCCGCATTAGCGAAGGGTAAAACCCGGCTCACTAACCTGCTGGACAGTGATGATGTTAAGCACATGCTTAATGCGCTCAAGGCTCTGGACGTGGATTTCACCCTTTCCCACGATCGTACCGTTTGCGAAGTGACAGGAAAGGGCGGCCCTCTTTTGGCTGCACAACCGGTTGAGCTTTTCCTGGGCAATGCTGGCACGGCCATGCGCCCGCTGGCAGCGGCGCTCTGCCTTGGGGCGCAGGATGTGGTGCTCACGGGCGAGCCGCGAATGAAAGAGCGGCCGATTGGGCATCTGGTCGATGCGTTACGTCAGGGGGGCGCCCAGATTGATTACCTTGAGAATACAGATTATCCGCCTGTTCGCCTGCGTGGTGGCTTTGTTGGCGGTGAAGTCACCGTAGACGGCAGCGTATCCAGTCAGTTTTTGACCGCGTTGCTGATGATGGCCCCTTTAGCTGAAGAGAACACGCGAATCAGCATTAAAGGCGATCTGGTCTCTAAGCCTTATATCGATATTACGCTGCACCTGATGCGCTGCTTTGGCGTTGAGGTTGAAAATCAAAACTACCAGCACTTCCTGATTAAAGGAAAACAGCAGTATCAGTCACCGGGAGATTACCTGGTGGAAGGCGATGCATCTTCTGCCTCCTATTTTCTTGCGGCGGCAGCGATTAAAGGTGGCACTGTGCGCGTGACCGGTATTGGTCGTAACAGCGTACAGGGCGATATTCGCTTTGCTGATGTTCTGGAAAAAATGGGCGCATCCGTCGAGTGGGGTGATGATTACATCGCCTGTACAGCGGGCAAACTGCAGGCTGTCGATATGGATATGAATCACATTCCTGATGCGGCTATGACGATCGCGACTGCTGCACTGTTTGCTCAGGGCACCACCCAACTGCGTAACATCTATAACTGGCGGGTTAAAGAAACCGATCGCCTGACGGCTATGGCAACAGAATTGCGTAAAGTCGGGGCTGAAGTCGAAGAAGGGCACGATTATATCCGTATTACGCCCCCGGCTCACCTGACGCATGCCGCGATCGGAACCTATAACGATCACCGTATGGCAATGTGTTTCTCGCTGGTGGCGTTATCAGAGACGCCCGTTACCATTCTGGATCCTGGCTGTACTGCAAAAACCTTCCCTGATTATTTCGAGCAACTGGCAAAAATCAGCCAGAACGCCTGATCTCCTCGCCCGGTGAGTATTTCGCCGGGCCTGTTTCTCATTCCCATTCAGCAGGCCAGAAAAGTCCTTTTTCTGGCGAAATTTCGCATCACCTTCCCTCTAAAGGGTAACGAAGCGTCGCAGGGCAGCGTATAATGCCCGACATTTGTGACGGCCAACTGGCCAAAATGCGCGCAGCAACAGGAGGGAATGATGACAGCAACTGCCCCGGTCATAACTATTGATGGGCCAAGTGGCGCGGGAAAGGGCACCCTGTGCAAAGCGATGGCGGAAGCCTTGCAGTGGCATTTACTGGATTCCGGCGCGATCTATCGTGTTTTGGCCTTAGCCGCATTACATCATCAGGTCGATATTGAGTCTGAAGAGGGACTGGTTCCCATTGCTGCTCACCTGGATGTGCGCTTTATCTCTCAGAACGGCGAGATGCAGGTCATTCTGGAAGGTGAAGAAGTCACCAGCGAAATTCGGACCCAGGAAGTCAGCAATACCGCCTCGCGCGTTGCCGCTTTTCCCCGCGTCCGTGAGGCACTATTGCGCCGCCAGCGTGCTTTTCGCGAAGGCCCCGGCTTAATTGCCGATGGCCGTGATATGGGCACCGTTGTTTTCCCCGACGCCCCCGTCAAGATTTTCCTTGATGCCAGCCCGGAAGTGCGTGCAGAGCGACGTATGCTACAGTTGCAGGATAAGGGCTTTAATGTTAACTTTGATCGCCTTTTAGCCGAGATAAAAGAGCGCGATGATCGCGATCGCAACCGCGCTATAGCGCCATTGGTGCCTGCTGAAGACGCATTAGTGTTGGATTCAACACAGATGTCTATCGAGCAAGTTATTGATAAGGCGCTGAATTATGCCCGAAAGACGCTGGGCATCTGATATTTTGGCGTAAACGAATTTATTAACCCTGTGCCACGGACCCGGTGCAGGGCATGTGAAACAACCCCATCCGACATGAAGTCAGATGGACGTTAAATTGAAGAATCCTAAGATTATCAATATGACTGAATCTTTTGCTCAACTATTTGAAGAATCCCTGAAAGAAAT
>Ga0308171_1003919_pt1 | contig 12872 bp, 14 predicted proteins | sample PhyGR1_FD_202135 | JGI IMG/M metagenome (GOLD analysis project Ga0308171, IMG submission 202135) | Phyllosphere microbial communities from UC Gill Tract Community Farm, Albany, California, United States - DLSLSG.R1 | ecosystem: Host-associated > Plants > Phyllosphere > Unclassified | place: USA... | reverse complement strand
CATCTCGCGCTATTCGAAGAGCGTGGAAGCCAGCTTCGTCGAGCCGTACCTGCTGGACAAGAACGTGTCGCTCGGCGTCAATATCTACCGCCGCGACTACAACAGCTTCAATTACTACAACTCCGACCGCAACACGACCTATGAGCAGTCGACCACGGGTATCCAGATCCGTGCAGGCGTGCCGCTGACCGAATATCTGACGGCCGTAGGCAGCTATACGCTGAACTACGATGACGTCAGCTTGGACAAGGACACGTATTACTCCACTCGCGTTAACGGCACGCTGCAGTGCGATCCGCTCTATGCCGGCCGCTATCTGTGCGACGCGATCGGTAAGCGCCTTAGTTCGATCGTCGGCGGCTCGCTGATCTACGATACGCTGGACAACCGCATGCGCCCGACGCGCGGAATTACCGCGTCGGTCAATGTCGATTTCGCGGGTCTGGGCGGCGATGTGAAGTATGCGCGCATCCGCGGCAATGCGTCCAAGTTCTTCAACATGGGGCATGGCTTCATCTTCTCGCTGTCCGCTGAAGGTGGCGCGATCAAGGGGCTGGCGGGGCAGGAAATTCGCCTGACCGACCGCTTCTATCTCGGTCAGCCGCAGTTCCGTGGCTTCGCCATTCGCGGCGTCGGTCCGCGCGTGCTGCGTAAGTATATCACTGATGGCGTGGAATCGACCAAGCGCAGCGATTGGTCGGACGACGCGCTGGGTGGTAACTACTACTACATGGGCCGTGCCGAGATGGAGATTCCGCTGGGCTCGGGTGCGCGTGAAATGGGCCTACGCCCGTCGATCTTCGCCGATGTCGGTGCCGTGTGGGGGACCAAGTTCAACAAGAGCGATCTGACCGATTGCAAGAACGGCTGTATCCCGACCTACTATACCAAGGACACGGACGGGAACGACACGACGACCACGACGACGTCCTCGACGGACTCCAGTGGACGTACGCTAACCGCGACCGGCAATTACGCGTACAACTTCAACGAGTATTTCGTTGGCGATACCTGGAAGCCGCGTGTCGCCATCGGCATCGGCGTGAACTGGAACTCGCCTTTCGGCCCGTTCCGCATCGACTTCTCGCGCGTGCTGCTCAAGCAGGACGGCGACGATCCCAAGGCATTCAACTTCAACGTGGGAACCCAGTTCTGATGACTACCAAGACCAAGTTCGTCGCGCTGGCCGCTGGCCTCGCGTTCGCCGCCGTCGCGGCGCAGCCCGCGCTTGCAGCCAAGCCTGCTCCGGCAGCCGCTGCTCCGGCAACCGGCGGTACGATCGTGCAGGGCCTCGGCGTTGCCAGCTTCGATGCGGTGATCGCCAACTCGAACGCGTTCAAGACCGCGGAAACGCAGCGCCAGACCACCTTCAAGGCGCAGTTCGACCAGGCGCAGACCCGGCAGAACGCGCTCAACGCCCAGATCAAGCCGCTGATCGACAAGTTCAACGCCGACCGTCAGGGCGGCAAGGTCACGCAGGCTGCACTTGAACAGCAGGCCGGTTCGATCCAGCAGATCCAGGAGAACGGCAAGGCCGAACTCCAGCGCATCCTGCAGCCGGTCGGCCTGTCGCAGGCTTACGTCAACGAGCAGATCGAAGACAAGCTGAACGATGCGGTCAAGGCAGCGATGACCAAGAAGGGCGTGTCGATCCTGATCTCGCCCGACGCGATTCTCGCGGTCAACGGCGGCGCCTACAACCTCAATCAGGACATCCTGAACGAGCTGAACACGTCGATCCCCTCGGCCCAGCTGGTTCCGCCCGCTGGTTGGGAACCGCGCCAGGTTCGCGAGCAGCGTGCACAGCAGGCTGCCGCTCAGGGCCAGGCTCCGGCCGGCGCCGCTCCGGCGACGCAGCCCTCGGGCCGCTGATCGGACGTCACGGGCATGAGCGATAACGCCGAAGTCGTGTACGACACCGCGAAGATCCTGGCGGCGCTTCCGCACCGCTACCCGATGCTGCTCGTCGACCGCGTGGTCTCGATCTCTGAGGAGGAGATCGAGGCGGTCAAGGCGGTGAGCTTCAACGAGGACTTCTTCCAGGGGCACTTCCCCGGCCGACCGATCATGCCCGGCGTCCTCCAGATCGAGGCGCTGGCGCAGGCTGCGGGCATCCTCGCGATCGAGACCCTCGGCCTTGCCGGGACCGGCAAGCTGGTGTACTTCATGGCGATCGAGGACGCGAAGTTCCGCGCCCCCGTGACCCCCGGGCACCTGCTGACACTGCGCACCGGCTTCGTCCAGAAGCGCTCGCGCGTGTGCAAGTTCTGGGGCAAGGCCTCCATCGACGACAAGGTGACCTGCGAGGTCAACTTCACGGCGATGATCGCGGACGCCTGAGGCGGAACCTCATCATTCCCCTCTCGCTTGCGGGAGGGGCAGGGGTGGGCTTCTTCACCCTTGCATTCCGGCCCGCTTCGCTGTAAGCGCGCCGCTTTCCAAGCCAGGCCGGTCGGAACCGGCCACATGCGAAAGAGATAGACCCATGAAGGCCGATACGCATCCCGACTACCACACCATCACGGTGCAGATGACCGACGGCAGCACCTTCCAGACCCGCTCGACCTGGGGCAAGGAAGGCGACACGCTGGTTCTGGACATCGACCCGACCTCGCACCCGGCATGGACCGGCGGCAAGGCCCAGCTTCAGGACGGTGGCCGCGTGGCCCAGTTCAACAAGCGTTTCGGCGGTCTCACGCTCAAGAAGAACTGATTGGGCGGGGCTTCGCGCTTCCGAACATCAGCTTCACGAAGAAGGCGGTCCCTGGGGCCGCCTTTTTTGTTGCCCGCATAGCGGGCAAAATTTCATTGCCAGTTGCGATTGCCTTTCATGTGCAGGGCTTTAGGGTCGTGAATGTCCACGCGGGGCGGGGGAACGTCCATGCGTGCGGCTGCGTTTCGCAGCCATCCAGCCCGAAAGACCGGAGATACGATATGAAGCGATCCTCCCGCATCCTCGCCGCCTCGGCGGTCCTGCTCTCGCTCGCCGGCGCTGCCGGTGCGGCTGATGACCATACCGGCCACTCCGCAACGACTGCGGCCGCAGCGCCGATGATCCATGCCGACCTGATCGGGCTGGACGGCAAGACCATCGGCATGGTCATGCTGCAGGAGACCCCGGCAGGCGTCCTCGTCAGCGCCGAGGCCAAGGGCATTCCGGCGGGTGAGCACGGCTTCCACTTCCACCAGAAGGGTGTGTGCGACACCGCGACCAAGTTCGACAGTTCGGGCGGCCACTTCACCGGCGGCGATCACCAGCACGGCTACATGGTCGCGACCGGCCCGCATGGCGGTGACATGCCGAATCAGAATGTCGGCGCCGACGGCCTGCTCAAGACGCAGGTGCTGAATTCCGGCGTGACGCTCTCGCCGGGGCCGAAGTCGCTGCTCGACGCGGACGGTTCGGCGCTGGTGATCCACGCAGGCTTGGACGACTACACCAGCCAGCCTTCGGGCAACGCCGGTGGCCGCATCGCCTGCGCGGTGATCGCTGCGGCCAAGTAAAAAGTCCGGGCGGCCTTGGGGATCAGCCCCAGGGCCGCTCGCGATACCATTGCGTGATGACGTACTTGCGGCCCTTGCGCACCTTCATCGCGTGATGAAGCGTCGCCGCGTTACAGCTGCCGTCAGCGCGGCGGTTGTTCCAGCCGATGAGCTTGCCGGTCTCGGGCTGGATCATCTTGTCGATGACCTTGAAGCGAGTCGCGCCCCCGGCCTCGACGTCGTTCAGGTAGATCATGAAGGTCCAGGTCCGCTGGCCGGGAACCTTGCAGTATTTCTCGAAATCGGCGCTGTCGGGCTCGAAATAATCGGTGTGCGCCTTGAACTCCTGCCCGACTTCATAGCGCTGTCCCTGCAGCGGTTCCGCATGGGCAAGGTCGATGCCGGAAAGTCGGGACAGCGCCTGCGCCAGTTCGTCGACCACCGGATAGTCGCGTGACAGGTCGCAGGTCGAACTGGTCCGGAACGCATCGTCTCCGTTGTAGTCGGCGATCGTCGAGGGGCGGTTGTTGGTCTCGATCAGATCGACCAACTGCGCGCAGCGCTCGGCGTCGAGGAACTCGCGCAGGATGAACAGGTCGAGCCGGGACGATGGGAAGCGCTGAACGCCGGGGTGGGATAGCAGTCTTGCAGCCGATGATTCGCCGGGTTCGTCCATGCGCCGACCTTAGCCACGGGCAGGGCGCAGGAAAATCGCGTGCGAGGTGCCGGGCAGGTAAATTTCGCCTCTCCGCATTTTTGCTTTGCAAGAATCCGCGCGCTGTGCAAAAGGCGCGCTCCGCACCGGATGCAGCAGCGTCCGATGCCGGACGCGGCGCCTCTCGAGTGCGCCTGTGGCGATCGTAGCTCAGTTGGTTAGAGCGCCGGTTTGTGGTACCGGAGGTCGTGGGTTCGAACCCCATCGATCGCCCCATTTTCTCCCTTTTACCACAGTGTGATGCTCATAGCGGCATCATGATACCAATGCCCGATTGGCGCATGAAAAGCGCTGTGCTTTGATCTGAGTCACTTGCTCCTTTCAACACGCACTATAGAAGCGCGCCTGTCATGCACGGCTTTGCCAATCCCGCCCGTTTTCTGCGCATCGCCCGCTGGCTGATGCCCCTGTGCATGGGCACGGGACTGGTCGTCGCCTTCGCGGCGCTGGGCTGGGGGCTGTTCGTCGCCCCTGCCGAGCGCCTGCAGGGAGAGACGGTGCGCATCGTCTATCTTCACGTGCCCGCCGCCTGGCTGGGCATGGCCGGGTGGATGGGGATCGCGGGCGCGAGCTTCACCGAACTCGTCTGGCGTCATCCGCTCGCGGCCATCGCGGCGAAGGCCTGCGCGGTGCCGGGCGCGGTTTTTACCGCCGTCTGCTTACTTACAGGTTCGCTGTGGGGGCGTCCTGCGTGGGGGACATGGTGGGTCTGGGACGGACGGCTGACCTCGATGCTGGTGCTGCTGTTCCTCTACTTCGGCTGGATGGCGCTGTCTCAGGCGAGCGAGGCTGCGGACGGCGGCCAGAATCGCGCGCCCGCCATCTTCGGGCTCGTCGGCGCGGTGAACGTGCCGATCATTCATTACTCGGTGATCTGGTGGAACAGCCAGCACCAGCCGCCGAGCATCACCGTGGGCAAGTCCGCGATGTCGGGCGATTTTCTGGTGCCGCTGCTTGCCGCGATGCTCGGTTTCACGCTGATCTTCGCAGGCGTCGTGCTCGCCCGGATGCGTGCGATCCTGGCCGAGCAGCAGGCCGAGGCGCGGCTGCGCAGGAAAGCGCGCGCGGAAGTGGAGGCGTTCTGATGCGTGAAGCGATGGACCCATGGGCCTTCGTGGTCGCGGCCTATGTGGTCGGCGTCGGCGCGACGCTGGCGATGGTCTCATGGGCGCTGCTTTCGATGCGCCGCGCAGAAAAGCGCCGTGATTCCGCGAGGAACCGCTGATGGCGACGGTCGCCAAGAGCCCGATCAAGGCCAAGCACCAGCGCCTCGTGCTGCTGATCGTCGCGCTGGTCGTGCTCATCGGGGCGGCGTTGCTCGCCGCATGGGCGCTGCGCAATCAGGCGAGCTACTTCTACGTGCCGAGCGAGATCGTCGCCAGGCCGCCCGAGCCCGGCCGCGCCGTGCGCCTTGGCGGCATGGTCGAGAAGGGCTCGCTCAAGACGGCGGCGGACGGAGTGACGATCAATTTCGCCGTGCAGGACGGCAAGGCGCGCGTGCCGGTGACCTTCAAGGGCATCGTGCCCTCGCTGTTCGTCGAGGGGTCCGGCGTCGTCGCCGAGGGTAAGATGGGCACGGACGGCACATTCGTCGCCGACAACCTCCTTGCCAAGCATGACGAGAACTACGTGCCTCGCGAGATGCAGGACATGTCCAGGGAACAGGCCCAGAAGGTCATGCAAGAAACCAAATGATCGCTGAACCCAAATGATCGCTGAACTAGGTCTTGCCGCCCTCTGGCTGGCGGCGGCGCTGGCGGCGCTGCAACTCGTTTCCGGTGCGCTGGGGCTGACAGAGCGCGGCGCCGTGCTCGGCGGTGCGGTGCGCCCCGTGGCGGTGGTGCAGGGCGGGCTGGCGCTGCTGGCCTTCGCCTGTCTCATCTACGTCTTTTCGGTCACCGATCTGTCGGTGAAGCTGGTCGCGCTCAATTCGCATTCGATGAAGCCGCTGGTGTTCAAGATCGCCGGCGCCTGGGGCAACCACGAGGGGTCGATGCTCCTGTGGGTGACGGTGATGGGGCTGGGCGGCGCCTTCGTGGCGCTCGTCGAAAAGCGCTTGCCGGAACGCACCATGCTGGCGACGCTGGCCGGGCAGGCTTTCGTGAGCCTTGGCTTCTATGCCTTCCTGCTGTTTGCCTCCAACCCGTTCGAGCGGCTTTCGCCGGTGCCGATGGAGGGTAACGGGCTCAACCCGCTGCTGCAGGACCTTGGCCTCGCGTTCCATCCGCCGACGCTCTACCTGGGCTATGTGGGGCTCTCGATCGCGTTCAGTTTCGCTATCGGTGCTCTGGTGACGCGCGAGGTCGGCCCGGCGTTCGCCAAGGCGATGCGCCCGTGGGTGCTGGGCGCGTGGATATTCCTCACCGTGGGCATCACCGCCGGTTCGTACTGGGCCTATTACGAACTGGGTTGGGGCGGCTGGTGGTTCTGGGACCCGGTCGAGAACGCCTCGCTGATGCCCTGGCTGGCGGCGACGGCACTGCTCCATTCGTGCGGCGTGCTGGCGGCGCGCAATGCACTGCGCGCCTGGACGATCATGCTGGGCGTGGTCGCGTTCTCGATGTCGATGATCGGCACGTTCCTGGTGCGCTCGGGCATCCTGACGAGCGTGCATGCCTTTGCCGTCGATCCGCAGCGCGGCACGTTCATCCTCGCGCTGCTGGCAATCTACATCGGCGGCGCGCTGGTGCTGTTCGGCCTGCGCGCCGCGACCGTGACCGAGGGCGAGCGCTTTGCCTTCGTCAGCCGCGAGGGCGCGTTGGTGGTCAACAACGTGATGCTCTCGGCGATCCTGGGCATCGTGCTGTTCGGCACGCTCTACCCGCTGTTCGCAGAGGCGATGGGAGCCAAGGTTTCGGTCGGGCCGCCGTACTTCAATCCGATGAGCGCGCTGTTCGCGGTGCCGATGCTGGTCGTGCTCATGGTCGGGCCGTTGCTGCGCTGGCGGCGGGACAAGTTCGGGCGCGTCGGCCGCGAGCTGGTGATCCCGGCGATGCTGATCGTCGCGGCGGGGATCTGCGTACTAGTGCTGGGCGGCGTCGCGCTGCTGCCCTGGATCGGTCTTGCGCTGTCGGTCGGGCTCGGATGGGCCAGCCTGCTGCCGCTCAAGGGCCGCAATTTGCGCCGCACGCCGCTGCCGATCTGGGGTATGGTGGTGGCGCACTTTGGCATTGCCGTCGCGCTGTTCGGCATGAGCAGCGAGAGCGCCTTCTCCGTCGAGAAGCTGGTCGCCGTGCGCATGGGCGAGGTCACGCAAGTCGGGCCATGGGGCGTCAAGCTCGACACCGTCGAGCCTGTCGCCGGTCCGAACTGGACGGCGATGGAGGCGCGCCTGCTGGTGCGCTACGGTATCGACGGTAAGGTGACCCGCATGCTCCCGCAGTCGCGCAGCTTCTGGGCGCCGCCGCAGCAGACTAGCGAATCGGCGCTGCTGACGCGCTGGAATGGCCAGCTTTACGCCGTGCTCGGCGGCGAGGCGCCCAAGGTCGATGGCGAGAAGCAATCGCGCTGGCAACTGCGCTTGTGGTGGAAGCCTTTCGCGCCGCTGATCTGGATCGGCGGTCTGCTGATCGCGCTGGGCGGCCTGCTGGCGCTGCTGGGCCGGGTGGCGGCCGACGTGCGGCGGATCGTGGCCAAGGACAAGATCGCCTATCGGCGCGAGAAGCAGGGACGATGAGCGATTTACCCGCAAAAGCGCCACGTTGGGCGATCTGGCTGCCGCTGGCGCTGTTCCTCGGCTTCGTGGCGCTGGTGATCGTGGGGCTCTATCGTCCGGCGGACCGCAATGTCGCCTCCGCGCTCGTCGGCAAGTCGATGCCGCAGTTCGATCTGCCTGCCGCCTTGCCGGGGCGGCCCGGCCTCGACAGCAAGGTGCTCGCCAACGGCAAGCCGCACCTCGTCAACGTGTTCGCCAGCTGGTGCATTCCCTGCCGCGTCGAGGCGCCGCAACTCGGAGCGCTGGCCAAGGCCGGGGTGCCGATCGAAGGCATCTCGGTGCGCGACACGACCGAGAACCTGCAGGGCTTCCTTCAAACGAACGGCGACCCGTTCCAGCGCATCGGCGCGGACGATGACGGGAAAGTGCAACTGGCGCTCGGCTCGTCCGGCGTTCCGGAGACTTACGTGGTCGATGGTAAGGGCACGATCGTTTACCAGCACATCGGCGAAATCCGGCCCGAGCACCTCGGGGTGCTGCTTGAGAAGCTGAAGGAGGCGGGTGAGTGAAGCGCCTGATCGCTCTCGTTGCGCTTGCTCTCGCGGCTCCCGTGTTCGCGCAGGAGGAGCAGTCCACTGCGCCTTACGCCTATCGTCAGCTCGATGATCCGGCGCAGGAAACCAAGGCGCAGGACCTCATGGAGACCCTGCGCTGCCTTCAGTGCCAGGGCCAGTCGATTGCGGATTCGGACGCGCCGATCGCGGGCTCGATGCGCTCGCTGGTTCGCGAGCGGATCAAGGCGGGCGAGACTCCCGAGCAGATCCGCGCCTGGCTGATCGAGCGCTACGGCGACTACGTCAGCTATGCGCCTCAGCTCACCGGCCTGACCTGGCCGCTGTTCGCGGTGCCGGGCGTGCTGCTGCTCATCGCCTTCCTGCTGCTGCGGCGCCGCTTTTCCGCAAAAGGAGCAGGGCAGTGACCTGGGTTTTCGTGATCGGCCTAGCCGTCCTCGTGCTGGCGGTGCTGCTTTTCGTATTCAAGGTGCCGCGCGGATGCCGCGAGGCGGTGGCTTCGGCGCTGCTGCTCGGCATCGCGGGATACGTGACGCAGGGCTCCCCGAGCTTGGCAGGAGCGCCGAAGGATTCGGCCGAGTCCGTGTCCGCCGACCCCGCCGCGCTTGTCGAAGGCCGCGCCAAGGTCACCAATAGCGGCATCCCGACCAGCAACCGCTGGGTGGTGATCGCCGATGGCCTCGCTCGCAACGGTCAGTATGCCGATGCCGCCGAAGTCCTTCGCGGGGCGATCGAGGATGACCCCAAGAACGCCGACGCCTGGCTGGCGCTGGCCAATTCGCTGGTCGCCCACGCAGACAACATGCTGACGCCGCCCGCGCTCTACGCCTACCAGCGTGCGATCGACGCGGAGCCGGATGCGCCGGGCGCACGATTCTTCCTCGGCCTCGCCTATGCGCGCGAGGGGAAACTCGCCGAGGCGCGTGCCTTGTGGGTGGATGTTGTGAAGACCGCACCCGAGGATGCGCCATGGCGCCTGCCGCTCGCCCAGCAACTGATGCGCCTCGACGCCGCGATCGCGGCGCAAAACGGTCAGGCCCCGACCGAATCGGCGCCCGTTCAGCCCGGCCCGGCCAATCCCTGAACGGAACATTGCCGCCGGGCGCGGGGATTGTAAGTATCGTTGCTTGGCCCCATTCATGCTGCTAACGGCGCAAGCCTGCCGCAGCCGCTCTAGCGTGTCTGCGAGTCCATTACAGGACGCATGAATGAGTGATTCTCCAGCAGACACACCTTACGTTCCTTCGACGGCGGGTGAGTCTCACAGTTCGGGCGGCCATCACGGCCAGGGCTCGGGCAATATCACCAAGCTCGCGCTTGGCGCGGTCGGCGTCGTCTTCGGCGACATCGGCACCAGCCCCCTCTATGCCTTCCGCGAAACCTTCGTCGGCCCGCATCCGCTGGCGATCGACGAACTGCACGTACTCGGCGTCGTCAGCCTGATCTTCTGGTCGATGACGCTGGTGGTGTCGGTGCAGTACGTCGGTGTGCTGATGCGTGCGGACAACAAGGGGCAGGGCGGCAGCCTCGCGCTTGTCGCGCTGATTTCCGGCGCGATCCGCAAGTCCGGCTACGGCCCGCTGGTGGTGCTGCTGGGCGTCTTCGCGACCTCGCTGTTCTACGGCGACTCGATGATTACCCCGGCGGTCTCGGTGCTCTCGGCGGTCGAGGGGCTCACCGTCGTCCAGTCCGACCTCGCGCCCTTCGTGCTGCCGATCGCGCTGGTGCTGCTGATCGCGCTGTTCGTCATCCAGAAGAGCGGCACCGCCAAGATCGGCGCGCTGTTCGCGCCGGTCATGGTGACCTACTTCACCGTGCTCGCGGTGCTGGGCATCTACCATCTGGTCCAGATGCCCGAGGTGCTGGTGGCGCTGAACCCGTGGTACGCGATCCAGTTCTTCCTGACCGACAAAATCCTCGGCTTCCTGGCGCTCGGCTCGGTCGTGCTGGCGGTGACAGGGGCGGAGGCGCTCTATGCCGACATGGGGCACTTCGGGCGCGGCCCGCTGCGCCTGTCGTGGTTCGCCTTCGTGATGCCCTGCCTGCTCATCAACTACTTCGGGCAGGCGGCGATGATCCTGGGTCTCGACGACGCGCAGGCGGCGGTCGCGATGGAGAACCCGTTCTTCAACCTCGCGCCCGAATCGCTGCGCCTGCCGCTGGTGATCCTGGCGACCTGCGCCACCTTCATCGCCAGCCAGGCGGTGATCTCGGGCGCGTTCTCGATCACCCATCAGGCGATGCAACTGGGCTTCATCCCGCGCCTCTCGACCCGCCACACCAGCGAGCACGAGGCGGGCCAGATCTACATCCCCTTCGTCAACTGGGCGCTGATGACCGGCGTGATCGTACTGGTCCTGGTGTTCCAGAACTCGTCGAACCTCGCCTCGGCCTACGGCATCGCGGTGACCGGGGCGATGCTGATCGACACCTGCCTGATGGCGGTGATGCTGCTGGTCGTGTGGAAATGGCACAAGGCCCTGGCGATCCCGGTGATCGTCACCTTCTTCGTGGTCGATGGCGCCTACTTCGCCGCCAACGCCACCAAGATCCCCGACGGCGGCTGGTTCCCGCTGATGATCGGCGGCATCGCCTTCACCCTGCTGACGACGTGGAACAAGGGCCGCCGCCTGATGCGCGACCGCATGACCGAGGCCGCGCTGCCGCTCAACGTCTTCGCCAAGAGCGCCCACGGCAGCGCCGCGCGGGTGCCGGGCACGGCGATCTTCATGGCCTCCAGCAACATGGGCGTGCCCTCGGCGCTGCTCCACAACATCAAGCACAACAAGGTGCTGCACGAGCGCGTCGTCGTGCTGACGGTGGAAGTGCAGGACGGCCCCTATGTGGAGCCGGAGGACCGCTTCACCGTCGTCGATCTGGGGCAGGGCTTCTACCGATTGACGCTGCGCTACGGCTTCATGGAGGAGACCGACATTCCCGCCGCGCTGGCCCATGCGCCGATGTGCGGCGGCCCGTTCGAGATGATGAAGACCAGCTTCTTCCTCTCGCGCCAGACATTGGTACCCTCGGAGAAGCCCGGCATGGCGATCTGGCGCGAAAAGCTGTTCGCGTGGATGATGCGCAATGCGGCGAGCGCAATGGAATTCTTCCGCCTCCCGACGAACCGCGTGGTGGAACTGGGCAGCCAGCTGGAGATTTGATGCGTCGACTTCGGCGCAGAACCGGATCGATTGTGGCGCCGATCTGTCCTTGTCCTGTCTTGACAACGTGTTAGCCTGAAATCTCCGGACAAGGAGATCAGGCATGGTGGCGGTTGCTCTGGCAGTTCTGATGGCGGCGGCGGCGCCTCCTGCGGTCCCTCCGCCGCCGGTCGTCGCCGATGAATTCCGCCGTTCCAGCGAACGCGGTCTTGCCGCCTGGACGCCCGGGGACGTGCGCTGCGATGGCAGCGCTCTCGTCTCCGGCGCGCCGCTGCGCCGTCCGCTGAACACCATCGGCTGGCGCGGGCCGAATGCGCAGCAGTCGGTGACGCTGCGTTTCGACATCGACGCCAGTGGCCGACCGGTCTCGATCACGCGCGGGGATGCCCGCTTCGCGCCCAACGACGACATCGCGCCCGCGCTCGCCGCCAGTCGGTTCCCGTCCAAGGCGCACAGCGCCTGCTCGGTGACCTATGCGGTCGCGGTGGAGCCTTTCGCGACTGCGTCGGTGCCCGATCTGGTGTCCTACACGGTGACGCCGCTGAACGGACGGCTGCCGATGCCGGGCTGGGAGCGCATCCGCGAAGGTAGCAACTGCGCCGACGCCCCGCGCCCGCAGCCGCTGGTGCGCGCGCTCCCGGATTTCGCGAAGCTGCCCGGCACCCCAGGCATGAAGGAATGGACGCTGGTGACGTACGACACCGATGCGGGCGGCAAGCCGGTGAACGTGCGGATCGGCACCGGCACCGGCAACAAGGCGCTCGATGCGGCGGCGGTCAAGGCGATGCGCGAATCGCGCTTCACCGGCGGTGCGCGCAAGGGGTGTTCCTATCCCTACTGGCGCCAGCCCGAAGTGCTCCCCGCGCCGCCGATGCCGGAAAAGAGCGCGTTTCCCGCAGGCGACAAGTGCCCGGCCGGGCAGGACTGGGCGAGCCAGCCGGTGCTTCGCTTCCCGCAGGCCTACAACCGCCGCCGGATCGAGGGCTGGGCGGTCGTCAGCTACGACATCGCGCCGTGGGGGGCGGTGGGCAATGCCAAGGTGCTGGCCGCGCAGCCTTCCGACGATTTCGGGCGGCAGGCGCTGCAGGTGATCCAGTCGGCCAAGGCGGCGCCCTCGCAGGAAGGCCGCAGCGGCTGCATCGAACGCATCCGTTTCGCGATCCATCCCGATGCGGGCGACAGCGACGACGCGCCCGATCCGATCATCCTGGGCGGCTGAGCCCCGTTCCTCCCGGGAGCCTCACCTTCCGTCATTGCGAGCGCAGCGAAGCAATCCAGCGCAGACT
>Ga0308171_1003916_pt1 | contig 12885 bp, 10 predicted proteins | sample PhyGR1_FD_202135 | JGI IMG/M metagenome (GOLD analysis project Ga0308171, IMG submission 202135) | Phyllosphere microbial communities from UC Gill Tract Community Farm, Albany, California, United States - DLSLSG.R1 | ecosystem: Host-associated > Plants > Phyllosphere > Unclassified | place: USA... | reverse complement strand
CGCGCACCACCAGATCGATGCGCACGCCGGACTGGCTGGCCTTGTACAGCGCGCGGATGATCTTCGGATCGGTCAGCGAGTTGAACTTGGCGATGATGTGCGCCGGTTTGCCTTCGAGGGCAAACTGGGTTTCGCGGGCAATCATGTCGAGCATGCCCTTCTTCAGGGTGAACGGCGCATGCAGCAGCTTTTTCATGCGCAGCGTCTTGCCCATGCCGATCAACTGGCTGAACAGTTTGCCGACGTCTTCACACAAAGCGTCGTCGGAGGTCAGCAGGCTGTAGTCGGTGTAGAGCTTGGCGTTGCCGGCGTGATAGTTACCGGTGCCGAGGTGCGCGTAGCGGACGATTTCGCCAGCCTCACGGCGCAGGATCAGCATCATCTTGGCGTGGGTCTTGAAGCCGACCACGCCGTAGATCACCACTGCGCCCGCCGCTTGCAGACGGCTGGCCAGTTGCAGGTTGGATTCTTCGTCGAAGCGCGCGCGCAGCTCGATCACGGCGGTGACCTCCTTGCCGTTACGCGCGGCGTCGACCAGCGCATCGACGATCTCCGAGTTGGCGCCGGAGCGGTACAGCGTTTGCCGTACGGCCAATACATGCGGGTCTTTCGCGGCCTGACGCAGCAGGTCGACCACCGGCGTGAACGACTCGAACGGGTGCAGCAAGAGGATGTCCTGCTTGCTGACCACACTGAAGATGTTTTCGCTGTTCTGCAGCAGTTTCGGGATCTGCGGGGTGAACGGCGTGTATTGCAGCTCTGGATGGCTGTCCAGACCGGTGATGCTGAACAGGCGAGTCAGGTTGACCGGGCCGTTGACCTGATACAGCTCGGTCTCGCTCAGGTTGAACTGCTTGAGCAGATAGTCCGAGAGGTGTTTCGGGCAGGTGTCGGCAACTTCCAGACGCACCGCGTCACCGTAGCGCCGCGAGAACAACTCGCCACGCAGGGCGCGGGCCAGGTCTTCGACGTCTTCGGAGTCGAGCGCCAGGTCGGCGTTTCGGGTCAGACGGAACTGGTAGCAGCCTTTGACCTTCATGCCCTGGAACAGGTCATCGGCGTGGGCGTGGATCATCGACGACAGGAATACATAGTTGTCGCCAGCGCCGCCGACTTCTTCCGGGACCTTGATGATCCGCGGCAGCAGACGTGGCGCCGGAATGATCGCCAGACCGGAGTCGCGCCCGAAGGCGTCGATGCCTTCGAGCTCGACGATGAAGTTCAGACTCTTGTTCACCAGCAGCGGGAACGGGTGCGTCGGGTCGAGGCCGATCGGGGTGATGATCGGCGCGATCTCGTCGCGGAAATAGCGGCGTACCCAAGTCTTGAGCTTGGTCGTCCAGTTGCGCCGACGGATGAAGCGCACCTGATGCTTTTCCAGCTCCGGCAGGAGGATGTCGTTGAGGATCGCGTACTGGCGGTCAACGTGACCGTGAACCAGCTCGCTGATCCGCGCCAGCGCCTGATGCGGCTGTAAGCCGTCAGCACCGGCCTGTTCACGGGCGAAGGTGATCTGCTTTTTCAGCCCGGCGACGCGGATCTCGAAGAATTCGTCGAGGTTGCTGGAGAAGATCAGCAGGAACTTCAGCCGCTCCAGCAACGGGTAGGACTCGTCCAGCGCCTGTTCCAGCACGCGGATGTTGAACTGCAATTGCGAAAGCTCGCGGTGGATGTACAGGCTGCTGTCATCCAGGCCGGGAATGGTGATCGCCGGCACCGCCACAGCGGTTTCGGCAACCGGCGCGGGTGGCGCAGGCTCCAGTTCCGGCGGGGTTTCGGTGATTTGCTCGACCACCGGCTGAGCTTCTTTTACGGCAACTTCAGTGAGTCCTTCGGTATTCATGGAATGTTCCTGGGAGGGCTATTTCTGCTCTCGTAACAATTGAGCGGCACGAACGGCAAAGTAAGTCAGGATGCCATCTGCACCGGCACGTTTAAAGGCGGTCAGTGACTCGAGGATCACCGCTTCGCTCAACCAGCCATTCTGGATAGCGGCCATGTGCATGGCGTATTCGCCACTGACCTGATAGACGAAGGTCGGCACCTTGAAGGCATCTTTGACGCGAAAAAGAATGTCCAGGTAGGGCATGCCCGGCTTGACCATGACCATATCCGCGCCTTCGGACAAGTCGGCACCGACTTCGTGCAGCGCTTCGTCGCTGTTGGCCGGGTCCATCTGATAAGAGGCCTTGTTGGCCTTGCCGAGGTTCGACGCCGAACCCACGGCATCGCGGAACGGGCCGTAGTAGGCGCTGGCGTACTTGGCCGAGTAGGCCATGATGCGCACGTTGACGTGGCCGGCAATTTCCAGCGCCTCACGTATCGCCTGGATGCGGCCGTCCATCATGTCCGATGGCGCCACCACCTGCGCGCCGGCTTCGGCGTGGGACAACGCCTGACGCACCAGCGCATCGACGGTGATGTCGTTCTGCACGTAGCCGTCTTCGTCGAGAATGCCGTCCTGACCGTGGGTGGTGAACGGGTCCAGCGCCACGTCAGTGATCACGCCCAGCTCCGGGAACCGCTCACGCAGGGCGCGAGTGGCGCGCTGGGCGATGCCTTCGGGATTCCACGCTTCGGCAGCATCGAGGGATTTCAGTTCAGCCGGCGTGACCGGGAACAGCGCCAGCGCCGGAATGCCCAGCTCGATCCATTTCGCCGCTTCTTCAAGCAGCAGATCAATGGTCAGTCGCTCGACGCCCGGCATCGAGGCCACGGCTTCGCGGCGGTTTTCACCGTCGAGCACGAACACCGGCAGGATCAGGTCATCGACCGTCAATACGTTTTCACGCACCAGCCGCCGCGAAAAATCATCACGACGATTGCGACGCAGACGAGTGGCTGGGAACAGACGATTGGCGGGGGTAAAGCTCACGGCAGACTCCTGAGCCCGGGCAAACGGGCGAGCGTGACAGTTATAGACGGCCATTATGACTAACAGATGACAGTTATGTGTGCTCTGTGACAGGTAGCCGCAATCCATTGTCGATGTAGGAAATGTTCACGTCGAGACACATTTGGACACTTTCATGAATGTGCCCGAAGGGTTAGGCTGCGCGTTCATTTCGCCAGCACCCAGACAATGCTCCAACAATTTCTGCACGACTTTGGCTACTTTGCCTTGTTCCTCGGCACGTTCTTCGAAGGCGAAACCATTCTGGTGCTCGCAGGCTTCCTTGCGTTCCGTGGATACATGGACATCAACCTGGTGGTGGTTGTGGCGTTCTTCGGCAGCTATGCCGGCGATCAGCTGTGGTACTTCCTGGGACGCAAGCACGGGCGCAAATTGCTTGCGCGCAAGCCGCGCTGGCAGATGATGGGCGACCGTGCGCTCGAGCACATCCGCAAACATCCGGACATCTGGGTCCTGAGCTTCCGCTTCGTTTATGGCCTGCGCACCGTGATGCCGGTGGCGATCGGCCTGTCCGGTTATCCACCGGGACGTTACCTGCTGCTCAACGGCATCGGCGCGGCGATCTGGGCCACCGCACTGGCTGCGGCGGCTTACCACTTCGGCGCAGTGCTGGAAGGCATGCTCGGCAGCATCAAGAAGTACGAGCTATGGGTGCTCGGCGCCTTGCTGATCCTCGGGCTGGGCCTGTGGCTGCGGCGCCGCTTCAAGAATGCGCAACTGGCAAAGAAAATCTATCAGGACGAGCAGCTCGCCAAGGCCGCCGAGGCAGAGCAGTTGCGCCAGGCCGAAGCGCCCCCTCCTGCCGGGCCGAAAACGCCAGCCGAATAAGCCATTCGCTGGCGGCTGCCACGCGCATTCCAGGCAAATAATGAACACCCCGCCGCCGTTGCGATCCATTGAGAGAGCGCTCTGTTCCCGCGCACGCCAGCCATGCCCCTATGGCCACGCGCGACGATTTAAGGGACATTGAGCGCCATGAATCTGGAGAGAAGCCCATGAGCAAAAAAGTTGCAGTGATCCTGTCCGGCAGTGGCGTGTACGACGGCGCCGAAATCCAGGAAAGTGTCATCACCCTGCTGCGCCTCGACCAGCGCGGCGCACAGGTGCAGTGCTTCGCGCCAAACATCGCGCAATTGCATGTGATCAACCACCTGACCGGCGAAGAAATGCCGGAATCGCGCAACGTACTGGTGGAATCGGCGCGGATTGCCCGGGGCAACGTCAAGGATATCCGCGACGCCGATGTCGAGGATTTCGACGCACTGATCGTGCCCGGCGGTTTCGGCGCGGCAAAGAACCTGTCGAACTTCGCCATCGAAGGCGCCGGCTGCACCGTACAACCTGAAGTGCTAGCCCTGGCCGAAGCATTTGCCGAAGCGGGCAAACCGGTCGGGCTGATCTGCATCTCACCGGCGCTGGCGGCGAAAATCTATGGCCCGGGGGTGACTTGCACCATCGGCAACGACGCCGACACCGCTGCGGCCATGAACAAAATGGGCGCCACCCACGAAGAGTGCGCCGTGACGGAAATCGTCGAAGACAAGGCGCGCAAACTGGTCACCACCCCGGCGTACATGCTGGCGCAGACCATCAGTGAAGCGGCTTCGGGGATCAACAAACTGGTCGACCGCGTGCTCGAACTGACTCACGAAAACGACGCTTGAAATCAAAAGATCGCAGCCTTCGGCAGCTCCTACAGGTTTCGTGTCGCGCCGTGATATTGCGGCATACACCGCCCCTGTAGGAGTTGCCGCAGGCTGCGATCTTTTCAGGGCTTGCGGGTGAGCCGGGTGAGAATCCGATCCAGCGCATTGGCAAACGCCTGCTTCTCGCGCTCGCCAAACGGCGCCGGGCCGCCGCTCATCTGGCCCTGCTCCCTGAGATCGGTGAACAGATTCCGCACCGCCAGCCGCTCGCCCATGTTCTGCGCATCGAACTCCTTGCCGCGCGGATCCAGTGCCGCCACGCCCTTCTTGACCAGCCGATCGGCCAGCGGAATATCGCTGCAGATCACCAGCTCGCCCGGCACGGCGTGCTCGACCAGATAATCATCCGCCGCATCCGGCCCGCTCGGCACCACGATCAGTTTGACGATGGCCAGCCCCGGCTTGGTCTGCGGCTGCCCGGCTACCAGCACCACTTCGAACTGGCGCTTGAGGGCGAATTTCACTACAAGATCCTTCGCCGCCCGTGGACAGGCGTCGGCATCAATCCATACACGCATGTTCTTGCCTCCAAAAAATTCGCGAGCAGGCTCGCTCCCACAGGATACATACCGAACCTGTGGGAGCGAGCCTGCTCGCGAATATGAACGCAGCGAATGCCTTTATGCAGCCGAAACCCGACGCTTCTCCGCCACCCAACTGCGCCCATACAGCACAGCAATCGCCACAATCGCCACCACCTGCGCGGTCAGCGAATAGGCATCGGCATGGATCCCCAGCCAGTCGAATTCAAAGAACGCGACCGGCCGTGTGCCGAAGATCCCGGCTTCCTGCAAGGCCTTCACGCCATGCCCGGCAAACACCACCGACAGCGCGCACAACAGCGCGGCGTTGATGCTGAAGAACAGCGTCAGCGGCAGTTTCGCCGAGCCGCGCAGAATCACCCAGGCCAGGCCGACCAGCAGCACCAGCGCCGTCGCGCCGCCGGCCAGCACGGCGTTGTGCCCGGCTGGACCGGCCTGCAGCCACAGGGTTTCGTAGAACAGGATCACTTCAAACAACTCGCGATAGACCGAGAAGAACGCCAGGATCGCAAAGCCGAAACGTCCACCGCCGCCGACCAGACTGCTTTTGATGTAATCCTGCCAGGCCGCCGCATGACGGCGGTCATGCATCCACACGCCGAGCCACAACACCATGACGCTGGCAAACAGCGCGGTGGCGCCTTCCAGCAACTCACGCTGCGAACCGCTGACGTCGATGACGTACGCCGCCAGTGCCCAGGTACCCAGACCTGCCAGCAGTGCCAGACCCCAGCCAACGTTGACACTGCGTACTGCCGATTGCTGACCGGTATTGCGCAGGAAGGCGAGGATCGCCGCCAGCACCAGAATCGCTTCCAGGCCTTCGCGCAGCAGAATCAGCAGGCCGGAGATGAAGCTCAGCGACCAGCTCAGACCATCGCTGCCCAGCAGGCCGGCGGATTCCTTGAGTTTGGCTTTGGCCGCGTCCAGACGCTGTTCGGCCTGCTCGACCGGCAGACCATCCTGCAATGACTGCCGATACGCCATCAGCGATTTTTCGGTGTCCTTGCGCACGTTGGCATCGACGTTATCCAGCGAGCTTTCGACCAGTTCGAAGCCTTCCAGATACGCCGCCACCGACAGGTCGTAGGCCTGATCGTGTTCACCGGCGCGGTAGGCCGCGAGGCTTTTGTCCAGCGTGGCGGCGGTGTAATCGAGCAACTGCGCCGGACCGCGCTTGACCTGCGGCGGTTGCGCGCGCTGGGCACGGAACGTCGCCGCGACCTCTGCGCCCTCCGCCGCCTGCACTTCGGCCGGGGTCTGCCGGGCCAGGTCAGCGATGTTGTAGACCTTGTCGGACTTGGCGGCCGCCGCATCGGCGCTGAAGCCGGCGATGTAGGTGGCCAGATCCCAGCGCTGGCGATCATCGAGCTGATCGGCGAACGCCGGCATGTCGGTGCCTTCGACGCCCTGGCCGAGGGTGCTGTAGATCGCGTACAGGCTCAAGTGATCCATGCGCGCAGCGTCGCGCAGGTTGGCTGGCGCAGGGGTCAGACCGACACCGGCCGGGCCGTCGCCAGCACCAGTGTCGCCGTGGCACACCGAGCAATTTTGCGCATACAGCGGCGCACCGCGTGTCGGGTCCGGAGTGATGATCGGTGCCTGGCTGACTTCATAAGCCACCGCCAGTTTCGCCCCCAGCTGTCGGGCCTGACGGGCGACATCAGCACCGTCCTGCTTCGCAGTGATGGCGGCGTGCAAAGATTCGACGCCCTGTTCCAGCGCGGCTTTTTCCGGTTTGGCTGGCAATGCAGTGATCAAGCCTTGCAGAACCTGGGTGAATTCCAGCTGCTCGCGGTATTCGCCATCGTCGATGACTTTGCCTGCCGCGACCGTCGGCGGGTAATCGGCACTGATGTAATCGAGCAGGTGCAACGCTTGCGGCGCGCCTTCCACGGTATCGGCCAGCAGCGGCAGGCTGCTCAGGGACAATAACGGGAACAGCAGCCAGGCCAGCAATCGGGACGAGGCAGTCATGAACGAATCTCAAATGGAAATGCGAAGTTACATATTGTTCACTTCGAAGACATTTCTCTCAAGCTTTGTCGGCGTTTCGCTTTGATTGGCAGGAAATACCCGGCAGACGGCAGCAGCGTTTGTCGCCGAGTATTGCCGCACTGCCCGCTGCCGATTGACGCTCGATCAAGATCGCAGCCATTTGCCACCATCCACTTTATACTGCCCGCCCCAGAGCATTTGCGCGCAAGGAATCAACCTCAATGCGGAGTCTTCCGTTCGTTTTGCTGCTTTGCGTCGCTGTTCAGTTGAGCGGTTGTGCCGCCTATCGCAACTACGATCTTGAAATGCAGCAGACCACCGAGCAAATGACCCGGGGCAATCTGACCGGGGCTCTGGCACTGGTGGAAATGAACAACCCGTGGGAAGACAAGGATCTGCTGTATTACCTGGAAAAAGGCGCGATCCTCAGCGCTGGCAGTGCCCTGCCCGACAGCCAGGACGCCTGGCGCAATGCCGACCGCATGATCTTCCAGCGCGAGGAAGCCAACCCGTCCGGCGCGATGAAATTACTGGCCCGTTTCGGTGATGAAATGGGCACGATGCTGGTCAACGACAAGCTGCGGCGCTATGAAGGCTACGATTACGAAAAGGTCATGTTGACTACGCAAATGGCCTTGAACCAGCTATCCGTCAATGACTTTGCCGGCGCCCGCGCAGACATCAGGAAAACCCACGAACGCGAAGCATTGATCGCCCGCCAGCGTGAAAAGCAATACGAAGCGGCCGAGGAACAGGCAAAAGCTCAAGGCAAAGTTCTCCATTACAAGGAACTGGAAGGCTACCCGGTCGCCTTGCTTGATGCGCCGCAGGTCGTTGAGCTGAAAAACGGCTATCAGAGTGCGTTCAGCCACTATCTGGCCGGATTCACCTATGAAGCCCTCGGCGAACGCGCCCTCGCGGCGGCCGGTTATCGTCAGGCGATCGAACTGCGGCCGGATATGCCCTTGCTGCAAAAGGCCCTGCGCAATCTCGACAAACCGCCAGCGAAAGCCGATGAAAGCGATGTGTTGCTGATTATCCAGAGTGGCCTGGCCCCGGCTCGCAGCTCAGTGCAAGTGCCGATCCCGGTTCGTCTGAACGAAACGCTGGTCATCATCGCGCCCATTTCATTCCCGGTGATGGTGCCGGACGCGGTCACGCCCAACTTCAGCCATATCACCGTAGACGGTCGCAAACAGCCGTTGGTAGTGATCAATAGCGTGACCGATATGTCCATGCGCACACTGCGCGACGACATGCCGCAAATCATCTCGCGGGCGATGTTCCGTGCCAACATGGCCGCCATCGGTCAAGCGCAGGAAAACGAGCGCAACCCGGCGAAAGCCTCGTTGATCGTCACTCAGCATGATCCGTTCGAAGAAGCCGACACCCGCACATGGCGAGCGTTGCCGGACAAGACGCTGGTCGCCCGCCTGCGCTTGAAAAAAGGCCTGCATACCTTCCGTTTTGCGCCTGCGTCCATCGACCACCCTTTTGAAATGCGCGTCGACCAGGACCGCCAGATTCTGCACCTGCGGGTATTCCGGGATCAGGTCTATACCGTCGGATCAGCCTTTGTACCGAATCAAAAACCCGCGTTGGATAAACCCGCTTCTGCGGAGAAGTGATGGCACAACATCTAGAAATGCACCCAAAAAGCTATTACATAGCCATCACCCCACGTTTATAATGCCGCGCCCTCGCCCAGCGAGCCGGCATCAAAAGCTCCTCACGCATGAGGAATTGGCAGGAGGCCAGCGCCGCCGTCGATAGGTCACACCAGCCCGACCAGCACACGCGGCTGCAAGTTTTTTACTCAGGGAAGAAGTACCCATGGCATTCCGCGCTCCCATGCTGCTCGCGCTCAGCGCCGTCACGCTGTTGTCCGGCTGCGCAGCGTTTCGCAACTACGATTCCGAACTGGCCCAGACCAATCAGCAACTGGCATCCGGCAACGTCGACGCGGCGCTGACCCTGCTGGAAAAGAACAACACCGGTACCGACAAAGACCTGCTCTATTACTTCGAGAAAGGCGAACTGCTGCGCGCCAAGGGCGACCTGTCAGGCAGCCAGAACGCCTGGGGCAGCGCCGATCAGGTGGTCGGTCAGTGGGAAGACGCGGTCAAGCTCGATTCGGCCAAGTACCTGGCACAGTTCGGCAGCTTCATCGTCAACGACAAGGTGCGTCGCTACGAAGGCTATGACTACGAGAAAGTCATGCTGACCACGCAGATGGCCTTGAACCTGTTGGCGGTCAACGATTTCGATGGCGCCCGCACTGCGATCAAAAAGACTCACGAACGCGAAGCAGTGATCGCTGACCTGCGCGACAAGGAATACCTCAAGAGCGAAGAACAGGCCGAGAAAGAAGGCATCAAGACCCAGTACAAGGATCTGCAGGGTTATCCGGTGGCCAGCCTCGACGCGCCGGAAGTGGTCGGCCTGAAAAACAGCTACCAGAGTGCGTTCAGCCATTACCTGGCCGGTTTCGTTTACGAAGCCCTGGGCGAGAAGGATCTGGCCGCGCCGGGTTATCGCAAGGCTGCCGAATTGCGCCCGAATACGCCGCTGCTCGAGCAGGCGCTGGTCAACCTCGACAAGCCTTCCAAATCCGATGACAGCGACATTCTCATCGTCGTGCAGAGCGGTCTGGCCCCGGCCCGTGACTCGATTCGCGTACCGCTGCCGCTGCCGATTTCCAACAACGTGGTGATCACCCCGTTGTCGTTCCCGATCATCAAACCGGACACCTCCACCGCGCCTTTTGCGCAGATCGGCGTCGACGGCAAGCAGGTCGACCTGACCGCACTGAACAGCACCACCGCCATGTCCCGCCGCGCTCTGCGTGATGACATGCCGGGGATCATCGTGCGCACCACCGTGCGCGCGATCACCAAAGGCGTGGCGCAGAAGCAGATCAACGAAACCAATCCGCTGGCCGGTCTCGCCGTGGGTATTTCTTCAGCAGTGCTCGAAGGTGCCGATACCCGTACATGGCGCACCCTGCCGGACAACACCCAAGTGGTGCGTCTGCGCCTGAAAAAAGGTGAGCATCAGGTTACCCTGCCGAGCGCCGTCGGCGGCTCGGTGGTCAAGGTCACTGTCGACCAGCGCTACCAAGTGATCAGCCTGCGTGCCGTGGGCAACCAGGTATTCGCTGGCGGCATCGCTGCTCACGTAATGCCGAGCGCTGCCGCGACCAACGTCGCCAGCCTCAAACAACCTTAAGAACGGAGTCTTTGCAATGCGCTTGAAGATCATCGCCGTCGCCGCCCTCGCCTTGCTGACAGGCTGCGCTACCCCGCCACCGCCAGAGCCGGGCAGCGCCGCGAGCAAAGTCGTGGCCATGGGCCCGCAGAAACACATCGTCGTCGGCGCCATGCGCGTGGCTCGTGAAAACGGCTTCATGACCGTCAACGTGCAGTTGAGCAACACCCTTAACAGCAACAAGATTTTCTACTACCGCTTCGCCTGGCTCGGCGCCGAAGGTTTCCCGGTTGCCGAAGAAGAAGTGTGGAAAAGCCAGATGATGTACGGCGCCCAGACCAGCTTCATTCAGGCCATCGCCCCGACCCCGAAAGCCGTGGATTTCCGTCTGGAAATCAAGACGCCTTAAGCCCGCCACCCTATTTCTGATTGAGAGAGCTTTCTCATGTTTGCACGCTTTTCCTGCATCGCCGTCATCGCCCTGCTCGCCTCCGGTTGCGCCAACACCTCGCCGACCCTGGGCAGCAAGAACATCAGCTACGGCGACACCAAGGCTGTTGAAACCGTGACCAACGAATTCGGTTCGACCGACCTGCAAATGATCGCCGAGTCGATGACCCGCTCGCTGGCCCAGTCCGGCATTCTGCAGGGCCGTCCGGTGGTTCAGGTCTACGATGTGAAGAACAAGACCAGCGAGTACATCGACACCCGCGAAATCACCACCAGCATCAAGACCCAGCTGATGAAGACCGGTGTCGCGCGCTTTGCCAGCGACAACAATGCAATGCAGAGCCAGGTTGACCAGCTCAAGCTGCAAAACCAGAGCGGTCTGTACAAGAAAAGCACCGTGGCCAAGACCGGCAACATGGTTGCCGCCAAGTACCGCATCGAAGGCTCGATCAGCTCGATCGTCAAGCGCAGCAGCGACTACAAGGACGTCTTCTACAAATTCAGCCTGCAGTTGATCGACGTCGAAAGCGGTCTGGCCGAGTGGATGGACGAAAAAGAGATCCGCAAAACCACGGAGCGTTAATCGATGCGCACATTGATTGGCATGATGGCCCTGGCTTGCGCGTTCAGCGCGCAGGCGGCCCCGAAAGTGGCGGTGACGGATCTGGCGTATCAGGAGCGCGTGGAGCAATACATCCACATCGTTTCGGCGCAGAGCAATCACCGCGAGAGTTACTACAGCGCCAGCGGTTCTTCGAGCTACAACGAGATCGAAGCGACCACCAGCTATATCGAACAGGGCGAGTTGCGCAAATTCACCGGCGACATCAAGGGTGAAATCCTGCGTACCGGCATGTTCCAGCTGGTGCAGGGCACGCCGTATACCGCCTCATCCAAAGGCGACGTGTATGACGTGATCAAGCGCATCAAGGCCGGCAACTTCAAGGGTGCGGACTACGTGTTGTTCGGCACCCTGTCAGACATCGATTTCACCCAGGACATCAATGCACTGGACCACACCAACGGTTACTCGGCGGTGCTGGGCCTGACGCTGGTGGCGGATTTCAGCCTGATCAATACGCGCACCTACGAGATCACCTCGGCGTTTACCGCCATGGGTGAAGGCCAGGACACCAAGCTGGTGAACAGCCGTGATGTACGCGTAAGCCTGAATCGGCCGCGTGTGGTCAGGGAAGTATCGAAAGCCTTGGGTGAGGATGTGGCCCGGCAGTTGGCGGAGCAGTTGGGGGGTGGGTATCAAGACCCGGGCCAACCGCCGTTGCGCAACAACCTGCCAAGGGATGAAGCGCCGAAGATCTTGCGCTGAACCGGGACGTCACCAGCAACTCAAAGGCTTGCTCACGAATGCGGTAGATCAGTCAGTACTTCTGTTAACTGACACGCCACATTCGCGAGCAAGCCCGCTCCCACCTTCTCTAGACGTCTTCTTCAGTTGAATCGTGGTTTACGCCGTGGCGCGATGCAAGCTGGCCAGAAAACCTGCCGCCCCCACGAACAAGCCGGCAAACGTGCGGTTCATACGCTTCTGTTGCTTAGGCGTACGCAACAGGCGCAAGACTTTCGACGCCAGCCCCGTATACCCCGCCATCACGACCATATCGACGCAGATCATCGTTGCACCCAGGATCAGGTACTGGACCAGCAGGGGCGCCTGCGGGTTCACGAACTGCGGCAGTACTGCCAGCATGAACACCAGGGCCTTGGGGTTGCTGGCGTTGACCAGAAAGCCACGGAACATCATTGCCATCGGCTTGCCGATTGGGCGCACGGCTGCGTCATCGGTCATGTCCATGGGCAAGGCTCGCCATTGCTTGATGGCCAGGTACACCAGGTACGCCACGCCAAACCATTTGATCGCATAGAAGGCAGTGGACGACGTCGCCAGAATGGCGCCCAGGCCGCACGCCACGACCGCAATCTGCATCGCCAGGCCCAACTGCAGGCCAATGGCATTCCAGTAACCGCGCAGGAAACCGTATTGCAGGCCGCTGGACATCGAAGCGATGGCGCCGGCGCCGGGGGAAAGGGAGATGATCCAACTGGCCAG
>Ga0308171_1003912_pt1 | contig 12890 bp, 13 predicted proteins | sample PhyGR1_FD_202135 | JGI IMG/M metagenome (GOLD analysis project Ga0308171, IMG submission 202135) | Phyllosphere microbial communities from UC Gill Tract Community Farm, Albany, California, United States - DLSLSG.R1 | ecosystem: Host-associated > Plants > Phyllosphere > Unclassified | place: USA... | reverse complement strand
TCGCCAGCAGGACTTCACGGCTCTCGAGATCGGCGAGCTTGTTGACCTCATCCGCGGTCAGAGCGGCGCCATCGAAGTAGCCGCCCTTCACCACGAGCTGAGGGTTAGCCTTGGCGAAGGCACGCAGGCCCTTCGCGACGGCGACGGGGTCGCCGTGCACGAACGCGATGGCAGACGGGCCCTTGAGCTCGTCGTCCAGTCCCGTGACCCCCGCGTTGGCCGCGGCGATCTTGGTCAGCGTGTTCTTCACCACGGCGTAATCCGCGTCCTGACGGATGTCGTTGCGCAGCTGCTTGAGCTGGGCAACCGTCAGACCGCGGTACTCGGTCAGCAGAACGGCGGTCGAGTTCTCGAAGTTCTTCGTGAGCTCGGCGACCGATGCATCCTTCTGCGCCATGGCCACTCCTTGTGTGTACGAGGCGCTCCGCGGAGGCGGGGCGCCGGCCGAAGACACCGGGGTCTGGGAAAAAAAGAAGAGCTCCGGCGCAGGCGCACGGAGCTCGGATTCCCGAAGGAGAGTTTCGTTTACCTGCGTAGGTCCCCTGCTTCTCAGCAGACGCTTCGATCGACGTGCAAGCACACCGATGACCGACGGTCTTTGGCTTGGTGACAACTGTACCCGATCCCTCCACGTCGCGCGAATCCACCCACCCCACCCGCCCCTGCTGGCCCCGCACCCCACAGTGCGCCGCTGCAATCCGGTCCTGGCGCCCGAGATCACACCTTCCGCCCGAGGTCACAGCTTCGGATGCCACGAAAACGGGTCATCTCGGATCGATCGTGTGATCTCGCGCAACCGGAACCGGCACACCGAACGCCGCGAGCCGCGCCGCGAGGGCCTCGGGCGTGGCCACGTCACGAAAGCCACCTCGGCACAGTCGCCACTGGGTGACGCCGCGGATCCAGTCCTCTCTCCGTTTCTCACGAAGGAGCACCTCTTCAAGGGTGCACCCGTTTCTCTTGGCCTCCTCGAGGTACTTTCCTTCGCCGTCGAACTCCCAGAACGTCCTGACCTCGCCGAGGCCGATGTCGACGGCATACTTCTCGCCCGACGGGCCATCGACCGGTACCTGCACATCGATGTCACGAAACCCGAGCCGAAAGAGCTGCAGACGGCTCAGGCTTTCTCCGGGGAGTTCGGCTCGCCCGTCGAAGAATTCGATGACCCACCGCGCCCTCGCAACTCCCCGCTGCCCCGAGGCGGCAGCGGCACGAGCGCGCAGCCTTTCGCGCCACGCTTCCTGCGCGTCCGCATCGAAGATCCGGCCACTGACGGCTATGGCTCTCGCGGCAGCGTCAGCACAGGACACGCCCGTTTCGAGCGACCCGACGCGCGCGACGTCGAAGACCGTGCGCTCCAGAGAGGTGCACCGTATCCCCTCGATGCACACGATCTCGTCCGAGGTGAGCGCGTCGAGGTGCCGCTTCAACCCCGGTCGACTCGACATCCGGCGGTCGCCGACGACGGTCATCTCGACGGGCCTGCCCGCGATGCCGGAGAGCGAAAGTCCGTGAAGAACTGCCGCCGATACATGCGACACCACGGCATCCCCGCCCCGCATCCGACTCAACGCAGCAACGGTCCTCACCCGCAGATCAGCCTGCGGCCAGAGGTCATCGACGGCACCCCGCGGTACGTACACGCCCCGCTGCACCCGCTGCCAGGAGCCGCTCGACGCTGATCGCAGTTCCGTGACGGGAACGTCGCGGTCGAGCAGCTCACCTCGCGTGCGAAGCATCGCCCGCGCCTCACTCACACTCAGGTCGCGCCCCATTCCGCTAGCGTCCCGCGCCGGATGTCACCTCCGGTGGCCACACCGGCCCGCTTGTGGATAGAGAGCCGACTTTCGCGAGTGGGGAGGAGCGCCGCGCACCGACCGCACACGTGCCATGCGACCCCACATGGCGTGAGCCCGCCACATCGTGCGCCATCGTCACGGCCGCGCGGTCTCGCCGCCGTGCGGCCAGACGAGTGCGCCGCTGACCACGCACCGGCGACCGCGACATCACACGAAATGCCCCAGACGACACGCCCCTCGCCGGCCCCTGCGGGTGCGCTCGACCCGATCCTGTGATCTCGGCACTCCCCACGCGGCTCCGACGCGCCCGTCGCCGCTACGACACCCGCGCCTCGGGCAACAGAGCCCGCGTCATGCGCACGATGCGCGCGGGGGTACGGGCGCCGAGCCACACCGTGCAGACGGGGTCGTCGCCGCACGCCCACTCGGCGCACCAGGCGTGGATGGCGGCGGCCAGTCGCTCTCCGCGCGGGCGCATCGCGCCGTCGGTCGTGCGGTCCAGCCAGCTCACCCGACCGTCGCCCGCATCGATGACGCCCACCTCCTCCCATCCGCAGACCTCGACGACCACCGTGAGGTGCGCCTTCGGCGACAGTGCCGCGGCGATCCGCCGCATCTCGGGCAGGTTTCGCACGTCTCCGCCAAGGAACACGGCTCCCTCGAGATCGCACCAGCGGCCGCCATCGGGGCGACGGAGGGACGTGGCATCCGGAGTCATGCCCCTCAACTTAGGTCACCCTTACTTGGACCACAAGACCCCGGATGCCGACGCGCCGCGCCTCACATCCACTCCAACGCCGACCGGGGTTAGGGTCGAACGCATGTCTCCCGAGCTCGTCGCTTCCCGCAGCGCCGACCTCGACGCTCGGATCGTCGCCGATTCGCGCGATCGCGTCGCGTGGATCCGGGCGCGTAGCCGCGGGATCACGGCGACCGACGTCGCGACGCTCACCAGCGCCAACGCGATCTCGAGAGCGGCGGATGCCAAGCTCATGGGCTCGAACTTCTCGGGCAACGCCTTCACGGCGCACGGCCGTCGACGCGAACCCGAGATCGCGGCCTGGGTGGCCGCGACGCACGGTATCCAGCCCTCTTCCGCCCTGTATCACGCGGTCGTCGAGAAGCGGCATCTCGCCACCCCCGACGGGGTCGTCGTCGACGGCGAGGGCCGCGTCGTGCTCGCCGAGATCAAGACCACGAACAAGGCGTGGCGCTCGATCCCGCGCACCTACATGCGACAGATCTGGTGGCAGCAGCACGTGCTCGGCGCGGAGCGCACGCTCGTCGCCTGGGAACAGCACGACGGCTTCGTCCCCTTGCACGACGAGCCGCGCTGCCAGTGGATCGACCGGGACGAGCGCGAGATCGCGAAGCTCGTCGGACTCGCGACCTCCCTCATCGACGAGCTCTACCGACGCACCATGGAGTCGCGCCGGCCCACCTCGGCCCCGAAAGAACCCACGGAGAGGTACCGCGCCCTCGCGCTCCTCGATTAATAGTTGACGCAGGTCAAGCATCAGGCGTATCGTTGACGCAAGTCAACCAATCGCGCCATCGTCGTCGCGGCATCCGTCCCCCTTCCGTGGAGTCTCCGCATGGCAACCACCTCCGTCGACGCGCCCGCTCAGCGGCGCGTCCTCCCCGCCCTCATCGGGCTGCTGCTCGGCACCTTCGTGTCGATGCTCGCCTCGACCGTCGTCTCGACGTCGCTGCCGGTCATCGTGCACGACCTGTCGGGCGACCAGAACGCCTACACCTGGGTCATCACCGCGACCCTCCTCACCACCGCGATCTCGACCCCGATCTGGGGCAAGCTCGCCGACCTCTTCAACCGCAAGGTGCTCATCCAGATCGCCATCGCGATCTTCGTGCTCGCCACCGCGGCCGCCGGGTTCTCGCAGAACACCGACATGCTCATCGCCTTCCGCGCCGTGCAGGGTCTGGGTGCCGGTGGTCTCGCCGCCCTCAGCCAGGTGATCATGGCCGACATCATCAGCCCCCGCGAGCGCGGGCGCTACATGGGCCTGTTCGGCGCCGTGATGGCCGTCGCGACCGTCGGTGGCCCGCTCCTCGGTGGTGTCATCACCGACGCGTTCGGCTGGCGCTTCAACTTCTTCGTCGCCCTCCCCTTCGCCGTCGCCGCTCTCCTGATCCAGCAGCGCACGCTGCACCTCCCGGCGCGGGCGAAGCGGACGGTCAAGATCGACTACCTCGGCATCGTGCTGCTGTCGACCGCGGTGTCGCTCATCCTCATCTGGGTGACCAACGCCGGGAAGTCCTTCGACTGGGCCAGCACCGAGACCGTGCTCATGGTCGGCGGAGCCGTGCTCGCCGCGATCCTGTTCGTGGTTGTCGAGCTCCGCTCGGCGGAGCCGCTCGTGCCCCTCACGCTGTTCCGGGATGCCACCTTCACCCTCGCCACGATCGCCTCGATCGCCACGGGCCTGGCGATGTTCGGCACCTCGGTGTTCCTCAGCCAGTACATGCAGATGGCGCGCGGTGCCACGCCCACCGAGGCCGGTGTCATGACGATCCCCATGATCGGCGGTCTGCTGGTCTCATCGATCGTCGTGGGCGCGCTCATCTCGCGCTTCGGACACTGGAAGCCGTTCCTCATCACCGGCGGGGTGCTCCTGATCGCGGGCTCGTACCTGCTGTCGACCATCCACTACGACACGAACTTCGCCCTCGTCTCGCTCTACATGTTCTTCCTCGGCGCGGGTGTCGGCATGACGATGCAGAACCTCGTCCTGATCGTGCAGAACACCGCCAACCCCACGCAGATGGGCGCGGCAAGCTCGGGCGTGACGTTCTTCCGCAGCCTCGGCGGCACGATCGGCGTGTCGGTCATGGGCGCGGCCCTCGCCAGCATGGCGACGAGTCTGTTCACCGACCGGGCCGAAGACCTCAAGACCGCGATCGTGGGACTCGGCCAGAGCGGCGCCTCGGTCGCCCAGTCGCTGCAGTCGGGCACGATCCCGCAGGTGTCCACCCTGCCCGAGAGCGTGCGCGTCATCGTCGAGGACATCTACGCCCAGTCGATCGCGCACTCGTTCCTTATCGCGGTGCCCGTCGCCGTGGTCAGCCTCATCGCAATCCTGTTCCTGCCGAACCGCCCCCTGACCCGCATGACGACCACGGAGCGCGTGGCGGCGAGCGAGGCAGACTTCGCCACCGTGTCGGTTCCCGCCGGCATGGCGACGCTGGCCGCGACCGGTGCGGTGCCGACGCAGGATGCCACGGCCTCGCGCCGTGCACGCCGCGAGGCTCAGATGGGAGAGGATGTCTGACGTGACGAGCGAACTGAGCGATGACCGCCGCGAGGCCGTGCAGGCCTTGGAGTCGTCGTTCTCGGAGCTCATGACCGTGTTCCGCCGCTTCGTCTCCGAAGCGGCGGAACGCGTGAGCCCCGGGATGCTGCCGGCCACGTTCAAGGCCCTCTCCGTCGTCAGCCGCTTCGGACCGCTGACGCTGTCGGCACTCGCCGAGCGCTTGGCGGCCGACAAGGGCTTCCTCAGTCGGTCGATCAGCGAACTCGAAGACCTGGGCCTCGTCAGCCGCACGCCCGACCCGAACGACGGTCGATCGCGTCTGATCTCGGTGACCGAGCTGGGTCACGAACGCCTCGCCGACGCGCGCGCCCCGCACGAGAGCAGGTTGTACGAGGCGATGGCCGACTGGTCGGTCGTCGACATCCGCCATCTCTCGACGCTGCTGCACGCCCTCGCCGTCGGCGAGGTGCCTTCGCGCGACTGACGTCGCCCTCCTGCGGAAGCCCTCCCGCGGAAGCCCGCGCTGCGAGCCCGCGCCGCGAACCCGCGCCGAGCGTCCCAGACACCCGGACGGTTTCTCAGAAGGTCCGGGTGTTCTGGACACTCGATCGAGGGACGCAGGCCCGCAGCGCTGTGGGTGCGCGCACGACACGGACCGCCGCGCGGCACCGCGGACCGCATACCGCGGCCCGGGTGGGCGCGGAACGCCCCGTCGCGACACGGTGACCGAGGTGTAACACCGCGGAGACAATGGCGCGCTTGACTGAGGACACCGCGGCGGCGTCGCCGCCGGCGACCGCACGCGAGAGAGAGCGCCCGATGAGATTCCGATCGACGCGTCCCGAGACCAGCATCGACCCCGCACCCGCGGTCCCCGAGGTGATGCGGGCGGCCGTCTTCGATGCCCCCGGCGCCGCCGAGGCGCTGCATACCGCCGAGGTCCCCGTTCCCACGCCGGTGCTGAGCGAGGTGCTCGTCCGCGTCGTCGCGGCGGGGATCAACCCGATCGACGCCAAGACCCGCGCCGGCCGTGGCATGTCGGGAGCGATCGACGCGTGGCCCGCCGTCCTCGGTCTCGATGTCAGCGGCGTGGTGGTGCGCGCCCCCTTCGACGCTCATCCCTTCCCCGTCGGCACCGAGGTGTACGGCATGGCCGCGGTCCCCCGCACTCCCGGGGGCTACGCCGAGTACGCCGTGGTACCCACCCTGTCCCTCGCCCGCAAGCCCGCATCCTTGTCGTACGTCGAGGCCGCGGGCGTCCCGGTCGCCGCCCTGACCGCCTGGGGCCTCGTCGTCGAGACCGCCCTCGCCCACCAGGGCCAGCGCATCCTCGTGCACGCGGGCAGCGGCGGAGTCGGACACTTCGCGGTGCAGTTCGCGGCATACTTCGGCGCGCACGTCATCGCGACCGGGTCGCCCCGCAACCTCGAGTGGCTGCGCGAACTCGGGGCCGCCGAAGTCGTGGATTACACCTCGACCCGGTTCGAAGACGTCGTGTCCGACGTCGACGTCGTGATCGACCTCATCGGCAACGTCGCGGACGACACCGGCACGCGCTCTCTCGAGGTGATCCGCCCCGGCGGCCTGCTCATCGAGGTCCCCACCGGGGCGTGGCCGGGCTTCCGCGAAGCGGCCTCGGCCCGTGGCATCCGGTCGACCGATTACAAGACGATCCCCGACGGCGCCGCACTCGCGACCATCGGGCGCCTGCTCGATTCGGGCGCGGTGCGCGTGTTCATCGACCGCGTCTTCGACCTCGACGAAGCCGCCGCCGCGCACACCGAGCTCGAACGCGGCCACACGCGCGGCAAGATCGTGCTGCACGTCAGCGACGACTGAGTCACCCGGCGGCCAGCACGCGCCGCCCCTCCTCGACGACCTCTTCGGCGACGTCGTCGAGCAGCGCCGAGGTGAGGTTCCACTGCTGCCAGAAGAGCGGCACCTCGATCGGGTCGTCGCCGAGGCGCACGAGCGTGCCCTCCGCCAGCCCCGTGGCCGACTGGAAGCTCGGCAGCAATCCCCACCCGAGTCCCAGCTCGACGGCGGTGGCGAAGTCCTGGGACGCCGGAACCCGATGCCGCGGAGGCGCCGCCGCCGCGACTCCCCGACGCGTCAGCCACTGCGTCTGCAGGTCGTCGCGGCGGTCGAAGTCCACGACGGGCGACGCCGCGAGCGCCTCGGCGTCGACACCGTCGGGGAACCAGCGCGCCGCGAACGACACCGTCGCCACCGCCTCGTACCGCAAGACGCCGAGCCGGCGCACGCGGCATCCGGCGACCGGGGTCTCTCGCGAGGTCACCGCCGCCATCACCGTGCCGGCCTCGAGGAGTCCGGCGGTGAAGTCCTGATCGTCGCGGTGCAGGTCGAAGACGACCGGACGGCGCCGGGCGACCCGCGCGAGCGGGGGAAGGAACCACGTCGCGAGCGAGTCCGCGTTCACCGCGAGGGGAACGGATGCCACCGCCCCACCCTCGGCACCGATCGCCGCGAGCGCGTCGTGCTCGAGAAGCGCCAATTGGCGGGCGAGACGCACGACCGCGTCGCCCGCCTCCGTCGTGCGCACCGGCTTCGAGCGGACGAGCACGACCCGACCGAGCTGATCCTCGAGCGCGCGGATGCGTTGACTCACCGCGGATGGAGTGACGTGGAGGCGGCGGGCCGCGGCATCCAGGGTCCCCTCCTCGACCACCACGGCGAGGGTGCGAGCGAGACCGAGGGGAATCGACATGAAGCGATGCTAACGGTACGTGAGAATCCTGAGCTGGGCTTTCTGCGCCTCTGCCCCTAGCGTCAGACCGTGCTCACTCCCCTGCTCGCCGGTCTCGGCCTCGGATTCTCGCTCATCGTCGCCATCGGCGCGCAGAACCTGTTCGTCCTACGCCAGGGCGTGCGCCGCGAGCACCTGGTCGCCGTCGTCGCGGTCTGCGCGATCTCCGACGCGGTCCTCATCGTCCTCGGCGTCTCGGGAATCGGCGTCCTGCTCGAAGCGATCCCCTGGCTCATCGTCGTCGCGCGGTGGGCGGGCGCGGCCTTCCTCGTCGGCTACGGCGTCCTGGCCGCGCGGCGGGCCTGGCGACCGAGCGGCGAGACCCTGCGCGTCGACCCCCTGCGCGTCGACACCCTGCGCGTCGGCACCGCGGCATCCCCGTCGATCCCGGATGCCGGCGGCACGACGGTGCAGACCCGCCCGGCGCGCACGGCCCTCGCCGCCACCGTGCTCACGTGCCTCGCCCTCACCTGGCTGAACCCGCACGTGTACCTCGACACGGTCTTCCTGCTCGGCTCGGTTGCGTCGACGCACGGCGACGGACGCTGGGCCTTCGCGGTCGGCGCGTGCCTCGCGAGCCTGGTGTGGTTCTCGGGACTCGGCTTCGGCTCGCGGTTCCTCGGACGCTGGCTCGACACCCCGCGCGCCTGGCGCATCCTCGACGCACTCATCGCCGTGGTGATGTTCGCGATCGCGCTCTCGCTGGTGCTGCCGCACTGAGCAGCGGTCGCGTCTGCCCCGACATCGTCGGGTTCGGGGCGCGGTGGTTGCGCCCCGAAGCGACAAACGCGCTTCAAACAGTCAGAGGCTCGGCGACGAGAATGGAGCCATGCGAACAGTGACCATCACGGTGCACGGACGGGTGCAGGGTGTCGGGTTCCGCTACGCCCTGCATGAGGAGGCACAGCGCGCGGGCGTACGGGGATGGGTCCGCAACCGACGCGACGGCACGGTCGAGGCGCTGCTGTCGGGTGACCCGGCGATCGTGGAGGTCGTCCTCGCGTGGGCGCATCACGGCCCGCCATCGGCCTCAGTAGACCGCGTCGACGTCGCGGAGAGCTCCGCGACGGCCCCCGACGGGTTCGAGATCCGCGCGACCGCCTGAGCGGGGTCCTCGCACCGGCGGGGTCGCCTCCGCGGCGCGCCCTCCGCGGGCTCTGCTACCGGGGTACCCCTGCCCGCAGCTCCTCCAGGACCTCGCCCGCGTCCTCGAACAGCGCGAGCCCCGCCGCCTGCCCCGCCCACAGCGACACCAGCTCATGGTCGCCCGACGCGGCCGCCGCGGCCCGGAACACCCCGGTGAGCCAGTTCTGCGCGGGGAACGGCGCGATCATCCCCGCGGCCTCGAGCTCGCGCATCGCGCGATTCGGGATGCCACGCGCCAGACGCCCGCTCATCGCCCGGGTCAGCACGGTGTCGGTGTCGGCCGCCGCGGAGATCGCCGCCCGGTGCCCCGCGGTCGCGGCCGACTGCCGCGTGCGGAGGAACGCCGTCCCCACCTGCACCCCCTCGGCGCCCAGCGCGAAGGCGGCCGCCACGCCCCGCCGATCGGCGATGCCTCCGGCAGCGATGACGGGCACTCCCACCGCGTCCACCACCTGCGGCACGAACGCGAAGGTGCCGACCAGCGAGTGCGCGGGGTCGCGGAGGAACGACACGCGGTGTCCCCCCGCTTCCGCTCCTGTCGCGACGACCGCGTCGACCCCCGCGGCCTCGAGCGCGACCGCCTCGGCGACCGAGGTGGCGGTGCCGAGGACCCGGATGCCGAGCTCCTTCGCGCGCGCGAGGGTGCCGGCATCCGGAATCCCGAAGACCACGCTCAGCACATCGGCGCGCGCCTCGAACACGGCGTCGAGCTGGTCGGCGAGCGGGGGGAGGAAGGATGCCGGGGGCGTCGGCGGCGTCACGCCCGCGGCCGCGAAGAGCGGGGCGGCGGCGCGGAGGAAGGGCTCGACATCGACGTCGGCGGGGGTGACCTCGTCGCCGCGGGGAAGCCAGAGGTTCACGGCGATCGGCCGTGAGGTCGCCGCGCGCAGAGCGCTGATCGTGTCGCGGATGCGCTCGGGCGTGTATCCGTAGAGACCGAACGAGCCGAGGCCCCCGGCCTCGCTCACGGCGGCGGTCAACCCCACCGAGGAGAGGCCGCCGAAGGGTCCGAGGACGATCGGGACGTCGATGCCGAGCAGGTTCGCGAGGCGCATGCTCCGACGCTACCCGGGGCGTACCGGGTCCGCACCCGCGTCGTGGTCGCCCGCGGGCAGGGGGTCGGGCGGGTCCGCGTCCGCGTCCCGGGACCGCCGACGCGGACGAGGCGCTACGGGCCGGCGTCAGGCCGGGTCGGGCCCGTCGAGAGGGCGCAGCAGGCGGTTGAGGAAGCGCTGCGTGCGCTCCTTCTTGGGCGCGCGGAGCAGCTCGGAGGGAGCGCCGCGTTCGACGATCACGCCCTCGTCGAAGAAGAGCACCTCGTCGGCGACCTCTCGCGCGAAGCCGAGCTCATGGGTCACGATGACCATGGTCCAGCCCTCGTTCGCGAGTTCGCGCAGCACCGTGAGCACCTCGCCGACGAGCTCGGGGTCGAGGGCGCTGGTCGGCTCGTCGAAGAGGAGCAGGTGGGGCTGGAGCGCGAGTGCGCGCACGATCCCGACGCGCTGCTGCTGTCCGCCGGAGAGTTCGGAGGGGTAGGCGTCGCGCTTCTCGGTCAGGCCCACGCGCGCGAGCAGGGTCTCGGCTCGCGCGATCGCCTCGGCCTTCGGAACGCCGTGGGCCTGCACGGGTCCCTCGATCACGTTCTGGATCACCGTGAGGTGCGGGAAGAGGTTGTGATGCTGGAAGACCATCGCCGAGCGGTCGCGCAGAGCGGTGCGATCGGTCTTGGTGACCTTCCCGGCGAAGTCGACGGTCGGACCCCCGTCGAACGCCACCACACCGGCATCCGGAGTCTCCAGGCCATTGAGACAGCGCAGCACCGTCGTCTTGCCGGAACCGGAGGGGCCGATCAGCACGAGGACGTCCCCGCGACGGACCTCGAGATCGACGCCGTCGAGAACACGGGTGGTACCGAAGCTCTTCTCGAGACCCGTGACCTGCAGAAGCGGGATGTCAGTGGGCGACATGGCGGTCCAATCTCTTCTCGAGAGCGTTCTGCCCGAACGACAGCACGAGGCAGAACAGCCAGTAGATCAGCGCCGCCTCGAGGTAGACGGCCATGAACTCGTACGAGAACGCGGCGATGTTCTGCGCTTGCCGGAACAGTTCCGAGACGAGGATGAGGGATGCCAACGAGCTGTCCTTCACGAGCGAGATGAACGTGTTCGACAGCGGCGGCACCGAGACGCGAGCCGCCTGCGGCAGGATGATGCGCGTCAGCGTCTTGGTCGGCGAGAGCCCCACCGTGTGCGCGGCTTCCCACTGCCCCCGGGGGACCGAGAGGATCGCGGCGCGGATGACCTCCGCCGCATAGCCGCCGACGTTCAGCGAGAACGCGATGACCGCCGCAGGGAACGGATCGATCGTGACGCCGACCGCGGGCAGGCCGTAGAAGATCACGAACAACTGCACGAGCAGGGGCGTGCCGCGGATGATCGAGATGTAGAACCGCGCGATCCCCGACAGTACGACGTTGCGCGAGAGGCGGAGCAACGCCATGAGCAGCGCGATCACGAGACCGATCGCGAACGACGCCAGCGACAGCGGGATGGTGCCCCGGAGTCCTGCCAGCACCATGGGCCAGAACGAGTCGAGCATCAACGACCAGACGTCGTTCATGAGCCTCCTTCGTCACGCGGGCAGGGTGCCCGGATCTGTCGCGCGGGCGCGGACCGACCTCTCCCCCACGCTAGAGGTGGAGGGAGGTCGATCCGCGGGGGTTTACAGCGGGCGCTTACTGGGTGACGTCGGCGCCGAAGTACTTCTCGCTGATCTGGGCCAGCGTGCCGTCGGCGCGCAGTTCGGCGAGAGCACCGTCGACGGCCTCGGCGAGCTTGTCCTGGCCCTTCTTGAAGGCGAAGGCGCTCTCGGAGGTGTCGTCGGTCTGGGCGGCGATCTTCAGACCCGTGGGGCTGTTCGTCTTCTCGTAGTCGAGGTAGGTCAGCTGGTCGTTGATCGTGGCATCCACGCGTCCCTGCTTCAACAGGGCGACGGCCTGGGCCCAGCCCTCGACGGCCTCGACCTGGGCGCCGCTCTGGGTCGCCAGCTCGTACCAGTTGCTCGTGAGCGACTGGGCCGTGGTCTTCCCCGCGAGGTCGGCGAAGCTCGAGATCGAGGTGTCGCTGTCCGTCGTCACGATGACGCCGCGCGACACGGTGTACGGGTCGCTGAAGGTGTACTTCTGCTGGCGCTCGGGGTTGATCGACACCTGGTTGGCGATGGCGTCGAAGCGTCCGGCATCCAGACCCGCGAAGATCGCGTCCCACTGCGTCTCCTGGAATTTCACCTGCAGACCGAGCTTGTCGCCCACGGCCTTCGCGATCTCGACGTCGAAGCCGGTCAGGTCGCCCGCGCCCTCGTGGAACGAGAACGGGCGGTAGGTGCCCTCGGTGGCGACCGTCAGGGTGCCGTCGGAGACGAGGCCGTACTCCGCTCCCGCTCCGGGGGTGGACCCGGCGGTCGTGCCGCCGCTGCAGGCGGTCAGCGCGAGGGCGCTCAGGCCCAGGGTGGCGGCGAGGACGGTCAAACGGCGACGGGGCATAGCTGTTCCTTGATGGGTGGGTTTGGGGGGAGCGGCGCGAAGAGCGCCATCGAGCACAACACGGGGCGGGCGGAGAGTCTTCCCGGATGACGCCGTGTTGCACGTCCGTGCATCCGGGGATGCCCGTGACACGCGGAAGCCCCGCCGGCGCGAGGCGCAGCGGGGCTTCCGGTGACGGTCGTCAGACGAGGACGTTGACGTCCAGCGGGATGCCGGGACCGAAGGTGGTCGAGACGGCACCCTTCTGGATGTAACGGCCCTTCGAGCTCGACGGCTTGAGGCGGACGATCTCCTCGAGCGCGGCCTTCAGGTTCTCGTCGAGCTGCTCGGCCGAGAACGACGCCTTGCCGACCACGAAGTGGACG
>Ga0308171_1003910_pt1 | contig 12892 bp, 6 predicted proteins | sample PhyGR1_FD_202135 | JGI IMG/M metagenome (GOLD analysis project Ga0308171, IMG submission 202135) | Phyllosphere microbial communities from UC Gill Tract Community Farm, Albany, California, United States - DLSLSG.R1 | ecosystem: Host-associated > Plants > Phyllosphere > Unclassified | place: USA... | reverse complement strand
TTCTAATAAGAACGCACATATAAGCCCGACCATCATGCAAAAAAACATCACCTCGCTAGGCTCGCTGAACTGGGACGACCTGAAGTTTTTCCTCGAAGTCGCCCGCACCCGCAAGGCCAGCACCGCCGCCAAACGCCTGGCTGTCGACTACACCACAGTGTCGCGACGGATCAGCTCGCTGGAAGCGGCGCTCGGCACATTGCTGTTCGAAAAATCCCGCACCAGCGGTTTCGTCCTGACCACTGAAGGCCAGCGCTTGCTCGGTTATGCCGAGTCGATCGAAAGCACGTTGCACATGGCCTGCGAGCAGGTTTCGGGCTCGGGCGTGGCCCTGTCCGGCCATGTGCGCATGGGCTGCACCGAAGGCTTCGGCAGTTTTTTCATCACCCCGCAACTGAGCCATTTCGTCGACGCCTACCCGGCGATCTCGGTGGACATCCTGCCGCTGCCGCACTTCATCAGCCTGTCCAAGCGCGAGGCCGACATCGTCATCGCCCTCGAGCGGCCGGAGCACGGGCCGTACGTCTGCTGCAAACTTTGCGACTACCGCTTGCAGCTGTACGCAACCCAGGACTATCTGGACAAACACCCACCCATCCGCCACCCGGCCGACTTGAGCAAGCATCAATTCATCAGTTATGTGGATGATCTGGCGTTCAGCTCGGAGTTGCTCTACCTGGCCAACGTGCTGCCCGGCGCCAGCGCAAACTTGCGCAGCACCAGCGTGATTGCACAATACGTCGCCGCACAGCAGGGGCGCTCGCTGGCGATCCTGCCGTGCTTCCTCGCCGCGCAGGATCCACGATTGCTGCCGGTGTTGCCGGAGGAAATCGACATCACCCGGCAGTTCTGGATGTACTGCCGGGAGGATCTGCGCAAGTTGAAGCGGATTACCTTGTTGTGGGATTACATTCGTGACGTGACTGAGCGCAATCAGGCGTTGTTGATGGGTGAAACGCGGGAGATGCGCTTTGCCGATTAATCGGCGCTGACCACAATCGACACCCGGCGATTTTCCGTGCGCCCCGCTGCGGTGTCGTTGGAAGCCACCGGTTCGCTGCTGCCCAGGCCTTGCAGCTGGATGTTTTCCTGCTTCATGCCGACCGTGCCGAGGACGTTGGCAACGCTCTTGGCCCGGCGCAGCGACAGTTGCTGATTGTAGGTTTCCTTGCCGGACGCATCGGTGTGGCCATCGACGCGCACCCGCTCGATTCCCACGCCGAGCAACGCCTTGCCGATGCGTTCGACGATTTCCGTGCTGGCTGCGTTCAGGCTTTCGACGTCGCTGCCAAAAAGCACTTTGCCCGACAGGCCGAATTCCCAGCCGTCGTCGGTCAACTCGAAACCCTGCTGTTTGAGCACGGCGACCTGCGCCGGTGTCAGGCCTTTCTGCGGGGCGGTCTGGCAACCGCTCAGGGTCAGCGCGGCGATCATCAGCAATGCGGAAAAAAGTCGAACGGGAAGAGTGAACACGGACATCAGCTCCTGGTGTGAACGGAATCGACCGGGCGCTCCGACCCGGCGGTGAATTGCGCGCCGCGCGACAGGCGCTTGGCCTGATACATCGCCGCGTCGGCTGCGTTGAGCAAGGCGCCCGGCGTGGCGCCATGATCGGGATAGACGGCGATGCCGATACTCAGCGAGGACATCACACTGCTGTCGCCGGGCAGGGTGATCGGCATGTCCATGCTGGCGAGAATCTTGTCTGCGATGTGCTCAGCGTCTTCGACCGTGTGCAGCGGCGCGAGCAGCACGGCGAACTCGTCGCCGCCCAGCCGCGCGACCAGATCATCCTCGCGCAATTGCGCTCGCACTCGATTGGCGATCGCCACCAGCACGGCGTCGCCCGAGGCGTGGCCGAAGTTATCGTTGATGCCTTTGAAGCGGTCGCTGTCGAGAAACAGCACGGCGACCCGCTCATCGTGTTTTTTGCCGTTGCGCAAGGCGCGCATCAAGCGGCCTTCGAAAAACGCACGGTTGGGCAACCCGGTGAGGCTGTCGTGGGTCGCTTGGTGAGCGAGAGTTTCGTTTTCGTTCTGCAGGTGGGTTTGCCAAGACTCGAGTTCGCCGAGCAAGGCATTGAAGTCGTTGCCCAGATTATCCAGTTCAGCGATTTGCGCCGGCGGCACGCGCCGATCCAGCGCTCGTTCGCTACGGGCGGCGTGGGCAACGGCGGCGAGGCTGTGCGACGGGCCAATGATTGCGCGCAGCTGCCGCCGCGCCAGATAGAGCGCGACCCAGGCGCTGATCGCGGTGCACAGCACAATCCCGGCCAGCCCGCTGAGCAGGAAGCGCATCAGGCTGCCGCCGTGACCGATGAGCAGGACCCGACCGATTTCGCGGTCCTGATGCTCGATCGGCAGGCTGACCGGTTTTTCCAGAAGAGCGCGGGTGATCTGCATTTCCAGCTCGGAGAACAAGCCGGTCTCGACGCGCTGCCATTGCGCGATCAATTGGCCTTGCGCGTCGAGCACTCGGGCATCCGCAACTTCCTCGGTGGCGGCGATGATCGCCAGCGCCTCGGTTGCCGCCGCTTTGTCATTGAACACCACGGCTGCCTCGACCGTGTAGCTGATCGAACGGGCGATCAAGTGCAGGTTGTGATCGGCATACACCCGCAGCGCGAGCACGCCCAGCAAGGTCAGCGAAACACTGGCCATCGCCACCGCCACCAGCGCGACAATCAAATGCCCACGGCCGATGACCGAGCCCAGGGTCGGGCGAGCCTTCCAACTGAACAGCTTCATGGCGCCGCCGCTTTGCGACGGGACAACTGCAACACGCTGGGGTGTATGCGCACACCACTGCGAGCCACGGAGTCGAGATTGACCTCGAACGACACTTGTTCATCGCCAACGCGCAGGCAGAACAGACTGCCGACGGTGCATTGATCGTCCGCTTCGCTGATGCTCAGTACCGAATGCCCGATCAACGATGCAAACAGGCGACTGCGTTCATCGGCGGTGAGCTTGCCGATGTACACCGCATCGCATTCGCTGACGATGGCCGGGTTGTCCGCCAGCAGACGCCGCACAGCCACCGGCCGGCCCGTGGCTTGGGTGGTGCCTTTGACCAGGTCATCGGTGTATTCGGTGGGGCCGACGATGCACAGGCGCAATTGCGCCGGTTCCACCGGCCAGCGTGCATAGCTGAGGATGCCAAGCACCACTTGCGTAACCGCTTTGGCCCGTTGCTCGGCCGGCCCGGTTTGCGCTTGGGCGATGGCGCTGCCCGTGAACAACCAGAGCAAAACGATCAGCAATGCGTGCTGGCAGGCCACCACACGCTGTGTCGCCCAGACGGCCACCTTCATGGAGGGATTCTCTTGGAGCGTAACGAAATGATGCCGCAACGATAGCACAGCGCCAGAACACCAGCGAGGCGCCTGCCTCTGACCGGTTGGTCAGTATTCGTTGTCGGTCATTCAGCACTTCATCCCTGAGACTCGGTGCCCTCCTCCAGTTCCAGCATCAGCCCGCTCAGACGCTTGACCTTGCGCTGCACCGCTTCCTCAAACACGCCGGCACGTGGCTCGATCAAGGTGAACCAGTGCCGGGCGCGAGTAATTCCGGTGTAGATCAGTTCTTTGGTCAGCACGGGGTTCAACGCATCCGGCAGGATCAGCGCCGTATGGGCGAACTCCGAGCCCTGGGACTTGTGCACCGTCATGGCGTACACGGTTTCAACATCATTGAGCCGACTCGGCAACACGAAGCGCACGCCGCCCTGACCATCGTTACGCGGGAAGGCCACGCGCAGAACGGTTTTGCCGATCTCTGCGCCTTCACGCTCGGGCAGTTTCAGGGCGATGCCGATGTCGCCGTTCATCAGGCCCAGACCATAGTCGTTGCGTGTCATCAGCACCGGCCGACCTTCATACCACTGCTGATCGCTCTCGATCAGACGCGCCTTGAGCAATGCAGCGGTGATGCGCTGGTTCAGACCTTCAACGCCCCATGGCCCTTTGCGCACGGCGCACAGCAACTGGAATGTGTCGAACGCCTGCAAGACTTCGCGCGCCCAATCTATCCAGTCCGCATGCTCAAGTGGCCGCGTTGACGGTGGACGCTGATCGCGCAGTACGCTCAGGTAATGGCGATAACCTTGCGGGCCGTTGCCGTGACCTTCGAGCAACAGGCGTTCGAGCTTCTGATCATGTTCGCCTTTGAGCGGTAACGAATACACGTCGTCGTAGCTGCCGGCCGCGAGCAACTGTCGCGCCTCGTCGGCCAATTGCTGATTGACCCGGCGCGCGAGCTGACCGATGCCACTGCCCTCGCCGAAACGGCGCGAGTGACGCAGCATCACGACTTGCTGCGCCAGCGGGTGGGTGCCGTCGCGGTCTTCATGCAAACCGCTGCCCTGCAACGACTCGCCACTGACTGACTCCAGCCATTGCCGCGTCTGCGGGCTGTACCAACCGCCCTCGGCGTCACGGCACAGATCGCCCAGCACCGCACCGGCCTCGACCGAGGCCAGTTGATCCTTGTCGCCCAGCAGCACCAGCCGAGCATGGGCCGGCATGGCGTCGAGCAAGTTGGCCATCATTTCCAGGTCGATCATCGAAGCTTCGTCGACCACCAGCACATCCAGCGGCAGGCGGTTGCCGGCATGGTGACGGAAGTGGCGAGTGCCCGGTCGACTGCCGAGCAGACGGTGCACGGTGGTCACGTCGCTGGGGATCGCCGCGCGCACCGCTTCGGCGACTTGCAGTGATTGCACTTGCTGACTGATCGACTCGGTCAAACGCGCAGCGGCCTTGCCGGTCGGGGCGGCCAGACGAATGCGCAGCGGATGGCCAGCCTCGACGGCTGGTGCCTGCAGCAACGCGAGCAAGCGCACCACGGTAGTGGTTTTCCCCGTGCCCGGGCCGCCAGTGATGATGCTGAAGGCGCTGCGCGTAGCGAGAGCACAGGCGAGTTTTTGCCAATCGATGACAGCTGCGGATTCCGCGCCGCCGAACAATTCGTTCAGACGCTGCGGCAGATCATCCGGCGTCGGCTCCTGTTGCATCAAGCGTTGGCGCAACGCTGCATCGATGCGGCGTTCGTAGGTCCAGTAGCGGCGCAGGTACAGGCGTTTCGAGGACAGCACCAATGGACGTGTCTGCGCTGTTTCACTCGGGTCAGCAGCCAGGGCCACCAATGGACTGCTTGCCAGCACTTTGCACCAATGGGCTCCATCGAGCGTTTCGAGCAGTTGCGAGGGCAGCAGCAACACACCGCCCTGCACGTCGCCTTCGGGCGGCAATGACAGTGCAAAATCCGGCGCCTTGAGGGTTTCAAACAGGTCCAGACACACATGACCATGGCCGAGCTGGTGACTGGTCAACGCCGCTGCCAGCAACACCAACGGGTCGGTCTCGGGCCCGAGCTCATGCAGGAAAGCGACAAAGGCGCGGTCCAGCGCGCGCAGCCAGCCGCGCTCGACCCAACGGCTCAGCAACAACAGCAAATCATCGGCGCGGGTCAGCGGCGAGAGTTTCGACAGGCTGTCCGCTTCCAGCGGCGTCGGCAACAGATCGGCGAATGTGCGGCTCATAGCAGGACTCCCTGTTCCCAGGCGGGTTCGGACTTGGGTTCGGGTTTGCCCTGGAACATCCGATCGAGGCGTTCGATCAATTCCCGTGGCGGACGCACGAAGTACACGCCGCGACTCTCCGCACGCGTACCGCGTAGAAACAGATACAGCGCCCCGCCGACATGGCGGTCGTAATCGTAATCCGCCAGCCGCGCTTTCAACTGGCGATGCAGTGCCAACAGATAAAGTACGTATTGCAGGTCGTAACGGTTGTCGAGGATCGACTGCTCCATGGCCTGCACGGTGTAGGCCTGATCATCCACGCCGAGCCAGTTGGATTTGTAATCGGCGACGTAATAACGGCCTGCGTGCTCGAAGGTCAGGTCGATAAAGCCCTTGAACATGCCGTTGAGTTGCACGGGTTCTGCCGCAACACGAGCGACGCCATTGTGGGTGTGCTGGCGCACCTGTTCATCGAGCTTGAGCACGTCGACTTTGTGGCTGGCGAACCAGAACTCCATCTCGACGCGGTATTGCTTCAACTGCTCAAGAACCACCGGCGGTTGCCCGCCCGCGATCGGCAACGGCGACTTGAGCAAATGCTGCAGCCAGTCAGTCAGCGTGGTAATCCAGCCTTGCCAGCCGCGCAGGTTGCAACGCCGGGCAATCGCATCTTCCAGCGCTTCGCGGGTAACCGAAAAACCTTCAGCGCCCGCCCATTCGAGCAAGCCATGCAGAAAGGTGCCGGGATTCGGTCCGCGAGGAAAACGGTGGATATCGGCGCCACCGCTGATGATTTCGCGGGGTGCGTCGGGATCGAGGCGCTCGTCGTCGAAGAGCTTTTGCGCCTGCGGACTGTCCGGTGCTTCATCGCTGCCGATGCTCAATACGTCGCTGATGCGTAAGGCGCTGTACGACGCGATCCACCAGTGTTCACTGGCTTTGCGTTTAGGCCGTAGTGTGGCTCGCAGCACTGCTTCATTGCGCGGCGGCTGGTAATGCTCTTCAGTGGGCGGAGGCATTTCGCCGATGCCGATGGCCGGGCAGTCTTGCTGCAGATCGCGCAGCCAGCGATTCAATTCGCTGGACTCGCCCAAAGCGGCACCGCCACCGAGCAAATAACCCAACGCCGACAGATGCAACACCGAGCTGTTGTTATTGCCGCGCTTGAGATCGGTGACGCCCAGCCAGCAGGCATGCTGCGCGCGCGTTAATGCGACATACAGAAGACGCAGATCTTCGGCCAGACGCTCATCGTCAGCCAGAGCGATCAACTCGGGAGTCGGCTTGAGGCTGATCTGCGCCTTGCCCGCAGCGTCGTGGTAATGCAGCGGCAAGCGGCTGCCATCCACCGGTTTCGCCGAGCAAATGAATGGCAGGAATACCAGCGGATATTCCAGGCCCTTGGATTTGTGGATGGTCACCACCTTGACCAGTTGCTCGTCGCTTTCCAGACGCAGAATCTGCTCTTCACCGGCCTGACCGGACAGTGCCAGCAGCTCGGCCAGATGGCGGATCAGCGCTTGCTCGCCGTCCAGTTCAGCGGCGGCTTGCTGCATCAGTTCCGAGAGGTGCAAGAGGTTGGTCAGTACGCGCTCGCCGTCACTGCGCTGCATCAGGGTTTGCGGCAGGTGGAAGTCGTGAAGCAGGCGCCGCAACATCGGCAACACGCCCTGTTTGCGCCAGAGCTCTCGATAGCCACGGAACTGCATGACCCGGGCTTCCCAGACCATTTCATCCTGGTTCAGGCGCTCCAGCTCGATCAGCGGCAGGTTCAGTGTGGTGCAGGCCAGCGCAGCCTTGAGCGAGCGTTCGACATCGGGTTCGGCGCAAGCCTTTAGCCACGCCAGCAGGTCGTGCGCCTCTTGCGCGGCGAACACCGAATCCTTGTCCGAGAGATAAACACTGCGCACCCCTCTGGCGGCGAGTTCAGCGCGTACGGCCTGGGCTTCTTTACCGTCGCGGACGAGGATTGCAATATCCGAAGGACGCAAACCTCTGAAGTCATCCCCCTGAACAAAACCAGCGCTACCGTTTTGCCCGCCATTGAGCAGTGCGGTGATTTCACTGGCGCAGGCGGCGGCCATTTGCTGGCGATAGATCGCGCCGGACAGCGGCTGATCGCTGGGCAATAGCCAGACATTAAGTGCCGCGACGTTTTGCCCGGCAATCCGCAGCGTCTCCTTGCGTCCCTGAGCCTCGACCGGGAGGAACGGTACCGGGTTTTCGCCGGTTTTCTCGCGAAACAAAAACGCGCCGCGTCCTTGCTCTCGGGACTCGGCGCGTTCGAATACGTGATTAACCGCTGTCACCATGCCGTGGCTGGAGCGGAAGTTGGTGCCGAGCGTGTGCAAGCGGCCGGTGGTGGCCTGACGTGCGCGCAGGTAGGTGTAGATGTCGGCACCGCGAAAGGCGTAGATCGCCTGCTTGGGGTCGCCGATCAGGAACAGGCCGGTGTCAGGGTGATTGTCTTCGATGCGGTAGATGCTTTCGAAGATGCGGTATTGCACCGGATCGGTGTCCTGGAATTCGTCGATCAGCGCGACCGGAAACTGCTCGCGGATCAGCGTTGCCAGACGCTCGCCGCCCTCCGATTGCAGCGCGGCATCCAGACGCAACAGCATATCGTCGAACCCCATTTCCGCGCGGCGACGCTTCTCTTCTTCAAAACGCGCGCCGACCCACTTGGCAGCGTGTTGCAGAACAGCGGCATCGGGCGTCGGCAATCCGTCGAGGCTCGACTTCAGTTCGGACATGGCGTTCAGCCCCGGATGACTGGGCGCCTGGCCTTTCCAGGCTTCGGCCATGCCATCGGGTGTCAATCGGGTGAAGCCGGTGCCAATGTCCAGTTGCTCAAGCGCCTCGTCTTCGGCCCAGGTCTTGAGTTTCTCGAACCAGGGCTCGAAATAACGCGCCTGCATCTTGCGGCCATCGACGGTTTTGCTGGCGACGCCTTCATGGCAGAGAGCAAGCAGCTGGTCTGCCCAGTCACGCCAAGGCATTTTCAGTTCGACCAACGCCGCTCGCCGCTCCAGCAAGCACTCCTCGATCAGCTCCGCAGGCGCCTTGCCTTCATCGGTGTCACGCTCGCTGGCAAACAAGCCACGTACCCGAGGCAACAACGCGGCAGGGCCACCCCAATTGCTGCGCACCCAGTTCAGCGCATCGCCCTGCATCGGGTAGCAGAACAGTCGCCAGTAATCGCGCAACACTTCGCCAAGCAGATCGCTGTGATCGGTTTCCAGGGATTGCGTGAAGAGGCTGCCGCTGTCGAACGCATGCTCGCGCAGCATGCGCTGACACCAGCTGTGAATGGTCGAGACGGCGGCTTCGTCCATCCACTGCGCGGCGATATCGAGGCGGTTGGCGCAGCCCGGCCATTGCTGCGGATCGAACTGATCGCGCAGCTCGGCAATCAGTCCGTCAGGGGCAACAATTTCGTCGCGAAAGAACCGCGCGGCCTCAGCCAAGCGTGTCCGAATGCGTTCACGCAGCTCTTTGGTAGCAGCGTCGGTAAACGTCACTACGAGGATTTGCGGCGGCAGCAGTTCGCGTGCAAAACCGCTTGTCTCGCCGCCATGGCCGAGAATCAGCCGCAGATAAAGTGCCGAGATCGTAAAGGTTTTGCCGGTGCCTGCGCTTGCTTCGATCAACTGACTGCCGCGCAGCGGGAAGGCCAGAGCCAACGGTGTTTTGGTACTCATGCGCGCGCACCTTCGCTGGACAAGGAGCGCCACGGCGCTTCGAATAATGGGCGGTACAACGCGTCGCACCAGCCGGTGAAGGTTTCGTCTGCCAACAATGCATCGAAGTCGGGAAATTGCCGGAGCAGTGCCGGGCTTTCACGCCGCTCGCCGTTGCTGGTCTGGCCGTCACCGTCATAGGCTTTTCGCGCAGCGGCTTCGGCTTTGACCGGGTCAGTTTGAGACAACCAGGCGAACGCGGTTTTTATCGCAATCGGCAAGGGTTGGCGCATGCCTGATTGCCACGCAAGAAGCAGGTCACCGAGCAAACGCAACGCTCGGTCTCGCTCCATTGGCTCAAGCAACAACGTGTCGTCACTGGCGACCAATGCCGTGGTCAGCGCATGCTCGCTGGCGCAGGCGACCAGATGGGTAACCCACGATTTGGTCAGCCGATGCCACTTGCGAGTTTTGATCGAGCCGATGCTATTGGGAATGGTCGTGACCGACAGCAGGCCGCCATCGGCGCGTTGATGCAGGTTTGCGAGCCAGCCCTCCAGCCGCAAACCCTGCAAGTCGAGACTGACCGGGATTGCACTACTCAATGGCGTCGGCCATAACGTCAGCAACTGTTGATAACGCTGCAGAAGATCCGGCAGCGGTTCGATCAACTCTCGCTGCAGACATTCGCCGAAGCCAGCCATCGGCAACAAACCACTGTTTTGCAGGCGCAGCGCCCGGGCGTGCAGTGCCTGATCGACATCGTCCGGCTGACTGAGTGCGGCCTCCAGCAAACTGTCGCTCAGCGTGTAGCGCTGTAGGGCGTCCAGCACGAACGGTTCTTCATCTGCCAACGGCGCTTGCGCCGCCTCGAAATAGACCTTGAGACGCTGGGTGAAAAAATGCCGAACCGGGTTACGCAGAAAGTCCTGCAGCAATGCCAGCGTCAGCGGTTCCTCTTGAACATATGGCGCGAGTAGGGGTGCTTCACTTTGCTGCGTTTTCTCTTGATGCAACACCTGCCACTCGCTGGCGTAGCTGAACAGTTGCTCGCCTTCGTGGAAATAGCGGGCACTGAAAGGTTGCAGGGGATGTTCTTCGGTCAGCGCGTCCAACAGATCCTGGCTTGGGTCGATTGAACGCCAGCCGCTGGCGAGGTGATCGCGCAACTGGCCGATGAGCACCGAGGCGGGTCGTTCGCTGTTGTCACGGATGCTGCGGCCAACCCAACTGATGTAGAGCTGAGAGCGCGCGGACAACAGCGCTTCGAGTAACAGGTAACGGTCGTCTTCACGTCGTGAGCGGTCGCCAGGTCGGTAATCGCTGCCCATCAGATCGAAGTCCAGCGGCGGCTGCGCGCGCGGATAATCGCCGTCGTTCATGCCCAGCAGACATACCAGTTTGAAAGGAATGGCACGCATCGGCATCAAGGTGCAGAAATTCACCGCACCCGCGAGGAATCGTTGCGACAAACGGCCCTGATCCAGCCCGGCGAGCCAGGCTTCGCGCACGACAGTCAGCGGCAGTTCGTCAGTCAGCCCGACCGCCTCGCAGGTTTCCAGCCAGGTCTCGCGAAGCTCTTCGAGCTGGGTCAGCAGGTAGTCGTCGTGCTCGTTGCTCGCCTGAAAGAACACCTGCATCAGCGCCTGCAAGCGCAGCCCCCACTCTTTCGGTTGAGCCGGTTGCGTGAGTTGCTGATGAGCGATTTCCAAGGCATCCAGCAGCGCAACCAATGGCCCGATCAGGGCAGCATCAAGTCCACCAATTTCGTCGTAAGGCTCGATACCTGCACATGCATCGGCACTGCCGACGGCGTAGCCCAGCAGCATTCGGCGTAGACCGAAATGCCAGCTGTTCTGCTCCAGTTCCTCCGGCAAACCGAGACCGGCCCGTTGCTCGGCACTCATGCCCCAACGCACGCCGGCGCCCTCGATCCAGCGGTGCAGAGTTGGCAGGTCACGTTCCTCTACGCCAAAGCGAGTACGCAGAGCTGGAACATCGAGCAGGTCGAGGATCTCGCTGACCGGGAAACGGCTGTCCGGCAGCTTGAGCAGGTGCTCGACGGCGATCAGTAATGGATCACGTCCTCGCTGGCCCTGGTCCGCCAAAGTGAACGGAATGAAGCGCGGGTCAAATCGATCGAGCTGACCGAAAACCGCGCGGATATGCGGGGCATAGCTGTCGATATCCGGGACCATCACGATCACGTCCCGTGGGCGTAGAGCCGGGTCGGCGCTGAAACGCGCCAGCAGTTGATCGTGCAGGATTTCGACTTCGCGCTGGGCACTGTGGGCGATGTGAAACCGGATCGATTGGTCCTGCGTCAGGTCGACAGCGGGCCAGAGCTCACGAGTCTCGTTGAGGGGGCGCAATTCGAGGATGTCGTCCTGAAGCTGGTTAAGCATGTTGTGCGGCTGGGCTTCGCTGAACAGGTCGATGCGGCCGTCACGAAAGGCTGCGCGGTAGCTGCTGGGATCGTCGTAGCTGTCGAGCAGGTTGATATAGTCGCGACCTTGTTTGCCCCAAGCGGCCAGCAACGGATGTGCGTGCTGATGCAGGGTTTCGGCATCAAGTACAACGGGCATCCCGCTTTTGCGTTGTTGGCGCTTGTATTGATGTCGCAGCAGGTCCTTGTCGGCGACGATATCGGCCCAGTGATGGCGACAGGGGTTGTGTACGCAAAGCAGAACCTGACTGAAGCGCGCCAGACCGGCGAGCGCTTCAAGAACTTGTGCGGGCAATGAAGAAATGCCAAAGACGATCACGCGCGGCGGCAGCGGAGCCGGGGCCTTGTCGAGTATGTTGATGCATTCCATGAAGCGTTGATGCACGCCGGCACGACTCTGCGCCATGCCTTGTTCGCCGACGTCATCCAGCAGCGCTCGCCACAACTCTGCCTGCCAGCAACTGGTCGCTGGCAGCGGCTTTATTTCACCTCTGACATTGCGCAGTTGATGACGCCCCTCAGCCCAATCTTCCAGCCAGTCAGCCCGGTAGACCTGATATTGGTCGAACAGATCGGCTAGACGCTCTGACAACTGATAGCGCTTGCGCAGATCGCTGTCGTGAGTGAGGAAGCGTTGCAGCGGCTCGAAATGGGGGCGATCGATTACCTGTGGCAAGAGGCGCATCAGACGCCAGGTCAGCGGAGCTTTATCGAGCAGGGATTTCGCCGGAATTTCTTCTCGTCCCAATACCATGCGATACAGCTGCCACATGAAACTGCCGGGTAGTTGAACGTCAATCGCCGCAGCGATCCCGCAACCGCCAAGGTCATCGTCTTCAGGATCTTCGGCCAATGCGAGTTTGAGCCATTGGGCGATGCCGTTGCTTTGCACCAAAGCGATTTCGTTTTCCAAGGGTGCCAGTGGGTAGCGCCGCATGATGCTGACCACAAGACTGCGCAGCTCATCGAGACTGTTGCTCTGAACCACCATGAATGCAGCGTTGAGGGACTGGGCGTCCGACATATGGATTCCTTGGAAAATCGCTAAAGCCGAGGCAGAACCTTAGCATTGTCGGCCGACTGTGACAGCCGGACGAGGTCTGCGAAGCTTGTAAGAACTTTCTCGCAGGCAAAACAAAACCCCAACTGCTTTCGCAATTGGGGTTTCGGAATTTAATCTTGACGATGACCTACTCTCACATGGGGAAACCCCACACTACCATCGGCGATGCATCGTTTCACT
>Ga0308171_1003909_pt1 | contig 12893 bp, 9 predicted proteins | sample PhyGR1_FD_202135 | JGI IMG/M metagenome (GOLD analysis project Ga0308171, IMG submission 202135) | Phyllosphere microbial communities from UC Gill Tract Community Farm, Albany, California, United States - DLSLSG.R1 | ecosystem: Host-associated > Plants > Phyllosphere > Unclassified | place: USA... | reverse complement strand
GTGTTCCTGGCCGGGTTGATGACCGGGCGTACGCCGGAACTGTTCGGCCGCAAGCTGGAAACGCCGCAGGTACGCCTGCTGGCCCTGCTGGTGCTGCTGCAACCGATCACGCTGCTGCTGTTCACCGCGATCACGCTGGCCGTGCCCGGTCTGTCCGGCACCTCCAACCCAGGCTTCCACGGCATCAGCCAGGTGTTCTACGAGTATGTCTCGGCCTACGCCAACAACGGCTCGGGCTTCGAGGGCCTGGGAGACGCCACGCCCTGGTGGAACCTGAGCTGCTCGCTGGTGCTGCTGCTGGGCCGCTTCCCGCTGCTGATCATCCCGCTGGTGGTGGCCGCGCAGCTGGCCGCCAAGCGGCAGGCCCCTGAATCGGCGGGCAGCCTGCAGATCGAAACCCCGACATTCGCCCTGACCCTGGTCTCGGTGATCGTCATCCTGACCGTGCTGCAGTTCATGCCGGCGCTGGTACTCGGCCCGATCGCCGACCACCTGAGCCTGGGACTGCACTGAGGACACCCCATGAGTAGTCACGCAACCGCAAACCGTTCCTCTTCCGTGGCTTCCCGCCCGGCCCTGCTCGATGCCGCCGGCCTGCGCCGCGCGCTCATCGAGGCCGTACGCAAGCTGTCGCCGATGCATCTTGTGCGCAGCCCGGTGATGGCGGTGGTGATGGCCGGCACGATCGTCGCCGCGATCATCACCCTGACCGGCAATGCGCCACTGGGCTTCGGCCTGGCGGTGACCGCGATCCTGCTGGTCACCGTGCTGTTCGGCAATTTCGCCGAGGCCGTGGCCGAAGCACGTGGCCGTGGCCAGGCCGCCTCGCTGCGCCGCGCCCGCCAGGACCTGGTGGCGCGTCGTCTGGCGTCGGCGCAGGCCGGTGCCAGCGAGACCCACGTGCCCGCCGCGGAACTGCGCCCCGGTGACCACGTGATCGTCAGTGCCGGCGAGCTGGTGCCGGCCGACGGCGAGATCGTACAGGGCTTGGCCACCATCAACGAAGCTGCGGTGACCGGCGAGTCGGCACCGGTGCTGCGCGAGGCGGGTACTGATCGCTCCGGCGTGATCGGCGGCACCAAGGTGCTGTCCGACCAGATCGTCGTACGCATCACTGCCGAGCCGGGACACAGCTTCCTGGACCGCATGATCGCGCTGGTGGAAGGCGCCAACCGGCAGAAGACCCCGAATGAAATCGCGCTGACCCTGCTGCTGGCGGCGATGACGCTGACCTTCCTGGTGGTGGTGGCGACGCTGCCGGCGATCGGTGCGTCGGTGGGCGTCAAGGTCGACCCGCTGCTGCTGATCGCGCTGCTGGTGTGCCTGATCCCGACCACCATCGGTGGCCTGCTGCCGGCCATCGGCATCGCCGGCATGAACCGTGCGCTGGCGGCCAACGTGCTGGCCAAGTCGGGCAAGGCGGTGGAAGTGGCCGGCGACGTCGACGTGCTGCTGCTCGACAAGACCGGCACCATCACCTATGGCGATCGCCAGGCCAGCCATTTCCACGCACTGGCCGGGATCGACGCCGACCAGCTGCGTGAGGCGGCACTGCTGTCATCGCTGGCCGACCCGACCCCGGAAGGCAAGTCGATCGTGCGCCTGGCCCGCGAGCAGGGCTGCACCACTGCCGAGCCGGACCAGGCCGACTACCTGGCCTTCAGTGCGCAGACCCGCATGTCCGGTGTCGACCTGATGCACGGCCGGCAGATCCGCAAGGGCGCTGCCGATGCGATCCGCGCCCATGTGCAGGCGCTTGGCGGCACCGTACCGGCGGAACTGGCCGGGCGCGTGGACCAGGTCGCTCGCAACGGTGCTACGCCGCTGGTGGTGGCCGAGGGCCGCCATGTGCTGGGCGTGATCGAGCTGTCGGACGTGGTCAAGCACGGCATGCGCGAGAAGTTCGCACAGCTGCGGGCAATGGGCATCCGCACGGTGATGATCACCGGCGACAACCCGCTGACGGCTGCTGCGATCGCCGCCGAAGCCGGTGTGGATGACTACATCGCCGAAGCACGGCCCGAGGACAAGCTGGCCCGCATCCGTGCCGAGCAGGCCGGTGGCCGCCTGGTGGCGATGGTCGGCGACGGTACCAACGATGCGCCGGCGCTGGCCCAGGCCGACATCGGCCTGGCGATGAACTCGGGCACGCAGGCGGCCAAGGAAGCCGGCAACATGGTCGATCTGGATTCGGATCCGGCCAAGCTGCTGGCGGTGGTGGAGGTGGGCAAGCAGCAGCTGATCACCCGCGGCGCGTTGACCACGTTCTCGTTGGCCAACGATGTATCCAAGTACTTCGCGATCCTGCCGGCGTTGTTTGCCGCCACCGTGCCCGCTATGGCGGCGCTGAACGTGATGCAGCTGTCGAGCCCGCGCAACGCGGTGCTGGCGGCGCTGATCTTCAATGCCCTGGTGATTCCCGCCCTGATCCCGCTGGCGCTGCGCGGTGTGCGCTTCCGCCCGGCCACCGCAACGGCGCTACTGCGTCGGAACATGCTGGTGTACGGCCTGGGTGGCGTGCTGCTGCCGTTCGCGGCGATCAAGCTGATCGATCTCCTTCTTGTCCTGGTATTCGGCGCATGAACCGTTCTGACTCCCCTTCTCTTTCCCGCGAGCTGAAGCGCGAGGCGCGCGTGGCCACGCTGCAGGATGGCGCCAGCTGGCGCCCGGCCATCGGCCTGGGCGTGGCCACCCTGCTGCTGGCCGGTGCGGTCTACGCCGGCATCGCCACCGGTTTTGCCGGCCTGTCCTTCCCGGCGCAGGCCGAAGGCAGCCTGCTGCGCGATGGCAGCGGCCAGGTGCGTGCATCGGCATGGCTGTCGCAGCCGTTCACCGGCGATGGCTACTTCCAGGCGCGACCGTCGGCCGCCAACTACGACCCGATGGCGGCGGCAGGCTCCAATCTGGCACGCAGCAACCCGGCGCTGGCCGAGCGCGTCGCGGCGAGCACCGCAGCAGTGGCCGCGCGCGAAGGCGTAACGCCCGCGCAGGTGCCAGCCGATCTGGTCACCCAATCCGGCGGCGGGCTGGATCCGCAGTTGTCGCCGGCGGCAGCGCAGCTGCAGGTGGCCCGGGTGGCGCGTGCGCGTGGCCTGCCCGTCGAGCAGGTGCAGGCACTGGTAAAGGCCAACACGCAGGGCCGGCAATGGGGCGTATTCGGCCAGCCACGAGTGAACGTGGTGACGCTGAACTTCGCACTGGACCACGCGGCACGCGCGCCGTGATGCAGGGCGGCACCCGCTGCGCGCACAATGACGGCCATGACAGCGGCTCCCATGACTGATCTACGGACCCGCCAGGCCAACGCCCTGGTGGAAGGACTGCAACGCGAAGCCGGTGGCAAGCTCACCGTGTTCCTGGGCGCTGCGCCCGGCGTCGGCAAGACCTACGCCATGCTGACCCGCGCGCAGGAACAGCTGCGCCGTGGCGTGGACCTGGTGGTCGGGCTGGTGGAGACCCACGGCCGTGCCGATACCCAGGCCCTGCTGGAAGGCTTGCCGCGGCTGCCGTTGAAGGGCGTGGCCTACCATGGCCACGACCTGCAGGAGATGGACCTGGACGCCGTGCTGGTGAGGAAACCCGCGCTGGTGCTGGTGGACGAGCTGGCCCATCGCAATGCGCCGGGCAGCCGCCACGAACGGCGCTGGCAGGACGTGATGGAACTGCTGGACGCCGGCATCGACGTCTGGACCACGGTCAACATCCAGCATCTGGAAAGCCTCAACGATGTGGTGATGCGCATCACCGGCGTGCGTGTCAGCGAGACCGTGCCCGATGGCGTGCTCGACCGCCTGCATGACATCGTGCTGGTCGACCTGCCGCCGCGCGAGCTGATCGCGCGCCTGCAGCAGGGCAAGGTGTACGTGCCCGAGCAGGCCGCTCAGGCCCTGCAGGCGTTCTTCTCGCCGGCCAACCTGACCGCATTGCGCGAGCTGGCGATGCAGGAGGCCGCCGACCGTGTCGACAGCAGCCTGCGCGAAGCACGCGCCGCGCGCGGCGAGAGCAATCTGCCGCTGCGACGTGGCGTGCTGGTGGCGATCGATGGCGGTGGCCAGAGCGAATACCTGGTGCGGGTGGCGCGGCGCATCGCCGAACGCCGCGATGCGCCGTGGACGGTGGTGACAGTGCAGGGGCGCCGCCAGGACGAAGCGACCCGGCGCGAGATCGATGCTGCGTTCGCGCTGGCCCGCCGCCTGGGCGGCGAAGCCGAGCTGCTGCATGGTTCAAGCATCGCCGATGCATTGCTCGACCACGCCGCGCACAACGGCGTATCGACACTGGTGCTGGGGCGTACCCGTGAACGGCCGCTGGCACGGATGTTCAACCGCACCCTGACCCAGCAGCTGATCCAGCGCGGCGCGCACTACGAGATCACCATCATCAGCACGCCGCAGGCGCGTGCACGTTCCCGTCGGGAAGGCCTGCTGCCACCGATGCGCGGGGTCAGCCACGAGCCGTTGCAGGCCCTGATCGCCACCGCCCTCGCCTGCGCGGTGGCATGGCTGGTCGAACGCTGGGTGGGCATGGCCGATCTGTCGATGGTGTTCATCGTGGCGGTGGTGCTGGTGGCCGCGCGTACCCGCGCCAGTGTCGCGGTGATGGCGGCGATCCTGTGTTTCCTCGCTTACAACTTCCTGTTCATCGCGCCACGCTTCACCTTCGCCATCGGCGCGCGACAGGGCGTGATCACTGTGTTCCTGTTCCTGGCCGCGGCGCTGGTGGCCGGACGCCTGGCGTCGCGCCTGCGCATGCAGGTGATCGCACTGCGCGCAGCCAACCGTCATGCACGTGCACGCCAGCAGCTGGGCCGGCAGCTGGCCAGCGCGGCCGGCAACGGTGAAGTGGCACAGGCCGGCCGGCATGCGCTGGAACAGGCCATGGACGTACCGGCGTGGCTGCGGATCGGTGCCGATACCGCGGCCGGTGGCCGCAGCCTGCCCGGTGATACCGATCTGGCGGCGGCCGATTGGGCCCTGCGCCATGGCCAGCCCAGTGGCCGCTTCACCGATACCCTGGCCGGCGCGCAATGGTGGTTCCTGCCGCTGCTGGACGGCGAAGACCGTGCGATCGGCGTGGCCGGCCTGTACCTGCCGGGTGCGCAGGCGCGGCTGCTGCCCGAACAGCGCCAGCTGGCCGAAGCGATGGTCGATGACATCGCCCAGGCCGCGTTGCGCACCCGCCTGGTGGCCGAGCTGGAACAGGCGCATGTGAGCAACGAGACCGAACGGCTGCGCTCTGCCCTGCTTTCCTCGGTGTCGCACGACCTGCGTTCGCCGCTGGCAGCGATGATCGGCTCAGCCGACAGCCTGGCCAGCTACGGAGCGGCGATGGATCTGGCCGACCGCCGCGCGTTGCTGGACACCATCCTGGTCGAAGGCGAGCGCCTGGACCGCTACATCCAGAACCTGCTGGACATGACCCGGTTGGGCCACGAGGGCCTGAAGATCAACCGCGACTGGATAGGCGTGGACGAGCTGATCGGTTCGGCGGCCCGTCGCCTGCAGCGCTACCAGCCGAAGGTACGGCTGGAGCTGGATATTCCGGCAACGCTGGCACCGATCTGGGTGCATCCGGCACTGGTGGAACAGGCGGTGTTCAACGTGATGGAGAACGCCGCCAAGTTCTCGCCAGCCGATGCCGCCGTGCAGGTGCTGGCGCGCGAACTGGACGGTCAGCTGCGCATCGACGTGATCGATGCCGGCCCTGGCATTCCCGACGACGAGCGCGCGCGCATCTTCGACATGTTCTACAGCGTCGAACGCGGCGATCGCGGCCGCCACGGCACCGGCCTGGGCCTGACCATCTGCCAGGGCATGATCGGCGCACACGGCGGCAGCGTGCAGGCGCTGCCCGGGCGCGACGGTCGCGGTACCCTGATCCGCATCACCCTGCCCCTGCTCAAGCCAGCCTCCCACGATGAGTCCGACCCCGACTGATGCCAGCGCGCCGGCCCCGCGCGTGCTGGTGATCGACGATGAAACCCAGATCCGCCGGTTCCTGGACATCAGCCTGCGCGCACAGGGCTACCAGGTGCGCCAGGCCGCGACCGGCCAGGAAGGCCTGCAGATGGCCGCCAGCGAGGACATGGACCTGGTGATCCTGGACATCGGCCTGCCGGACATGGAAGGCCACGAGGTACTGGAGCAGCTGCGGCAGTGGAGCCAGGTTCCGGTGATCATGCTGACCGTGCGTGCCGGCGAAACCGAGAAGGTGCGGGCGCTGGACAACGGTGCCAATGACTACGTGACCAAGCCGTTCGGCACCCAGGAACTGATGGCGCGGGTGCGGGCGTTGCTGCGCACGCGCAGCGTGCCGACCGATGGCACCCCGCCGCTGTTCGACGATGGCCATCTGCACGTGGACCTGGTGCGGCGCGAAGTGGCGCTGGATGGCGAACCGGTGGCGCTGACCCGCAAGGAGTACGCACTGCTTTCGCTGCTGCTGCGCAACGCCGGGCGGGTGGTGACCCAGCCGCAGATCCTGCAGGAAATCTGGGGACCGACCCACCAGCACGACACCCACTACCTGCGCATCCTGGTCGGCAAGCTGCGGCACAAGCTGGGCGACTCGGCGCTGGATTCACGCTACCTGTTCACCGAACCGGGCGTGGGATTGCGGTTCAAGGGGTGAGGCGTGCCGACCCACGGTCGGCACCTACCAGCCAAGTAGATCCACGCCATGCGTGGATGGACATCATCGAAGAGCATCCACGCATGGCGTGGATCTACTGTGTCGACCAAGGTCGACACCCACCAACAGCACCGGGAAATTGTCAGAGGTGGGGCGGTGTCGGAGTGCGGGGTGTCAGCCGCATGGATGCGGCTGCCAAGCCTACAAGGACGTACTTGCGGCGTCCCCGCACTCCGAAACCGCTCCACCAAGCCACGGAGTGCCCGCTGTTGCTGTTGAGGTTGCCGGCCAGCGGCCGGCACTACCGCGGGTGCCGGGCGCAGCCCGGCCTCACCTCAGAACCCCAGTGGGGTGTCGCCCAGCACCGGCTGCAGCTGGCTGCGGAACAGCGCCTGGATACGCTCCAGTGCCGCTTCGTCGTTGCCTTCGAAACGCAGCACCAGCACCGGGGTGGTGTTGGAGGCGCGAACCAGGCCCCAGCCGTCGGCGAAGTCCACCCGCAGGCCGTCGATGGTCGACAGGCGACCGCCGACATAGGGGTTGTCCGGCGACTGCGCAGCGGCCACCAGCATCGCCACCAACGCGTGCGGGGTGCCCTCGGCCACCGGCACCTTCAGCTCCGGCGTCGCCACCATTTCCGGCAGTTCGGCCAGCACTTCGTCAGGCGTTTCTTCGCGCTGGGCCAGGATCTCCAGCAGGCGCGCGGCGGCGTACAGGCCATCGTCGAAGCCGAACCAGCGCTCCTTGAAGAAGAAGTGGCCGCTCATCTCGCCCGCCAGTTCGGCGTCGGTCTCGCGCATCTTCGCCTTCATCAGCGAGTGCCCGGTCTTCCACATCAACGGGCTGCCGCCATTGCGCAGCACGTGATCGGACAACCTGCCGGTGCACTTCACGTCATAGATCACCATCGCGCCCGGATTGCGCATCAGCACGTCGGCGGCGAACAGCATCAGCAGACGGTCGGCGTAGATGATCCTGCCTTCACTGGTGACCACGCCAAGGCGATCACCATCACCGTCGAACGCCACGCCGATGTCGGCGCCGAAGCGCTTGACCGTCTGCACCAGGTCTTCCAGGTTGGCTGGCTCGCTGGGATCAGGGTGATGGTTGGGGAAGGTGCCGTCGACATCGCAGTACAACGGGATGACTTCGGCGCCGATCGCTTCCAGCAGCTGCGGCGCGAAGGCACCGGCCACGCCGTTGCCCGCGTCGGCCACCACTTTCAGTGGGCGGTCCAGCTGCACGTCATCGGCAATACGCTGGATGTAATCGGCGGCGACCTCGCGCTGCTGGTAATCACCCGGTTCCGCAGCCTGCACCAGACGGCCTTCGACAATGCGCTGGTAAAGGTCAGTGATGGCATCGCCGGACAGGGTCTCACCACCGATGACGATCTTGAAACCGTTGTAGTCCGGCGGATTATGGCTGCCGGTGACCGCTACACAGGTACCGGTGCGCAGATGGAAGGCGGCGAAATACACCATCGGGGTCGGTGCCAGGCCGATATCGATCACCGCACAGCCGGCACGCCGCAGGCCTTCGGCAAGACCGGCCGACAATTCGGGACCGGACAGGCGCCCATCGCGTCCGATCACCACCTCGCGCAGTCCCTGCTCAAGGGCGACGGTGCCGATGGCCTGGCCGATCAGGGCGGCGGTGCGCGCCGTCAGCTCGCTGCCGACGACGCCGCGGATGTCGTAGGCGCGGAAGATGCCTGCAGCCAGCTCGTCAGCCGGAACCGGTGGCGGCGGAGGTGGCGAAGCCTCGGCCACGGCCTCGCCGGGCACTGCCGGCGGGACCATCTGCAGGCTTTCACGCAGGGTCGGACCGTGATCGGCGTCAGCCACCGCGCTGCGCCGGCTGGGCAGCGGCAGCGACTTCGGCAGCCGGCCACGACCTACCACCAGCAGTACCGCGATGAAGGCCAGCAGCAGCGCGACGATCGCACTGGCCAGGGCCCCCAGCCCCAGCGGGCCGGGTTCCACATTGGGCACCGCGGCCGCCAGCCGCAACGGCGTTCCCGCCACCGGGCGCGCCATTGCCTCGGCACTCTCGGACAGGCCTGTATCACCCTGCACCACGATGTTGTGCGTTCCCTGGCGCAGCGCCAGGAAGCCATTGCCGGGGGCATGTACCTGGTCCAGCGGCGCGGTCAGCCGCAGCAGCGGCTGGCGGACATAGACCACCGCCGGTCCGATACCGGCCAGCTGCACCGGCGCGGCCAGGCCCAGGCGGTTGCCGCCGCCATCGCGGACCACGCGCAGGCCTGCCTTGCCGTCGGCCAGCACCGATTCCAGCAGGGCCAGGCGTGCGTATCCAAAGGTGGCCGCATCGGCATAGCCTGCGGCCAGGTCAGCGCCCAGCACCTCCACCTGTTCGACGCCGGTCCAGCTTTCCCGCAGCGCCAGCGCGGCGCCGGCGGCATCACCGGCCTGCAGCGCCTGCTGCACGCGGTCGCCCTTCAATTGCTGCTGCAGCTGCTGCAACTGGCCGGAGGCAGCCTGCTGCAGCCCCTGCACGGCCTGGTCGCGCGCCTGTTCCAGCGCGTCCCCGCTCGCCGCCTGCCGCCACTGCTGTACCGCGCTCCAGCCGAACCAGGCCGCCAGCAGTACCAGCAGCACGCCCAGCAATGGCGCGCTGCGTCCCAACGTCTTTCCCCGCTGTGCTTCCCCGATGCCGCTCATCGATGTCCCCTGTCAACGCACCCCGGTATGGCCGAATCCACCCGTTCCCCGCACGCTGTCGGTGAAAGTATCCACCACCTGCAGGCTGACGCGGGCAATCGGCACGACCACCAGCTGGGCGATGCGATCACCCGGCTCGATGGTGAAGGCCTCGCGGCCACGGTTCCAGACACTGATCAGCAGCGGCCCCTGGTAGTCGGCGTCGATCAGGCCGGTGCCGTTGCCGAGCACGATGCCATGGCGGTGGCCCAGGCCTGAACGCGGCAGGATCACCGCACACAGGTGCGGGTCGGCGATATGGATGGCCAGCCCGCTGGGAACCAGTGCGGTGTCGCCCGGCTGCAGGGTCAGCGCGGTTTCCAGCGCCGCGCGCAGGTCCATGCCGGCGCTGGCTTCGGTGGCATAGGCCGGCAGCGGCCAGCTGTCGCCAAAGCGCGGGTCGAGCAGCTTGACCTGCAACGGTTGCGGGGAGAACCCCTGGGTGCTTGCCTGGGTCATGCCTGAAGCCTCCGCGCGATCAGCGCCAGCAGTTGTTCGGCCAGCTCACGCTTGGAAGTAGCCGGGAATACCTGTTCGCCATCCTGCCAGAAGGCCGTGGCGGCATTGTTGTCGCTTTCGAAACCACCGCCGCTGATGCCCACCTGGTTGGCGATCACCAGGTCCAGGCGCTTGTCGACCAGCTTGCCGCGCGCATATTTCTCCACATCGTGGGTCTCGGCGGCAAAGCCGACCACCAGCTTCAACGACTGCGTCTGCGCGGCAACCTCGGCCAGGATGTCCGGGGTACGCACCAGCTCGATCACCAGCGACTGGCTGTCGGCGGTCTTCTTCAGCTTCTGCGCGGCAACCTGGCGCGGGGTGTAATCGGAAACGGCGGCAGCGCCGATGTAGATGTCGGCCGGCAGCGCGTCCAGTACCGCCTCGCGCATCTGCGCGGCAGAGCGCACATCGATGCGCTGCACGCCGGGCGGTGTCGGCAGCTGCACCGGGCCGCTGACCAGGACCACCTGGGCACCCAGCCCGGCGGCAGCGGCGGCCAGCGCGTAGCCCATCTTGCCGCTGCTGCGGTTGCCTACGTAACGCACCGGGTCGATGTCTTCATAGGTCGGGCCGGCACTGATCAGCAGGCGCAGGCCCTGCAGGGCGCGCGTTTCCGGTGCCGCCGTGGCGGCAGCAGCAGTGCCGTTGGCGACCAGGGCGGCGACGATGTCGGCCGGCTCGGCCAGACGACCGGGGCCGGACTCGCCTTCGGCAAGCGGCCCATCGACCGGACCGATCACCTGCGCGCCGCGCTGGCGCAGCAGGGCGATATTGGCCTGGGTGGCCGGATGCAGCCACATCCGGTGGTTCATCGCCGGGCACACCGTCAGCGGTGCGGTGCTGGCCAGGCACAAGGTGCTGACCAGGTCGTCGGCGTGGCCTTGGGCCAGGCGGGCCAGCAGGTCGGCGGTACCCGGCGCGATCACGATGCGATCGGCCCAGCGTGCCAGCTCAATGTGGCCCATGGCCTGTTCGGCGGCACTGTCCCACAAGGTAGTGCGGGTCGGCTGGCCGGAAAGGGCCTGGAAGCTGAGTGGGGTGACGAACTGCTGGGCGCCGGCCGTCATCGCCACCTGCACCAGCGCACCGGCATCACGCAGGCGTCGAACCAGTTCCAGGGCCTTGTAGGCCGCGATCCCGCCACCGACACACAAGAGCAGTTTCTGGCCTTCCAGCGCGCGGATCCGCGTCGGGGAAGCGTTGGGAGAATCAGCCACCTGGAATTCCTGTGCAAACGAGGGCGTTAGCTTACCCGAAGGCCAGCAGCCTCCCGGTGCAGGCGGCACATAGCGGGCGGCTATCAGCACATGGGCGCCGGCCCAGGGCGTTTTCCGGGTTTGCTGCATGCCGATTCGGAACTTTCCTATACCCCTTCGCGTCCCCGCTTTGCAGAATCGTCGCTGGCCACCCAGGTGTGCCGTTTGATTTCCCAGGAGTTCCCCGTGCAACCGCGCATCATCATTGCCGACGACCATCCGGTCGTCCTGCACGGCATCCGAATCGTGCTTGAGCGTCACCAGATGGACGTGGCCGGTACCGCTGCCGACGGTGCCGGACTTCTGCAGCTGCTGGTACGGCAGCCCTGCCATGCCGTACTCACCGACCTGTCCATGCCCGGCCCCGGCCCGGACGGGCCCGAACTACTGGCCGAACTGCGCCAACGCCATCCCGACCTTCCCGTGGTGGTGCTGACCGGGGCCAGGCACCCGGGGTTGCTCGACGGCCTGCTGCGCGATGGCGTACGCGGCCTGGTCGACAAGAGCGCCGACTTCGCCGAACTACCGCAGGCCCTGCATGCCGCCATGGCCGGGCAGGTGTTCGTTTCCGACCAGCTGCGGCGCCACCTGCAGGCCCGCGATCTGCTGTTTCCCCATCCACCGGCCGCGTTGTCGACACGCGAACTGGAAGTGCTGCAACTGCTGACCGACGGCCTGAACATCAATGCCATCGCCGACCGCAGCGGACGTAGCCCGAAGACGATCAGCCGGCAGAAGGCCGAAGCGATGCGCAAGCTGGGCCTGCAGACCAACCAGGAACTCTACGACTACCTGCAGACCCGGCGCGGCTGAGGGCTTGGCCGACCCGCAGGTGCGCAAAGGGCCTATGGGAGCGGTCGGCGATGATTGCCATGATCGACGTCATGCCCATCCATGAATGGCCCGAAGAAGAGCGCCCCCGCGAGAAGCTGCTGGCCCGCGGTCCCGCCGCACTGTCCGATGCCGAACTGCTGGCCCTGTTCCTGGGTTCCGGCATTTGCGGCCGGGACGCGGTACAGACCGCACGCGATCTGCTGCTCGCCCACGGTCCACTGCGGGTACTGCTGGACCGTCCTGCCCGCGAACTGTCGAAACTCCCCGGGTTGGGTCCGGCGCGCAGCTGCACGCTGGCTGCGGGGCTGGAACTGGCCCACCGCTACCTGGCTGCTGAACTGCAGCAGGGCGAAGCGGTCGGCAACAACCCTGGCGCCGTCGGCCGCTACCTGCAGCACCGCCTGCGCGGGCAGGCCCGGGAGCTGTTCGTGGTCCTGTTCCTGGACAACCGCCACCGCCTGATCGTCTGCGAGGAACTGTTCGCGGGCACCATCAACGCAGCCCCGGTCTACCCCCGTGAAGTGGTGCGCAGAGCCCTGCTGCACAACGCCGCAGCCGTCATCCTCAGCCACAATCATCCCTCTGGCGACCCGGAACCCTCGGCCGCCGACGCGCAGATCACCGAGGAGCTGCAACGGGCCCTTGCACTGGTCGACATCCGCCTGCTGGACCACTTCGTAGTCGGCGAGGGGCGGCCCGTTTCATTTGCTGAACGGGGTCTTCTGCCACCGCTACAGGCGCGCCTGGTCGGATGAGCCCCGCAGCAGCACGCCGCGACGCGTGCCCTGGCAGGCAGGCCCCGGTCAGCGTTGGGGCCGGCATCTGCGCTAAAATGGGCGATTCCGCCGCTCATTCTCACAGCAGGCCTCGTGAAAAATCTCCTCCGCGCCCTGATCAGCCAAGGCATCGAAGCCTTGCGCGCCAATGGCACCCTGCCCGTCGACTCCCT
>Ga0308171_1003907_pt1 | contig 12900 bp, 11 predicted proteins | sample PhyGR1_FD_202135 | JGI IMG/M metagenome (GOLD analysis project Ga0308171, IMG submission 202135) | Phyllosphere microbial communities from UC Gill Tract Community Farm, Albany, California, United States - DLSLSG.R1 | ecosystem: Host-associated > Plants > Phyllosphere > Unclassified | place: USA... | reverse complement strand
CGCGGATGCCGCCGTCATTGACGACGTCGTCGCGCAGGCGAAGCTGGTTCGGGATCACCGCGGTCATCGGCTCGACCCCTTGGGTGTCGACCTCGCCCAGCTGCTCGATCCAGCCCAGGATATTCCCCAGCTCGGGGGCGAGGCGCGTCGCGTCCTCCTCGGTGATCGCGATGCGGGCAAGGCTCGCGATCTTCTTCACGGTTGCGGTATCTACGGACATGGATTTGCGGCTAGCATCGCCGCAAGGCTTCGCGCAACGCTTTTGCCGCCTTGGCGATTGCAACAGGGACAAGTGGGGGGCCATGGATAGCAATTGCGGGTCACATGATTTTGCTGCACCGCAAAACGGAGTGATGATTTGGCGCGCAAATTCCTGTATGTCGTGGCGGCACTCATCGTGCTGACGATCGCGGCCGCCTTTGCCTATCGCCTGTTCGGCAACCAGTTGCTCCGCTGGTCGACCGTTCCTTCCGAATCGTTTCGCGAACAGGCCGCCCCGCCGAGCGAACTCTACAAGCGGCGTATCATGTGGCTGGCGCGGCCCGATATTCCGGGCAACCCCGCGCTGTGGACGCCGACCGGCTATACCCCCGGCCAGCCCGGCCAGGGCGCGGCGGTGTTCTTCATCCACCCGACCTCGTACATCAACAAGGCGCACTGGAACGCGCCGATCGACGATCCCGACACCAATGCCCGCGCCGAGCTGTTCCTGCGCGGCCAGGCGAGCGCGTTCAACGGGTCGGGCGACATCTGGGCACCGCGTTACCGCCAGGCGACCTTCGGCGCATTCCTGACCAGCGTGTCGGACGCCGAGCGCGCGCTCGATCTGGCTTACCGCGACGTCGATGCGGCCTTCACCGCCTTTCTCGAACAGGTCGATCCCAAGCGCCCGCTGATCCTGGCCGGGCACAGCCAGGGCGGACTGCACCTGTCGCGGCTGCTGACCGACCGGGTGGCCAAGGACGCCGCGCTCAAGCGGCGGATTGTCGCGGCCTATGTCGTCGGCTGGCCGATCTCGATGACCGCCGACCTGCCCGCCATGGGCCTGCCCGCCTGCGAGCGCGCCGACCAGACCGGCTGCATCCTCAGTTGGCAGAGCTTCAGCGAGCCCGCCGATCCGTCGCTGATCCTGGAGGTGTTCGACAAGACTAACGGCTATAACGGCGCGCCCCGCAAGGACAGCGCGATGCTATGCACCAACCCGCTGACCGGCACGCCGGGCGGCGAGGCACCCGCGACCGCCAATCTGGGCACGCTCTTCCCCTCGTCCGACCTGAAGACCGCCGAGATCGTCGCGGGCAAGGTTCCCGCCAAATGCGAGGGGCGCGGTATCCTGACCATCGGTGAAGGCCCCAATGTCGGACCCTATGTGCTGCCGGGCAACAATTACCACGTCTATGACTATAGCCTGTTCTGGGCGAATGTCCGCGCCGATGCGGAGCGCCGCTTGAAAGCCTTTCGATGAGCCTGATCACCACCGACCGTAGCGAATTCCGCGACGCCCTGCCCTCCGGCGGGCGGCTGATCGGGCTGGACGTCGGCACCAAGACCGTGGGCACCGCGCTGTGCGATGCCGGGTGGAGCTTCGCCAGCCCGGCCACGCTGATCCGCCGGACCAAGTTCACCAAGGACAAGGAGCAGTTGATCGCGATGATCGCGCAGCAGGGGGTGAAGGGGCTGGTCATCGGCCTGCCGTTGAACCTCGACGGCAGCGAGAGCCCGCGCTCGCAATCGACCCGCGCCTTTGCCCGCAACTGCGCCGATCTCGGCCCCATCCTGCTGTGGGACGAGCGCTGGTCCACCGTCGCGGTCGAGCGGACCATGATCGAACAGGATATGAGCCGCGCCAAGCGCGCCGAACGGATCGACAATCTCGCCGCCGCTCATATCCTGCAAGCGGCGATCGACGCGCTGGTCATGGCCTGACCCCAATTCCTCCCCATCTCTCGATGGGGAGGAATTGGGTTGCCGACTCTGCTCTCGCTCGCTACCCGGCGGCTTTAATGCAGACCTCGGATCATCGCCCCGGCACGCTCATTCAGGGTGGCGCCGTTTTCCCGCACCGGCATCTGACCGGTATCGACGGCCTTCAACCGCATGAGATCATGTTCCTGCTCGACGAGGCGGAACATTGGCTCGATCGCGGCGCGACCGACACGCCCGACACGCGGCTGGCCGGCCTTACCCAGATCAACGCCTTTTTCGAGAACTCGACCCGCACACTCCTGTCCTTCGAGATCGCAGGGAAACGCTTGGGCGCGGACGTGGTCAACATGCACGCCGCGCAGTCGAGCGTGAAGAAGGGCGAGACGCTGATCGACACGGCGATGACGCTGAACGCGATGCGCGCCGATGTGATCGTGATCCGCCACATGGCGAGCGGTGCGGTCCGCCTGATCGCCGACAAGGTCGACTGTCCGGTCCTGAACGCAGGCGATGGGCGGCACGAGCACCCGACGCAAGCGCTGCTCGACATGCTGACCATCCGTCGTCGCCGGGGAAGCGTGGCGGGGCAGAAGGTCGTCATCTGCGGCGACATCCTGCATAGCCGGGTCGCGCGCTCGGATATCCTCGCCCTGACCGCGCTGGCCGCCGAGGTGCGGGTCTGCGCGCCCTCGACCCTGATGCCCAAGGGGATCGAGCGGATGTTCGTCACCCCCTTCACCGACTTCGACGAAGCGATCGAGGATGCGGACGTGGTCATGATGCTGCGCGTCCAGAATGAACGGATGGCGGGCGGCTATATCCCCTCCACCCGTGAGTACCGGATGCGCTACGGCCTCACGCCCGAACGCCTGAAGCGCGCCAAGCCGGGCGCGCTGGTCATGCACCCCGGCCCGATGAACCGGGGTGTCGAGATCGACTCGGAAGTGGCCGACGGCCCGCAATCGGCGATCACCGAGCAGGTGGCGATGGGCGTCGCGGTGCGCATGGCGTGCCTGGACGTGCTGACCCGGCGAGCCCGCAAGCTGGAGGGCTGGGCATGAGCATCACCGCCTTCACCAATGCCACGCTGGTCTGCCCGATCGGCGGCGAGATCAAGGGCCAGACCCTGCTGGTCGAGGACGGCGTCATCACCGGCACCGGCGATGTGCCCGAGGGTGCGTCGGTCATCGACTGCGGCGGCAAGCTGCTGGCCCCCGGCATCGTCGATCTGGGCGTGTTCAAGGTGGACCGCGGCGCCTTCCGCGCGGGCGGCATCGTGCGCATCGGCCTGATGCCCGACCAGTCGCCGGTCCTCGACGATCCGGGCGTGGTGCAGCGCGCCGCGCTGATCGGGCGGCCGGACCTGTGGATTCACCCCATCGCGGCGGCGACCCGCTCGCTGGCGGGGACCGACCTGGCCGAGATGGCGGTGTGCGTCTCGGCAGGCGCGAAGGCGGTCGGCACCGGCCGCGGCTGGATCGCCGATTCGGGGGTGATGCACCGGGTGCTCGCTTATGCGGGCGATCTGGGCCTGACCGTCATTTCCCATGCCGAGGATGGTGGCCTGGTCGCCGATGCGGTCGCGACCGAGGGCGAGACGGCGAGCCGACTGGGCCTGCCCTCCGCTCCCGCCATCGCCGAGTCGCTCGCCATCGCGCGCGACCTGATGCTGGCGGAGGAGACCGGCGCAAAGCTCCACATCCGCCAGGTGACGACGGCCTCGGGCTTCGACCTGATCCGCGCGGCCAAGCGGCGCGGCGTGAAGGTGACGTGCGGCATTACGCCTGCGCATCTCCACCTGTCGGACATCGCGATCACCGATTTCCGCACCTTCGCCCGCCTGTCGCCGCCCTTGCGCGACGAAAGCGACCGGCAGGCGGCGCTGGCGGCGGTCGCGGACGGGACGGTCGATGTGATCGGATCAGGCCACGACCCGCATGGCCCCGAAGCCAAGCGCCTGCCCTTCGTCGATGCCGAAGCGGGCATGGCGGGGGCGGAGACGCTGCTCCCGCTCGCCCTGATGCTGGTCCGCGACGAGCGGATCACCCTGCCCCGCCTGTTCGCGCTGCTGGCGAGCAACCCGGCCAAGGTGCTGGGCCTCGACACCGGCACGCTGGAGCCGGGCAAGCCCGCCGACCTGATGCTGTTCGATGCAGAGACGCCATGGATGGTGTCGGGCGACGCCTTCGCTTCGGCGGGCAATACGCCGTTCGACGGTTTCCCGGTTCAGGGCCGCGCGCTGCGGCTGTGGAAGGCGGGGCGGGAAATCCTTTAAACGTCCGTCGCCCTAGCGCAGGCTGGGGCCTTTCTTGGCTTTTAGCGAAGACCCGCCAAAGGCCCCAGCCTGCGCTGGGGCGGCGGTACGAAAAAGCCCTCCCCGAGACGTCTCGGGGAGGGCTTTTTGCTTAACGACGCCTTGGCTTAGCCGCGACGGGGACCGCGCGGGCCGCCTTGGGTGGGGCGCGGCGAGTAGCGGCGCGGGCCGCCGCCGGGCCCGCCGGCCGGGCGACCACCCATCGGACGATTGCCACCGCCCGGACCACGACGCGGGCCGCCATGGCCCGAACCACCGGCGGGCGGGCCATCGGCCTGCTCGATGGCGATATCGTCCTCGGCATGATCCGCCTCGGTCCGCTTCAGCGCGGCGACGAAGCGCGACGCCAGGGCGCTCGGGATTTCGAACAGCGTCTCGTCGGGCTGGATACGGATCGCGCCGATCTCGTTGCGGGTGATGTGCCCGCGACGGCAGATCAGCGGCAGCAGCCAGCGCGGATCGGCATTCTGGCGACGGCCGACGCTCATGCGGAACCACACCGTATCGTCAAAGCCTTCGCGACGCTCGCGCGGGGCGGGCGCATCGCCCTCGACCAGTTCCTCGGCCTGGGGCAGCGCGGCGCGGTGCGCACGGACCAGCGCGGCGGCGATGTCCTCGGCCGACTTCTCGGCGAGCAGGCGGGTCGCCAGTTCGCGATCGGCGTCGTCCACCTCGACCGGCGCGAGCAGCGCGGTCAGCAGGCGCTCGCGGTCCTGCTCGCGGATCTCCTCCAGCGTGGGCGCACGACGCCATTCGGCGTCGATCCGCGCGCCGCGCAGCATCCCCTCGACCCGGCGACGGCGGGGATAGGGCACGATCAGGATCGCGGTGCCCTTGCGGCCCGCACGGCCGGTGCGGCCCGAACGATGCTGAAGCGCCTCGGCATCGCGGGGGATCTCGACGTGGATGACCAGCGTCAGGCCGGGCAGATCGATACCGCGCGCGGCGACGTCGGTCGCGACGCAGACACGGGCACGGCCGTCACGCAGCGCTTGCAGCGCATGGTTGCGCTCGTTCTGCGAATGCTCGCCCGACAGCGCGACCGCCGAGAAGCCACGCTCGACCAGGCTGGCGTGGAGATGGCGGACGTTGTCGCGGGTGGCGCAGAACAGGATCGCGACTTCCGCTTCGTGCAGGCGCAGCAGGTTGACCACCGCCGCCTCGATATCGGCCGGGGCGACCGTCACCGCCTGATAGGCGATATCGGCATGGCCCTTGTCCTCGCTGATCGTCTCGATCCGCTTGGCATTGGTCTGGTAGCGCTTGGCGAGCTGCACGATCGGGCGCGGCATGGTCGCCGAGAACAGGAGCGTGCGACGCTCGGACGGCGTGCCGTCGAGGATCTGCTCCAGGTCTTCGCGGAAGCCCATGTCGAGCATCTCGTCGGCCTCGTCGAGGACGACGAACTTCAGCGACGACAGGTCGAGCGCACCGCGCTCGAGGTGATCACGCAGACGGCCGGGCGTGCCGACGACGATATGCGTGCCATGGCTGAGCGCCCGACGCTCGCGCGAGGCGTCCATGCCGCCGACGCAAGTGGCGATGCGCGCACGGGCGCCGGCATAGAGCCATTCCAGCTCGCGGCTAACCTGCAGCGCCAGTTCGCGGGTCGGCGCGATGACCAGCGCCATCGGCGCGCCCGGCTGGGGCAGGTGATCGCCGCCGGCCAGCAGCTCGCTCGCCATGGCGAGGCCGAAGGCGACGGTCTTGCCCGAACCGGTCTGGGCGGACACGATCAGATCGCGGCCTTGGGCGTCATCCTCGATGACCGCGGCCTGGACGGGGGTGGGCGCAGTATAGCCACGCGCGGAGAGAGCAGCCGACAGGACCGGCGGCAAAGCAGAGAAAGGCATGGGGACTCCAACAGAAAAAGGAGCGCGTACCGCCGAACCAAGGGACCCATCCCTCTCGGTTGGCGGATACACCCATGCGGCACGGGTGAATGTTTGCGTTCCGTGAAAGCGTGGCCCTTTACACCAATCGGCGGAAAACTCAAGCCGTGCTTGCGGCCAACCGCTGCGCCCGCCATGGACCCGCGCCATGTCCATGAGCGTTGATCCCCGATGAGTGTCGCCTTTCGCCGCGAATCCGATGAAGAGCATCTCGAACCCAAATTCGAGCTGCCCATCCCGCCCGGCCCCAATTGGGTCACGCCGCGCGGCGCCGAACTGACACGCGCCAAGGTCGCCGAGGTTGAGGCGGCGCTGGCGGCGGCGTCGGACGAGGAAGAGCGAACCCGGCTTCAGCGGGAGCTCCGCTATTGGAACACCCGCGCCGCCACCGCCGAACCCGCGCCCGCTCCGGCGGAGGATGAGGTCGGGATCGGCAGCGTGGTGACGATCCGGCTGAACGGCCAGACCAGGACGCTGACCATCGTCGGCCATGACGAAGCCGACCCTACGCACGACCGCATCGCCTATGCCGCGCCGCTGGCCCGCGCGCTGATGGGTGCGATGGCGGGCGACACGGTGGCGTTCGGCGGGAAAGCGGACGCGGTGGAGGTTGTGGAGGTCGCATAATCCTTCTTCCTCCCCTCCCGCAGGCGGGAGGGGATCGAGGGAAAGGAGTCTTACCGAGACCATTGCCCGTGGCCCGCCCTCCCCGATCCCCTCCCGCCTGCGGGAGGGGCGTGCCTGTGGCGACGACGGGAACGATTACGATGGCGGATGACCTAGCAGCCATACGCTCCGTTCACCCGTGCGGGAGGGATGTGCCTGGCGACGACCGGAACGGTCACGATGGCGCATGACCTCGCCGCGATACGCTCCCCTCCCGCAGGCGGAGGGGATGGGGGAGGGCATGAGGTCTCACCGAGACCGTCGACAGCGACGAAACCCGCCCCCTATCCCCCCAACCCGATCCCCCCTAAAGCCCCCCCATGCAATCCTATGACGCGATCATCCTGGGCGCGGGCGCGGCGGGGCTCATGGCCGCCGCGACCGCCGGGCAGCGCGGGCGGCGCGTGCTCGTCCTCGATCATGCCGAGGCGCCGGGGAAGAAGATCCTCATCTCCGGCGGCGGGCGGTGCAACTTCACCAATATCGGCACCGCGCCCGATCGCTTCCTGTCCGCCAACCCGCATTTCGCCAAATCGGCGCTGGGCCGCTACACCCCGACCGATTTCGTGACGCTGGTCGAGGCGCATGGCATCGCCTGGCACGAGAAGACGCTGGGGCAGCTCTTCTGCGACGGATCGGCGCGGCAGATCGTTGCGATGCTGCTCGACGAGTGCGACAAGGCTGCCCAGTCCGGCGGCGTGGTGGATATCGCCCTGGGCCAGCCGATCAACTCTGTTGCGCATGACGGAAGCGAGTTCCGCGTCACGCGCGGCGGCAAGCCCTTCACAGCCCCCCGTCTGATCGTCGCGACCGGCGGCCCCAGCATCCCGAAGATGGGCGCGACCGGCTTTGCCTATGATCTGGCTCGCCAGTTCGGATTGAAGGTGGTCGAGCCCCGCCCCGCCCTCGTCCCCCTGACATTGGGCGGCGAGGAAACGCTGTTCCGCTCGCTCTCCGGTGTCGCGTCGGACGTGGTCGCGCGGATCGCCAAGACCCGGTTCCGCGAGGCGGCGCTGTTCACCCATCGTGGGCTGTCGGGCCCCGCCATCCTGCAAATCTCGTCCTATTGGCGGCATGGCGAGGCGATCGGGATCGACTTCCTGCCCGATTGCGCCGCAGACTGGCTGATCGCGATCAAGCGCGCCGCGCCCCGCACGTCCCCTCGTCGCGCGCTGGGGCAGCATCTGCCCGACCGGCTGGCCGAGACGCTCGCCGAGCGGCTGGCCCTACCGCCCGAACTGGGCGCGGCGACCGACAAGATGCTGGCGGCGGCGCAAGCCCGGCTGGCCGACTGGCCCTTCCACCCCAATGGCAGCGAAGGCTATGCCAAGGCCGAGGTGACGGTCGGCGGCGTTTCGACCGCCGGGCTGTCGTCGCGCGATATGGAGGCCAAGGCGGTTCCCGGCCTGCATTTCGTCGGCGAGGCGGTGGACGTGACCGGCTGGCTGGGCGGCTATAATTTCCAATGGGCCTGGGCCAGCGGACGCGCGGCCGGCGAGGCCGTCTAGGCCCTAGAGCGCGGCCAACCCCATACCGGGACGCGCCCAATGCGCCATGCGGTCGTCGGCCTGGCGCCGCACGAAGCAGGCTCCGCCCGCCTCGCGGTAACGCTGGCACAAAGTGTCGGCCTCCGCCCGCGCCAGACCGCCGACCGACAGGCGATAGAGGTTGCCGCCGGGGCCCCGCACCGTTCCGCTCTGGGGGACATAGTCCGACAGGCCGGTGAAGCGACGGGTCAGTTGCGCCCACGCCTTTTGCGCGCCGTCCTCCTTGCCGAACGCGCCGATCTGGACGTTCCAGTCGCCCTTGGGGCGGGCGAGTTGGCGGCGTTCCTCCGCCCGACGCAGCAGTGCGGGCGTGGTGACCAGGCCGGGGGCGAGCCGTGCGACGCGCGTTGCGGGGGCGTCCTGGACCTGGACCAGCATCATGCCGGGCGCGGTACGAGCCGATGACGGTTCGGCGGTCATGGGGATCGGTTGCACCACTTCGCGCCGGGCGGCGAAGATGATCGGCGCTTCCGCCGGAGCCAGCGGCGCGGTCGCGGCCTGCGCCTCGACCGGGTGCTCCAATGCCTGCACCATGTCCTGCACCACCGCGGCCGAGGGCGCGGCGTTGAGCGCCAGGGTCAGCGGCTGCCCCCCGTCGGACGCGCGCCGGATGCCCAGCAGCGAGGCGACCTGATCTCCCGGATTGGTGGCAGCGGCGAACGCGGCCCATTCCTGCATCCGCACCTCGACATCGGCGGGCGCCATGTCGGCGGAGGCGGCCATGCGCGCCATGTCCCATTGGCCCGACAGCGCGAGCGAGAGAGCGAGATTCTGCCGCGTCTTGACGGTCGCCCCCTGTTCGCGCGCGGCGGCGGTCAGGATGCGAACCCCGTCCGCCGGAGCCCCGGCCAGCGCCATGGCCAGCCCGAGGTCCGCCGCCGGGATCATCGCCGCATGGCGCTCCAGCAACGCTCGCGCGCCCTCGCCATTGCCACCCGCGATCATCGCCAGCGACAGGTTCAGCGCCGAGCGGCCATCCGCCGGATCGAGTTGCAGCGCATCGGTGAAGGCCTGTCGCGCGGAGGCGAAGCGCCCGGCCTGAAGATAGCTCTGCCCGAGCAGCGCGCGGTACGCCGCCTGATGCGGCTCGGCGGCGACCAGCCGTTCGGCCAGCGCCACCGCGCCGTCCCCGTCATGCTGGGCCAGCACGCGCCGGGTCTGGTCGGCCAGCTTTGCGATCGCCCGCGCGTCCTCCGCCCGATCGCTCAGCCGCGCGGTCCGCGAGCCGGTCGCCGCGCACCCGGTCAGGGCGCCGCCGACGATCAACGCGCCGACGCTACAGGTGATGAAAGTGCGGATCGTCGTCATTCTGGTCATCCGTCATGCCCGGCGGATGGCATGCCCCTGCCCCATCCTGCCCATTTCGGACGGACGCTAACCCTGAACGGTCTAAGGAAATGTTAAATCCGCCCGACCGCTTTACCCGCGACCGGGGCCGGGGCATGGATGGCGCGAACCATCTTTGCGGGAAGGACGAAGGATGATGCGCAAATTCCCGGTCATCGGCGCGGGGCTGACCGCCATCGCGGTCTGTCTTGCCGCCACCCCCGCGCTTGCCGATGTGAAGGCGGGCGTCGATGCCTGGGCGCGGGGCGATTATCGCCAGGCGGTCGAGGAATGGCGCGGTCCCGCCGTCGCGGGCGAGGCCGATGCGCAGTTCAACCTGGCCCAGGCCTATAAGCTGGGGCGCGGCGTACCGCTCGACCCCGCGCTGGCCGAAAGCTGGTTCCGCAAGGCCGCGATGCAGGGACATGTCCCGGCGGCGGACAATTACGGCCTGGCGCTGTTCCAGGCGGGCAAGAGGGCCGAAGCGCTGCCCTGGCTCGAAAAGTCGGTGGCGCGGGGCGAGCCGCGTGCCGAACTGGTGCTGGGCACGATGCTGTTCAACGGCGACGGCGTGACCCGCGACTATCCGCGCGCCTATGCGCTGATGACGCTGGCGTCGCAGGCCGGCTTGCAGTCCGCGTCCGAAACGTTGGCGCAGATGGACCAGTATATCACACCCGCCGACCGGCAGCGGGGCACGCAACTGGTGCAGGACTATAGCGCAAGGTTGGCCGCGACGCCCGCCCCGGCTCCCGGTGGGCCGACCCGGGTAGTGGTGGGTGGCGAACCGCCGCGCGCGACCGGCACGTCCGTCGCCGCCGCGCGTCCGGCGGTCCAGCCGGTCCCCGTCGCGCCTTCGCGTCCCGCCGGGCCGGGGGCCAGCTACCCCGTTCCGGGCGCCGCGGCGGCCCCGGATCGCGCTGCCGAGGTTTCGAAAGCCGCCGCCCCCCGCGCCATCACGCCGCGCAACGTCGCCAAGGCTCCGGCGAAACCGGCCCCGGCCCGCAAGAGCGGCGGCGCATGGCGTATCCAACTCGGCGCGTTCCGCGACAGGGAAAATGCCAGCGCACTGTGGCAGAAGCTTCGCGCGCGTCTCGGCGGCGTGGAGCCCTTCTATGTCACGGCGGGCGGTGTCACGCGGTTACAGGCCGGGGGCTATGCCAGTCGCGGCGAGGCGCAGGCCGCGTGCAGCCGTTCCGGCCAATCCTGTATGGTGGTGGCGCCGTAACGCGACGTTCGATTACGCCGTGACCCACTCGGCGCTCGGAATCCCCTGGGCATAGAGCAGCGCGGTCAGGTCATTATAATCGACTCGCGCCGCCGCTGCACCCGCGACGATCGGCTTGGCGCGATAGGCGACACCCAAGCCGGCGCGGCGGATCATCGCCAAGTCGTTGGCTCCATCACCCACCGCCATGCTGGTCGACGTATCGAGCCCCAGATCGGCCAGCGCCTCGACCAACGTCTTTTCCTTGGTGTCCGAACCCACGATCGGCTTGCGCACCGTGCCGGTCAGCTTGCCGTGCGCGATCTCCAGATAATTGGCGATGGCGCGGTCGAAGCCGATCTCGGCGGCGACCGGCTCGGCGAAGCGGGTGAAGCCGCCCGACACCAGGATGGCATGGCCGCCGCGTGCCTTCATCGTGCGGATCAGCGTCCGCGCCCCCGCCATCAGCGTGACGCGCTCGGCCAGGCATTGCTCGATCACCGCCTCGTCCAGCCCTTCGAGCAGCGCGACCCGCGCATCCAGCGCCGCCGCGAAGTCGAGTTCGCCGCGCATCGCCCGCTCGGTGACTTCGGCGACCTGTTCCTTGATCCCGGCATAGTCGGCCAGTTCGTCGATGCATTCGACGGTGATCATGGTGGAATCCATGTCGGCGACTAGCAGCCGCTTCTCACGCCCCTCGGCAGCCTGCACGATCACATCGGCCGCATCGAATTTGCCCTCCAGCGCCTCGCGCGCCGCCAGCGGATCGCCGGTGAAGTCGAGGTCGGCCGCGACCCCGGTGTCGATCCAGCGGGCAGCCGAGACGGTGCAGCCCTCTGCCGCCAGTTTCTCCTGCGCGGACGACAAATCCGCATCGGCCAGTCGGCCCTTGGCTGCTATCAGCGTGGCGATGAACATGGCGAACTCCTCTGACCGTCCCAGGGTCGCGCTCATCGCAGGGCCGACCGCCAGCGGCAAGTCCGCATTGGCGCTCGATCTGGCGAAGGCGACCGGCGGCACGATCATCAATGCCGATTCGGCGCAGGTCTATCGCGACCTGTCGATCCTGACCGCCCGTCCTCCGGCACAGGAAGAAGCCCAGGCCCCCCACCGGCTGTTCGGCCATGTCGACGGGGCGGACACCAGCTACTCGGCCGCACGCTGGGCGGCCGAGGCGCGCGCGGCGATCGAGGATAGCGTCGCGGCGGGATCGCTGCCCATCCTGGTCGGCGGCACCGGCCTTTATATGCGCACCCTGCTCGACGGCATCGCGCCGGTGCCCGAGATCGACCCCGCCATCCGCGCCGAGGTCCGTGCCCTGCCCGTGGCGGACGCCCATGCCGCCTTGTCGCGCGAAGACTCCCAGGCCGCCGCGCGGCTGAACCCCGCCGACACCACCCGTGTCGCCCGCGCACTGGAGGTGGTTCGCTCGACCGGCCGTCCGCTGCACGAGTGGCAGGCGCGGAAAGAAGGCGGCATCGGCGACCGCATCGCCCTGTCCGCCGTCATCCTCCTTCCCGACCGCGACTGGTTGAATGCGCGGATCGACACCCGCTTCGGCGAGATGCTGGACGAAGGACTGGACGAAGCCGCCGCGCTGCTCGCAAGAGCAGACCTGCCCGCCGACGCGCCAATCCGCCGCGCGATCGGTGTGCCCGAGGCCGCCGCGCTCCTGGCGGGCACCATGACCCGCGCGGAAGCCGAGGCGGCGGGCGCACTCGCGACAAGGCGTTATGCCAAAAGGCAATTTACCTGGTTCCGCCATCAGCCCGGCCCCGACTGGACCGTGATTTCCGACACCGCGCCTGATGTGCGCCGCAGCACAATAGAAACTTTATTGCGCAATTGACGGTTGACGCGCACTTTTTAAACTTGTAGCCGCGCCTCTCCCGACAAGCCCCGTCAGCGGGCACGGACGCAGAAGGACGAAGACGATGACCGAGAAAAGCGGAGCCGATATCCTGGTCGAGGCGCTGTGCGATCTCGGCGTGGAGGTCGTCTTCGGCTATCCGGGTGGTGCGG
>Ga0308171_1003905_pt1 | contig 12908 bp, 12 predicted proteins | sample PhyGR1_FD_202135 | JGI IMG/M metagenome (GOLD analysis project Ga0308171, IMG submission 202135) | Phyllosphere microbial communities from UC Gill Tract Community Farm, Albany, California, United States - DLSLSG.R1 | ecosystem: Host-associated > Plants > Phyllosphere > Unclassified | place: USA... | reverse complement strand
AAATTAGATACCACCGGCCTCATCGATCGCAAAGTTGTGCGTTTTATGAGTGATGCGTCCATCTATGCTTATCTTTCCATGGAAGAAGCGATTAAAGATTCCGGCCTCACCAATGAAATGTATCAGAGCAACCCACGTGTGGGTCTGATTGCAGGTTCAGGCGGTGGTTCTCCACGTTTCCAGGTGTTTGGTGCTGATGCAATGCGCAGCCCACGCGGCCTGAAAGCGGTTGGCCCTTACGTGGTCACCAAAGCGATGGCTTCGGGTGTTTCTGCCTGCCTCGCCACGCCGTTCAAAATTCATGGCGTAAACTACTCGATTAGCTCTGCCTGTGCCACCTCGGCACACTGTATCGGTAATGCCGTTGAGCAGATTCAGCTCGGCAAGCAGGATATCGTTTTTGCGGGCGGCGGCGAAGAGCTGTGCTGGGAAATGGCCTGTGAGTTCGACGCCATGGGCGCGCTCTCTACCCGTTACAACGACACCCCAGAAAAAGCGTCCCGCACTTATGACAATGAGCGCGACGGTTTTGTTATCGCAGGTGGTGGTGGCATGGTGGTAGTTGAAGAGCTGGAACATGCGCTGGCACGTGGTGCGCACATCTATGCCGAAATCGTCGGTTACGGTGCAACTTCAGACGGTGCAGACATGGTCGCACCATCAGGGGAAGGTGCAGTGCGCTGCATGAAGATGGCAATGCACGGTGTCGATACACCTATCGACTATCTGAACAGCCACGGAACCTCTACCCCGGTGGGCGATGTGAAAGAGCTGGGTGCGATTCGTGAAGTGTTTGGCGATAACACGCCACACATCTCAGCTACCAAAGCGATGACCGGCCACTCGCTGGGTGCCGCGGGTGTGCAGGAAGCGATTTACTCGCTGCTGATGCTGGAGCATGGCTTTATCGCGCCAAGCATCAACATCACCTCGCTGGACGCTGCCGCAACCGGTATGAACATCGTCACTGCGCCGATGGAAAAAGAGCTGACCACCGTGATGTCTAACAGCTTTGGTTTTGGCGGCACCAATGCCACGCTGACCATGCGTAAATATCAGGCGTAATCATTACGTCAGCACTCTGAAGGGCCGGCTTGCCGGCCCTTTTTGTTTTTACAGCCCATCTGCGTTACCGCATTTATCCCTCGGTATTAACTTTCCCGCTGCAGTAGCCGCAGCAACTTAAACTTTCCACATCGCGGGATGGACGCCATCACGACGGCCCGGCTTGACCGCAGCAAAGTGTATGTTATTTATTGTGACGGCATTGGCTGTAACGGCTCGACGAAAGCGGCCCTGAAGCTGGCATCGCTGGGGTTTCAGGTGAAGGAATTAATTGGCGGGCTGGATTTCTGGAAACGTGACGGTCATCCGTTGACCTGGGGTGATGCACCGGGCGAATGGCCCCTCGCCGCGCCCAAAGCATCCTGTGGCTGTTAACTCAGAGTACCAGCCAAAGTATCAGGGTGATGGCAACCAGAACGACAAAGAAACCCAACAGGGGACGCTGTGCCAGAGGCTGAACTGCAGGCGGCAGTGACGCGACAAACGGCGACCAGATCGGCTGCGGTCTGATCTCGCTGGGCGCCAGCGGCTGCTCGAGAATTTTTTCTGCCCGATCAGCGCGACGGCTGAACAGGAAGTTCAGCAGATCCTGGGTCTGAGTCACCGTCAGCACCGTCTGGGGTGTAGCCTGGAAACGCTGCTGACTGTAATCCTCCAGCTGCTGCCGCTCCTGCTGATCAAGCGGCTGTTTCAGCGAGGCTTCGAGCAAATGGAGCGTCGGAGCGCTGTGCTGACTCAGCGTCTGCCGCACCTGGAGATACTGGGTCAGCAGCGGGAAGTGGCGCGACGGGATCGGATCGCCGCTGGTCAGATTCACCAGTTTCAGCGCAGCCGTCCAGAGCTTACCAGTGGACTCGCCGGTAGCCGCGGCAAGGCGGACCACCTGCTGATTCAGCGTATGGTGCTCGGCAGGCAACAGCGTGCGGTCACTGACGCGGATCTGCTGCGGCTGAGGAATCGTCATTTGCCCGTTCTGCAGCATTGTCAGCACCTGGCGCAGCTGATCCTGGCTCAGCGCGCTCAGTACGGTCTGACCAAACTGCTGACGGATGAAATCACTGACGGCCTGTCGGTTATTGCCTTTTGGCAGCAAATCGGTGAGCTGGGTCATCAGCTGGCGTGTCGCATGTCCGTTCTGCGTCTGCGTGAGGCGATTATTCAGATACTGTTCTGCTGCCGGAAAATGGCGCGACTGCAGCTCCGCTTCACTTTTTACGCCTACTTCATGACGGACGCCCGCCCACAATTCAGGTGCCTTAAGATTGCTGAGCGACGAAATGCGCACGATCAGACGTTCTAACGTCGTGCGCTGCGCAGGAGAAAGCGGCTGTTCACCGGCCACAGAACCCTGGCGCGTGACGCCGGTTTGTGGATTGACAGATGAACGATCGACCGGCGCACCGGGGCCGCTGAGAGGTTGCATGGCGGATTCCTTGGGAAAACAGAACAGCGTGGGGTGCGCCGGAAAAAGAATAGGCCATGATAGCAAAAGCCCCCGGGAAATCCCACGGGGGCGTACGCGTTTCGGCAGGAGAATTATGCCTCTGTCCGCTTCAGTTGATGACGACGCCAGCGCTTCCAGACCGGCGGCACCAGCAGGACGCCAATCGCCAGCACCAGCAGGATTTTACAGATCAGACTTTCCCACAGAATCACCATGTTCCCGTTGCTGATCGACAGCGCACGACGGAGGTTCTGCTCCAGCATTTCACCCAGCACAAACCCCAGAATTAACGGCGACATCGGAAAATCCATTTTACGCAGGATATAGCCGAAGATCCCCAGCCCGACCATCAACAGCAGATCGAAGGTGGTGCTGTGTACCGCGTAAACACCCACGGCCGAGATGGCGGCGATAGCCGGTACCAGAAACCACAATGGAATGGTTAACATGCGGGCGAAGACGTTAATCATCGGGATATTCATGATCAACAGCATCACGTTGCCAATCAGCAATGCGGCAATCAATCCCCAGACAATATCCGGCTGTTCAACAAACATCGCCGGTCCAGGCGTGATGTTATAGAGCGTTAAGGCACCGACCATCACCGCCGTCGTCCCTGAGCCGGGAATACCCAGCGTCAGCATCGGGATAAACGAGCCGCAGGCAGAGGCGTTGTTCGCCGCTTCCGGCGCAGCTACACCGCGAATATCACCTTTACCGAACTGATCGCTGCCGCTGATCTTTTTCTCAGTCATGTAGGCGATGGCACTGGCGATGGTTGCGCCTGCGCCCGGTAACACACCCACGAAGAAACCGATAAACGAGGATCGCAGCGTTGCGCCAGTTGCCATGGAGGCTTCTTTCATATTGAACATCATGCGACCGCTGGCGCGGACCGCTTTCTGTCCGGTATGGGTGGACTCCAGCATGAGCAGAATTTCACTGACTGAGAACAGACCAATCACCACCACCACAAACTGAATACCATCGGAAAGGTGAACGCTGTCAAAGGTAAAGCGGTACACCCCGGTATTGGCATCGACGCCCACCGTGGCCATGCTAAGACCTATCAGCGCCGCGAGGAATGACTTCAGGGGATTGTGGCTCATCATGCTGCCAAGACAGGCGATGGCGAATACCATCAGCGCAAAATATTCCGCCGGGCCAAACGCCAGCGACCAGCTGGCCAGCAGCGGAGCGAACAGAATAATGCCAAGGATAGCGATGGTCGAACCGATAAATGAACTGACGGCTGAAATAGACAGGGCAACACCCGCCTTGCCCTGCTGTGCCATCGGATAACCATCCAGCGCGGTCATGATCGCCCCGGCATCTCCTGGCACGTTAAGCAGAATCGAGGAGATTCGCCCGCCATATTCACAGCCGATATAAACCGTTGCCAGCAGAATCAGCGCCGACTCTGCCGGTAAGTGCAAGGCAAAGGCCAGCGGCATCAGAATCGCCACACCGTTAATCGGCCCCAGCCCCGGCAGCAAGCCGACGATAGTACCGATAAAACAGCCAATCAGGGCAATCAGCAGATTCTCTGGCGTCATGGCGACGGCAAAGCCCTGCATTAAAAAGGACCAGGTATCCATGATGCTCTCCTTAACTCAGCCAGCTGCCGACCGGAAGGGTCACTTCCAGCAGACGATCAAAGGCATAAAAAAGTGTGGTGCCCATTACCACGCCGGACAGGGCCGCTGCCCACCAGCGCGCACCAAACAGCAAGCCAATGCCAAATGTCAGCAGTGTTGTACTGATGGCAAAGCCCAGCGTTTCAAACAGCCAGCCATAGAGCAGCATCATCGTCGCCAGCGCCACCAGACGTTTCAGCGTGCTGGGGGATGGCCAGTGAATGGTGTCGGGTTTACGAAACAGCATCAGCAGGGCACAGACGGCCATCAGGCCAAGGATCGCCATCGGGAAAGGCCGGGGACCCACCGGTTCGTAGCTGTATTCGCTCTGAATTTGCCAGGCTACCACCATGCCGCCGAGACACAGCGCCAGCCACAGGCCAGCAAAAATACGATCGCTCATGATGCGCTCCGCTTATTTGGCCAGGCCAAAGGATTTCGCTTTCTCACGATAATCCGCCACCTGCTTTTTCACGTAGCTATCGAGTTCCTGTCCGAACAGGTTAAATTCGAACAGACCACGCATATCACGTTGCTTTTTAAACTCCGGGGTATCCACCATCTTTTTAAACGCCTGCTCCCACCATTGATAATCGGCATCGCTGACTTTGGGACCGAGGTAGTAGCCGCGAATGACAGGCCAGACAATGTTAAAACCTTGTTCTTTGGCAGTGGGGACCTTAGCCAACGGACCGGGAAGACGCTGATCGGACATCACCGCCAGCACCCGCATTTTTCCACCCTGCAGGTGTGGCACCATCTCACTCATGTCGCCGGAGACAACCTGAATGTGATTGCCGAGCAGGGCCGTTACCGGTTCACCACCGCCTTCAAAGGCGACATAACGCATCTTGCGGGGATCGATGCCCGCTTCGCGCGCCAGCAAGGCCGTTTTCATCCAGTCCTGACTGCCGATTGAGGCACCGGCACCGACAACCACTTTGGTCGGATCTTCTTTCATTGCTGCCATCAGTTCGCCCAGGGTTTTCCACGGCGCATCTTCTCGTACGGCGACCATGCCGTAATCAGTGCCCACCGCTGCCAGCCACTTCACATCGTCGACCGAATAGCGGCCAAATTTGCCCTGCGACAGATTCAGCAGCGATCCGCCAGAAAAGGCGACCACCGTGCCCGCTTCCGCCGGACGCTGGGCAATGATGGCGTTATAGGCCACCGCACCCACGCCGCCTGGCATATAGGTCACGCGCATCGGGGTTTCAATTTGTTTCGTTTCCTGCAGCGAGACCTGCAACAGCTTACAGGTAAGATCGAATCCGCCGCCCGGTTTGGCTGGAGCAATACATTCGGTACGGCCAGGGCCTTCAGCGGCATTCGCAGCAGGCATCATCAGAGCCAGCAAAGCAGAGGTAAGGGCGGTATGGATTATTTTTTTCATCGTGCGCTCCATTCATTCTTCCAGAGTGTGATTACAGCCGTAATATCGGCGTTACTGAATTGTTAAAACAGTTACCTTTCATTTACCTTTCACTGCCCGGATTTAATGACAGGATGTGATATGCGTCTCTTACTGGTGGAAGATACGGTTGAGCTGGCACGCTGGCTGCAAAAAGCGCTGACCCAAAAGGGGTTCGCCGTTGACTGGGTTGCGGATGGGATCGCCGCCGATCACGCGTTGCAATGTGAAGCCTATGCGCTGGTCGTGCTGGACGTTTCGCTGCCACGCATTGATGGACTGGAAGTGCTGACGCGGTTGCGGCGGCGAGGACAGGGTGTGCCCGTGTTGCTATTAACGGCGCGCAGTGCGCTGGATGATCGGGTGCGCGGCCTCAATCTCGGGGCGGATGATTACCTGACCAAGCCGTTTGAACTGGATGAACTGGAAGCGCGATTACGGGCGCTGTTGCGGCGTAGTCAGAGCCAGGCCGCGCAAAGTCAGTCACTGGGCCAGCTGGTGCTGGATGGCGAAGGTTATTTTCTGCTGGCAGAACGGCCGCTGGCGCTGACGCCGCGCGAATCAAGTATCCTCACCACTCTGATGCAACGTCACGGCCGGCCGGTTTCCCGCCAGCATCTTTATGAACAGACTTTTACCCTGGCGGATGAGGCCAGCCCGGAGAGCATTGAATTGTATGTACATCGGGTGCGTAAAAAACTGGCGGGCAGCGACGTGGCTATTGTGACGCTGCGCGGACTGGGCTACAGCCTGGAAACGCTGTCGTGCGGCTGATTCACTCGCTGCGCGGCGAGTTGCTGGCGTGGCTGGGTCTGCCACTGTTATTGCTGTGGGCGCTGTCGGTGTATACCCATTATCAGAGCGGGCTGGCGGCAGCCAACCAGGCATACGACCGCTCACTGCTGGCCTCGGCGCGTACCGTGGCAGAACGGCTGGTGGTACGCCAGCAACATCTGGAGGTGGATGTTCCCTGGGTGGTGCTCGACAGCTTTGAACGCAATATGAATGATCAGCTGTTTTATCAGGTGATTTCTCCACAGGGAAAAACCCTTTCCGGTTATGACGATCTGCCGCCTATTCCGCCCGCCAGTAAAATGTCGACCGCCTATCCGGCGCTGGTGCACTTTTATGATGGCCGCTATCACCAGCATCGCATTCGCGTTGCGGCACTCTGGCAACCGGTGAGCGAGGCGGGTGTCGAAGGGATGGCGCTGGTCCTGGTGGCTGAGACGATTAATTCTCGTCAGGAGTTCGCCAGCGGACTGATGCGCACCGCACTAATCAGTCAGAGCGGGCTGGTCCTGATGACGCTCCTGCTGGCCAGTCTGATGCTGCGCCGGGTATTACGGCCCCTGCGCCGACTGTCACGTATTGTCTTACAGCGCGACGGGGGGGAATTAACGCCACTGCCATCGTTACCCTGGTCAGAGCTTCAGCCGTTAATCATCGCGTTTAACCGTTACCTGGAACGTCTGCGCGGGCTGCTGGCACGTCAGGATCGCTTCAGCGCCGACGCGGCACACCAGCTTCGTACCCCGCTGACCATTCTGAAAACCCAGGTCAGCGTGGCACTCAGCAGCGATCGTCCGGAACAGTGGCAGGAGAGCCTGCTCGGCATGCGCCATACGCTGGATGAGACCATTTTACTCACCGATCGTCTGCTACAGCTGGCCCGCATCAAGGCGCGGCATGGTGAAGATAAGCCGATGGCGCGCGTCGATCTGGCAGCCATTGTGCGTGAAGCCTGTTTCAGCCGCTACCCGGCGGCGCGAACCCGGTTGATTGACCTCGGTTATGAGGGCGAAGAGTGTCATCAGGTGGTGGGTGACGGGGTGCTGCTGGGGGAGTTATGCGCCAACCTGCTGGATAACGCGATTAAATATACGCCTCACAATGGCGTGGTGACGGCGCGTGTGACAGCAGGAAAACTGGAAATTGAGGATAGCGGTCCGGGCATTGAGGATGCCAGCCAGGCTAAAGCGCTGCAGCCTTTTCAGCGGCTGGACAATGTGGGCATGCAGCCTGGAGCGGGTATTGGTCTGGCGCTGGTTCAGGATATTTGTGCCTGGCATGGCGCCACGATGCAGCTGGATCGCAGCCCGCAGCTCGGGGGGCTGCGGGTAACCGTTCTGTTTACCTCTGTCGCAGGCTGACCGCTTTGCGACGGGATAACGGTGTACGTAACCGTTGCGCCAGAATGACCCCGGCCAGCGTCAGGCCGCCACCAATCCAGTGGTAACTGTGCAGTTGCTCATGCAAAAACAGCACCGCAATCACCGCGGTAAATACCGGGGTCAGATTCATAAAGATGCTGGTGGTGCTGGCTCCCAGACGCTGCACACCGTGGATCCACAAAAAGGGAGCGATGATGGAGGCGAACAGTCCGGCAAACGCGACCAGTGGCAGATTGTGCCGGTTGAGCGCGACGTCGGGTGCCAGTAAAAAGCCGGGCAGTAACAGCAGCACGCCGAATAAAATCTGCACATAGAGGCTTTGCCAGATCGGCAGTGGCAGCCCCCAGCGTTTGGTCAGAACGCCATACAGTGCGTAAGAGGTGGAGGCGGCCAGCATCATCAGCTCCCCTTTGCCCATTCCATGATTCAGCAGTTGCATCACGTTGCCCTCACTGACCAGCCACACCAGGCCACTAAAGGAGATGATGCTCCCCAGCAGGATACCGCGCGTCGGCGCAATCCGCAGGATCACCACGCTCAGCAGCACGGTAAGCAGCGGGATCAGGGCGCCGATAATGCCCATAAACAGTGCGCTGACGCTGTGAGCCGCGTAATAGGCCAGGCTCTGATAGAGCACCATGCCGAGCAGGCCAAGGATCGCCAGACGCCAGAGGTGCGGTTTAATGACCTGATGCGCGCGCCACGCGCCCGGCAGTACAAAGGGCGTCAGCACCAGCAGCGCCAGCAGCCAGCGATAGAATGAGATCGCCGCGGGATCAATTGCACTGGCCGAGAGTTTGCTGACAATTGAATTGATCGACCAGATCATTACCGCAAAGAGCGGATACAGGAAAAACATGCTGACTCTCCACACGCCATTAATGAGGCGCAGTGTACGCTTGTCCGGATTTATCCAGATAGTTAATATCGGACAAAATGAGTCGTTGAGCGGACAGAATGACCCTGAAAGTGACCTACCAGCCGCCGGTGGATGCGCCGCAGTTACGCTACTTTATGCGTGACGAACAGGCCAATGCCCGTACCGAATATCTGCCGCATGCCCATGCCTGGGGCCAGCTGATCATGGTGAAAAGTCACGTACTGGAGATGCAGGTCGAGGGTGAACGATTGCTTACCCCGGCAGATATTCCGGTCTGGGTCCCGCCCGGTCAGCTTCACAGTAGCTATAACCATCGTCAGGCACAGTTCCGGACCTTTAATCTGGCAGCCCCGTTATGCGCCGACTTACCCCGGCGCGCCTGCCTGCTGCGGGTTGATCCGATCGCTCACGCCATCATGGATGCGTTTGCTGAGCAGCAGATCGAGCAACCGGAAACGGATGCGCAGTGGCGGCTGTGCGAGGTGCTGCGCGATCGCCTGCAGCTGGCGCAGGTGCAGGAAAGCTATCTGCCCACCTCTGACGATAAGTTTCTGGCGCCGGTGTTGCATGCGCTGGAAGCGCATCCAGGCGACAACACCACGCTCGCGGGCTGGGCGGCGCGGGTCTTTACGACCGAAAGGACGCTGGCGCGGCGCTGCCAGCAGCAGCTTCATATGACCTTTGGCGAGTGGCGGCAGCGGCTGCGGTTTCTGCGTGCCATCGTGCTGCTGGAGCAGGGGGAAAGCGTGCAGAGCATTGCCCATGAGCTGGGATACAGTTCCGCTTCGGCGCTGATTGTGATGTTCCAGCAACAGGCGGGAACGACGCCCGAACGCTACCGTGCACGGTTAGGCTAACGCGTCGCTTTGTGCCAGAATAATCGCCTGATAGGTAACTGACAGGAAAGCCGCAGTGAAAATTCTGGTCGATGAAAATATGCCTTATGCCCGCGAGTTATTCAGCCGGACTGGCGACGTGGTCGCGGTGCCGGGACGTCCGCTGCCGGTGACTGAACTCACCGATGCCGATGGTCTGATGGTGCGCTCAGTCACCCAGGTCAATGAGGCGCTGCTGGCAGGAAAACCGGTGAAATTTGTCGGAACCGCTACGGCGGGCACCGATCATATCGACGAACACTGGCTGCAGCAGGCAGGCATTGCGTTCTCTGCCGCACCTGGCTGCAACGCCATTGCGGTGGTGGAATATGTTTTCTCTGCGCTGCTGCTGCTGGCGGAACGCGATGGTTTTACGCTGCGTGACCGCACGGTCGGCATTGTCGGCGTCGGTAATGTTGGCGGCCGGCTGCAAAAGCGGCTGGAAGCCTGGGGCATCAAAACCCTGCTGTGCGATCCGCCGCGCGCCGATCGCGGTGACGAGGGGGATTTCCTGTCGCTGGAAGCCGTGACAGAGCAGGCTGATATTCTGACGTTCCATACCCCGCTGTTTAAAGACGGTCCCTATAAAAGCTGGCATCTGGCGGATGCGGCGCTGCTGATGGCGCTGAAACCCAACACCATTCTGATTAACGCCTGTCGCGGCCCGGTGGTGGACAACAGCGCGCTGCTGGAGGTGCTGAAAATGCGCCATGATCTCAGTGTCGTGCTGGATGTGTGGGAGCCGGAGCCGGATCTCTCGCTGGCGCTGCTCGATAAGGTCGACATCGCCACACCACACATCGCGGGCTACACGCTGGAAGGCAAAGCACGCGGCACGACTCAGGTGTTTGAAGCCTGGTGTGACTTTATCGGTCAGCCGCAGCAGGTGCCGCTCAGTAGCTTGCTGCCGGTGCCGGAATTCAGTGAAATCACCCTGAATGGCCCGCTGGATCAGCCAACGCTGAAACGCCTGGCGCATCTGGTGTATGATGTGCGCCGCGATGATGCCCCCCTGCGTAAAGTGGCGGCCAAACCCGGCGAGTTTGATCGCCTGCGCAAACAGTATCTGGAGCGTCGCGAATGGTCGTCGCTGCAGGTGACATGTGATGACGCCACAACGGCTGAGATGCTGAACAAGCTGGGCTTTAACGCAATCATCTCCCCGAAATAACGGGCGCTGCCGGTCAGTCGTCCCGGCGCCGTTTCCCGCACTGAATCATTCAGTGAACGGAAGACGCGCAAGGCTGGCATGTCTGCATGACGGCGGTTTTTGGGGGGATATACCCATTGGATTTCGGGTTGCATTGAGGCGGCAAGAGAACGAATCCCGATGAGCTTACTCAGGTAAGTGATTCGGGTGAGTGAATGCAGCCAACAAAGATGCAACGTGAAAGACGACGGGGATAAATCTGAATCCCTGGGCGGTGAATATCACCGCCTTCTGTTTTTATGTCATTGTCTGGAGTAAACCAACATGTCTGACGGCTGGAATATTGCGCTACTTGGCGCGACAGGCGCAGTAGGGAACGCTGTACTGGAACTGCTGGCGGAACGCCAGTTCCCGGTTGGTGAATTATATTTGCTGGCCAGTGAAAACAGCGCGGGCGAAATCAAGCGTTACGAGGGCCGCTCGGTGCGGGTCGAAAATGCTGAAACGTTCGACTGGTCACAGGCGCAGCTGGCCTTTTTCGTGGCGGGCCGTGATGCTTCGGCGCGGTTTGCCGATGAAGCGGCCAACGCCGGTTGTCTGGTGATCGACAGCAGCGAGCTGTTTGCGCTGGAACCCGATGTGCCGCTGGTGGTGCCGGATGTGAACCCACAGGTGCTGGCTGATTATCGTAATCGCAACATCATCAGCGTAGCGGACAATCTGGTAAGCCAGCTTCTGACCGCAATTAAACCGCTGGTGGATGCGGCCGGATTAAGTCGTTTACAGGTGACTAACCTGATTTCGGTCTCCAGCTACGGCAAAGTGGCGGTGGATGCGCTGGCCGGGGAAAGTGCCCGCTTGCTGAATGGTATTCCAGCCGATGAACACCATTTTGGTCGTCAGCTGGCGTTTAACCTGATGCCGCAACAGGCCGATGCAGAAGGCAGCGTTGAAAGCGAACGCCGTCTGATTGATCAGGTGCGTAAGGTACTGCAGGACGAAGGCTTACCGATTGCGGTCAGCAGCGTACAGGCGCCGGTGTTCTACGGTAATGCGCAGATTGTGCACATTGAAAACCTGCGCCCGCTCTCTGCGGAAGAAGCACGTGCTGAGCTGGCGCTGGCGTCAGATATTCGTCTGAGCGAAGAGGATGAAGTGCCGACGCCGGTTACGGATGCCTCAGGCAACGGCGAACTCAGCATTGGCGCGGTACGCAACGACTACGGTATTCCGGAGTTGCTGCAGTTCTGGTCAGTGGCGGACAACATTCGTTTTGGCGGCGCGCTGATGGCGGTGAAAACTGCTGAGAAACTGGTTCAGGAGTATCTGTAACCATGTCCGATGGTCAGACGCAAAAACTGGCGCTCGGCATCGAGTATGACGGTAGCCGTTACTACGGCTGGCAGCGTCAGAATGAAGTCCGCAGCGTGCAGGAGAAGGTAGAGCGCGCGCTGTCGAAAGTCGCCGATCATCCGGTCAGCATTTTTTGTGCGGGCCGCACCGATGCAGGCGTTCACGGAACGGGGCAGGTGGTCCATTTCGAAACGACATCGCAGCGACCTGATGGTGCCTGGACGCTGGGCGTGAACGCTAACCTGCCGCCGGATATTGCAGTGCGCTGGGTGAAAGCGGTACCGGATGAATTTCATGCCCGCTTCAGCGCCACGGCCCGACGCTATCGCTACCTGATCTACAATCAGCGTCTGCGTCCGGCCGTGCTGGCGCAGGGCGTGACGCACTTCTACCATCCTCTGGATGCGGAGAAGATGCAGCGCGCCGGGCAATGTTTGTTAGGCGAGAATGATTTCACCTCATTCCGCGCGGTGCAGTGCCAGTCGCGTACCCCGTGGCGCAACGTGATTCACCTCAACGTGACGCGTCAGGGCCCTTACGTGGTTGTGGATATCAAAGCCAACGCCTTTGTGCACCACATGGTGCGCAATATCGTGGGCAGCCTGATGGAGATAGGCTGCGGCAATAAGCCGGAGTCATGGATGGCAACGCTGCTGGCGGCGAAGGATCGGACATTAGCCGCAGCCACAGCCCGGGCGGAAGGGTTGTATCTGGTGGCGGTGGATTACCCATCCCACTTTGCGTTACCACAGCCGTCGATGGGACCATTGTTCCTCGCGGATTAATTCACTTTCAGGACTTAAAAGGGCGCGCTATGGAGTTTCTCCATTTTCTGGTCGATTTTATTCTGCACATCGATGTGCATCTGGCCGAACTGGTTGCACAGTACGGTATCTGGATTTACGCTATTTTGTTC
>Ga0308171_1003904_pt1 | contig 12910 bp, 8 predicted proteins | sample PhyGR1_FD_202135 | JGI IMG/M metagenome (GOLD analysis project Ga0308171, IMG submission 202135) | Phyllosphere microbial communities from UC Gill Tract Community Farm, Albany, California, United States - DLSLSG.R1 | ecosystem: Host-associated > Plants > Phyllosphere > Unclassified | place: USA... | reverse complement strand
CCAGATAATCCGGCTTTTATCTTTATTAAAAGTGGGTCTATAAAGCTTCGTCAACATTTCAACGATCTTGAGCTTACTGCCAATACATTCATGGTGACAGATCCGCAAACGGTTTATGAGATGATTTCTGTGAGTGACGATTTCCAATCGAGAATGGTTTCTTATAAGCGTGAATTCATTTCTGCTTTGTCGTTGAAATTCAATAGGTTGATTACGTATCGGTATTTTCGACAGCAAATGAATGTGGGAGTTCCTTTTTCTAAAGATGATTTGGATCTGATTTGGAAAAGTGTCAATTTTTTAAAATATATTTTAGATTCTGAAACCGAAATGACTTATAAAAAAGAGATTGTAGAGCATCTTTTTTCGGTGTTCTGTTATCAGATAGCAGGAATTATTTCTAATGAAGATAGCCGTGCAATGAATCAAATGTCGAGACAGCAAGAGATCGTTTTTGTTTTCCTAAATGATTTATCGTCTCACCATCTTAATAATAGAACAGTAGAGTTTTATGCCGAGCGACAGTCGATTACAATCAGACATCTTTCGTCGGTAGTAAAGTCGGTAACAGGTAAGTCGGCAAGTCAGATTATTGCTTCTATTGTAATCAATGAAGCAAAGGTCTATTTAAATTCCTCTAAAATGCCTATTTCAGAGATTTCTACGATACTAGGTTTTAGTGATCAATATTCTTTTTCTCATTTTTTTAAGAAACATTTAGAGATAAGCCCGACTCAGTACCGACAACAATATCAATAACTGAATCCTACATTTGAACATCTTTTTCCAAAATTCAAACATTTGTTTGAATGTATGCATCGCCTAACTTTGCATCTGTAAAGCAAGGTAAAATGGTAAAAAACATAAAAACAGCACTATCAGTTTTGATAGGTCTTTTTCCTGCGCTGTTTTTTTCACAAGAAATAAAACAGATGACAGCGAGTGAAGTTGCCGAATTGGCAATTCAAAATCATCAGCAAATTAAAGTTTCTGCTCAGAATATCGATATTGCAAAACAGCAGACAGATATTACAAAACTTCAGAAACTTCCTACAATCATAGCTTCTACGAGCCAATTTTATTTGGGAAATGTAATCGCAATTGACAAAGATTTCTCGAACTCAACCACTATTCCGATGCCGCATTACGGAAGTTCGTATGCTGTACAGGCGACTCAATTAATTTTCAAAGGAGGGTTGGTCAATAAGTCTATTGAATTGGCAGGACTTCGTGAACAGCTTTCGGAATTAGATTTAGAAAACAGAAAACAGGATATAAAGTTTTTGGTGATTTCTAATTATTTAGACATTTATAAAATTTTAAATCAGGAAGTTGTCATTCAAAACAATAAAAAGCTGGGTCAGGAACGTCTGAAAAATATTCAAAAATTTTATCAGCAAGGAATGATTACCAGAAATGAAGTGATTCGTGGCGAATTGGCGATTAAAAATTTAGACCAGGGAATGCTAACTTTAGTCAACAATAGAAAAATCCTCAATTATAATCTGAATATTGCTTTAGGATTAGATTCTGAAACACAGATTATTCCCATAGAAAATTTAGGCAATAAAGAAACCGGAATCGGGATGGATTATTATCTGAATTTGGCTCACGACAACAATCCACAAATAAAATCTGCAAAAACCAACATTGCCGTAGCTGATAAAAATATAGAAATCATCAAAACGGATAAAATGCCGACACTTTCAGGTTTTGGAGGTTATACTTTGCAACGGCCTATTACGACAAGAAATCCTGTATTGGATATGTACTCAAGCGGTTGGCAAGGTGGTGTTTCTTTGAGCTATAATATCGATAATTTATATAAAACCAAAGAAAGAGTAAAGCTTGGTGAGATGCAGAAAAATCAGGCAAATGATGCGATGACTTTGGTACAGCAAAATCTTGATATGGCAGTGAATGCAGCATATACAAAATATCAGGAAGCGATACAGCAGGCTGAAATCCTGAATGATGCTAAAAATTTGGCGGATGAAAACTACAAAATTACAGAAGCCAAATATCTGAATCAATTGGCTGTACAGGCGGAAATGCTTGATGCACAAAACCAAAAACTGCAGTCGGAATTAGATTTTGCCAATGCAGAAATCAATGTTCTGTATCAATATTATAATCTGTTGAAATCTACAGGTACACTTTAATCTTTAAAACTGAAAATCAAAATAATGGAAAACAAGGAACAAAATACTCAAGATACACAGCCTGCAGTTTCAAGTGCAGAAGCTAAGAAAAAACAAAATAAAAAGAATAAAATAAGAGCCATCATCTCAAATATTATTGTTTTTCTGGTGATTGGTTTTGGACTGTTTTGGCTGATTCGTCAATATTTTCATATCGGCGATAAAACCTATACAGAAGCTGCTCAGGTGGAGGAATTTATAAATCCAATCAACACACGAGTTTCGGCATATATCAAAGAAATTAAATTCATCGAACATCAACAGGTGAAAAAAGGCGACACTTTGGTAATCTTGGATGAGAGAGAAATTATCACGCAGCTTGGTCAGGCAGAAGCAGCTTATCAAAATGCTTTAGCACAAAAATCGGCGACAAGTTCATCGGTAAATACAGTTTCCAACAATGTAAGTGTTATGGAATCTAATATTGCCGGAGCAAAAGCCAGACTTTGGAATGCCGAACAGAATTTAAACCGATACAAAAACCTTTTAGCTTCGGAAGCGGTCACAAGACAGCAATTTGACCAGATGAAAACAGAATATGATGCCCAAAAAGCAGCATACGAAACATTGGTGAATCAAAAGCAGTCAGCCAATCTTTCTACAACTGAAGTGAAAAGTAAATTGGGAATTAACGATGCAGAAATCAAAAGAACAAAATCTGCGTTGGAAATGGCAAAAATCAACCTTTCTTACACCGTAATTACTGCGCCTTACGATGGCGTGATGGGAAGAAGAGTAATTTCTGAAGGCCAGCTTATTCAGCCGGGACAACAGGTGGGAACCATTGTTTTAAATAATCACAAATGGGTAACTGCCAACTTTTTGGAAAGCCAGATGCCGAATATTAAAATCGGACAAAAAATGATGATGACCGCAGATGCTTTGGGTGGAAAACAATTTGAAGGAACGGTAACTGCAATTTCTGCAGCAACGGGTTCGAGATATTCTAGTGTTCCAACAGACAATTCTACGGGTAACTTCATTAAAGTGCAACAGAGAATTCCTGTAAGAATAGAATTTACATCATCAAACAAAAAAGAAGATGTTGCCAAGCTGAGCGCAGGGATGAATATGAATGTTTCTATTTCAAATAAAAAGTAAAAAGTAAAAAGAACCAAGTAAAAAGTATAAAAATCTTAGGTGGTTCAATAACTTGACTCTTTTACCTTTTCACTTGGCTCTTAATAAATAAAAAAAATGTATAACAAAGGTCTTTTCAGTGATTGGGTTCCGAAACCTATTCAGCTGTTAATTATAGTTTTACTGCTTATTGTCGTAATGCCTTTAGGAGGCGTTTATGCGGGAAATTTGAGTTTTATGGTCAGTGGAACAGGTCAGCTTACCGAATATTTTATGTGGGCAAATTATGCCACAACAATCGGAATGGGTGCTTGTATGCCGGTCGTTCTCAGATTTAAAATGCGATATAAAGTACGTGATAAAGTAGTGCTTTTACTGGTACTTTTAGGATTGCTAAGTTACATTAACGGAACTACGATGGAGCCTGTAATTATTATTGCAAGTGCTTTGGTTATTGGTTTTTTTAAAATGATGATCACGATCGAGCTTTTTCTTCCGTTGATGGCAATGATGGGTGGAAGAGGGGTTTTCTATGGTGTATTTTATACATTTGTTTTGAGTTTGACTCAGATTTCCGGTTATTATGCAGTAGAAATTTCGATGCTTTACAATTGGCAGCAGTTTTTCGTTATCGCAGCGCTTCAGTGTTTTGTAATGGCTTTGATTTGCTGGATTTTTATGCACAATAAATATTTTGCTTTAAAAGTTCCGTTGCATTATATCGATTGGCTGAGTATTCTGTTATTTGTTTCTACTTTTATGTTTTCGGCTTACGTTTTTTCATTTGGAAAACAGCAGGATTGGCTGAATTCCACAAAGATTATCAATGCAAGTATTGCGGCATTTGTCAGCTTTGCTTTGTTGGCAATCCGTCAGATGACTTTAAAAAGACCTTACTTGTCTTTTAAAATCTTCAAGCGAAGCAATGTTCAAAACGGATTGTTTATGTTGTTTTGTTTGGGAATGTTTTTAGGAACTGCTTCAATTCAAAATATCTTTTCAGTAAACTGAATCTGATGATGATTCCCGGATTAATTCTTGCCGGAATTGTCGCTGTTTATTGGTTTAAAAAAGAGAAACCTCTCAAAATGTTCATCTTTTCAGGGTTTTCTGCGATGATTGGTTATGCTATTATTATGTACTTTTCAATGGTTCTCGAATTTAATTATGAAAACTGGTATTTGCCGATGTTTCTGAAAGGTTTTGGGATGGGCTCGCTATTTATTTCCGTTTGGTATTATACTTTAGACAAGCTGGAACTCGACGATATGTTGGCGGCCATCGGATTGGTTTTGGTTTGGCGTACATTCCTTGCGGTAGGATTTTTCTCAGCATTATTTTCATGGTTTCAATATCAGTTTCAGATTGAGAGTTTAGGAAATTTAGCAGTTTATTTAGATGGAATGACACTCACTCCGCAAGATCTTTCGGCCAACTTTAAAAGCATTCAACTGAACGCAATTCTTTCTGCCAACAAGAAAATTTTCGGTTACATCATCGTTGCAGGTTTTGGAGTATTGCTGTTTGTTTTAATCCATCATTTTGGGGAAGAAAAATTCAAATATCCAAGATTTATAAGACTCATCAATGGTAAATCGGTCATTGCCAGAAGAAGATTGCAGGAACGCAAAAAGTTATTAGAAGAAATAAAAGATGCGGCAGGACCTGTCGTTTAAAGATACCTTGTTTTCACTTGTAAAGTCTCGTTTTAATTTCAAAGCGGGACTTTACTTTTAAAATACAGTCATCAAAAGTAAATATTAATCATTACTTATTAATCATTACCAATTACTTATATTTTCCGGAGCTTTTTCCCGCTATCCACTATATCTTTTGTTCCGCTTTGCTTCACAAAAGGATGCCGTTTCTATCGGGGCTAATTACTATTTGCCAAATTCAGGATAATGTCTACATTTGTGAGGTAATCTTCACAAACACATGAAAAATATTTTAGTATTCTTATTTCTCACTTTGTCACTTTTATCGTATTCGCAGGATAATTATGTGCATTCTATTACCAAGAAACAGCAGTTTCTAAATCTTGCAGGAAAACCGCTTACCGATAAGTTTACGAATATGAAATCTGTAAAAGTGGTCTACGATTACGGTGCGAAAAAAATGTATTTCTTTAACAGTACGAGATATACCTATCATTACGATTTCTGCGTGCAGGTTTTGGGGTATAGCCAAGAAATTGGTGAGTTTAATAAAGAATCTTACAACCCAACCAACAAGAGAACTTATCTTCTTGCCAATATCAATTATCTGGAAGATTCTGATGATTGGGTGATGGAACTGGCTGCGTCAGACGAGATGAATGCAGGTTTGATCAATTTCTTTTTTAATGAAGTCAATAAAAATGTGTTTTTCAAAGATAAGTTGAAGTTTTATCTGAATTCTCCGCATGTAATCGGCTTAAATTCGAAAAAAGCATTAAAAATTCCAACCGTTTTCTCAGATTTTATTTTTAAAAGAATTACAGAACAGTCGATTGAAAATACTTCCAGTATCGGGATTCTTAAAAAATATGATTTACGGAAGAAGGAAGATTTCAATCCTAAAGCTGATGAAATCATTATCATCAATACTACTCCTGAGTTTATTCCAACCGTTCGCGGAATTATTATTACAGAACTTCAGACTCCTTTAAGTCATTTGGTTTTGCTGGCAAAAAACAGAAATATTCCGGTGTATGTTGATACAAAAGTTTGGGAAAAGCAATCAGTTAATAATCTCTTAGGTAAGAAAGTAGAATTGATTACCAAAGAAAATTCATATTCATTAAAAGCTTCACAAAAACCAATTCCAAGTAAGAAAGCGGTGAAAGAAATTATTCTGAAAAGAGACCTTTCGGTGACCGATTTAGTTGATCTGGAAACCGTAACGCCTTTAAATATTGTCAATTCTATTGGATCAAAGGCTACAAACCTTGGACTTTTAAAGCAGATTCAAAAAGAATTAAAGTCCTATAAAACTCCGGAATATGCCATTGCAATTCCGTTTTATTATTTTGACCAGCATATTAAGGATAATCACTTTCAGGATAAAATCAATGCATTGTATGCGATTCCTAAAGATTCTGTGAAACTTTTAGAAAAGGAATTAAAAGCATTTAGAAAAACGGTGAAAAATTCTAAAGTGAATCCTGAACTTTTAAAGAAAATAGAAGAAAAGCTCAATGCTCAAAATGATTTTAAAAACTTTAGATTCCGTTCTTCAACCAATGCTGAAGATATGGAAGGATTCAACGGGGCTGGATTATACGATTCTAAAACCGCGATCATCGGAGATACTGAAAAAACTGTAGAAAAAGCTATTTTGGAAGTCTGGTCAAGTTTCTGGAATTTCCGTGCTTTTCAGGAGCGTGATTTGTTTGGAATCAATCATGAAAGCTGTGCAATGGGCGTGTTGGTACATCGTTCTTTCCCGGATGAGAAAGCTAATGGAGTTTTGGTTACAAGAAATTTATACCGTGACCGATATGCAGGAATTACTGTGAATGTTCAGTTAGGTGAAGAATCTGTTGTAAAACCTGAACCTGATGTAACCTGTGATGAATTTTACTGTCACAATTTCAACGGATTTGGTTCTTTTGTCGTTGATTATCGTTCTACATCAAGCCTAAATAGCGGAAAACCTATTCTTACAGAAACAGAAATTAAAAAGTTATTTGATATTTCTCCTGTTTTAGAAAGAAAACTTTATCTTCTTTGGCAGAAACGAAAAATGGCCAAAAGAAGTTATCCTTTAGATATCGAATTTAAATATTTGGGTGATGAAAAGCAGTTGTATATTAAGCAGGCAAGAGCTTACATGGATTAAATTTTCTCTCGCAGACTGAGCTAATTTCGCAGATCATTAAATTAAAAATCTGCTCAACCTGGATAGTCTTTCATAATAAAATAACGCATATTCCTCAAGCTTAAGCAACTTGTTTGCTACTCTTTGCCCCTTAAAATAAGAAATTGTTTTATTAAACTTTGCGTGGCAAAAAAATCATTTCATTTAAAAAGCCAAACCATTAAAATTATTAAACTTTAAAAAATAAATGTTTTATAATATACATAAAGATGATGTTTCTTTATAATAACTTAAGGAGCAAAGATGAATCAATAAAATTGATTTTATAAAGCTTATGTACATTCTTTATTCTTTACGCTTAAGCGACTTGTTCACTATTAATCTTTAAATCTGTTTAATTATAATCTTTAATAATAAAATGACGCATATTCTTCAAGCTTAAGCAGCTTGTTTGCTACTCTTTGCCCTTTAAAATAAGAAATTGTTTTATTAAACTTTGCGTGGCAAAAAAACCATTTCATTTAAAAAGTTAAACCATTAAAATTGATTAGACTTAAAAAAAATAAATGTTTTATAATAAACGCAAAGATGATGTTTCTTTATAATAACTTAAGGAGCAAAGATGAATCAATAAAACTGATTTTATAATGTTATGTATATCCTTTACGCTTTACGCTATTAATCTTTAAATCTGTTTAATTATAATCTTTAATAATAAAATGACGCATATTCTTCAAGCTTAAGCAACTTGTTTGCTACTCTTTGCCCCTTAAAATAAGAAATTATTTTATTAAACTTTGCGTGGCAAAAAATCATTTCATTTAAAAAGCTAAACTATTAAAATTGATTAGACTTAAAAAAATAAATGTTTTATAATAAACGCAAAGATGATGTTTCTTTATAATAACTTAAGGAGCAAAATGAATTTTATAAAGCTGATGTATATTCTTTATTCTTTATGCTTAAGCGACTTGTTCGCTATTCTTTGCTTCTTAAATATGCTCCAGTTTTATTAAAACTTTGCGTTATAAATGCATTAATGCGAAACCTTTAAAATCACAATATTATCATTCAGATTAATACTCTTAATATTATAGCTGAAATTTTTCAGTTTGGTTTTTTCGGTTAAAACTCTTTTACGTTCTGCTTCTTCAAGCTGAAGGAAATCTAATGAAGAAATAACTTCAATATAATTTTTTTCAGAAACGATAGGTGACTTTTTTTCAAAATAATTTAAGATTAAATAAATCACAACAATTGAAATATTGATTCCTAAAAGAATTTCAAGGTTTTTAATGGGTAAAAGCCCATCTAACAATGAAAGTGTGATGGAAACAAAAAGGAAAACAATGGTCTGAATGGTAAAAGTTTCCGTTCTGAAACGAAGAATTGAAAAGATGGCAAAAAGACCAAAACCCACTCCGAGACTATATTCCGCTTTGGTAAAAACCAGACACATGAAAAATGTGCAGACACTAATCAATCCTAGCAAAGGATGCAGCCTGATGTTACGGTTTCTGTTTGAAAAATAGTAAAGAGTGAAAATCGATATGCAAAGTATCGCTAAACGTTCAAAAAGTTCCTGTAATTCCAAAATTGTGCTTTTAGTTTTGACAAATATACAATTTAGAATGAATGATTTTTAGAAAAAATGAAATTCGTCAGTTCGATTTCTATGACATAAGCAACTTATTTTCATACACAGAATTATTTTTTATCAAAGCATAAACTCTGTGTATGATTTTATTTCTAATTGCATTTAAGACAGACATTTTATTCTTTCCCTCTAAAACCTTTCTTTTAAAGTATGTAGCGAGATCATTTGTCAATCTTATTGAACTCAACGCAGCTAAATGTAAAATCTTTTTTAATTCCTTATCAGCCATTGTCGAGACTCGAGGCTTGTAATAGATTGAAGAGCCTGAGCGATGATCAAACGGAACTACTCCTGAATAACAGGCCATCTTTCTTGCCGATTGAATCTCTGTAAACCCGTTAGTTTTAACAATCAGCATAGTAGCTAATACTTTCCCAACACCTGGGACAGTCTGTATTCTTTCATATTGATCTTTTAATTCTACATTCGATTCAATAATATCTACAATCTTTTTCTCAACTGCTTTAATCTGTTTATCTAAAAGTAGAATCAACTGTTTATTAAGTTTTATAATTTCTTTATCTGTATGATTTTTAAGAAAGCTTACATCTTTCATCTGCCTTAATAAGCCTGCTTTTATTTTTACTCTGTGTCTGCGTTCTGCATTGAGTAAACTTATCTTTTGAATATCTGAAGATTTCGCAACCCAAGGCTCTAAATCCATATAATTTTTTTCTAAAAACACACCTATTCTCTGACTGTCGAGTTTATCATTCTTACCCCTTAAAAGACCAATGCTTTTCTTTAAATGAAGTGGATTGATAACAAAAATCAGCAGATTCATACTGCTTAAAACTTCGTAAAGTTCAAAATTATATCTTCCTGTATTTTCCATTCCTACAATGGTATTTGCATCATTGGGAAAGCTTTTTAAAAACTTTTTGATAGCTTTCGAACAATTCTCAATTTGGTAATGTTGCTTTGTGGAACAACTATTAACGAAAACATCCAGAGTTAATTTGCTGATGTCAATTCCAATAAAAACTTTTTCCATAAATTTGTTTTTGATAATTGAAAGAGAAACTTATCATTATCTCAACTCCTTAATAATGGGCTACAATCCCGAATTTCTATCTGAGTTTTTTGATAAGAAAGTGTCTAAGTCTTAATCGAACTATGAGTTTTACTCGGAGTGTTTGTTAGTTTACTTAAACACTTTTCTCTTGTTAATAAATATATTATTTTTCCTGTTACAAATCTAAAGGAGTGTTTTTCGTAGCGCAGCGGAGAAAAATGTATCGAGAACTCGTGAACCGAAGCACAAAATCTGTCTTCAATCAAAAACTTCTCGATACGAATTTTTTCAAATTCTACTCGAAGTGACGACATACGATTGACGTTGTAAAATACAAACAATCCCTTTCAGTTTTTGAAAGGGATTGTTTGTATAGAAACCGCAAAAGCGGTAATATTTATTAGTAATTTAAATATTCAAAGCTTTCTGATAAGCATTTTCCAAGCCATCAAGATTTTTTCCTCCGGCTGTAGCGAAACCTGGGTTTCCGCCGCCGCCGCCTTGGATTTCTTTAGCTAACTCTTTAATAAGTGCTCCAGCCTGATAAATTCCTGCTAAGTCATCAGAAACGCCAACTGTAATCATTGGTTTTCCGTCTGCGTCGGACAGGATAATCGTTATAGAAGTTGGGATTTCTTTCTTTAACTGGAAGACGATATCTTTTACAGAACCTGCGTCCAAAGAAGTTTTCTTCACTAAAAGTAATTTATCGCCTTTTTGCTCATAAGCACCTTTCCAGTCACCGATTTCGCCTTTTGCTTTTTCCTTTTTCAAAGCGTCAACTTCAGACTTCAACGCTGCATTTTCTTCAATTAATTTCTCAATAGAACGTACAACATCTTTAGATTTTAGCAATTGAGAAAGCTCAACAACCTGCTTTTCTAAACCTTTGAAATATTCCTCGGATTTGTCTCCCGAGATTGCTTCAATTCTTCTGATTCCTGCTGCCACAGAGCTCTCAGAATTAATTTTAAAGTGTCCGATTTCGCTGGTGTTTTTCACGTGAGTTCCACCGCAAAGTTCTTTTGAACTTCCAAACTGAATCATTCTTACGCTGTCACCATATTTTTCACCAAATAAAGCCATTGCACCTTTGTCAATCGCTTCTTTGATCGGAATATTTCTAAACTCTTGCAGAGCTATATTTTCTTTGATTTTTGCATTGACTTTTTCTTCAATTAAAGCCAATTCTTCCTCCGTCATTTTACTGAAATGTGAGAAGTCGAAACGCAGATAATCAGGACCAACGTAAGAACCTTTTTGCTCAACGTGAGTTCCCAAAACCTCTCTCAAAGCTTCGTGTAACAAATGCGTTACTGAGTGGTTTGCTTGAGAATTTTTTCTTTCTGCTGCATTTACTTTAGCGTAAAAAACAGCACCTGCATCTTTTGGAAGTCCGTTGATTAGAGAAATAATCAATCCATTTTCCTTTTTAGTTTCAAGAACTTCAAAACTTTCAACAGCATTTTCCAGAACGCCTTTATCACCGATTTGTCCACCACCTTCAGGATAGAAAGGGGAATTGCTCAAAACAACCTGATAAAACTCACCGTCTTTATTTTCTACTTTTCTATATCTTGTAATGTAGGTTTCAGCTTCAATTTGGTCGTAACCTACAAACGTTTCAGGTTTTTCTTCTAGAACAACCCAGTCATATACTTTAGAAGCAGAATCTTTTTTAGAACGTTGTTTTTGTTTTTGCATTTCAGCTTCAAAACCTTGTTCATCGATGGTCAAACCTTTTTCTTCCGCAATAATTCTTGTTAAATCATCCGGGAAACCATACGTATCGTACAGTTCAAAAACTTCTACACTTGGAAGAACTTTAGAATTTTCCGCGATGGTCTGCTGAATTAATTTTTCAACTCTTATCAAACCGTTTTCAATGGTTTTCAGGAAAGATTCTTCTTCACTTTTAATTACCTCGGTAACCAATTTTCCTTGCTTTTCCAATTCCGGGAAGAATGCTCCCATTTGATTTTGAAGAACGGCAACCAATTTATAAAGGAAAGGTTCTTTCATATCTAAGAATCTGTAAGAATAAGAAATTCCTCTTCTTAAAATTCTTCTGATTACGTAACCTGCACCTCCGTTGGAAGGCAACTGTCCGTCTGCAATTGCAAACGAAACCGCTCTGATGTGGTCTACCACAACACGAATTGCAATATCTTTTTCGTCTTCTAAAATTCCGGTATATTTTTTACCTGAAACCTCTTCAACTTTAGCAATCAAAGGCGTAAAAACGTCTGTATCGTAGTTGGAAGATTTCCCTTGAAGTGCCATACAAAGACGTTCGAAGCCCATTCCTGTATCAACGTGTTGATTCGGTAGTTTTTCTAAGCTTCCGTCAGCTTTTCTGTTGAATTCCATGAAGACCAGATTCCAGACTTCTACCACTTGAGGATGGTCGTTGTTCACTAATTCAAGTCCTGAAACTTTAGCTTTTTCTTCAGGAGTCCTCAAGTCAATATGAATTTCCGAACATGGTCCGCAAGGTCCGCTTTCACCCATTTCCCAGAAATTATCTTTTTTATTTCCGTTGATAATTCTGTCTTCAGAAATGTAAGATTTCCAGAAATTGTAAGCATCCTGATCTCTTTCAAGATTTTCAGAAATGTCACCTTCAAAAATAGTTACATAAAGGTTTTCTTTCGGAATTCCGTAAACTTCCGTCAACAATTCCCAGGCAAAAGCAATAGCATCTTTCTTAAAATAATCACCAAAAGACCAGTTTCCCAACATCTCAAACATGGTGTGATGATAGGTATCACGACCCACATCATCCAAATCGTTATGCTTCCCTGAAACTCTCAGACACTTTTGTGTATCGGCAATTCTCGGTGCTTTAGGATCTTTGTATCCTAAAAAATAATCTTTGAACTGCGTCATTCCGGAGTTGGAAAACATTAAAGTAGGATCGTCTTTCAACACGATTGGCGCCGAAGGAACAATAAGGTGGTCTTTGCTTTTAAAATAATCTAAAAATTTCTGACGGATCTCTTGTGATGTCATAATTATATATTGCTTTGCTTTTTACAAATTTTTGATAAGATGCAAATTTAATGTTTTTAAAGCAATAGAAAAATATAGTTTTGTGTTTTAATTTATTTGTAAAGTAGTATTTGAGTTTGTCATTTCGACGAAAGAGAAATCTAT
>Ga0308171_1003902_pt1 | contig 12913 bp, 14 predicted proteins | sample PhyGR1_FD_202135 | JGI IMG/M metagenome (GOLD analysis project Ga0308171, IMG submission 202135) | Phyllosphere microbial communities from UC Gill Tract Community Farm, Albany, California, United States - DLSLSG.R1 | ecosystem: Host-associated > Plants > Phyllosphere > Unclassified | place: USA... | reverse complement strand
GACCATGCCCGAGCAATATTATTCGGCGCTCAACGTGTCACCAACGGGTGCTTCGGGTCTGCTTCAGACGGTTGGCGCTGCCGGCCAGACGATCGGTGCCCAGCGTCTGAAGCCCGAGAGATCGACCAGCGCCGAGGGTGGTATTATTGCCGAGCCCCTCAAGGACTGGCATGTCTCGGTTGACGTCTATCAGATCAACATCCGCGATCGTATTATCGGCTCGGCTACGGTCAATGGCCAGACGGCGCTGGACGCCATCGCTCTTACCGGCGTCAATCTGCCGAGTGGGATCGAACTGGACAACGTGACGGCGAATTACTTTGCCAATGTGGCCAGCACGCGTACACAGGGGCTCGATCTGCAATCGGATTATCTGCTGCATCTGCATCGCTTCGGGACGCTTAATCTCAGCGCGATGCTCAACCTCAACCGCACGCGCATCAGCCACATCAATACCAATGCTTTCGGCGATCCTGCCGCGAATGCCCAGACGGTGGGTTATCTCACCACGGGTTCACCGCGCAGCAAGCTGATCCTGAACGCTTACTGGACCTATCACCAGTGGGACGTGAACCTGCGTCAGACCCGTTACGGCGAGACCAAGTCGCTGATGACCTATGAAGATCTGGCTCCGGCTGCGCTCAAATACTCCAATACTGAATGGGCCGAATTCAAGAACACCCCGACCTGGCTGACCGATCTTGAAGTTGGTTATCGCTTTACCGAGCACTGGCACTTCGCTATCGGCGCGAACAACATCTTCAACCAGCGCCCGCGTCACGTGAACCCGACACTTAATTATCTAGGGCCGAAGATTTACGATACCGACTCGTCTGGTGTCCCGATTTATGGTGCCTATTACTACGGTCGCCTGAACGCGACGTTCTGATCGGATATCAGCTGGTGCAGGGGCCGATTCTCCGGCCCCCGTGAGTGCATCATGTTTTTCAGGGTTGCCCCTGACCGGGCTGGTGCCAAACCAGTCCGGTTCTTCTCATCCGAGTGTCGCGCTCAGATGATCAATGAATTGGGCAGCCACGCGCCCCGAGCGGCCGCCGCGTTCCATGGCCCATTCCAGTGCGTGGCGATGCAGGGCCTCCTTGGAGATTTCAAGCTTGCGATGGGCGGCATAGCCATCGACGATGGCAAGATAGGTCTCCTGAGTGCAGCCATGCACGCCGATCCAGAGCCCGAAGCGGTCTGACAGTGAGACTTTTTCCTCTACGGCTTCCTGCGGGTTGATGGCGCTGCCGCTCTCGTTTTCCATCATGTCGCGCGGCATCAGATGGCGCCGGTTCGAAGTGGCGTAAAACAGCACATTCTCCGGTCGTCCCATGATACCACCATCGAGAACCGATTTGAGCGATTTGTAATCGGCGTCCTGCGTCTCGAAAGAGAGATCATCGCAGAACACGATACAGCGTCGGGGCTGGGCGCGCAGAATATCCAGAAGTCGGGGCAGGGTGGAGAGATCGTCGCGCTGGATTTCGATCAGAACCAGTGCGTGGGGATGCGCTCGATTGGCTTCGGCAAAGCAGGCTTTGACTAGCGAGGATTTGCCCATTCCTCGCGCACCCCAGAGCATGACGTTATTGCCGCTTCGGCCCGCCGCGAAATGACGCGTATTTTCAAGCACAAGCCTTGTCTGTCGGTCGATACCGCGCAGCAAGGAGAGATCGACCCCCTGAACCTGTGCGACGGCGCGCAATGTCGCGGCGCTGCCTTGCCACATGAAGGCATCGCTGCCTTCGAGGGTCGCCGGGCTGGCGGGAGCGGGAGACAGGCGCTCGAGTGCGCTGGCGATGCGCTCGAGTTTTTCGATCAGAACGACGTCCATGGGTGTGTCCCTTGCTCCGTGACTATGCTTGACGAGCGGGCGCGACCTATTATGGTCCGGGCCAATCGGGCTGGCTTTCGGGCGCGTCCGGTCCCTTATCTATCGACATATGGAAGAAACGCATGCTCGCCAACAGCGGGATTATCTCATTCCTCCCGATGATCCTCGTGTTCGTCGTGTTCTATTTCGTGCTCATTCGCCCGCAGCAGTCGCGCCAGAAAGAGCTCAAGGCCCAGCTCAATGCCCTGCGCCGTGGTGACCGCATTGTGACCAGCGGTGGCATTATTGGTACGGTGCAGCTTTCACGCGACGGCACGAAGGAGATCGAGGTCGAGATCGCTCCCGGCGTGAAGATCCAGCTGATGCGTGAAAACGTGTCGCAGGTTCTGACCAGCACGGCAAAGCCTGCCAATGACGGTGCCAAGGCTGCCAAGTAATTCTGGCCTCGACGTTAGATCCTGGTACCAGAAACAGAAAAACCGGCCTCCGCGAGGAAGCCGGTTTTTTGTTGACCCGTTGCGGGATCAGGCGGAAAGGAGTTCCGCCTCGGCGAACTCGTAATTGGCGAGCTTGTCGAGATAGTTCGTGATGTAGTCCGGACGACGATTGCGGAAGTCCAGATAATAGGCGTGCTCCCACACATCGAGGCCGAGCAGCGCGCGTCCCTGGCCTTCAGCGAGCGGGTTCGAGCCATTGGGGGTCTTGGTGACGGCGAGCTTGCCATCGGCGCCAAGAACGAGCCAGGCCCAGCCCGAACCGAACTGCGAGATCGCAGCCTGCTTGAAGGCGGCCTTGAACGCATCGAGACCACCCAGATCGGAATCGATCTTGGCGGCGAGCTTAGAGGGTATCTGACCGCCATTCGGGGCAAGGTTCTTCCAGAACAGGATATGGTTCCAGTGCTGACCCGCATTGTTGAAGACAGGAGCCTGAGCGGCGTCGCCCTTCACGGCGAGAATGATTTCTTCGAGGCTCTTGCCCTGAAGCTCCGGCTTGGCTTCGACAAAGCCGTTCAGCGCCGTGACATAGGCCTGATGGTGCTTGCCGTGATGCAGCTCAAGGGTTTCCTGGCACATGCCCGAAGCGGCAAGGGCGCTGGTCTGGTAGGGGAGGGACGGCAGTTCGAAAGCCATGGTGCGTCTCCTGGACTATCATGGTGGGGACAAAGCGGAGCTGCTTGGTCTCCCAAGGCAGCTATGGTGCCCGACGGGTTTCGTCAACCCATCGGCGCTCGGCGGTGATCACGCTTTTTCGGAAGGATCCGGCTGGTGCACCACACTCTTTTCGATCGCGCCGAGCAAGGCGGCGTAATCGTCATTGGCGTGGCGTTTGCTGGAGAGCGCGAGGGCCTGATCAGCAACAGCAATAGAAGGGCAGAAGCTGTGTGTGCTGCGCGCTGCCGAAACGAGCAACCCCATATCCTTCGACATCAGGCGTGTCGGAAACTGGGCGGTGAAATCGCCGCGTTCGGCACCGGCCAGTTTGCGCTTGTGATGAGGTGAGATCACCGCGACCTGCGCAAGGGCCTCATAGAGCATTGCGCGATCCAGACCGCTCGACAGTCCGTATCCGACAGCCTCGGCAATGACATTGAGCGTGGCTCCCATGATACCGTTGATGACGAGTTTGAGCCGCGTTCCTGCGCCGACCCCTCCTGCATGAATGCTCAATTTGCCGATGGCGCTCAATACAGGACGAGCGGCCTCAAGGTCGTCATGTGACGCGCCAACCAGCATGACAAGCTCGCCCTTCTCGGCTTCAGGGGTGCTTCCTGACATCGGAGAATCGACAAAGCGCAATCCCGTGCTCTGCGCGAGAGCGTGCAGCTTGTCGGTCGCTTCTGGCGAAATCGTACTGGTATTGAGAACGAGCGTGCCAGCGCGGGCTCCGGCAAGGATCCCTTCATCGCCTTCGACCGACGCAAAGACCGCGGCGTCATTAGGTACGCAGAGGATGAGAATATCCGATTGCGCTGCAAGTGTGGAGGCCGTTTTCACCACGGGCGTCTGTGCATCCTGTTGTCGGCCCGACGGCGTATAGGCGCTCACGCCGAAACCGGCCTTTCTGAGGTTTTGCCCCATGAGAGCGCCCATGGCGCCGTAGCCGACAAAGCCGATCTGTTGTCCAGTCATTCTCGTCATACCTTTTCACGCATTGTGCTGCTGACTAAAGCACCGACGTGACACAGGTTGCGCGCCCGAAGGACTAAACCGACAGCGCCGCTCCGAGAGCGGGGGGTATCTGTGCAAGTAGTGCTGCTATTGTGTCAATATGTTTCCCGTGCGCGGCGGGGAGGTTGGCCAGCACCAGCCCGTCAGGCAGGGCGGTCATTTTGCCGGGGCGGAAAGGAACGCGAGTCCACCCCATGCCATAGGCACTGATGGTGGAAAGATGCGCTGCAACACCGAACGTGATCACCAGTTTCAGGTTGGTTAGGGATGCAAGCAACTCGCCCAGGCTAATTGCTTCGACATCCTGCATCGCAGAACGGATCGACCAGTCCGACCGCGCTCTTTCGAGATGATGAAAGACGATCCTCGTATCAATTATTCGGGCGCTCTGCCGGCACATTTGTGTCTCTATTCCGTCCCGCAGGCCTGGTGAGACTTCGGCGAGACTTACGACGAGAATGCAGGCCTTCTCGTGGCCGGAAGCTGTTCTGTCCATATCGAAGCGGTCATCGAGCCTGAAGAAGCGTATCAGTCTTCAAGGTCGTCATCGGCTACGATATCAGCCGGGTGACGTACCGGGGCGGAGCGTGTTCTGGCTGGGGCATCGCCCTGGCGTCGCGTGAATTCACCTGCGATGTCGCCCAGCTCGATGAACTGATCGACCTGACGGCGTAAATCGTCACCGATGAGCGACGGAGAGGAACGCAGGGACGATACGGCTGTGACGCGTACACCACGCCGCTGAATGGCCTCTACGACGCGGCGAAGATCGGCATCACCACTGAAGATCACGGCATGATCGATCCGGTCGGCGAGCTCCATGAGATCGACTGCAAGCTCGACATCCATGTTGCCTTTCAACCGGCGTCTGCCGGTCTGATCGGTGAATTCCCGGGCGTTCTTGGTAACCAGCATGAAACCGTTATAGGCCAGCCAGTCAGTCAGGGGTTTGAGTGGCGAATACTCCTCGGTTTCCGGGATTGCGGCATAATAATAGGCGCGCAATAGTTTTGTATTTGTTTTGAAATAACGCAGCAATCTTCTGTAGTCTACTTCAAATCCAATAGTCTTGGCGGTATAATATAGGCTCGAACCATCTATAAATACGGCAGTTCTCTCATTTTTATCGAGCATCTTTTACCTATCGCAGAAAAACTGTGACGTTTAGCGGTTGTCACAGAAAAAATAATCTCAAACTGTGGTTTAACGAATTCTGAACCGAGAATACAGCAATATCATTGCTTTATCGCCACTTGTCATCTTATCGTCCCCGTCGCTTTTGTTGGTCTGCCAATCCGCATTCGTTGCACTTGTGTCCGCAGCGTGGTCCGATAGAGGGAATGTTTGCTCGGAACGGGTATTTGTGATAGCCGATGCAATTCTCGTGGATCTGCGTATATTGGTTGGGAAGAGTTTATGGCACGCGTAACCGTTGAAGACTGCATCGAAAAGGTTCCGAACCGTTTCGAGCTCGTTCTCCTTGCTGCGCAGCGCGCCCGCGGCCTTTCACGCGGCGAGGAAATGACTCTCGAACGCGATAACGACAAGAACCCGGTGGTTGCCCTGCGCGAAATCGCAGAAGAAAAAGTCAATCTGGGCGCGCTCAAGGACGGTATCGTACGTTCCCTTGCCCGTGCGCCTGAGCCTGAGCCGGTTGACGAAGAGGTCATGGATCTCATTCCGACCGATCAGAATATTTTCGGTCTGCAGGATGTTTCTACTGAAGAAGAGCATGCCCATATGGCGGAGACGATGTCCCCGGCCGAGCTGGAAGCGTCTTTCGAAGCGGAATTCGGAGGGCGCGGCCGCCGCTAATCTCTTGCGATACCGGGCCTTTTTGTGGTCCGGTATCGTTTCTGCGCCTGACGAAATCCGGGCCTGATCGAAACTGGGAGAGAGCACCGGCATGTCTGACACCCTTCTCCCTGACGCTGAAATGCCGGCCTCAATTCCGTCAATTTCCGGTTTGCTGCGCCGCATCGCAGGTTACGATCCTCACGCAGACCTCGCTCGCGTTGAAGAAGCCTACGCAGTGGCCGAAAAGGCGCATCGTGAACAAAAGCGCGATAACGGCGAACCCTACATTATTCACCCGATCGCCGTCGCTAATATCCTCGCGGGTTTCCGCATGGACGTGCCGTCCATCGTGGTGGGACTGCTTCACGATACGGTCGAAGATACAGGCATCACCCAGGCGTTTTTGAAGGAGCGTTTTGGTGAGACGGTCGCCAGTCTCGTCGATGGTGTGACCAAACTGACCAGGCTCGAGCTTCAGTCGGATCGTACCAAACAGGCCGAAAATTTCCGCAAGCTCGTTCTGGCGATGTCACGCGATATTCGCGTGCTTATTGTCAAGCTTGCCGACCGTCTTCACAATATGCGTACGCTGCATTACGTGCAGCGTCAGGATAGACGTCTGCGTATTGCGCGCGAGACCATGGATATCTATGCGCCGCTCGCTGAGCGCATCGGTATGGATCGGGTCAAGACGGAGCTGCAGAATCTCTCTTTCGAGCAACTGGAGCCTGAGGCCGATGCTACGATCCGGGCGCGGTTAAACTTTCTGCGCGGTCATGGTGCCGATATTATCGAGCAAATTCGCGCGGAGCTTAAAGCGCTCTGTGCCGAGGTCGGTCTCGACCATGTCGATGTAACGGGGCGTGAAAAATCGCCCTTTTCGATCTGGGCAAAAATGCAGAAGCGCAATGTCGCTTTTGAGCAGCTCTCGGACATCATGGCATTTCGTGTGATCGTGCCGTCGCGTGATGCCTGTTACGCTGCTCTGGGCGCCATTCATGGCGCGTATCCCATGATCGCTGGACGCTTCAAGGACTACATTTCGACCCCGAAGGCGAATGGCTACCAGAGTCTCCATACGGGAGTTACGCTGCGCCAGCCACGCAATCAGAAGATCGAAATCCAGATACGCACTGCCGACATGCATGATTTTGCCGAAAACGGTGTGGCTTCCCACTGGGCCTATAAGGAGCGCGATGCAGCGCAGGCTTCGAGCAGTGAAGTCGCTGCGTTGGGGCTGAACAAGCTGCGCTGGGTGCAGGATCTTCTTGAAATTCTCGAAGATTCCGAAGCGCCAGACGAGTTCCTCGAGAACACCAAGCTTGAGCTCTATCAGGATCAGGTTTTCTGCTTTACGCCCAAGGGCCAGCTCATTTCCCTGCCGCGCCGCGCGACGCCAGTCGATTTCGCTTACGCCGTCCATAGCCAGGTAGGCGATGCCTGTGTCGGTGCAAAGATCAATGGCAGGCTGATGCCGCTGCGGCATGAGTTGCAGAACGGCGATCAGGTCGAAATCATGACCGCGCGTGGGGGGACGCCTTCCGCCTCATGGGAGCGTTTTGTCGTTACCGGCAAGGCGCGGGCGCGTATCCGGCGCTACGTCGCGCTTCAGCAGCGTCAGGTCAATCTCGACACGGGGCGCACCGCTCTGGCCAAGGCTTTTCGTCAGGAAGGTGTCGATGGCAGTGAGAAGGTGCTTGAGACCCTCCTGCGTGATCTGCGTCAGCCGAGTATCGAAGATCTTTATGTGGCCGTGGGCACGGGGCAACTCGGGCCGCGTGACGTTGTCAACGCTGCTTATCCCGAACTGCGCCAGACCCACCGCGCGCCGCGTATGGTTCCGGGCCTCTCGGGGCGTCTCGGTGGCGGTATCGGCGCCCCGGCACGCTATGGCGCGAAGAGCGGCTCAATTATCAATGGTATCGGGTCGGGAATTGCCACTCACTTCGCCGGATGTTGTCACCCGTTGCCGGGCGATCCTATCGTGGGGATCATTGCGCAGGGCAAGGGCGTTACCATCCATCAGCGTCACTGCCAGAATCTCAGCGCGTTCTCTTCCACACCCGAGCGTTTTCTCGAAATCGACTGGGACTACGAGGCCTTGGCGCAGGGTGAGCGTGGCGCCCCGCATATAGGGCGGGTGAGTGTGATCGCGGCTAATGAATCCGCTGTGCTGACAACGCTCACGAACACGGCCTCCAAACATAATGGCAGCGTGGTCAATCTGCGTATTCTCAACCGCCAGCTCGATTTCATGGAAATTCTTGTTGATCTTGAAGTGCGCGATGTGCGGCATCTTTCTGCGATGATCGCGGCGTTGCGTTCTGCCCAGGGTGTCATGCAGGTTGAGCGCACGAAGAACTGATCTGATGTCATGATACGGGGGATTGGCACGGATCTGTGTGACATGCGGCGCATTGCGCGCGCGCTCGAACGCTCAGGAGACCGCTTTCTGGAACGCGGCTTCACCCCCGCTGAAATAGCTTACGCCAATACGCGCAAGGGCGATGGGCGTCTCGGTATTCTGGCCAAACGCTGGGCGGCCAAGGAGGCCTGTGCAAAGGCGCTCGGGACCGGCTTTCGCAACGGGGTTGAACTGACAGATATCGAAGTGCGCCATGACGCGCTCGGCAAGCCGGTGCTGCATCTGAGCGGGAAGGCTGCCGAATATCTCAGCGCCCTGGCTCTGCCGGGAGAGCGCGCCGATATCCAGGTGAGTCTCAGTGACGAGACTCCGTATGCGATTGCCTATGTGATCGTGCAGTCGATCTCACAGCAAGCGTGATAGGCTGTCGCCAAATCCCCACTATCTGCGCTAAGAACCGGAAATGACCGAAATGAATCCGGAGGCTTCGCCCTCCAAGCGAAAAGAAGACACCCCTCTGGAGATCGTTCGCTTCGTTGCGATCTGGATCATCGTGTTGCTGGCGATACGAACGGTTTTTGTCGAACCGTTCAATATTCCGAGCGCGTCGATGATTCCGACCCTTCAGGTCGGCGACTACATCGTCGTCACCAAGTTCGATTATGGCTGGTCACGATTTTCGATGCCGTTCTCGCCTCATCTTTTTGACGGCCGTATCTGGGAGACGACACCGCATCGCGGCGATGTGGCTGTGTTCCGTTATACCCAGAATAACTCGATCGATTACATCAAGCGTATCATCGGTCTGCCTGGCGATCATATCCAGATGCGTGCGGGCGAGCTTTATCTGAATGGGACCCTGGTGCCGCGCCAGTCGCTCGGCGCCTATTCAGTGATGGACGAAAATCGTTTGCCCCAGACAGGCATACGGTATCTCGAGACTCTTCCCGGAAGCGCGGGTGCAGGCCCCGTCACGCACCAGATTCTGAAGCAGACTGATGAGGGCGAGCAGAACGACACGCGCGAATATATTGTGCCCGAAGGCTATTTTTTCGCGATGGGAGATAACCGGGATAATAGCGGCGACAGCCGGTTCCAGCGCGATAACGGCGTCGATCTCGGTTACGTCCCCATGGTCAATCTGGTTGGCAAGGCGCGCTTTGTGTTCTTCTCCTACGAGGCCGTTCACCCTCTCTGGCAGTTCTGGCAGTGGCCGTTCGAAATACGGTGGAGCCATCTCTTTGCGACGATGCACTGAGGCTCTGTCATGAGTGGTCATGACGACAATCTCGATGTGCTTCAAAAGGCTCTCGGTCACCGTTTTGCGGATCAGGGGCTGCTGCGTCAGGCCCTGACCCATCGCTCCGCAGTGTCGTCACGGCAAGGGCGCCGCGCGCCGCGTGGTGGCGTGAAGTCGGTCGATACAGTCTCGAATGAGCGCCTTGAATTCATCGGCGACCGTGTCCTCGGGCTGCTTATGGCGGAATGGCTACTCGAGCAGTTTCCAAATGAGCCTGAGGGTGCGCTCGGGCCGCGTCACGCGTCCCTTGTGTCACGCAACGCGCTGGCCCCCATTGCCGAAAGTGTCGGCGTGGCCGGAGCACTGCGTATTGCCGAGCATGAGGAGCAGGCCAATATTCGCGGCCTCGCCAATGTGCAGGCCGATGCGATGGAAGCGCTGCTGGGCGCGATCTATCTCGATGGCGGGCTGGAGCCAGCGCGCCGCCTCGTACGCGAAAAATGGAATGATCTGCTTCTCTCGCAGATAACCCCGCCCAAAGACCCGAAGACGGCCTTGCAGGAATTTGTGCTTGCACGCGGCTCTGCCTTGCCGGAATACGAGACCCTGTTGATGGAAGGCCCTTCGCATGCTCCGCGCTTTACGGTTGCGGTTTCTGCTATGGGTGAGGCAGGTGAGGGCGTGGCAGGAAGCAAGCGCCAGGCCGAGAGCGAGGCGGCGACCGCCCTCCTCCGGCGATTGAACCGTAGCCGTAAAGGCACGAAGGATAGAAAATGACGACACGTTGTGGTTTCGTCGCCCTTGTCGGGGCGCCGAATGCCGGAAAATCTACTCTGATCAACCGCATGACCGGCACCAAATTGTCGATCGTGAGCCCCAAGGCGCAGACGACGCGTTTCAGGGTGCTTGGCATCCTGATGCGTCAGACCACGCAGATTCTGCTTGTCGATACGCCGGGCATTTTCAAGCCGAGACGCAAGCTTGATCGTGCAATGGTGGCGGCCGCCTGGACCGGATCTCAGGATGCCGATATCTCGCTTCTGCTGATCGACGCCAAGGCTGGTATTCGTGAGGAATCGCAGGCCGTCATTGAAACGCTTGCCAAGCAGAAGCGCCGCGTGTGGCTCGTACTGAACAAGACCGACCTGATCGGTGCCCAGCAGCTTCTGCCCCTGACCAAGGCCATCACCGAGCAACTGGCCGTCGAGCATGTCTTCATGCTGAGCGCCCGCTCTGGCGATGGTGTGGACGATCTGCTCGATAACCTTGCTGCGGAACTCCCCGAGGGGCCTTATCTTTATCCTGAAGACGATCTGACCGATCTACCTGACCGTCTGCTGGCGGCTGAGCTGGTACGTGAACAGATCTTCATGCAGACGCATGAGGAAATTCCATATCAGGCCACTGTCGAGACCGAGAGCTTCAAGGAGCGTCCCGACGGTTCGGTGCGTATCGATGCGACGATTTATGTTTCCCGACCCGGTCACAAGGCCATCCTGATCGGCGAGGGCGGTCGCAAGATTCGCAGCATCGGCGAGCGGGCACGTCTCGATCTGGGGCGTCTGCTCGAGCGGCCTTGCCATCTTTTTCTCAACGTGCGCGAGCGTGCCGGTTGGGATGAGGAAAAGGCCAGACTGCGGGCGATCGGTCTGGATGACGCCTGAGAAGTTCTTGTGAGGACAGGCCGCGCCCTATAAGAGGGGCGCGGGTTGTGAAATGGCCGTCAAGAGACTGCAACGAAAGAGGATGCGATGACCGAAACTTCTGCACGCTACAAGCGCGTTCTTCTCAAGGTTTCGGGCGAGGCCCTCATGGGCAAGGGCTCTTTCGGCATCGAGCCGCAGATCGTTGAAGAAATTGCAAACGATGTTGCTCTGGTCTCACGCAGCGGCGTGCAGGTCTGCCTCGTGATTGGCGGTGGCAACATCTTCCGTGGCGTGGCGGCTGCCGCTAAGGGCATGGATCGTGCCCAGGGCGATTACGCCGGTATGCTGGCGACGGTCATCAACGCGCTGATGATGCAGAACGCGCTTGAAAAAGCGGGAATCGATACGCGCGTCATGTCGGCCATCCAGATGTCCTCGATCGCCGAACCCTATATCCGCCGTCGCGCCGTGCGTCATATGGAGAAGGGGCGCGTTGTCATCTTCGCAGCCGGAACGGGTAACCCCTTCTTCACGACCGATACAGCTGCTGCTCTGCGTGCGAATGAGATGGAATGCGATGTGCTGCTCAAGGGTACGCAGGTCGATGGTGTTTACTCTGCGGATCCGCGTCGCGTGCCTGACGCCGAGCGTTACGACGAGCTGTCCTATATGGATGTGCTCTCCCGCGATCTGAACGTGATGGATGCGACCGCTATTTCGCTCGCGCGTGAAAATCGTTTGCCGATCATCGTTTTCAATATTCATGCACCGGGAGCTTTTGCCAGCGTGATGCGAGGCGAAGGGCGCTTCACCCGGATTATCGAAACGGCTTGAACTGGACGCCTCCAGACGTCCCCCTTTGAGTGTCCATAAAGGAGAGAACAATGCCTGCTGAGCTGAATGACCTGCTCGAAGATCTGACCCGCCGCATGGACGGCGCCATGGAGAGCCTCCGTCGCGATTTATCCGGCCTACGTTCGGGCCGTGCCAGCCCCAACCTGCTCGAGCCGGTGCGCGTCGAGGCCTATGGCAGCGACGTGCCTCTGTCTCAGGTCGGGTCGATTGCAGTCCCCGAGGCGCGTATGCTGACCGTATCGGTCTGGGATCGCGGGCTCGTGGGTGCCGTTGAACGCGCTATTCGTGATTCCGGTCTGGGGCTCAACCCTGCGGCTGATGGGCAGACGGTGCGCGTGCCGATTCCTCAGCTGACCGAAGAGCGTCGTAATGAACTGGCCCGCGCTGCCGGTCGCTATGCCGAAAATGGCAAGATTGCCGTGCGCAATGTGCGGCGCGATGGCATGGATCAGGTCAAGACTCATGAAAAAAAGAGCGAGATCAGCCAGGACGATATGAAAGTCTGGTCCGACGGTGTGCAGAAGCTGACGGATCAATACGTCAAAAAGGTCGATGACATGCTTGCCGACAAGGAACGCGAGATCAAGCAGGTCTGATCAGGCACCGTGTCGTCTTCACGCATTCTCCCGGTCGCAACCGCAGAGCTGGCCCCTGCCAGCGTGCCGCGTCATGTTGCCGTCATCATGGATGGCAACGGGCGCTGGGCGCGTGCGCGTGGCAAGGCCGTCATGGCGGGGCATCGCGCCGGGGCCGAGGCCGTCAGGCGCTGCGTCAAGGCGGCCATCCTCTCGGGGGTGCGCTACCTGACGCTTTATGCTTTTTCTTCCGAGAACTGGCAGCGGACGACCGAAGAAGTGTCCGATCTCACTTCGTTGCTTCGGTTCTATCTGCGGCACAAGGTTGCCGAACTGCACGAACAGAACGTGCGTCTGGAATTCATCGGCGATCTGACCCGGTTCGATGCCGGATTGCGGGCTGAAATCGAACGCGCCAAGACTCTTA
>Ga0308171_1003899_pt1 | contig 12929 bp, 11 predicted proteins | sample PhyGR1_FD_202135 | JGI IMG/M metagenome (GOLD analysis project Ga0308171, IMG submission 202135) | Phyllosphere microbial communities from UC Gill Tract Community Farm, Albany, California, United States - DLSLSG.R1 | ecosystem: Host-associated > Plants > Phyllosphere > Unclassified | place: USA... | reverse complement strand
TTTATCTAAGTAATGGAATCTCCATCTATTTTGCAGAAAGCATCGAGAAGATCGGTGAAAATGTAAAGGAAGTAAAACCTCACTATATGACCGTTGTTCCAAGGTTGGTAGAAAAAGTTTATGATTCTATCTACAATAAAGGAACGGCTGCTGGTGGACTGAAATCTAAAATTTTCCTTTGGTCACTTGGTATCGCAGAGAAATATGAGATTGAAAAACCTAGATCCTTCATGCACACGATCGCAGATAAATTGGTCTTCAAAAAATGGAGAGAAGGTCTAGGTGGAAATTTAATCACTTTGGTTTCTGGTTCAGCAGCATTGTCTAAACGTTTGAATGTAATGTTTCACGCTGCTGGAATCCCCATTTTGGAAGGTTATGGATTGACAGAAACTTCGCCCGTTATTTCTGTTAACAGTTTCGGGAAAGTGAAAGCTGGATCCGTGGGAATCCCTCTCGAAAATGTAAAAGTGAGGATCGAGTCTGACGGTGAGATCGTTGTAAAAGGACCATCTGTCTTTGCTGGATACTATCAAGATGAAGAAAAAACCAAAGAAGCTTTTACTAGTGACGGTTATTTCAAAACAGGCGACATCGGGATGTTGGACGAAGATAATTTCCTATTCATTACCGATAGAAAGAAAGAGATGTTCAAAACATCTGGTGGAAAATTCATTGCACCACAGGTGATAGAAAACTTAGCTAAGGCTTCGAAGTTCATCGAACAGATCATGGTGGTCGGTGATGGTGAAAAAATGCCTTGCGCATTGGTTCAGCCTGACTTCAACTATACAAAGACGTGGGCAGAACTTCATAATGTGAAAATCTCTGATTCCCACAAAGAAATTGCTGCAAATCCTGCTGTAAAATCTCGAATAGAAAAGGAAATCGAAAACATGAACCAACATCTAGGCAAATGGGAACAGATCAAAAAGATCGAACTGACTCCAAAAGTCTGGACCATAGAAGATGGACTTTTAACACCAACGCTGAAACTGAAAAGAAAAGCCATCAAGGCAGAATTCCAAGATCTCTACGACAGAATGTACAAATAGATCAAAGCTATCCAATGGATAGCTTTTTTTATAGAATTATTAACAGCTGCAAACTTAAGTTTTATTTATATTTGCTTTGAACGTAAGTTATAAAACTATGGAAGTAAAAAGGATTTTCGACATTCCTTATTATTCGAAAGCCAATTTCGAGAAAGATGATTTTGTCTGTGACAAGAGAAACGGAAAATGGGAAAAATTATCAACAGATCAATACATCGATATTACCAATCAGCTTTCCAGAGCACTTTTGAAATATGGATTGAAAAAAGGTGATAAAATTGCGCTCATCACTTCTACCAATCGCGTGGAATGGTGTTTCTTCGATCAGGCTGCTTTACAGATAGGTTTGGTTACTGTTCCCATCTATCCATCAATATCCAGTGAAGATTGCGTTTACAATCTTGAAAATTCTGACTCCAAAGTTTGTATCGTTTCGGATGAAAAGTTATTTGAGAAAATCAATTCAGTCAAAGATCAGCTTCCTGATTTGAAAGAGATTTTCACGTTTGATGAAGTTTCTGGAGCAAAAAATTGGAAAGAACTCTTTGATCTGGGAAAAGAAAATGACAATCAAAAAGAAGTTGATGACATCAAAAATTCAATTTCTGAAGATGAATTGGCTTCTATCATTTATACTTCCGGAACAACTGGTAGACCGAAAGGTGTGATGCTAACTCACAAAAATATCGTTTCCGATGTTCTTGGCTGTGAAGACAGAGTTCCGCACAAGGACTCCAAAAACAGAGCCTTGAGTTTCCTTCCGCTTTGTCACGTTTACGAAAGAATGATCCTTTATCTGTTCACAACAAATGGAATCTCCATCTATTTCGCTGAAAGCAATGATAAGCTGAGCGAAAATCTTAAAGAAGTGAAACCGCAATATTTGACCGTTGTTCCAAGAATGATTGAAAAAGTCTTTGATGCGATCAATAAAAGAGGAACAGAATCTGGCGGAATCAAATCCAAAATATTCCTTTGGTCACTTAAGGTTGCTGAAAAATACAAAGTGGGAACTTCGAAGTCCCTTTCTCATATCATTGCAGACAAACTGGTTTTCAGCAAATGGAGAGAAGGTCTTGGTGGAAATCTAATCACTTTGGTTTCCGGTTCTGCGGCTCTTTCCAAACGATTGAACACGATGTTTCACGCGGCTGGAATTCCGATTCTTGAAGGTTATGGATTGACTGAAACTTCGCCCGTGATTGCGGTTAACAGTTTTGGTCACACCAAAATCGGTTCGGTTGGAAGACCTATTGAAAATATTGATGTCAAGATCCAGGAAGATGGTGAAATCACGGTGAAAGGTCCTACAGTGACAAAAGGTTATTACAAAGACGAAGAAAAGACCAAGGAAGCTTTTACGGACGACGGTTATTTCAAAACGGGAGATATTGGAATGTTGGATGAGGATAATTTCCTTTTCATCACGGACAGAAAAAAAGAAATGTTCAAAACGTCCGGTGGAAAATATGTAGCACCTCAAGTAATAGAAAATTTAGCTAAAGCTTCACAATTCATTGAGCAAATCATGGTGGTTGGTGATGGTGAAAAAATGCCAACAGCTCTAGTTCAGCCGGATTTTGAATTTGCAAAAAACTGGGCTTCCAAAAATAAGATCAACATCGGAACTTCGCCTGAAGAGATTGCCAATTCCAAGGAACTGAAAGCTGAAATCCAAAAAGAACTTGAAAAAATAAATGCACATCTCGGCAAATGGGAACAAGTCAAAAAAATTGAATTGACGCCGGAAGTTTGGACGGAAAATAATGGTTTGCTAACTCCTACTTTGAAATTGAAGCGGAAAGTTGTGAAAGAGCGATTCAATGCTTTGTATGAGAAGCTTTATGATAGGTAATCACCACCGAATTGGAATGACGCATTGCAGCCCGACTTATCTCATCTTTTTTATTTTTTATTTGAATCGATGAACCACTTCGTTAGGTTTGAGTGGAAATCCTTTTTTGCGGAGGGAAAAGCTAAGGCAAAAAGATTGACTTCGTCGAACCACTTCGTTAGGTTTGTGAACGGAAGGCGGATTTAGCTGCCCAAATAATTAAATAAATGAATATAACCCGAACAGAATTAATAAAGATCTGCGACCGATTTCTTGAAGATAAGATCAGCAAAGAGGAAATGATCCATTTTGCAACATCGGTGATGTTTGATGATGAGGACAAGTATGAATGTGAGGATGAAATCGTGGAAGAAATCCTTTCTCAATGGGATAATGTCCACACGCAACATAAGATCAATAAAAGAAGCATCCAATTTTTGAGGGATAATCTTCTGAAAATTTAGTCAAAAAAAAACGCTCCGAATCTCGAAGCGTTTTTTTTATTTTTTCTCTGCCAGTTTGCTCCACATATGGAGAATGTAAACGACAATGATTCCCAATATCCCAGCTGAGATAGAAAATATGAATTTCGTATTCTCATCGTCCATAAAACCCGCTTGCCAATCCAATGCATATAGACTTACTGCAATTGAGAAGATAAAAACGGCCAAGAATACTTTATAAAATGTTTTCATTCTGATGAAATTTTAAAAATGAATATAGTTCTGAAATAGCTGTGCAAAGTTAGCTGTAAATAATTTAATAGAGATGGCCAAAAGGATAATTCCGAAAACTTTTTGCAAAACCTGAAGTGATCCTTCGCCTAGTTTTTTCTCTATCCATGGCGCCAATCTCAAGACAGCATAAACCAGGATCGTGTTGAGGACAATTCCGCAAATGATATTGATATCGTGGTATTCTGCTCTTAGGGATAAAGTTGTGGTCAATGTTCCAGCTCCTGCGATCAACGGAAATGCAATTGGGACAATGGATGCAGCCTGAGGCTGATTTGTTTTATGGATCTCTATTCCCAGGATCATTTCTATCGCTATGATGAAAATGACGAAAGCTCCCGCAATTGCAAAGGAATTAACATCTACGCCAATGAATTTCAGAATGTTATTCCCGATGAAAAGAAATGAGATCATCAAGATTCCGGCAACGATGGCTGCTTTCTCGGATTCGATTTTTCCAAATTTCTGACGCAACGAAACGATGATCGGAACCGATCCCAAAATATCGATGACCGCAAACAATACCATAAAGGCCGTCATTGTTTCTTTGATAGAAAATTCTTCTAAAAATTCCATAACTTTGATTTTAAAGATTTCGCAAAAATATGAATAATTTTTGACAAATTATTAAAGCTTACTATAGACTTCTACTATTTCTTTTAAAATCTCGGACTGGTTCTCTTTGGAAGAATAGGGAGAATATTTTTCGATATTGATTTTGGCTATCAGTTGGCTGAATTTTTCAGATTCCCTCAATCCTAAATTGGTTTTTAGATGGTCTTGAAAATTAAGCGAATATCTGGTTTTGGAATATTGATCAGCTTCTGCTTTCAACTCTTCGAATCCTTGAAAAAATCTGGAACTTTCTCCTGCATCGATCATTTTTTGTAAGTAGCCCAAATGGGAATCCAGGTCAAAATGATTCTTATTCTTCAGCATTACTTCTGTCTCAGCGATGGTTACGATTGGTTTTGATGCTATATTTTTCTTTTCCAGGTCTTGTTTCTTTTTATCCTTGATCTTTTTATTGAAATAAAGGAACAACAGCGCTCCGAAGCCTACAATCAAAAGATTCCCTAGAATCACCATCCAACTCATCTTCTTATGTTCTTTGACCTTCAGTTTTTGAGTGCTTAAAACAGGAGAATCTACTTTCTCCAAAACATTGTTGGTGTACTCATTTACCTTTTGTAAGGTTGTTTTGGCGTTTGCTATATCTTGTGCATTCACAGCGTTTAATGCTAAAAATTTGGAACCCAATTCCACATACTTTTCTTCTTTTGGATCGAAGTAGGAAAAATCTTCCGTCGCAATTCTTAGATCACCTCTTTTCTTTGGGATGATGACGTATTGTGCTTCCACTTCACCTTCGATTCCATTCATCGTTGCAATGGAGCTATTAATGATCTTCGGTTCAAAGATCTCATAATCAGGAGAAGATAAGATCTTCGGAACAATTGCTGGTGAAAGATTTCCGTTGCCAGAAAGTTTAACAGAAATATTGAAGGCTTTGTTGATCTCAAAATTCTCTTTTCCTTTGTCGATCATTTCAATCTTCACATCATATTTTCCAACTGCGTTATTGAAGTTTTCAGGCGCACCTTCGGGCAATCTTTTTACATTGAGCTTGGCTTTATTAGAAACCAGAACGTTTTTATGATTGGTAAATGGTACCTCCATAGGCTGAACGTCCATCACACCAGCAACTTTCGGGATGATCACGAACATTCCTACGACCTGTGCCGAGTAATCATTCTCAGAATCCTCTATTGATTCATCAAAGTTGGCAATAGAGCGGATGGCGATATTACGCGTAGGTTCAAACTTGGCCGGCTCCAGATGGCGAAAGTTCGAGATATTTCTAGAAAATGCTTTCAGTACAACTACAGCTGGCTCGTTTTTGTACACTTCCCTCTCTTCCAGCTGCATGTTGAGATACATGTTCTTAGCAGGATTACTGGTTGCCAAAGGTTTTTTCTCTGCTTCTTTTACAAAAACATCAATAGGTTCTGTTTTGTACATTTTCCCATTGACCTTTACAAGGGCAGATCCAATTTTTACACTTCCTGTCTGCTTTGGAATCAATGAAAATTGATAGACCATCTGATTGATCCTGATCTTCTTCACAGGATCGATCAATGTATTTTGCTCTGAAGCAAAGTCATAATTGAATTTTGAAAAATCCGGCAACTTAATAGGCGTTTCCTGGATCAAGTCCTCACCAAAGATCTCCAAGACTACCGTGAAGGTAATCGGAGTGTTCACACGGGCTTCCTGTGTATTGACCTCAGAGTAAAGATTTACCTGAGCAAAGGAAAAAGCCGATACTAATAGGAATAATATGTATAAATTTTTCTTTATCATTTACCAATCTTTCTCATTGCTTTGCGGCATAGAGTTAGATTTTTTGTTTAAAATTCTTCTCGCAGTTTCCTTCTCTCTGTTTTCGATATCTTTCAGGATTTGTCTTTCTGCTTCTTTTGGAATATTATTTTCCTCTTTTTTTGGCTGATTGGGTTTACCTTGGTCTTTCCCTTTTTGGTCATCGCCTTTGCCGTCCTGCTGGTTTTTTTTCTGATTACCTTTATCAGAATCATCTTTGTTCTTCTGGTCTTGATCGCCGCCCTTCCCTTTGTTCTGTTTTTGCTTTTGCTGATCCTTTTTCTCTTTGTCTTTCAGCATGGCGATTTCATAGTTTTTACGGATGGCTTCGTTATATGGATCTTGTTTCAGGGCTTGCTTGTAGTAATCTGCAGCTTTTTCAGGATTATTGGATTGTATAGACACATTGCCCATGTTGTACAGTGCCGCCGCTTTTTCATAGTTGCTTTTGGTGTATTTTGCCGCTTTTTCGTATTCAGCGCTTGCCTCTTCGTACTTTTTGCTTTTGTAAAGCGCATTTCCTAAGTTGTAATGAGCAGTATAATTGCTGTTCTTTTCGGCAATTGCTTCCAGATATTTGCTTGAGGATGCATCATAATCCTTGGCATCAAATTTCTTATTACCTTCGTAAACCAATGCATTGTAACTCTTCTGCGCAAAAAGAAATTGCGAAGAAATCATCATACAAATCAGGGCTAAAGTAGATTTAAAATTCATTGATACAAAATTATCCGTTTTATTGTTAAAATCAACACTTTAAAAGTTAAAGTTGGGTTAAAAATGAGACTCGAAAAAGCCTTTATTTAAGGCACTTTTTTAACAATTAGATTACCAATTTAACATAATAAAACCACCAGAAATCATGCTAGTGGTTCTATAGATCAATGTAATCAATCAAATATTTAATTAACTTTAATTAAACAAATATAACATATTGTATTTTAAATAATTAAATTAATTCACATAAAGTTAATTTTACCAATCTTTTTTCTTCAGGATATAGTAACTACTGCTTATAAAAACAATGGACCATATCACACATGCGATAACACTTCCAATAGGATATTGAAATTTGAACTCCATTCCCAGCATTTGCGCCATACTGGTTCTGACCAAAGGATTAGGAATAAGATTGGACATACTTTCCAACGGTAGATAATCTGTAAGGAAAGTCGTTGTATTTAAAACTTTAGCTTTTTCCAATTCTGTAATATGATGTTGAATCCCAAATGTTTCAACACCAATCATGATCTTCTCCACAAACCAGAACATAAAAAATCCCAAAAACACAAAAATTGATTTTCTGAATAGGATTGATAAAAACATCAAAAATGAAAAGAATGTAAAAAGCTTCAAAAAATAATTGAAAATGAAATAGATTTCTTTAAAGATTAAACCACTCTCCTGAGTCGCAGAATAGCTTTTGCCTAAAATAAATCCGATAATAAAAACCAATAAGGTTGAAAATCCTGTGAACACCAAAATGGTCAAAAGCTTAGAAAAAATGAATTCTTCCCTACTCAAACCATCAATTAGATTTTGCTTGAACATCCTATTGCTAAACTCCTGACAAATAGAAAATACGATAATACAGCCCAGGAATATTTTCAGAAGTCCTACAATGTAAGTTGTGAAATTCCAAACGCCTGGGAAATTATACATCCCTTGCTCTTTTAAATTAACCTTGATCCCAAGGATGTCAAAATCCACCAAACCAATAAACAACAATCCGATCAAAACGATGAAATACAGAAGTGCAAATATTTTGAATGGCCTGTAGTTCAGGTTTTTGAGATATTCTAATTTTAATAATCGTATCATGAGTTGGATTGTTTTACAAGTTCTAGGAATTGAGTTTCGAGGCTTTCTTTTTTCTTCGTGAGATGCGATAGGAAGATGCCTTTTTCGAATAGTTTTTTGTTAAGTTCCGAAGCTGAAATATCTTGTGAGATCTGCGCAATGACCAATTGGTCTTTCTCTTTCACGCTGGAGAAAATACTCAAGCTATTCAATACCGAAATTAATGCAGTTGCATCATCAGATTTCAATTCAAAGAAACCTTTGGTATTGCTCATTGCATCCACTGACCCGGAATAGATCGCTGTTCCGTGCTTCAAAACGATCACGTGGCTGCAAATTTTCTCTATCTCGTCCAAAAGGTGGCTTGCTACGATAATTGTTGTTCCAGACTTGGCAATCGAGTTGATAATATCTCTGATCTGGATGATTCCTTCAGGATCCAAACCGTTTGTCGGCTCATCCAGGATCAGCACTTCTGGATTTGCCAACAATGCAGAAGCAATTGCCAAACGTTGTTTCATTCCCAGGGAATAAGTGGAAAAAGCATCTTTCTTTCTAGCCAGTAGATTAACGGTTTCCAAAACCTGATCGATCCTTTGAGTCGGAGTACCTTTGATTGTTGCAACAATTTCCAGATTTTTCTCAGCACTCAAGTATGGATAGAAATTGGGTTGTTCGATGATCGCACCAATTCTCTTCAAAGTATCAGTATCTGTTCCCTCTTTTCCAAACCATTTCCAGCTTCCGGAAGTTGGATTGATTGTAGACAGCAGCATCCCGAATGTGGTTGATTTTCCGCTTCCATTGGGTCCTAAAAGACCATAGACATTCCCTTTCTCTACATCAAAGGAAATATTGTTGACCGCGATCTGCTTGAATCGCTTGGTCAGATTTTTGACTTCCAGAATTTTTTCCATATAAATATTTAATATAAAAGTCTTGCTATTAGTACAATTGTTACTTTGATTTGTATAGTTTTTGTTAAATCAAATCAAAAGATTGAAAAAATGACCCAAAACATCACCAAGTTTTCCGAAAAACTAGACATTTCCGAAGAGAGTATCAAACAATTCATTCAAGATTTTGACCTTGAAATATCAGCCTGCTTTTCTCCGAATCTTAATATTACACAAAATTTCGAAACTTTTGCCACAGAAAATGAGGAATTTCTAAAAAAATATGACAAAGATCTGAACGAAGAAAAAACAGCATCTCAAATTGCAGATAAAATTGAAAAGCCTACAGAAAAAGTAGAAGAGATCATCAAGAATAATGTTCCGAACATCTATGACAACGGACTTTACAGATCTTCTGTCTCAACATTTGGGATCGATCGTAAGCTGGGTGGAAATTATCAGTTCATTTATAATTATTTTGGCAACAAGTCCGAGCTTACACAGCGGGATTTTGTCGGTTACAGAGATTTGTTCTTTTATATTTATGACATGCTGGAACCATTCATCAACCCAGAACAATCCAAGAATTGGGGAATCCAAAAGGCAGCTGGAATAATCGTTTACGGACCACCGGGAAGTGGTAAGATCTTTTGGGCAAAAAAAATTGCAGAAATGATCGGCTTCGAATTTTTCGAAATCCAAAAATCCAAGTTAAAACCCACGTCTTCGATTGATGAAAAGACAACTTTTGACAGCTATCTTTCTGAGATGTTGAAAAAGGACAAGATCATCCTGTTTTTGGAAAATTTTGATGAAATCATGATGCAAAAAACCGAAAATCGAATCATTAGCAATAACAATGAAGAAGTTCAGGATTGCATTTTCCATAATATTGAAAAATTCGAAAAGGAAAATCTTTTAATGATCGGTTCTGCCAAAGAACTAGCGGGAATTGAACCTGAGATCATTGCACCGGGAAGGTTCGATGTTTTGATACCAATCTTTCCACCCAACTTGCATGAGCGTGCAGAAATGCTGCTTTACAACATGACAAAAAATCTGAGTAATGATGCCACTTTATTAAAAATATTGAAAGAAAACAAAGCGGACCAAATTCCCTTTTGGCTGGAGACCGCTGATAAAATGAAGGTCTTCTCCAATACGATGATCGTAGATTTTACACAAAGTCTTAAAAAGCGGATTCGAAGTTCATACCTGAAAAACAGAACGGAGCAAATTATAATCAATCAAGGAATTTTGGAAGCCTCTTTCAAAGAATCTGCAGCCAAATTGACCAATGATTATTTGAATAATGTCCAGCAATTTGTTCTGGAAGCAACCACCAACTCCTATGACCGTTTCGCGAACAGAATTGAAGATCTTAAAAAAGAATTAAGTACCTATAAAGCGAAAGAAAAACCTACAAAACCTATTGGATTCAAAACTGATGAAGCATAAAAAAGCCCGAAAAATCGGGCTTTAATCTTTATTAATAGAATTTCGATTTCTATAAATTCGTATCTTCTATTTTTTTCGAAACAGCCATAGATGTCACAAGATCATTCAATAAAGAACTTGCAGCTGTTGGCGAATTAGGCAACAAAACCAAGTTCGATCGGTTGTTAGCTCCAATCGAGTGTAAAGTATCATAATGCTGTGTCACGACGATCAAAGCTGATGCTTCGTGCGCGCTGATTCCAGCGGCGTTCAGCATTTTTACAGATTCTTCCAAACCTTTGGCAATCTCTCTCCTCTGGTCTGCAATCCCTTGCCCTTGGAGTTTTTTGGATTCAGCTTCTGCTTTTGCAACGGCTACGATCCTGATCCTTTGAGCTTCGGATTCATATTCAGCGGCGGTTTTTTCTCGTTCTGCCGCGTTGATCCTGTTCATGGCGTGCTTTACCTGATCATCCGGGTCGATGTCTGTCACCAAAGCTTTGATGATATCATATCCGTAACTTTGCATCGCTTCCTGCAGTTCGGCTTTTACAGCAACCGCGATGTCATCTTTTTTAAGGAAAACATCATCCAATTTCAGCTTCGGAACTTCTGCTCTCACCACATCAAAAACGTAAGATGTGATCTGATCATGCGGGCTTTCCAATCTATAGTAAGCATCAGCAACTTGATTTCTAATTACCTGAAACTGGACAGAGATTTTCATTTTTACAAAAACATTATCCAGTGTTTTGGTATCGATCAAAACATCCAATTGTTGAATTCTTAGATTCATCCGCTTCGAAATCTGATCGATGAATGGAATTTTCAAATGTAATCCCGCATGTCTTGCAGAATGGAATTTGCCCAAACGCTCCACAAGTGCTGCAGTTTCTTGTTTCACCGTAAAGAACGACGCAAAAAGTGTGATCAATCCAAAGAATACTATTACTCCGATGTATATCATAATTTGTAAATTTTCCTAAAGATAGGATTTTTGTGAAAGATTAGCAAGCCAAATCCAACATTGACAAATCATCAAACATTAAAACCAATCATTAAACAAATCACATTTAAACCTTGTTTTATGTAACATTTTATTAAATTTGTTGTCATAATAAATCTATATATGAAGAAAAAACTCTTTTTTGCAATTGCAGGAATCTTTACCAGTTCTATTTTTTCTGCACAGAATGTTTCGGTTTTTAACGATGTTCCCTTCTACAGTATGTATCATTATCTAGGCGAAGGACAGACGATGCCACCCGAAGCTTTTTCTCAAATCCCAGCTGGCGCGATCAGGCTCCACGCCTACGAGCAGGACATCATTTCAAGAAAATTGACGGACGCAGAGATCTCGTCCATTGGAAGCAGCGTAATGATGAACATCACTCTGATCGCCGCTTGTGATAACTATGACAGAATCGCAGGTGTCAATCTGGTTTTGGTCCCTAAGGGAAGCACAAGCTATACTTTCAATCAGGCAGATATCAAGAGGATCGAGATCGGAAGATTTATCACGCCTTTCATGAATAAGAACAAATTACCAACTCAAGTTCCATACAGCTACAAGGTCGATAATATCTCAAATATCCTACATGATTCTGCATTGTCTGCCAGTTATGATTTCTGGATCGAGTTCCGTGCTGATGGTTATTCTGCTGCTGCAAATACAGAAGTGATTGGTTGTGCAGACAGAACAGACGTGTTCCGAGGTAATCTAGAATTTGTTTCTAGCGGAACTCCAGCTCCAACACAAAATTTCTTATTACCAATCTCTTACCGTGACAATCTGAATAATTACAATTCAACAGATGTTCCTGGCCAGACCACAAGACTGGTCACTTTTACTTTGGATCAGCCTTTGACAAACGCGAGCCTGCATTTGATCTCTTCCAATCACGGATCTAACCCATCTGGGGAAGAATATGTGAGAAGGATTCATTATGTTTATCTGGACAATGAATTGGTTTACGAATATGAGCCGGGCGGGAAAAATTGCGAAGACTACAGACAATACAACACGCAAGTCAACGGAATCTATAACACAACACCAAAAACACTGAGAGGTTGGGTCTCCTGGAACAACTGGTGTCCAGGTGACGCCATTCCTAATCGTGAAGTGAATCTGGGGAATCTCTCTGCCGGCACACACACCATAAAGCTTGATGTGCCAACAGCGGTTTTCAAAGATGGACAAGGCTACTTCCCAATCTCTATGTATCTTCAAAACAGCGCAAGCGGACAGATTATCTGTGCCGAACCAAGCGACTTCAAGATCACGAGTCAAGTCGGACAAACGATTACTCTAGGATGGAAGGAAAATGGAACGTCTACAAATTGGGAAACAGTTTGGAGTAGAAAATCAGTTTATACACCAGTTTATGAATTCACTCATCAAATTGAAAACACACCTATCGACTCACAATCTGACCTTACGAAAAACTGGCTTTACGAAAGTTATGTAAAATCAAAATGTACAGATGATCTTCACAGCATTTGGAGAGGTCCTATATATTCAACTGTTATAAAATTGGGAACTGATGAATCTTCTCTTACAAAAGTATCAGTTTATCCAAACCCAACAAAAGATCTTATCACTATCAATTCTTCTTCGAAAGTAACGAAAGTTACTATTTTCAATGTGGATGGAAAACAATTGGCAGAAGATTCTTCCACGAAAATCAATATCTCTAAACTACTAGCAGGTATTTATCTTATGAAAATCGATTTTGCTGATGGGAAGTCTTCAACTCAGAAGATTGTGAAACAATAATTTTTCTAAGGAAAA
>Ga0308171_1003898_pt1 | contig 12929 bp, 8 predicted proteins | sample PhyGR1_FD_202135 | JGI IMG/M metagenome (GOLD analysis project Ga0308171, IMG submission 202135) | Phyllosphere microbial communities from UC Gill Tract Community Farm, Albany, California, United States - DLSLSG.R1 | ecosystem: Host-associated > Plants > Phyllosphere > Unclassified | place: USA... | reverse complement strand
GTCGAGGGCCTGCCCGTCGAGGTCGAGGTGCTCGACGAGAACGCCCTTCGCGAGGGCGGATACGGCGGCATCCTCGGAGTCGGGCAGGGATCCGACCGCCCGCCGCGCATGGTGCGCCTCGACTACGCGCCCGCCGACGCGGAGCGTCACGTCGCCCTCGTCGGCAAGGGCATCACGTTCGACACCGGTGGCCTCTCGCTCAAGCCGCCGGCATCCATGGTCGGTATGAAGTACGACATGTGCGGCGCCGCGACAGTGCTCGCCGTCCTCAAGGCCGCGGCCGAGATGCGTCTGCCCGTGCACGTGAGCGCCTGGCTCTGCATCGCGGACAACATGCCCTCGGGTCGCGCGACGCGCCCGGGCGACGTACTGCGCACCCTCGACGGCACGACCGTCGAGGTGCTGAACACCGATGCCGAAGGTCGCCTCGTGCTCGCCGACGGCCTCGCCGCGGCCAGCCGCGAGAACCCCGATCTCATCGTCGACGTAGCCACTCTGACGGGGGCGATCACCGTCGCGCTCGGCAACCGCCACACCGGTGTGATGGGAGACGACGAGGCGGTCGCGACGTACCTGGCCGCGTCTTCGCGGACGGCAGAGCTCGCCTGGCAGTTGCCGCTCCCGGACCACATGGTCGACGACCTCGACTCCCCCATCGCCGACCTGCAGAACGCCAAGATCGGCGATCCCGCGGGCGGCTCGCTGTTCGCCGGATTGTTCCTGCGCCACTTCGTGGGTCGTGTCTCGTCGGACGCCGATGCTCCGCGTATCCCCTGGGTGCACCTCGACATCGCCGGTGTGGGCATGAACAAGTCCGCGCCCTTCGGGTACACCGACAAGGGCGTGACGGGAGCGACGGTCCGTTCGCTCGTCGAGATGCTGGCCACGGACGGCGTACGGTGACCGAGTACTCCGCCGACGTCGTCGTGCTCGGCGGTGGAAGCGGTGGCTACGCCGCCGCCCTCCGCCTCGCCGAGCTGGGCAAAGACGTCGTGCTCGTCGAGAAGGACAAGCTCGGCGGCACCTGCCTGCACCGGGGGTGCATTCCGACCAAGGCGCTCCTCCACGCCGGCGAGGTCGCCGATGCCGCACGTGGCGCGGCCGACATCGGCGTCGATGTGACCTTCTCGGGCATCGATCCGGCGCGCGTGCGGGCGTACCGCGAAGGCATCGTCGCGAAGAAGTTCAAGGGACTCGAGGGCCTGATCTCGGCTCGCGGCATCCGTGTCGTCCAGGGCGAAGGGGTGCTCGCGGCGGGGCCGACGGTTCGCGTCGGCGACGACGCGTACCGCGGAACCGATGTCATCCTCGCCACCGGCTCGTACAGCCGGAGCCTGCCGGGCCTCGAGATCGGCGGGCGGGTGCTCACCAGCGAGCAGGCCCTCGACCTCGATGTGATCCCCGAGCGAGTGGTCGTCCTGGGCGGTGGCGTGATCGGTGTCGAGTTCGCGAGCGTGTGGCGTTCGTTCGGCGTCGACGTCACGATCGTCGAGGCACTCCCCCACCTGCTGCCGGCCGAGGACGTGGCGTCGAGCAAGGCGCTCGAGCGCGCGTTCCGAAAGCGCGGGATCTCGTTCCAGCTCGGGAAGAGGTTCGCCTCCCTCTCGCAGTCCGCGGACTCGGCGACCGTGACCCTGGACGACGGCTCCGAGCTCGTGGCCGATTACGTCCTGGTCGCTGTCGGCCGGGGCCCGGTGACCGCCGGACTCGGCTACGAAGAAGCCGGCGTCGTCCTCGACCGCGGCTTCGTCCAGACCGACGAGCGTCTGCGCACCGCCGCGGACCACGTGTGGGCGGTGGGCGACATCGTCCCCGGCCTGCAGCTCGCGCACCGCGGCTTCCAGCAGGGCATCTTCGTGGCGGAGGAGATCGCCGGGCTGGCGCCCGTGCTGGTCCCCGACGTCGACGTCCCCCGCGTCGCCTACTCGCACCCCGAGGTCGCGTCCGTCGGGCTCACCGAGGCGCAGGCGCAGGATCGTTACGGATCCGATGCCGTGAAGGCGTACGAGTACAACCTGGCCGGAAACGGCCGCAGCGAGATCATCGGCACCTCGGGCATCGTGAAGATCGTCCGACGTGTCGACGGCCCCGTCGTCGGCGCCCACCTCGTGGGCGATCGCGTCGGTGAACTGATCTCGGAGGCGCAGCTCGCCGTGGGGTGGGAAGCCCACCCCGAAGACATCGCGCCGTTCGTCCACGCACACCCCACCCAGAGCGAGGCGCTCGGCGAAGCCTTCCTGGCTCTCGCCGGCAAGCCCCTGCACGCACTCTGACCGCAAACCGGTCACTAAGCTAGGTACCGCATCCGGTACGAAGGAGACATATCCATGAGCACTTCCGTCGTCCTCCCCGCTCTCGGCGAGAGCGTCACCGAGGGAACGGTCACCCGCTGGCTCAAGCAGGTCGGTGACACCGTCCAGGAGGACGAGGGTCTGCTGGAGATCTCGACCGACAAGGTCGACACCGAGATCCCCTCGCCCGTCTCGGGCGTGATCGAGGAGATCCTGGTCCAGGAAGACGAGACCGTCGAGGTCGGAGCGGTCCTCGCGAAGATCGGTGACGGCTCCGGCGCCGCCTCGTCCGACGACGCCCCGCAGGCCGCCCCGGCCGAGGAGCAGTCCGCTCCGGCCGAAGAGGCGGCCCCCGCCGAGGCCGCTCCCGAGCAGCCCGCCGCCGAGCAGCCCGCTGCCGAGTCCGCGCCCGCCGCGAGTGGCGACTCCACCGAGGTGAAGCTCCCCGAGCTCGGCGAGAGCGTCACCGAGGGCACCGTCACCCGCTGGCTGAAGGCCGTCGGCGACGACGTCGCGGTCGACGAGCCGCTTCTCGAGATCTCGACCGACAAGGTCGACACCGAGATTCCTTCGCCGGTCGCCGGCACGCTGCAGGAGATCCTGGTTCAGGAAGACGAGACGGTCAACGTCGGTGCCGCCCTCGCGCGCATCGGCAGTGGTGCCGCCCCGGCCGCTAAGCCCGAGGCGCCCGCCGCCCCGGCCGCCGAAGAAAAGCCGGCCGAGCAGCCCGCCCCCGCGGCGGAGGAGAAGCCCGCCGAGCAGCCCGCTCCCGCCGCCGAGCAGAAGGCGGCCGAACAGCCTGCTCCCGCCGCGGCTCCGGCCGCCTCGTCCAACGACGACGTGACCTACGTCACCCCGCTCGTGCGCCGCCTGGCGCAGCAGCAGGGCGTCGACCTGGCTTCGGTCAAGGGCAGCGGCGTCGGTGGACGCATCCGCAAGGAAGACGTGCTCAAGGCCGCCGAGGCAGCCAAGTCCGCTCCCGCCGCTGCGGCTCCCGCTGCCGCGTCGGCCCCGGCGGCCGCCCCCGCGCCGGTCGAGGTCTCGCCCCTGCGCGGTACCACGCAGAAGATGTCGCGCCTGCGCAAGGTCATCGCCGAGCGCGCCGTCGCGTCGATGCAGGCCACGGCTCAGCTGACGACGGTGGTCGAGGTCGACGTGACCAAGCTCGCGGCTCTGCGTGACCGCATGAAGGGCGAGTTCCAGCAGAAGACGGGCGACAAGCTCTCGTTCCTGCCGTTCTTCGCCATCGCGGCCATCGAGGGTCTCAAGGCGTACCCGATCATCAACTCCACGGTCGAGGGTGACGAGATCGTCTACCCCGCTCACGAGAACGTGTCGATCGCCGTCGACACCGAGCGCGGCCTGCTCACCCCGGTCGTCAAGGACGCCGGCGACAAGAACATCGCGCAGCTGGCGCGCGAGATCGCCGATCTCGCCGCCCGCACGCGCGACAACAAGCTGAAGCCCGACGAGCTCGCCGGCGGCACGTTCACGCTGACCAACACCGGTTCGCGCGGCGCGCTCTTCGACACGCCCATCGTGTTCCTGCCGCAGTCGGCGATCCTCGGCCTCGGTGCCGTGGTGAAGAAGCCCGGTGTGGTCTCGGTCGACGGCAAGGACGCGATCTCGGTCCGCTCGTACGTCTACCTCGCGCTGTCGTACGACCACCGCATCATCGATGGAGCCGACGCCGCTCGCTTCCTCGGCACGGTCAAGGCTCGCCTCGAGGCGGCGCAGTTCGAGGGTGACCTCGGAATCTGATCCCACCGAGCACCGGCTCATGATGGCTGGTCCGCGACCGTTCTGACGGCGCGGACCAGCCATCGCTCGTTCTGGCGCACGAGGGTGACGTACTGCGTCGCTTCTGCCGCATCGACCCGCACGACGGTCACTCCCCCGAAGTCGTCGACGACGGTGATCATTCCTGCCGCCGCCCCAGCCGCTACAGGTTCCCGTGGGAAGGCGGAGTTCTCTTCGTACCTGGACACGCAGGCCGCGTCGCCTCGGCATCCCTGCAGCTCCGTGAACAGTGTGCGGGCGATCTGTTCCACGTCGTCGGACAGCGGACGGCGCTCGTCCACCGGCAGCGGGTCCGACAGCCACGGCGTCGTCGAGGTCGGCGCGGGATCGACGACGGTTTGGCCGGTAGAAGGCTGCGGCGTTGCGCGGTCTTCGGGGATCAGGCAGAAGGCCAGCACGGCGATCACCCCGATGCTCGCGCTCAACGTGGACATGCGGAACACGCGAGACCGACGCCAGTGTCCGCGGACACGCTCGAGCGCTTGTCGGGTCGCGTCGGCGAGGTCGGCATCGACGAGGTCGAGCACCCGGATCGCCGGGCCGTCCTGCTCGCGCGTCGGCGGATCCGCGACGGGTTCCGCTGCCGGGAACAACGGGCCGAGCACGAGCGGAACGGGCGTCGCGTGCGCGAACAGACGCCTCTCGACCGCCTCCCAATCGCGTGGAGGGCGCGTCAACACGCTTTCTCGTGCGCGACTGACGATCTCGCGCGTGGGCGTGTCGTCGGCGATGTTAGCGAGGTGCGCGAGCGTCTCGGCGGTCGCTGCGATCGCGTCGGGTCCGTCCGGGTCGTCGATCGCCACGGGGCACCCGGTCGCGGTGAGCCACCAGGTCTTCCCGTCCGCCGCGGTGGTGGATGCGCGGCATCCGCGAAGGAGGCCGACGGCTGCCGTGACGGCCTCCCCCGGCGTCAGGGGAAGGGTGCTGCGCGCTCGACGTCTGAGGTACGCGTCGAGGGGTTCGGCGAGAACGGATGCCGTGGAGCTGCTCATTCCGCGATGGTGGCCGAACCCGCCGCCCCTCGAGGGCGCGTCGCCCCTGAAGTGGGGAGCGAACGAGGGATCCGCCGCCTGGGGAGGAAGGACTCGCGGCGAAGATAGAATCATTCTCATGGCCGCTCGCACCACCACGCCCGAGAAGCGTCCGGGCTTCTTCTCGCAGATCAAAACCCTGTACACCTTCACCCAGAAGGAGTACCGGTGGTTGCCGTTCCTGCTGGCCGGAATCGTGCTGGTGGGCATCGCCCTCGGTGTGCTCATCGGTTTCCTGATCCCGCCGCTGGCGGCCTGGAGCATCATCCTCTGGGGTGTCACGGGCCTGCTGGCCGGCATCCTGGCGTCGATGATCACGATGACGCGTCTGTCGACGACCGCGATGTACAAGAAGATCGACGGCATGCCCGGCGCCACCGGTCACGTGCTGTCGTCGTCGCTCGGGCGCAACTGGCAGGCCTCCGAGGCTCCGATCGGCGTCAACCCGCGCACGCAGGAGGCCGTCTACCGGGCCATCGGCCGCGGCGGTGTCGTCCTCATCGGCGAGGGTAACCGCAGCCGTCTGACGCGTCTCGTCGGCGAGGAGCGCTCCCGTGTGACGCGCGTCGCCGCCGGCGTGCCCGTCACCGTTCTCTACGTCGGACACGGCGACGACGAGGTGCCGATCGCCAAGCTCGCCTCGACGATCAAGGCGCTCCCGAAGAAGGTCGACCGCTCGACGATGGCCGCCGTCATTAAGCGCGTGTCCTCGGTGTCGCAGGGCCTGTCGTCGCTGCCGATCCCGAAGGGCGTCGACCCGACGAAGATGCGCTCCCCGCGTCCCCGCTGATCTCATGAGAAAGGCCCCCGCTCCGGCGGGGGCCTTTTCCATGGATCGGGGATTCAGGAACGCACGAGGACCGTTCCGACGACTTTGTCGTGCAGGCCGCGCTGGTCGGCGTCCCACACGACCGCGGGGATGATGAGGGCGAGGAGGACGGTTCTCACGATCGGGCGCCAAAGGCCCACCCAGCCCCCGGATGCCAGCTCCAGGCGCATCCCCAGGATCCGGTGTCCGGGGCTGCCGCCGAGGAGGGGGATGAAGAGGATCTGGACGGCGAAGAAGATCAGGTTCGTCGCGATCGGATTCGCGAACGGCACGCCCGTCACCGGGTCGGGTGCGGAGAAGAACGCGTAGCCGATGAGGCCGGCGCTCGCGACGTCGATGAGCAGGGCCGCGATGCGGCGTCCTGGACGGGCGATGGAGCCGCGACCCTCGCGGGGAAGGCCGAGCCGCTGGCCCGGATACTCGTTCTCGGCGGGGACGCTCACGGCATCCAGCGTAATCGGCGCCGCGTAACATCCCCGAAACATGCGAGATATGACCGGGACACCGGTTCTGGGTAGGGTCGAGGAGGCTGGCCGAGGCCGGCATGATCCCGAATGTTCTACCTCTGGAGTCTTCATGTTCAAAGATTCGTTTCACGGATCTTCCTGGTGTGCAGCAGCACTTCAACATCCCCGCCTCGACCGTCGACGAGGAGTTCTTCACCGTCGGACAGCTGTTCGATGGCTCGTCGATCCGCGGGTTCGCGAACATTCACGAGTCGGACATGCAGCTGATCCCCGACGTGACCACCGCGTACGTCGATCAGTTCCGCGAGGCCAAGACCCTCGTCATGATCTTCGACATCTACAACCCGCGTAATGGTGAGATCTACGGCAAGGACCCGCGTCAGGTCGCCAAGAAGGCCGAGAAGTACCTCGCCTCCACCGGCATCGCCGACACCGCGTTCTTCGCCCCCGAGGCCGAGTTCTACATCTTCGATGACGTCCGCTACGAGGTGAAGCAGAACTCGAGCTTCTACTCGGTGGACTCCGAAGAGGGCGCCTGGAACACCGGACGCGAAGAGGAGGGCGGAAACCTCGCCAACAAGACCCCCTACAAGGGTGGATACTTCCCCGTCTCGCCGGTCGACAAGACGGCCGACCTGCGCGACGACATCACCCTCAAGCTGATCGAGGCGGGCTTCGCGCTCGAGCGTTCGCACCACGAGGTCGGCACCGGTGGTCAGCAGGAGATCAACTACCGCTTCGACACGATGTTGCACGCGGCCGACGACATCCTGAAGTTCAAGTACATCGTCAAGAACACCTGCGAGCAGTGGGGCAAGGTCGCGACCTTCATGCCCAAGCCGCTCTTCGGTGACAACGGCTCCGGCATGCACACGCACCAGTCGCTGTGGAACGACGGCAAGCCGCTGTTCTACGACGAGACCGGCTACGGCGGACTCTCCGACGTCGCCCGCTGGTACATCGGCGGTCTGCTGGCGCACGCCCCCGCGGTCCTCGCGTTCACCAACCCGACCCTCAACAGCTACCACCGCCTGGTGAAGGGCTTCGAGGCTCCGGTCAACCTGGTGTACTCGGCCGGTAACCGCTCCGCGGCCATCCGTATCCCGATCACGGGTACCAACCCCAAGGCAAAGCGCATCGAGTTCCGCGCTCCCGACGCCTCGGGCAACCCGTACCTCGCGTTCGCGGCTCAGCTCATGGCCGGTATCGACGGCATCAAGAACCGCATCGAGCCGCACGAGCCCGTCGACAAGGACCTCTACGAGCTCCCCGCCGAAGAGGCCAAGAACATCCCGCAGGTTCCGAACTCGCTGCTCGACTCGCTCGAGGCTCTGCGCGCCGACCACGAGTTCCTGCTCGCCGGCGGCGTGTTCACGCAGGAGCTCATCGACACCTGGATCGAGTACAAGATCGAGAACGAGATCCAGCCGATCGCCCAGCGCCCGCACCCCTTCGAGTACGAGCTGTACTTCGGGGTCTGATCGCCCGATCATCCACGTCGACGCCCGTCCCCGCCGTTTCGCGGGGGCGGGCATCGTCGTTCGCCTGCGGATCATCCGGCGCGTGACGCTCGCTTCTGCTCCTGGAAGACGCGGATGGCTTCGTAGCGCTCGGCCGAGCGGGCCTGCCGCTTCGCCGCCTCGACCTCGCGCACCTTCGGCGGGGCTTTCGTCACCAGGTCGTCGAGCAGATTCCGGACGGATGCCGCGATCTCGTCCACGGCGCGATCGAAGACGTCCTGGTTGGCCCGCGATGGCGTCGTCGTCCCCACGATCTTGCGGACGAACTGGAGCGCCGCGTCGTGGCACTCGGCATCCGTCGCCGGAGGCGTGAAGTTGTGCAGGGGAACGATATTGCGGCACATGCGGGCCAGGTTAGGCCGATCGGCCGCCGGTTGCGAGGGTCGTCAGTTTTTCGCCTCGTCGCCAGCTTCCCGGCATCCCTTCAGGTGAACCTCCGCCGCGATGTCGGAGGGGCACGGGAGGATGGGAGCATGGCCGAGTCCCCATACGCGTCGCGTCCGTGGTCCACCTCCTACGCCGAGGGGGTGCCCCTCGAGATCGACGAGCCCTCGCAGACACTGCCCGAGTTGCTGGCGGCCTCGGTCGCGCGGTACGGAAAGAAGACCGCCCTCGAGTTCTTCGGTGCGCCGACCACCTATCGCGAGCTCGGCGACCAGGTCTCCCGCGCGGCAGAGGGCCTGCGTCGACTGGGGGTTCGGGCCGGCGACCGCGTCGCCCTCGTCCTGCCGAACTCGCCGCAGCACGTCGTCGCGTTCTATGCCGCGCTGCGCCTCGGCGCGATCGTCATCGAGCACAACCCGCTGTACACGCCCCGCGAACTGCGTCATCAGTTCGAGGACCACGGCGCCCGGTTCGCCATCGTGTGGGACAAGCTGGCCGACACCGTCGCCGAGTTCCCGGCCGACCTGGCGCTCGAGAAGATCATCAGCGTCGACATCACGACCGCCCTCCCCTTCGCGAAGCGCCTCGCGCTGCGCCTCCCGGTGGCGAAAGCCAAGGCCGCGCGCGAGCAGCTCACCAGCGCGCCGCGGTCCAAGCGTCCGCAGGCGTGGGAGAAGCTCCTCACGCACGGCACGTTGTCTCGAAAGCACCCCGGCCCCGTTCTCGACGACATCGCACTGCTGCAGTACACGAGCGGCACCACGGGCAGCCCCAAGGGCGCCGTCCTCACCCACTCGAACCTGCGGGCCAACGCGATGCAGGGCCGCGCGTGGGTACCGGGCCTTCGCGACGGTGAAGAGTCGTTCTACGGGGTCCTCCCCCTGTTCCACGCCTACGGGCTCACGCTCTGCCTGACATTCGCCATGAGCATCGGGGCAAAGCTCGTGCTCTTCCCGAAGTATGACCTCGAGCTGGTCGCGGCGGCGGCGAAGAAGAGCCCGCCCACCTTCCTTCCCGCCGTTCCCCCCATCTACGACCAGCTCGCGCGCGCCGCAGCCCGGGGCACGCTCGACCTGAGCACCGTGCGCTTCGCGATCTCGGGGGCGATGAGCCTGCCCGTCGCCACCGTCGATCGGTGGGAGGCCGCCACCGGGGGTCTTCTCGTCGAGGGGTACGGAATGACCGAGTCGTCGCCGGTCGCCCTCGGCAACCCCATCGGCCCGTCCCGCCGCCCCGGAACGGTGGGCGTGCCTTTTCCGAGCACCGACATCCGCGTCGTCGACCCCGAGGACCCGACCGTCGACCGGCCCCTCGGCGAGCCCGGTGAGCTCCTCCTGCGCGGTCCCCAGGTCTTCCAGGGGTACTGGAACCGCCCCTCCGACACGGCGGCGACACTGCTCGACGGCGGATGGCTGCGCACGGGCGACATCGCCTCGGTCTCACCGGACGGCTTCGTCACCATCGTCGACCGTCTCAAAGAGATCATCATCACGGGCGGGTTCAACGTGTCGCCCAGCGAGGTCGAAGACGTCCTGACCTCGCACCCCGACATTGCCGGAGCGGCCGTCGTCGCCCTCCCCAAGTCGAGCGGCGGAGAAGACGTCGCGGCGGCGATCGTGCTGCGCGACGGCGTCCACGTCGAACCCGACGCGATCCGCGACTTCTGCAAGGCGCGCCTCGCGGCCTACAAAGTGCCGCGTCGTGTCGTCGTGGTCGACGACCTGCCCCGCTCCCTCATCGGGAAGGTCCAGCGACGCGAGGTGCGCGAACGTCTCATGTCGTGAGCTGTGCAGAAGGGATGCCGCGAGCGGGCGGCATCCCTTCCGCTCACGGTCATCCGTAAAACAGCTTGTCGAAGACGCGGCGCGCGCGGCGCGTGGTGCCCAGGTAGTCCTCTTCGACCTGCGTGGCCGAGCGCGGAGCATATTCGAGGATGCGACCAATGCCGTCGAGCTTCGCGCGATCCACGGGAAGCACATCGCTCGTCTGGCCCGACAACAGCGTGTTCGCCGAACGAAGACGGCTCGCGAGATGCCAAGCCGCGGCGAGCTTCTCGGCCGCGTCGGCCTCGATGACCCCCTCGTCGACAGCGGCATCCAACGCCTCGAGCGTCGACGTCGTCCGCATCGCGGGGATCGCGCGCGCGTGCTGGAGCTGCAGCAATTGCACGAGCCACTCCACGTCGCTGATCGAACCGGGGCCGAGCTTGAGGTGCCGAGCGGGGTCGGCGCCCTGCGGCAGACGCTCGTTCTCGACGCGCGCCTTGATGCGCCGGATCTCGCGGAGCCCGTTCTGATCGGCCGACACCGGATACCGCACCTCGTCGGCGAGCTCGAGGAACGCCCCGATGAGCTTGACACTGCCGGCCACGCCACGGGCGCGCAGGAGCGCCTGCGCCTCCCACGACAACGACCACCGCCGGTAGTACTCGGCGTAGGCGTCGAGGGAGCGGGCGAGAGGACCGCTTCGCCCCTCGGGTCGGAGCTCCGCATCGAGGTCGAGCGGCAGACGGTGGTCCTCCGACTGCTCGCGCAGGCCGGCGACGAGCTTCAGCGCGAGCTGACTGGCCCGCTGCGGGTCGATTCCGTTCGCGCGATAGACGTACATCACGTCGGCATCCGATCCGAAACCGATCTCGCGTCCGCCGAAGCGTCCCATCGCGATGACCGCGAAGTCGAGATCGTCGTCCTCGGGCGGGACGACGACACGGCGCACGGCGCGCAGGGTGGCCTGGATGGTGACCTCGGTGATGGTGCTGAGGGCGTCGGAGAGCTCCTCGAGCGAGACCGTTCCGAGAACCGCGGCCATCGCGACACGCAGCATCTCGCGCCGGCGCAGCGCCCGCACCGAACGCATCGCGTCGTCGATGTTCTGCCAGCGGGTCTGAATGGCGCGCGCCTCTTCTTCGAGCGCCTTTCCCGAACGGGGGCGCAGCAGCGCGTCGTCGTCGAGCCAGGCCACCGACTCGGGGATCCATTCCATGAGCTCACCGATGTACCGCGAGCCCGAGAGCACCCGCGTGAGGCTCTCGGCGGCCCCGGCCGAGTCGCGCAGCATCCGCAGGAACCAGGGGGTGTTGCCGAGCCGCTCGCTGATGCGGCGGAAGACGAGCAGGCCGTAATCGGGATCCACGCCGTCGGCGAACCACCGGATCATGATCGGCATGAGGTGCCGTTGGATCGTCGCCTTGCGGCTCAAGCCGCTGGTCAGCGCGGCGATGTGGCGGAGCGCTCCGGCCGGGTCGCGGAAGCCGATCGCGGCGAGGCGATCGCGCGCCTGCTCGGTCGACAGGGTGCGCTCCCCCTCGGGAAGGGCGGCCACGGCCGACAGCAGGGGGCGGTAGAACAGGCGCACGTGGATGTCGCGCACCTCGCGCTTGATGCCCTCCCACACGGCCTGCACCCCGGATGCCGAGTCGGCCAGTCGCGACGCTCGCGCGAGGACCCGCAGGTCGTCGTCCTTCTCGGGCAGCAGCGCCGTGCGGCGGAGACCGCGAAGCTGGAGGCGGTGCTCGAGCAGACGCAGGAGGCGATAGTCGCGACCGAACGCCTCGGCCTCGGACCGCCCGATGTACCCCTCGGCGACCAGCGCGTCGAGCGCCTCGAGCGTGCCGCGCTGGCGGATCCGTTCATCGGTCAGACCGTGGACCAGCTGCAGGAGCTGCACGGTGAACTCGACATCTCGGATGCCGCCGGGCCCGAGCTTGAGCTGTCGATTGACCTCCGCGGACGGAATGTGATCGGTGACGCGTTCGCGCATGCGCTGGACGCCCTCGACGAAGTTCTCTCGCGCGGCGCTGTGCCACACCAGGGGCTGGACGGCGGCGACGTACTCGGCCCCCAACGTCGGGTCCCCGGCGATCGCCCGGGCCTTCAGCAGGGCTTGGAACTCCCAACTCTTCGCCCACCGCGCGTAGTACTGCTCGTGCGAGGCGAGGCTGCGGACGAGCGCGCCCTGCTTGCCCTCGGGGCGCAGGTTCGGGTCGACCTCCCACAGGGGCGGCTCGATCTCGGGACCCGAGATGCCGCGCATCGTCTGCACGGCGAGCCGCGTGCCGATGTCGATCGCGCGCGCCTCGGTGACGGCGTCCTCATCGGCCGATCCCCCCACGAAGATCACGTCGACGTCGCTGACGTAGTTCAGCTCACGCGCGCCCGTCTTGCCCATCGCGATGATCGCGAACCGGGTCGCCTCCACCTGTTCACGAGGGAACGATCCCGGCCCGGGCCCGCTGACCCGCGCCCTCGCCACGCTGAGAGCCGCCTCGAGGGCCGCTCCCGCCAGGTCGGCCAACGACGAGGCCACGGCGGGAATCGCGCCCGCGGGGTCGTCCTGCCCGAGGTCGTAGGCCGCTATCCGGGCCAGCAGTCGCCGATAGCGCACGCGCAACGCCACCCACGCGGCATCCGAGGCATCCGACGCGAAGCCCTCGACGTCGCCGACGGATGCCAGGAGCTCGGCGCGCATGAAGGGCTCGTCGGGCAGGGTCAGGCCCGCACCCGAGAGATGCGCGAGCTCATCGGGGTGGCGCAGGTAGAACTCCGCGAAGCCGTCGGAGGCGCCCACGATGTCCCACAGGGCGCGCCACGCTCCCGCGTCCGCCGCCG
>Ga0308171_1003897_pt1 | contig 12930 bp, 11 predicted proteins | sample PhyGR1_FD_202135 | JGI IMG/M metagenome (GOLD analysis project Ga0308171, IMG submission 202135) | Phyllosphere microbial communities from UC Gill Tract Community Farm, Albany, California, United States - DLSLSG.R1 | ecosystem: Host-associated > Plants > Phyllosphere > Unclassified | place: USA... | reverse complement strand
TGCAGATGTAGTGGCCGTCCGAGACGAAGCGGAAATTCTCGATCGGCACCACCTCGGCATCCTTGGGCACGATGCCCAGCACGCGCGGGTTGATGTCCCACCCCATGGTGGAGGGCATGACGTCGCGGGTGCCCTGGGCGAACTCGCGCATCATCGCCGCCGTGCCGCCCGGGTAGTACTCGATGTACTTGTTCAGCTCTTCCAGATAGGCCCAGGTCTTGGTCCAGCCCTTCTCCGGGTCCTTCGGGTCGGAATCGCCCAGGATGTAGGGCACGGCCATCATGAAGGTGCGGCCGATGCCGGAATTGGCCGGGCGCGGGTACAGCACGCGGTTGGGGTTCGCCTTCGCGTAATCCAGCAGCTGCTGCAGCGAACGCGGCGGATTGGCCACCCGCGCCGGCGCGTACTGGATGAACGGCCCCTGCGGCGTGTAGCTGATCAACTGGCCGAAGCCGCGCGCCAGGTCCGCCTGCTTGCGGGCACCGGCATCGAAAAGCATGTCCGGGTTCAGCGCCGGATCGTTGAAGCCGCCGATATTCTGCCAGAGATCCAGCTCCAGCCCAGCGGAGAGCGCGTCATTGCCGACGATGACGATATCGACGTCGATGCGGTTGGCCCGCTGCATGGCGCGGATCTTGCCCGCCACTTCCGGCGCCGGGGCGCGGGACATGGCGAACCGGGAGACACGGTCGGCATGCGCGCTGCCATAGGCATCGAACACCTTCTGCGTCAGCGCCAGATTACCGGCCGCATCGATGACCCCCAACGTCACCGGCTTGCCGGACAGCGCCGGCGCAGTTCCCTGAGCAAAGGCACCCGGCGCGATCGTGGCACCGGCGGCAGCACCCAGGCCGAGCGCCATCAGGCTGCGGCGGCCGAGTCCCGATAGGCCAACACCCGGGCGCGAAGCGTTCGAATCCATGGACGTCCTCATATTCTTATAGTTGTCGGACAAGTATGATAGCGCCGTCGTGAGGTGGACCTCAACGGCGCTTTTCGTGACCATTCCGAAAGGGAGCCTCCATCCGGATTCCGGCGGCCTTTCGCCCCATATGGACCATGCCCGCCATCAGTATGGGCACGTCCGCTGCGGCCAAGGTGAAGCCGCCTCTGCCGCAGAGCAGAGGATGAGGCGGGTGGCAGGGTCGAATTCAGGGGGACAAGGAAGGCCGGGGAAAGAATTCCCCGGACCCCTTCTTCTCTTCTGCGAGTTTGGCGAAGCGCTTCAGGACTGAAGCGGGCGCTGCCCTGGTGATTTTATAAATGGGCCACAAGGACTGAACCGTCAGTCGCCGGAGGTCCTAGACTTCCCGCGCACCCAGCCTCATCTCAGGCGCACCGCTCCAACAGCCCCACCCCACAAAACTCGAAAAAAGAAAAGAAGGGGGTCCGGGGAATTCCTTCCCCGGCCTTCCCCCTTCCCTGTCCGAAACCCTCACTTCAGTTCGGACAGCAGGATGCTCGTCTCGGAATGCGTCACCGCCGGCAGGGCGCGGATTTCGGCGAGGACGTGGTCCAGCGAGGCCAGGGTGGCGGTGTTGATTTCCGCCACCAGGTCCCAGCGCCCGTTGGTGGAATAGACGCGCCCGACATCCGGCAGCCGACGCAGGGCCGCGATGACCGCGCGCCCGTCGGCGGAGCGGACTTCGAGCGAGGTGATGGCCCGCACCTGCCCCAGCCCGGCGTCGCCACGCAGGCGGATGGTGAAGCCGGCCAGGATGCCCGCCTGCATCAGCCGCTGGATACGGTTTTGCACCGTGCCGCGGGAGGTGCCGAGATGCGCGGCGAGCGAGGCCGTCGGCAGTCGGCTGTTCTCCCGCAACAGGGTCAGCAGCTTGTGGTCCAGGTCATCCAGGCGGTCCATGCGTCATTCCGTCAGCGCCGGCTGGCAGATTGCCAGTCCTGACACCAAAATGCAGCAATCTTCTGTCTTTCCGTAAGCGCCCGCCCCGCGCACTCTGCCGGCCTTCTCGACGCTCTCGCTGGATGGAGAACGGAATGGACATGCTGGACACCCTCGGCGCCGCCCCGGCTGCCATGGCGAGCCGGGTGACGACCCTGCTGGGCATCCCGCTCGACCTCGGCTCCCACACCCCCGGCGCGCGCATGGGCCCGGCGGCCCTGCGCATCGCCGGCCTGGCGCCGCTGCTGCAGCAACTGGGCTGCACGGTGGAGGATGCCGGCGACCTCGCGCCCCCGCACCCCGAGGAATCCGGCCTGGCGCCGGAGGACGCGGCCGGCTGCCTGCACCTGGAGGAGGTGACGGCCTGGACGCGGCTGATCCATGACCATGCCTACGACCTTTCCGCCCGCGGCCGGCTGCCCATCTTCCTGGGCGGCGACCACGCGCTCTCCATGGGCAGCATCAGCGGCGTCGCCCGCCATTGCCAGGAACAGGGGCGGGAACTGGCGGTGCTGTGGATCGACGCGCATGCCGATTTCAACACGCCGGAGACGACGCCGTCGCGCAACATGCACGGCATGCCGCTCTCCTTCCTGACCGGGGAGCCACGGCTGCGGCCGCTGCTCGGCGGCCGTCCACTGGCGCCGCTGTCCTGCGGCAACATCCAGGTCTTCGGCGCCCGCTCGATCGACCTGGCGGAGCGGCGGCGGATCCGCGAGCTCGGCCTCGGCTGCACCGACATGCGCGCGATCGACGAGCATGGCGTGGCGGCGCTGCTGGGCGCGCTGATCGAGGAATGGCGGGAGCGCGACGTGCACCTGCATGTCAGCCTGGATGTCGATGTGCTGGACCCCTCCATCGCCCCCGGCGTCGGCACCACCGTGCCCGGCGGCGCCACCTACCGGGAGGCGCATCTGATGATGGAGATGCTGTGCGACAGCGGCCTGCTCGGCTCGCTCGACATCGTGGAACTGAACCCGTTCCTCGATGAGCGCGGCAAGAGCGCGCGCGTGCTGGTGGAACTGGTGGCCAGCCTGTTCGGCCGCACGGTGCTGGACCGCCGCCCGTCCCGCATCCGCGCCTTCTGAAGCATGATCGCCTGAGGTGGAATCACCAAAAGGCGTGAATCACGCGATCAAACATAGGCCTCGAGTGTGCTCTGTGAAACGCATGTGAACACGCCACGCTCCAGGACGGATCGAGATCCGGCCTGGTGAGAGTAAGGCCGGGGAAGGAATTCCCCGGACCCCTTCTTTCTTTTGCCAGTTTTCGGAGGTGGCTGTGGGGATGGCTATCTTTTTAAACCCCGCCTGGGTCGAGCGGAAAGTCCATGACCTCCGTCGGCCAAGGGCTCAGCCCGCGCGGCCTTTCACACTCCAAAGGCTTCACTCGCAAGCCCTGAGCTCAACGCCAACTGACAGAAAAAAGATGGGGTCTCAGGGGAATTCTTTCCCCTGACCTTCCTTCTTCCCGCCCTCCCCATCACTGACCCGTAAACCCGTCAAAGAAACAGCAAGAAACGAGAAGCGCCATGTCACAGCCCACGGATTTCATCGAGATCGAACGCCGCCTCGGCGCGCATAACTACAAGCCGCTGGACGTGGTGCTGACGCGTGGCCAGGGCGTGTGGGTGGAGGATATCGACGGCCGCCGCTACCTGGATTGCCTGGCTGCCTATTCCGCCGTCAACCAGGGCCACTGCCACCCGCGCATCCTGAAGGCGCTGACGGACCAGGCCAGCCGGCTGACGCTCACCTCCCGCGCCTTCCGCAACGACCAGCTGGCGCTGTTCTACGAGGAGCTGGCGGTCCTCACCGGCTCCCACAAAGTGCTGCCGATGAACAGCGGCGCCGAGGCGGTGGAAACCGCCATCAAGGCCGTGCGGAAATGGGGCTACGAGGTGAAGGGCGTGCCGGCCGGCCAGGCCGAGATCGTCGTCTGCGCCGACAACTTCCACGGCCGCACCCTCGGCGTCATCTCCTTCTCCACCGACGAGGACGCGCGCGGCAATTTCGGCCCCTTCGCCCCCGGCTTCCGCGTGGTGCCCTTCGGCGACGCGGCGGCGCTGGAAGCCGCCATCACCGACAACACCGTGGCCTTCCTGGTCGAGCCTATCCAGGGCGAGGCCGGCGTCATCATCCCGCCCCCCGGCTATTTCCGCCAGGTACGGGAGATCTGCACCCGCCGCAACGTCACCCTGATCCTGGACGAGATCCAGACCGGCCTCGGCCGCACCGGCCGCCTGCTGGCGGAAGAGCATGAAGGCATCGAGGCCGACGTCACTCTCATCGGCAAGGCGCTCGGCGGCGGCTTCTATCCAGTCTCCGCCGTGCTCTCCAACACCGAGGTCCTGGGCGTGCTCAAGCCCGGCCAGCACGGCAGCACCTTCGGCGGCAACCCACTGGCCTGCGCCGTGGCGCGGGAAGCCCTGAAAGTGCTGGTGGAGGAAAACCTGATCGAGAACTCCGCCACGCTCGGCGAGTATTTCCTGGAACAGCTGCGCGGCATCCGCAGCAACGTCATCCAGGAGATCCGTGGGCGCGGCCTGATGCTGGCCGTGCAGTTCCACCCCGAAGCCGGCGGCGCCCGCCGCTACGTGGAAGCCCTGCGCCACCGCGGCCTGCTGGCCAAGGACACCCACGAACACACTATCCGCTTCGCCCCACCCCTGGTGATCACCCGCGCCGAAGTCGACTGGGCGCTGGAACAGATCCACGCCGTGCTGGCGGATTGATGGGTGGTGGGGGAAGATGAAGGGGAAGGCTGGGGAATGAATTCCCCAGACCCCTTCTTTTTTCTGCGAGTTTGGCGAGGCGCTTCAAGATAGAGAGCGGACGCTGTTTGATGATATTTATAAGGGGCCGTGCGGGCTGAACCGTCAGTCGCCGGAGGTCCAGGACCTCCGGCGCACCCAGCCGTTTCTCATGCCAGCCCCCTCAACAGCCACGCCAAAAAAACTCGAAGAAAGAAAAGAAGGGGTCCGGGGAATTCTTTCCCCGGCCTTCCTTCCCCGCCCGCGCCACCCCACAAGCCTCAGGTAGAAACCCACCGCACCCCACATTGCGTGACACCGATTTACGATCCGGTTGCGCCACCCGGCTAAAAAACCTTTGCCCCGGATGATACACTGGGGCGTGTCACGAGTTTCTTGGACACAGCCGATGGAGATGCGGGATGAGCCACGACAAAGACGCGCTGGAGCAACGGATTCGCGAGCGGGCCTATGCCTTGTGGGACGCGGACGGGCAGCCGGACGGAACCCCGGATGAGTACTGGTACCGTGCGCATCGCGAGATGACGCAGCAGGGGGACGAGGCGCCCGGCAGTCTGGACGACCAGTTGGAGGACACCTTCCCCGCCAGCGACCCGCCCAGCGCGACGCAGCCGCACGCGGCCGAGGTGGACTGGCCGAAGGAGGCGAAGGCGCAGAAGGCACCTGCCCGGAAGCCGGCGGCGAAGAAGCCGGCCGAAGCGGCAGCCAAGCCCGCCGCCAAGGCCAAGCCGGACGCGGCAGCGGCCCCGAAGCCCCGCGCCCGCAAGAAGGACGCCTGAGGGCGCCCCCTGATGACACACCCCGGGCGGGCCGCGCAGCCCGCCCCTAGCCCAGCCGGGCTTCCTGCAGCAGCAGCCGCGCCAGGGTCTTGACCTGGCGAGAGCGCTGGATGTCCGGCCGGAATAGCAGGAAGGCCTTGAAGGCCACGGCCGGGCGGAACGGCCGCAGCACCAGCCCGCGCTCGATGAAGCCCTCCGCCGCCGCCGGGTTGACCACGCCGACGCCGACGCCCTGCAACGCCAGGGCGCAGACGGTCATGGAGGCCGGGGTTTCCACCACCACCTGTGGGCGGCTGCCGGCGGCATCCAGCAACTGCTCCAGCCGCTGCCGGGCCCGGTCCTCCGGCGCCAGGGCGATGAAGGCCTGGCCGTGCAGGTCGGCGGGGCCGATCTCAGCCAGCGCCGCCAGGGCGTGGCCGGCGGGCATGGCGCAGACCGCCTGCTCCTCCGGGCAGGCACGGTGCGGGATGCCGGCCAGGTCCACCTCGTCCGCCGCGATGCCCAGGTCGAACTGGCCTGACGCCACCACCTCCCGCACCAGGGGGGAGGACATGACCTGCAGGGTGACGACGGTGCCCGGGTGCAGCCGGCGGAAGCCCCGCAGCGCCCTTGGCACCACGGTGGAGCCATAGGCCGCCAGGCTGGCCACGCGCAGGCTGCCGGAGCCGAAATCGCGGATGCGCGCCGCCGCCATGCGCAGCCGGTCCAGCCCGGTGAAGCTAGCGGCGACGTCGTGGTAGAACAGCTGCCCTTCCGGCGTCGGCCGCAGCCGGCCCCGCACCCGCTCGAACAACAGGAAGCCCAGCCCGTGCTCCAGCTCCGCCAGGGCACGGCTGACGGCAGGCTGGGTGATGCCGAGCAGCTCCGCGGCGCGGGAGGCCGACTGGCTCAGCATGATGGCCTGGTAGATTTCCAGCTGGCGGAAGTTCATCGCGGCCCCCGTTGGGCCACGCCCAGCCCATAACATTCATGCATGGAGCCATAGCGCCCGGTCAATTGTAGGCATGGCAACGCTGCCCGCACCCTGCCTCCGCCACCAGGAGGCCGCGAGCCATGCCCGACCCGACGCCGATGCACGACCTCACCCAATGCGTGCGCCATCCCGCCGTCTCGCATGATGGCTTCGCCAGCCTGGCGGTGCCGACCTACCGTGCCTCCACCATCGTCTTCGACACGGCGGCCGACTACGCGCAGCGGCAGCAGCGCGGCCCGGACGGCTATACCTATGGCCTGCACGGCACGCCGACGACGCGTACCCTGGAAGCGCAGCTGACGGCGCTGCACCGGGGGGAGCGTACGGTGCTGTTGCCCTCCGGCCAGTCCGCCATCGCCATCACCCTGCTCACCGCCCTGCTGCCGGGCGAGCATGTGCTGATCCCGGATACCGCCTACCCGCCGGTGCGTGGCTTCTGCGTGAACTACCTGGAACCGCGCGGCATCGCCCACACCGTGTACGACCCCATGCTGGGCGCCGGCATCGCCGCGCTGATCCGGCCGGAGACGAAGCTGGTCTGGCTGGAATCCCCCGGCTCCACCACCATGGAGGTGCAGGACATCCCCGCCATCGCCGCCGCCGCGCACGCGGCGGGCGCGCTGGTCGGCTGCGACAACACATGGGCGACGCCGCTGCTGTTCAAGCCGCTCGACCACGGCGTGGACTTCGTGATGGAGGCGCTGACCAAGTATGTCGGCGGCCACTCGGATCTCCTGCTCGGCTCCGTCACGGTGCGGAACATCGCGCTGCACCGCCGGCTGAAGGACACGATGCGGATGCTGGGCATCGGCATCGGCCCGGACGAAGCGGCGCTGGCGCTGCGGGGTATCGAGACGATGGGCGTCCGCCTGGCGCATGTCGGCCGCGTGGCGCTGGATTTCGCCAGCAGCGCCGCTTCCTTCGGCGCGGTGGAGCGCGTGCTGCACCCCGCCCTGCCCTCCTGCCCCGGGCACGAGTTCTGGAAGCGTGACTTCGCCGGCGCCAGCGGCGTCTTCAGCCTGGTTCTGAAGCCGGAGACGACGCCGCGCCTGGATGCCGCGCTCTCGGCGATGACGCGCTTCGGCATCGGCGCCTCCTGGGGCGGCACCCGCAGCCTGCTGGTGCCGATGCCGGTGCGGACGGACCGCGTGGCCGTGCCCTGGACGGAAACCGGGCTGATCCTGCGCGTCAGCATCGGCCTTGAGGATACCAACGAACTTTGGGACGACCTTTCCACCCTGCTGCGCGCGCTCGAAGCGCGCTGAGGAGCACGAGATGGCAATGTCCCGGATGCGCCTGCTGGCCCTCGCCCTGCTCGGCCTCGCCACGCTGCCCGCCGCTGCCATGGCGCAATCGACGGTGGACGTGGTGCGCGCGCGCGGCCATGTGCTGTGCGGCGGCAGCCAGGGCACCGTCGGCTTCGGCGCCGTCGATACGCGCGGCGAATGGCAGGGGCTGGACGTGGATACCTGCCGTGCCGTCGCCGCCCGTGCTGGGCGATGCGCGCGATGGCAGGTTGATGTTTCCGCTCGCCTTCTACTGAAGGAGGCGCCGCACGACAGAAAGGCCGGGGAAGGAATTCCCCGGGCCCCTTCTTTTATTTTTTCGAGTTCCGCCGTTCCGGCTGCTGGAAGCTTGGGTTCTTGAAGACCGGCTGGGTGCGCCGGAGGTCTAGGACCTCCGGCGACTGAGGGTTCAGTCCTGCACGGCCATTTTTATAATCAGCTTTCGCAGCCTTCCTTCTGAAGACCCACACCAGAATCGCAGAAAAAAGATGGCGGTCCGGGGGAATTCCTTCCCCCGGCCTTCCCCACCCAGAAAAGCCCTCAGCCCTGCGGCAGCACTTTGCCTTCCGGCTGCTTGTCGGTGAACACGCCTTCCGCGAAGGCTTCCTCCCACGTGCCGCTGGTGCTCGCCTTGGAATACTCCGTGGCGCGGCCTTCGAAGAAGTTCATGTGCTCGACCGCGTTCAGGATATCATCCAGCCAGGTCAGCGGGTTCTTCTCGATGTTGTACAGCGGCTCCAGCCCCAGCTGCTGCAGGCGGCGGTCGGCAATGAAGCGGATATACTGCTTCACCTCGGCGGCCGTCAGGCCCTCGACGCTGCCCATCTCGAACGCCAGGTCGATGAAGGCGTCCTCGTGGTGCACGATGGTGGAGCAGATGTCCTGCAGCTCCTGGCGCAGCTGCGGCGTCCAGATCTCCGGGTTCTCCTGCACGAAGGTGCGGAACAGCCGGATGACCGAGAGGCAGTGCAGCGTCTCGTCGCGCACGGACCACGTGACGATCTGCCCCATGCCCTTCATCTTGTTGAAGCGCGGGAAGTTCAGCAGGATGGCGAAGGACGCGAACAGCTGCAGGCCTTCGGTGAACGCGCCAAAGGCCGCCAGCGTCTTGGCGATCTCGTGCTTGCTGTCCATGCTGAAGGACTGCATGTAGTCGTACTTGTCCTTCATCTCCTTGTACTTGAGGAAGGCCGTGTATTCGACCTCCGGCATCCCGATGGTGTCGAGCAGGTGCGCGTAGGCCGCGATATGCACCGTCTCGATGTTCGAGAAGGCGGAGAGCATCATCAGCACTTCGGTCGGTTTGAAGACCTGGCTGTAATGCTTCATGTAGCAGTTGTTCACTTCCACGTCGGACTGCGTGAAGAAGCGAAAAATCTGCGTGACGAGGTTCTGCTCGCTGGCCGTCAGGTTCTTCTGCCAGTCCTTCACGTCGTCGGCCATCGGAACTTCTTCCGGCAGCCAGTGGACGCGTTGCTGCGTCATCCAGGCATCGTAGGCCCAGGGGTAGCGGAACGGCTTGTAGACGGGGTTGGCCGTCAGCAGGTCGAACTTGATGGGGGCATCCGGGGTGGCGGACATCGGCGAAGTCTCCGGCAATGGCCCCCGCCGGCGGGCCGCGGGCAGCCCCGAGACCGCGGCCGGCGGGCGGCGATGCCGCCGTCTTAACGGTGCCGCAGGGCCGGCGAAAGGCCTTTGGGCAAGCCGCTGATTCCACGCCGGATATACGGCGGCGGCCCAGCTTGGATACCACTGCCGAGTCGCATTCCGGGGTTGCGCGCGTCCCTTGCCGGGCTGGTTCTTGAGAGGGGCGCTACCCCTCTCAAACTCTCCCCGCCAAAGGCCTGAGGCCTTTGGAAACTCGTTTGTAGGATGTCAAACCATGGGCGCATCCACCTTAAGTAATTAATTTAAAACAATTATATAAAGAAGTAGGTTCTGTAGCAGCAGGACATGATCCCAAACGAATCGCAGGTGCAGGGAATCGCATCCCTGCCAGGGGAGCTCGAGGGGCAGCCCCCTCCATCCCACCTCGTCCCTCAGCGTAGCCCCAGCGCCCGCATCACCTCGGCCACCTGCCGCTTCACCGGCTCGTCCAGCGGCAGGATGGGGCGCGGCGGTGCGGCATCGGTCAGCCCCAGCAGGTTGGCGGCGGCATACACCACGCGCAGGCTGCTATGGGCGATGAACAGGTCCCACAAGGGCTGCAGGGCGGCGTTCAACCGCCGTGCCTCCGCCGCGTCACCGGCGCGGGCGGCGCGCACCAGCTGCATCAGCGGCGCCGGGAACAGGCCGCCGACCACGCTGTACCAGGCCTCGCCGCCGGCCAGCAGCGCCTCGGTGGCCTTCCAGTCGCCGCTATAGCCGATGGAGAAGCCGGGCTTCACCCCCGCCCGTAACGCCGCCAGCTCCGCCTTCACCGCCGCCGCGTCCGGCGCCGGGTTCTTGACGGCGACGACGCCCGGCACCTGGCTCAGCCGCACGATCAGCTCGTTGCTGAAGGTGAAATGCGTGGTGCCCGGGTTGTTGTAGATCACCACCGGCAGGTCCACCGCGCGGGCCACGGTGGCGAAATGCTCGAACACCTCCGCCTCCGTCAGCGGGGTGTAGGAGACGGGGGCCAGCAGCACCGCATCCGCGCCCGCCGCCTTGGCATCCTGGCCATGGCGCACCGCATCGTCCGTCCGCAGCGCGCCGATGCCCACCAGCAGCGGCACCGCCCCGCCCAGCTCGGCCACCGCCGCTTCCACGGCACGGCGGCGCTCGGCCCGGTTCAGGTAGGCATAGGTGCCGGTGCTGCCCAGCAGGCCGATGGAATCCACCTCCGCATCCGCCAGGCGGCGCAGCAACCGGCGCAGGGCAGCGGTATCGACATGGCCCTGCGGGTCCGCCGGAGTGATCGGGAAGGCCGAGAGCCCCTGGAACTGCATCGTGGCGTCTCCTGCCATCATGGGAATGATCCTGCACTTCGTGGCCGGGAAAGCCAGCCTCCATGCGTCAGGACGGACCCTTTGGGGATTGGCATCTCGGCGTGAGGCAGGGAAGGCCGGGGAAGGAATTCCCCGGACCCCTTCTTTTTTCTGCGGTGTTTTCGGGGTGTGGCTGTGGGCGCGTCAGGCTGTTCAAACCCTGGCCGGGGCTACGCCTCCATCCATCGCCTTCGGCAAAGGCCGGTTCAACCAAGATGGGCCAAGATTTTCCACACGGCTCCCCGCTATCCTGAAGCCCAACGCCAAACTCGCAGAAAAAAGAAGGGGTTTCAGGGGAATTCCTTCCCCTGACCTACCTCTCCCATCCCCGGTCGAAGCCAATGGCGCCGCTCGCTCCACCCAGCCCCGGCACGCACCGGCCTTGCCGCCGCGCGGGCGCCAGGAAACAATGGCGGCCACACACGGTGGCCTTACGGCGCCAGCACGAACAAAGGGTCAAACCCATTCCTACCACCCCGCCCCCGGCGGCGCCTGGCGCCGGCCGGGCCGCATGGCGTCGTCCGCCAACCGTGCCATGCCGTTCCTGAGCAGCCGTTTCCTCAGCCAGGGCGGCAATGCCGCCGGCATCGCCATGATGCTGGCCGGCGTCATGCTCTTCGCCGTCAACGACACGCTGGGGAAGTGGCTGGTCGGTGCCTACACGGTCGGCCAGCTGCTGCTGGTGCGCAGCATCGCCGGGCTGTGCGTCATGGCGCCCTTCATCCACCGCGCCGGGCAGCATGCCTTCCTCGGCACCTCCCGCCCCTGGCTGCAATTGCTGCGGGTGGGCTTCTCCACCCTGGAATCCGCGCTGTTCTTCTGGGCACTCACCGCGCTGCCGCTGGCGGAGGTCATGACCTACTACATGGCCGGCCCCATCTACGTCACCGCGCTCTCCCCTTTCCTGCTGGGCGAGCATGTCGGCTGGCGGCGGTGGAGCGCGGTGGCCGTGGGCTTCGGCGGCGTGGTGCTGGCGCTGCACCCCTCGCCGGATTCGCTCTCGCTCGGCGCCGTCTGCGCCCTGGCCGGCAGCTTCTGCTACGCCTGCTTCATGGTGGTGACACGCAAGCTGGCCGGCACGCCCGGCACGGTGCTGATGACGGCGCAGCTGGTCGCCGCCCTGCTGTTCGGCCTCACCATGGTGCTGATCCAGGGCTGGACCCAGCCCGGGTGGATCGACCTGCTGCTGATGCTGTTCCTCGGCGTCGGCTCGCTTGGCGGCAATCTCTGCGTCAACCGGGCGCTGTGGCTGGCCCCGGCCTCGGTGGTGGTGCCCTACCAGTATACGCTGATCCTGTGGGGCATGCTGTTCGGCTACGTCTTCTTCGGCGAGATGATCGACGGCCTGACCATGGCCGGTGCGGCCATCATCATGGGCGCCGGGCTGTTCATCTTCCTGCGGGAGCAGCAACTGGGCAAAGGCAGGCAAGGCCATTGAGCACTGACGCGCCATTCCCCAGCCAGACGGCCGAACCCCGCCTGACCGTCGCCCTGTGCAGCCTGCCGGATGACGCCGCCCAGGGCCTGGACCACGCGCTGAAGCACCTGCCGCCGGCCCTGTTGCCCGGCATCCAGCGCTACCGCCGGGTGGAGGACCGCCTGGCCCGCGCCGCCGCCCGCCTGATGCTGCGCGCCATGCTGCGCCGCCTCGGCCACCACAGCGCGGCGTCGTTGGAGGGCTGGCGGAACGACCCCGGCGGCCGCCCCTTCCTGGAAGGCCGTCCGGTGGATTTCTCCATCAGCCATTCCGGCCGCTGGGTCGGCCTAGCCATCGGCCAGCACCTGCGCGTCGGGCTGGACCTGGAGGAACGGCGCCCCGTCACGCTAAAGGACTTCGCCCATATCCTGACCCCGGCGGAACAAGCCCGCATCGCCACGGCGCCGGACCCAGCCTCGGCGCTGCTGCTGGCCTGGTGCCTGCGGGAAGCCGTGCTGAAGGCCGATGGCACCGGCTTCATCCTGCCGGACGCCGCCATCCGCGCCATCGGCGAGGGCCACTTCCCCGGCGCCCGCCACTGGGAAACCCGGGCCCTGGCCCGCCCGGAAGGCTGCCTCGCCCTGGCCACCGATCGCCCCGCGGCCATTGAGGCCTGGCAGGAACTGAGCTGGGCGGACATCCTGGCAGGCGGGACCGCGTAGAGCCCGGGCCGGGAACGCCTGCCGGCATGCCTTACCGCGATTCAGCAGGAAAGCCGGGGAAGGAATTCCCCGGACCCCTTCTTTCTTTTTTGCGAGTCTTTTGGGATC
>Ga0308171_1003896_pt1 | contig 12930 bp, 12 predicted proteins | sample PhyGR1_FD_202135 | JGI IMG/M metagenome (GOLD analysis project Ga0308171, IMG submission 202135) | Phyllosphere microbial communities from UC Gill Tract Community Farm, Albany, California, United States - DLSLSG.R1 | ecosystem: Host-associated > Plants > Phyllosphere > Unclassified | place: USA... | reverse complement strand
AAGAAGGAAATGATCGAGGCCAACCTGCGCCTCGTGATCTCCATCGCCAAGAAGTACACCAACCGCGGCCTGCAGTTCCTCGACCTGATCCAGGAAGGCAACATCGGCCTGATGAAGGCGGTGGACAAGTTCGAATACCGCCGCGGCTACAAGTTCTCGACCTACGCCACGTGGTGGATCCGCCAGGCCATCACGCGCTCGATCGCCGACCAGGCGCGGACCATCCGCATCCCGGTCCACATGATCGAGACGATCAACAAGATGAACCGCATCTCGCGCCAGCATCTGCAGGAGTTCGGCTTCGAGCCCGACGCCTCGATCCTGGCCGCGAAGATGGAGATCCCGGAAGACAAGATCCGCAAGATCATGAAGATCGCCAAGGAGCCGATCTCCATGGAAACGCCGATCGGCGACGACGACGACAGCCACCTGGGCGACTTCATCGAGGACGGCGCCAACACCGCCCCGATCGATGCCGCCATGCAGGCCGGCCTGCGCGACGTGGTCAAGGACATCCTGGACGGCCTCACGCCGCGCGAAGCCAAGGTGCTGCGCATGCGTTTCGGCATCGAGATGTCCACCGACCACACGCTGGAAGAAGTCGGCAAGCAGTTCGACGTGACCCGCGAGCGCATCCGCCAGATCGAGGCCAAGGCCCTGCGCAAGCTCAAGCACCCGAGCCGCAGCGACAAGCTGCGCAGCTTCATCGATTCGCTCTGATCCGCGCCGCTCCCTTCGAAAGCCCCGTGCCCACCAGCCGGGGCTTTTTTCATGGCCGGCCAAACCCTTGCGGCCGAGTCGATGCGTCGAATGCGGGAAAATACCCTTGACTAACATCAAGAAGGAATTTTCATGACCGCAGATCGACGACAGCCCCCGCAGGCCCGTCCGCGCTGGGCCGGCAGGCTCGTGGGCGCGCTGAGCATGCTGTTCGGCCTCGCCTTCCTCGTGGGCGGCATCTATCTGGCCACCCTGGGCGGCAGCCTGTATTTCGCGCCGGCGGGCCTGGCGATGCTGGTGGCCGGCGTGCTGCTGTGGCGCGGCCGCACGGCCGGTGCCTGGCTCTACGCGGTGACGCTGGCCGCGAGCGTGGCCTGGGCCCTGGCCGATGCCGGCTGGGTGTTCTGGCCGCTCTTCTCGCGCCTCTTCGCGCTGGGCGTGCTCGGCCTGCTGGTGGCGCTGGCCTACCCGGGCCTGGCGGCCGCTCGCGGCCCCCGTGCGTACGGCGTGGCGGCGGTGCTCGCCGTGGCGCTGGTGGCGGCCTTCGGCGGCATGTTCGTGCCGCATCCCACCGTGGTGGCGGACGGCAACGGCCCCGGCCTCACGCCCCTGGACCCGGCCCGGGCCCAGAAGAACTGGGAGCACTACGGCAACACCAACGGCGGCAGCCGCTTCGCCGCGCTGGACCAGATCAATCGGGGCAACGTCGGCCAGCTCGAAGTGGCCTGGACGTACCGCACCGGCGACGTGGCCGTCAGCAACGGCAACGGTGCCGAAGACCAGACCACGCCGCTGCAGATCGGCGACCGCCTCTACCTCTGCACGCCGCACAACGACCTGATCGCGCTGGAGGCCGACACCGGCCGCCAGATCTGGAAGCGCGAGATCCACGCGCAATCCTCCGTGTGGCAGCGCTGCCGGGGCCTGGCCTATTTCGACGCCGCCGCGCCGCTGCCGGCCGTGACCACCGCGGGCGCCGTGCCCGTGCAGCCGGTGGCCCTGCCCGCCGGTGCCAACTGCCAGCGCCGCATCCTCACCAACACCATCGACGCCCGCCTGATCGCCGTCGATGCCGACACGGGCGAGTTCTGCCAGGGCTTCGGCACCAACGGCCAGGTCGATCTGAAGGCCGGCCTGGGCGCCGCGCCCGATCCGTTCTACCAGCTCACCTCGCCGCCGCTCATGGCCGGCACCACGGTGGTGGTGGGCGGCCGCGTGGCCGACAACGTGCAGGCCGACATGCCCGGCGGCGTGATCCGCGGCTTCGACGTGATGACCGGCCAGATGCGCTGGGCGTTCGACCCCGGCAATCCGCAGGACAAACAGGCGCCCGCGGGCGGCAAGACCTACGTGCGCAGCACGCCCAATTCATGGGCGCCGATGTCGTACGACGCGGCCATGAACACCGTCTTCCTGCCCATGGGCAGCCCCTCGACCGACCTGTACGGCGCCGAGCGCACCGCGCTGAACCACAAGTACGGTGCCTCCATCCTCGCGGTGGACGCCACCACGGGCGCGGAGAAGTGGGTCTACCAGACGGTGCGCAACGACCTCTGGGACTTCGACCTGCCGATGCAGCCGAGCTTCATCGACTTCCCCGTCGATGGCGGCCGCACCGTGCCGGCCCTCGCGATCGGCACCAAGGCCGGCCAGATCTATGTGCTGGACCGCGCCACCGGCAAGCCGCTCACCGAGGTGCAGGAGCAGCCGGTCAAGAAGGCCGACATCCAGGGCGAGCAGTATTCCGAGACGCAACCGCGCTCGGTCGGCATGCCGCAGATCGGCGCGCAGACGCTCACCGAATCCGACATGTGGGGCGCCACGCCCTTCGACCAGCTGCTGTGCCGCATCGCCTTCAAGAAGATGCGCTACGAAGGCCTCTACACCGCGCCCGGCACGGACGTGTCGCTGAGTTTTCCCGGCTCGCTGGGCGGCATGAACTGGGGCGGCCTCTCGGTCGATCCGGTGCACGGTTTCCTGTTCGCCAACGACATGCGCCTGGGGCTGTGGGTGCAGATGATTCCCTCGGCCAACCGCGGCGCGGCCTCCGGCGGCGGCGAGGCCGTGAACACCGGCATGGGCGCCGTGCCGCTCAAGGGCACGCCCTACGCGGTCAACAAGAACCGTTTCCTGTCGGTGGCCGGCATCCCCTGCCAGGCCCCGCCCTTCGGCACCCTCACCGCGATCGACCTGAAGACGCGCCGGATCGCCTGGCAGGTGCCCGTGGGCACGGTGCAGGACACCGGCCCGATGGGCATCAAGATGCGCATGCCCATTCCCATTGGCATGCCCACCCTGGGCGGCACGCTGGCCACGCAGGGCGGTTTGGTCTTTATCGCCGGCACGCAGGACTACTACCTGCGCGCCTTCGACAGCAGCAACGGCCAGGAGGCCTGGAAGGCCCGCCTGCCCGTGGGCAGCCAGGGCGGCCCGATGACCTACCAGTCGCCCAAGACCGGACGGCAGTACGTGGTCATCACCGCCGGCGGCGCGCGCCAGTCGCCCGACCGGGGGGATTACGTGATCGCCTATGCGCTGCCTGCTCGGCGCTGATCCGGACCGGGCCGCAAGGCCCCTCCGGCCCGGCCGCCATCCAGGCCGAAGCCTGCCGTCGTGCGCGACCGCAGGCTTTTTTCATGGCCGATCGGATTGTGCAATTACGCCACACTGCCGTGTCAATTCCACCGTTTTTTCGCATCGATCGATCATTTGCACTTGCAGCCAATAAGATCGGCAGGCCTGCTCGACAGTAGGACCGGCTCGGCGCGGTCCACCGGGCGCCCCCCTGCGGGCAGAGGCCGCAAGGCCCGCCCGTTTCCGTCCACCCACCGGTGCATCCCGCATGAGCGAAACCACTTCCTTCTTCGGCAACCTGCGGATCGGCTACCGCATAGGCCTGGCCTTTCTCGTGGTGATCGCCGCGCTGGCGCTGCTGGCCAGCCTGTCGCTCGGCGCGCTGGGCGACGTGAACCGCGCGCTGACCAAGGTCACGCGCGACGCCTACCCCAAGGTCAAGCTGCTGACGCAGATCGGCAACGAAACGGAGGCCCAGTCCCGCTACACGCGCAACATGCTGATCTTCGACAGCCCGGAAGCCCGCGCGCAGGAAATCCGCCGCATCCAGGAAAGCCGGAACAACGTCGACACCCTGTTCTCGCAGGTTGCCCAGCTGGTGCGTTCCCCCTCGGGCGTCGATATGCTGAAGGCCAGCCAGGCGGCGCGCGACGACTACGTGCGGGAACTGGACCGGCTGCTGCAACTGATGCGCGACAACCACTCCGCGGAAGCCCGGGACCTGCTGGAGACCGGACTGCGGCCCGTTCAGCAGAAGTACCTGGAGGCCGTCAATCGCCTGTCCGAGCACCAGCAGAGGGTGATGGCCGAGGACAGCGATCGGGCGGACGCCCAGGTGAGCCAGGGCCGCCTCACCGTCATCGCCATCGGCGCGCTGGCCGCCGCGATGGCCGTGGCACTGTGCTGGCTCATCGCCCGCTCCATCACCCGCCCGCTGCACACCGCCGTGCAGGTGGCCGAGGCCGTGGCCGGCGGCGACCTGACTGCGCGCATCGCCACGGGCCGGCGCGACGAAGTGGGCCAGCTGCTCTCGGCCCTGTCCCGCATGAACGACAGCCTGGTGCGCATCGTGGGCGACGTGCGCGCGGGCGCCGACTCCATCGCCACGGGCACCGTGCAGATCGCCAACGGCAATGCCGACCTGAGCCAGCGCACCGAGGAGCAGGCCAGCAACCTGGAAGAAACCGCGGCCTCGATGGAGGAGCTGACCTCCACCGTGCAGCAGAACGCCGAATCGGCCCGCCGGGCCCACCAGCTGGTGTCGGGCGCCTCGTCCGTCGCGGCGCGGGGCGGCGCGGTGGTGCAGGACGTGGTGCGCACCATGGATTCGATCCGCCAGGGCTCGGACCGCATGGCCGACATCATCGGCACCATCAACGGCATCGCGTTCCAGACCAACATCCTCGCGCTCAATGCCGCGGTGGAGGCCGCGCGCGCGGGCGAACAGGGCCGCGGCTTCGCCGTGGTGGCGGCCGAAGTGCGCAGCCTGGCGCAGCGCAGCGCGCAGGCCGCCAGCGAGATCAAGGCCCTGATCGACAACAGCGTCTCGCGCGTGAACGCAGGCAGCGAACTCGTGTCCCAGGCCGGCCGCACCATGCAGGACATCGTGACCCAGGTCGCGCAGGTCTCCACGCTGGTCGCGGAAATCAGCGCCGCCAGCGCGGAACAATCCACCGGCATCGGCCAGGTGGGCGACGCGGTGCAGCAGCTGGACCAGGTCACGCAGCAGAACGCCGCGCTCGTCGAGGAAAGCGCCGCGGCCGCCGACAGCTTGAAGTTCCAGGCGGAAGCGCTGCTGCGTGCCGTGTCGCAGTTCCAGCTGCCCTCGGGCGCGGGCGCGGATGCGGCGGGCGGCGCCAACGCACTGGCCTTATCACGGCGCGGCAATGCGGAGGCTACGGACGGGCTGCTGCTGGCTGCGGCGTGAGCGGGCCAGGGGGCGGGGGCGCCGTGCCCCGCCCGCTACGGAATCACTTCGGCGGCCTCATGGCGGCGGCGCGCGCGGCGCCTGCTCGTTCACCCATTCCAGGCTCTTGCCCTTGACGCACCATGCCGGATCGCGCACCCAGTCCGTGAACCCCCGCATGGGCTGACCGTGCAGGACATGGCATTGCGTGTAGCCGATGCTGGGCATGTAGTAATGCTGGGCGATGGAGGTCACCGGCACCAGCAGAAATGCGACGGCGCTGGCTGCGACCGTGATGTTGAAAGCACGCTCGGCCCGCCGGATCAACCCGTCGCTCAAAGGTACCGCCCGCATGGCCCCGACAACGATGCCGAGGATGCACAGAACAGCGACGAAGGGTGCCAATTGCGCGGCAGGTGCAATCCGGACGCCCGCTGCTCCAGCGGCGATCTGCTGGATCGTTCGTATCACGGCTTCGAAGCCGAGCCATAGGCACCCCGCACCGACGAGAACGCAGAGAGGTATGCCCCAAAGCAGTGATTTACGGATTTGCTGGATGTCGTGCATGGCAGCGCGACTCAAGGAATTGGGCGCGCCACGGACAACCTCGCCTGCTCATTCACCCAATCCAGGCTCTTGCCCCTGACACACCACGCCGGATTACGAACCCAGTCCGTGAACCACAGCGTGGGCTGGCCCTGCAGGACATGGCATTGGATATAGCCGATGCTCGGCATCTGCGATCGTGCCAACGCAGCGGTGACCGGAATCAACAGCATCGCCACTACACCCGCAAGCACTGTGGCGATGAACGCACGCTCGAAAGGCTTGATGATGCGGTCGCTACAGGGAATCGCGCGCATGGAAGCGACGACGCCGCCGAGGAGACAAAACGCAGCGACAAATGGCGCTACCAGCACGGCTGGTCCGATGCGAACTACTGGGGCGCGTTCGGCAATCCCCTCCATCGTCGGAACCATGATGTAGGCGACCATCAGGATCGAACCTGTGGCCAAGGCCAGGTAGAGCGGGATACCCCAGATCAGCGTTTTTCGAATTCCGGCAACGTCACGCATGGAGGGCAGATTGGGGTGATCGAGTCCTATACCTGTTCTGGCACACCAAGCGCCATTTGACCGTTCACAGAGGCGCGAGCGACATGGACCGCTGCGCCTGCTCGTTCAACCAATCCGGGCTCTTGCCCTTCACGCACCATGCCGGATCGCGAACCCAGTCCGTGAACCACAGCGTGGGCTGGCCCTGCAGGACGTGACATTGGGTGTAGCCGATGCTGGGCATGTAGTAGCGCTGGACGATGGCGACAACGGGAATCAGCAGGAGTGCGATGGCGCTCGCTGCGACCGATAAATTGGCCGCAAGTTCGAGTTTTTTGATGAGGCTGGCGCGACAGGGTATTGCGCGCATCACCATGACGACGATGCCCAGAGAGCAAAAAGCGACGATGAAAGGCATCAGGTGCATGCCCGGCGTAATCCGCACCACGGGAGCCCTCGACACGACGTCCTGAACCATCGGTACCAGGGCATGGCGGATCATCAACAAGCCGCCCACCACGAGCCCGAGATACAGCGGGATGCCCCACCGAATGAGCTTTCGGATTTGATGAATGTCGTGCATGGATAACTTGGCAAGTGATCGGGTCAGTAAGGCGCGTGATGGAGCACGCAGCTTATTCGGCAGAGCCACTCTCTCATGCCACGGTCGATGGTTCGGCCCAGCTCCTCTTTTCTTCGCTCCATGGCAGATCGAAGGTCATCCAGCCAAGCTTGGGATTCTGTATCGATGTAGTACAAGCCCTGCGCAGCTTGCTCCGGAACCATCTTGAGGCCCGCGATCACCTTACCCTTCACACCGAATCGGCTGTCCAGGTGATTGAGTCCGATACCCGCCACCACTGCGACCACGGCCATGACAACCAAGGGCGCTACGGCGATTGTCGTGACGCCACTGAAAGCGGCAGCCGCTGAGTAAGCCACCAGCGCCCCCAACCCACCCTTCACCGCCTCCACCCCGATCCCACCCACGAGGTCATACATCGTCTTCTCGTTGTTGAACATGAAGTCCATCAACTCGATGCCGCTGGAGACGACCACACCCAGCATGAACCCGCCCTTGGCGATGCCCTGAAGGCTTTTCATGCCCAGGCCCAGCTGGATCATCTTCGGGTGCGTGGCGAGGTAGCGCGTACCCTGCAGTGCTGCGCTGCGGCGGGCCGAGTAGCCCTTGATGATGATGTAGGTGCCGGTCGCGGTCGTTTTCACGTAGCTGGTGATGCCCGACATGCCGATCGCATTCAGCGTTCGGGTGATGGCGATCGCATCGTTGGCGCCCTGTGCTGCGGGCCCTACCCAAGGCTCGCTGGCGTTGGGGCTGAAGGTGTGCTGCCAGTACTGGCCGAACGTCGAACTGGCGAGGATCTTGCGCAGATTGAATTCCAGCGCCGGGTGGTTCCGGGCCTTGTCCTGCAGGATGCCCATGTACTGGCCTTGCGTGAGCACCAATACGTCCACCCGGTTCTTCTCCATGGACTGGGCCACGGACTGGGCATAGCCCATGGTGAAAAACGTCGCCGCCAACTCCGCGCTCATGGTTCCTCCCTTTACTGTCGCGTTTTCGATGGGGGCGGATGCTAGCTGCGAAGCGGCACGCCAGCTCAACCATATTGAAACAATGCGTTTGAAAACCGCGGGTGTTTGCCAATCGTTCCGCCGAACGGAACGGCGGATGTCGCGCGATACCTTCGCCGGGTGTAGAGAGAAAGGTCGTGGTGAGCCTTGCAGCTGCTAACGAGCAGCAACCACCGCTCCGCATCACCTATCGCGCAAACCCCTGCACGCGGCGGCAGCGGTCGGGCGTACGATGCTCGGCAGAGAGGAGAGACCACTGCATGACCGCATCACCATCGGATGCCCCTGCCGGAGGCACGCCCGCGTCGCCGCCCGCCTCGGGCGCTCGCGCTGGCACTGGCGCCGCTGACGAAGCACCCACCCACACCGATCCCGCAGCCCCGCCCCTGCGCATCGCCGTGATGGGCGCCGGCGCCGTCGGCTGCTACTTCGGCGCCCTGCTCGCGCGCGCCGGCCATGCGGTCACGCTCATCGGACGCCCCGCTCACGTCGAAGCCATCCGCGCGAACGGACTGCGCCTGCAGACCGCCACGCTCGACGAACAGGTGCCCATGGCCGCCGACACCGACCCCGCCGCGGTGCGCGGTGCGGACGTCGTGATGTTCTGCGTGAAATCCACCGACACCGAAGACGCTGCCCGCCAGATCCAGCCGCACCTCGCGCCCGGCGCGCTGGTGCTCACGCTGCAGAACGGCGTGGACAACGACGAGCGCGTGCGCGGCGTGCTGGGTGACGCCCATCCGGTCGCCGCCGCCGTGGTCTATGTGGCCACCGAAATGGCCGGCCCCGGCCACGTGCGCCACCACGGGCGCGGCGAACTGGTGATCGCGCCCTCGCCCCGCAGCGCCACGGTGGCGCAGCAGTTCAGCGCCGCCGGCATCGCCACGGAGATTTCAGACAACGTGCGCGGCGCGCTCTGGGCCAAGCTGGTGCTCAACTGCGCGTACAACGCGATCTCCGCGATTGCGCAGCAGCCCTACGGCCGGCTGGTGCAGACCCCCGGCGTGGTAGACGTGATCGCCGACGTGGTGGCCGAATGCCTGGCCGTGGCCGAGGCGGACGGCATCCAGATTCCGGGCGATGTGGGTGCGGCGGTGAACCGCATTGCGGCCACGATGCCGGGGCAGATGTCGTCCACCGCGCAGGATCTGGCGCGGGGCAAGCCGAGCGAGATCGATCACCTCAATGGGTATGTGGTGGCGCGGGGGAAGGTGGTGGGGGTGGGGACGCCGGTGAATCGGGTGTTGTGGGTGTTGGTGAAGGTGGTGGAGGCGGGCAAGGGCCTATAGCCCCTCATCCGTAACGCGCCGCCTTGATACCGCGCGGAGGCGATGGCCGGCCCGCGCGCCGCGGTCTCATCCCGGAGAGTGGAGTCCCGGCGTGCCGGGCGCTGCATGCACCACGGCGTCGGGCAGGCACCGGAGCCCGCTAACGGGTGACCGCATGATCAACAGCGCCTGCAGCGCAAAGCCGGCCAGTGCGACCCACAGGCAGGCGGACTCACCCCAGCGCTCACCGATCACCCCGCCCAGGGCCGCACCCACCGGACGGGCTCCGGCATTCACCGTAAGAAAGAGCGCACCGCCCCTGCCCAGCATCGCGGCCGGCGTGAGGCTCTGGCGGAGCGTGGTGGATGTGATGGTCCACACGACAGGGCCGGCGCCGAAAAGGAAGAAGGACATGCCGCCACCCAGGCGCTGGGTACGATGAGCGTCGCCACCATCACGGCGGCAGCAAGCACCGAGCACAGCGGGCCCAGCTGGATCGCACGGCCAAAGGACATGGCACGCACGATGCGCGGCGCCAGCAGCGCGCCCACCACCATGCCCGCGCCGAAGGCCCCCAGGGTCACCCCGACCACGCCGGCTCCCAGCCCCAGCACGCGCATCGCATAGGGGACATACGCGGCCTGCAGGACGAACCAGGCGATGTTCCACGCCAAGGCCGTCAGCAGGATGGGCCGGAGCATGACGTCGCGCCAGACGAACAGTGCGCCGTCCTGCACCTCCCGCAAGGGATGGCGCGCGGCGCCCAAGGCGGCTCGCGCAAGCGCCACAGCAACGCGATCGCTGTGACGGACATCACCACCGCCAGCACGAAGGTCGCGGATGCGCCGGCCCACGACACCAAGGCCCCGCCCAATGCAGGCCCTGCGGCGAACGCCGCGCTGCGCGCCAGTTCGAGCCGTCCGTTGGCCTGCGCCAGCGCAGTGCGCGGCACGAGGGACGGCACCAGCGCCGGCGCCGCGACGCTGAAAACCACCGTGCCCACCGCTCCCAGGAACCCCAGGACCGCTAGGTAGCCCACCGACAAAAACCCCATCAGCATGCCCGCCAGCAATGCCGCGAGTGCGACGCCCCGCGACACCTCCGCCGCGATCATGAGCCGCCGCCGCGGCATGCGATCGACCATCAGCCCCATGGGCAGCGACAGCAACAGGAAAGGCAGGGTCTGGACCGCCGCCAGGAGCCCGATGTCGCCGGGCCCGGCATCGAGCAGGAGCACGGCCACCATGGGCACGGCGGCCAGGCTCAACTGCTCGGCCGACTGCGCCATGAGGTTGGCGCCGGTGAGCGTGGCCAATGAACGGGGAAGCTGAGGCGTCATGGTCGGGGTCCAAATGACCGATGATCAGCGGGGTGGCGCGGGGGTGCTGGCCGGATGCGGACGTGCGATTCGGGCTCGTGGTTGGCGGCCGCTTCAAGCTGGATGCAGCCGGTCAGAAGCCGCCAGCGAAAGCCATCTGCTCACAATACCTGACTTTGGCAACCGCCATTGGCGGTTGTCCCTCATACCTCGAAACTTGGCCCTCGTACAGGTTAAAGCGGATGGGCGAGTTCAGCAGTGGGCTGCGAGGTCCGACCAACGACAGCTTCCTCCGGCGACGAACCGTCCCTGGCACCCGATGCAAGGAGTAAAAATTTCGCTGGCAGCGAAATTTATTTGCAATCCCTGGACGCCCAGCTTACACTCGGCTCGGGTTAACAGAGATAACTGTCGTTTTACTTGGGACGTTTAAGCGTCCTGTGGGATCGCAAGATCCTGAGCATTCGCGCCACATGCCCGCCGCGGGGGCCCGACACGGGGACTCCACGATGCGCATAGGTGCGAGCCCATCCGGGACGACTCCCGGATGGGCTGTTGAGAGATCAAGGGGATACCGCCGCTTGCTCTGTTTGGTTGCGGACGACAGCCACGGTGAACGCATGTCGCGCTCACTGTTTGGTGCAGCCAAGGAGAACGTCCATGAAGGATTTTCTGAATTCCCACAAGCGGCGGGAGTCGAAGAAGCAAGGCGCTGGCTGGGTTCGCCCTGCCACGATCAAGACAGCATTTCTCATGCTTCGATTGATCGACTTGGCGATTCGCGTTGTCTGCCGGTTCCTGTAGCCAATTGACTCCCCCTTCTTTTCAACCGAGAAGCATCATGTTGCATAGAGCACTACGGCTGCTAAGGACATATCACCAACTTTCTCAAGTAGAGTTGGCCAAGCGCCTGGGCATTTCCAATTCGTACTTAAGTGAGCTTGAAAAGGGTGGCGACAAGGAGCCGTCGCTCGACCTGCTGAACAAGTACGCCAAAATCTTTAAGATGCCGACGTCATCAATCTTGCTGTTTTCCGAACAGATCAATTCGGGAAGCAAGCCTGGCGCCAAGCTTCGCATTGCGTCCGCCGATAAAATTCTGCGTTTGCTCGAGTGGCTGGAAGAACGCGACGATGTCAAAGCGAAAGCGTGATCGGTATGTGCTGAACCAGTCACCCTTGTTTCGCATTCGCGGCAAGGGTCAGTTCACGTCGGTCATCGGCATCGAATGGGATGCGGTGGAAGGTCTTATTTCAGCAGGCGCTTATCGCGTCTGGGCAAATACAAAGGGCCGCGAGATTCAGCAGCCACTGGGCAAGCTAGAAGCGGTGCATCGTCGGATCGGAGATCTCCTGGCGCGCATCAAGTTGCCTGATTACCTATATTCACAACGTGGGCGCTCATACGCCGACAATGCCCGTCAGCATGTCGGGGACATCCCGCTCATAAAGACAGACATCCATAAGTTCTATCCAAGCACCACCTGGCGCATGGTGCATCGCATGTTCGCCGAAGACTTCGAGTGCGCCGATGATGTTGCACGTCGCCTTGCTGACATCTGCTGCTATCAACAGAAGCACCTGCCGACCGGTAGTCCTGTTAGTGGTCGAATTGCATTCTTTGCAGCCCGACAGATGTTCGACAACATCGCCGCACTGACTGCCACGCAAGGGTGCCGTATGACAGCCTATGTCGATGACATTACCGTTTCCGGGGAGCGTGCGTCCAAGACGCTCCTCGGTGAAATTCGGAAAATCGTTCATCGGCACGGCTTGAAAACGAAGCAGAAGAAGTCGGCTACATTCGCCGCCACCGCGGCCAAACCGGTGACTGGCACTGTCATCTTTAGAGGTGAACTGCGACTGCCGAACGAGCGGCACAAGAAGATTCACGACGCCCAACAAGCGCTTGCAAGCTCACCAGCCGTTGACCGGCCGCGCATCCAACGAGTACTAAGGGGTCGCGTCCAAGAGGCCAAACAAGTGATTGGCTGAAATTCTCACTTCTAGAGCTCAAATCCTCTTCACTGAGCGCCTACACGTCAGCCTATAGCCGAGAGTCAATTCATTCAGCTTCGCACACAGCTGCGTAAAGATGCACCTTTGCACTTCCCCGGCGTCCTGTTCCACCCTCAACCCGCCAACGCCCGCATTTCCGCAATCAGGTCCGATTTCCCCTCAAACCCAATCCCCGGCAACGCCGGCAGCGTCACATACCCGTTCTCCACCTTCACCCCGTCCGGAAACCCGCCGTACGGCTGGAACAAATCCGGGTAGCTCTCGTTGCCGCCCAGGCCCAGGCCGGCGGCGATGGCGAGTGACATCTGGTGGCCGCCGTGGGGGATGCAGCGGCTGGAGGACCAGCCGTTGTCTTTGAGCATGTCGAGCGTGCGCAGGTATTCGACGAGGCCGTAGCTGAGGGCGCAGTCGAACTGCAGCCAGTCGCGGTCGGGGCGCATGCCGCCGTGGCGGATGAGGTTGCGGGCGTCCTGCATGG
>Ga0308171_1003891_pt1 | contig 12937 bp, 11 predicted proteins | sample PhyGR1_FD_202135 | JGI IMG/M metagenome (GOLD analysis project Ga0308171, IMG submission 202135) | Phyllosphere microbial communities from UC Gill Tract Community Farm, Albany, California, United States - DLSLSG.R1 | ecosystem: Host-associated > Plants > Phyllosphere > Unclassified | place: USA... | reverse complement strand
CCCTGGTCATCCGCAAGCCGGCGCCCCGCCGCTGGTCCCTGCCCGGCACGCTCGCCAGCCTCGCCGCGCTCTTCCTGGTCGTGGCAGAGCAGGCCTGAGCCCGGCCTGGCACCCGCCCGCCCCCGCCCCTGCCGCTGCCGGCGCCGGCGCCGCCTTCAATCCACCGGGGGCGGCGACAACGGCAGCCGCGGCGGCCACGGAGCGCACGTCCGCCTTCGGCGCAGCCGGCACCCGGTGCTATCCTCCTGCGCCATGAAGCTCCTCCTCAAATGGCTGCTCAGCGCCGCCGCGCTGCTGTGCGTCACCTACCTGTACAGCGGCGTCGAAGTGCGCAGCTTCGGCTCGGCCATGATCGCGGCCTTCGTGATCGGGCTCTTCAACGTGGTGCTGCGGCCCATCCTGGTCGTGCTCACCCTGCCCGTCACGATCCTCACGCTGGGCCTGTTCCTCTTCGTCATCAACGCGCTGATGTTCTGGGCCGCCGCCTCGGTGCTGGGCAGCAGCTTCCAGGTGCACGGCTTCGCCGCGGCACTGATCGGCTCGCTCATCTACACCGTGCTGGGCATGCTGATCGAATCAGCGCTCGGCGGCCTGTTCCTTAAGAAGTGATTCGGTTGCGCGCAGGCGCGTCTCGATGATCGACGCCTCGATGTACTCGGCAGGGTCGCCCCCGCGGCTGCCGGTCTTGCGGGCCATGTCCTGCCCGGCCTTGAAACGGTCCACCGCCGCGGCATAGTCGTACCGGGCCACGTGCGCCTCGGCCTCCGCGCGCACGGCCCGCAGCGGCTGCCCCTGCTGCTGCCATGCCGCCGCCAGCAGATACCACACCGACGCATCGCGCGGATGGTTCGTGACCCAGGTCTGCAGCGTGCCGGTCATCGGCGCCACCCGGTTCTCGCGCAGTAGCGCCTGGGTGCGCAGGATCATCTCCGGGCGCCCCGCACCCGGGCCCGCGGCGGACGCGGCCGGACGGGCCACCTGGGTGGATTCCAACGTCAGCGCCTCCCCGCTGCCAGCGCCTGCACCTGCGCCTCCGGAACCCTGGGGCGCCGTGGAGCCTGGTGCCGCGGATGCCGCCACCGCCAGAGCTGCGCCCGGGCTGGCGCCGCCGCCACCAACGCCACCGCCCGGCAACGCGGCCAGCTGGTCCAGCGCCGCCCCCGCCTGCCCCGCCGCCAGCTCGATCTCCGCCCCCAGCAGGTGCGCCTGCCGCGTGCCCGCGGCATCGCCCCGCACGGCCTCCTGGAGCGTGCGCTGCGCCGTGCGCGCCGCCGCCGTGTCCTGCAGCTGCAGAGCGCTCAGCGACGCGGCATACAGCGTGCCCACCCGCCGGGCCAGCGGCTGCGCCGCGAACCCGCTGGTCTGCGGCTCGTTCACCCACTGCCGCCACACGTCCACGCCCGGCCGGGCCAGCACGCGGGCGCGTGCGGACATCATCGCGTGCTCCAGCGTCGGCGCCGGCGCGGGCGCATTCGCCACACTGGGCGGCAGGCGCGCATGCATGTCGGCGATCCGCTGCGTGGTGAGCGGGTGGCTGCGCAGATACGGCCAGCTGCCGTTGTCGTTCAGCCGGTTGGCCTGCTGCAGCTTGTCGAACATGGCCACGAACCCCTGCGGCGCGAAACCCGCGGGCGCCATCAGCCCGTAGCCCACGCGGTCGGCCTCGCGCTCCATGTCGCGCGAGAAATTGAGCTGGTTCTGCACCGCCAGCGCCTGCCCCCCGACCATCATCGCCTGCCCGGCATTCGGGTTCTTGGCGGCCGCCAGCATGCCCAGCACCATCGCCCCCAGCATCAGCGGCCCCTGGCGGTTCTGCTGCGTGATCAGCCGCGAGATATGCCGCTGCGTGACGTGGCTCAGCTCGTGCGCCATGACGGACGCCAGCTCGTCCCGCGTCGCCACCACCCCGATCAGGCCCAAATGCACGCCGAAATAGCCGCCCGGCAGCGCGAACGCGTTCACCGTCCGGTCCCGCCCCAGCAGGATCTCCCAGGCGAAGCGCTCGTCCAGCTCGGGCGGCAATTCGCCCCGCTCCCGCGCCGCCTTCACCAGGGGCAGGAAGATGCCGAGGATGTACTCATTGAGCACGGCATCGTCGATGTAGTCCGGGTCGCGGTACAGCTCCCGGATGATCCGGTCGCCCAGGCGCCGCTCGTCGCTGGTGGTCATGTCGGAGCCATCGCCGAGGGTGGGGAGGGAGCCTTGGGCGCGGGCGGGCGTTGCCAGGAGGCATTGCGACGCCGCGACGAGGGCCAAGGCACAGGCGATGGCTGAGCGGCGCAGGGACCCGGGCCCCCTGGGGAGGCGCCGGGGTACGGACGATGCCTGAGGCATGGGATTCCTCGTCTGAATGCCGCCAAGTACGGAGCGATGGAGTGCGCGCATGGACCGTATGATGCCCCGGGGCACCAAAGATGCCATCCCTCTTGACCTCCACTTTCTCAAAGGTTTTCCCCATGGCCACCCGTTCGTCCCAACTCACCCACTTCGATGCCGGCGGTCAGGCGCACATGGTGGACGTGGGCGACAAGCCCAATACGCGGCGTGTCGCCGTAGCCGGCGGGCGCATCGATATGCAGCCGGAGACGCTGGCGCTGATCGCCTCCGGTACGGCTGGCAAGGGGGACGTGTTGGGAATCGCACGCATCGCTGGCATCCAGGCGGCGAAGAAGACGAGTGATCTTATTCCTTTGTGTCACCCGTTGGCGTTGACGCGGGTGGCTATGGAGTTCGAATTAGATTCACAGGGATCGGCAGTGCGCTGTAATGCCACCGTGGAAACCGTTGGGCCAACCGGGGTGGAGATGGAGGCGCTGACTGCGGTGCAGGTGGCGCTGCTGACGATCTATGACATGTGCAAGGCGGTGGATCGGAATATGGTTGTGCAGAATGTGCGTGTGATGGAGAAACATGGAGGAAAATCCGGCACCTTTCACGCCGCAAAGCCCGGCCCGACTCCGTGAATACTCCGTATTGAGAGCCATAGCTCCAAATTTTCGGCAATTCCAAATCAATCAAATCCGTCGCACCTTGAAAACGTATTGCAACGGGAGCATTAGATTGGATAGCTGTTCAGGGTCAATTCCTTGATGCATAGCCAGGGGCTCCATGAACTCGGCGATTTCACGCCCTTGCTCTTCCTGAAAAATACGCGGCACCACGTTTTCGATGGAAAACAGGGGATGATCGAACAGGCGGTACAAGTCGGTCAAAGTGAACCAGCGAATATGCGTGCGATCGAAAATACCCATATCCTCTCTAGGCCACCTCCCGTGTATCAACTGGAGAAAAACACTCCAATGTTGCACGTTGGGTACAGAGGCGATCAAGCAGCCACCTGGACGCAACCAATGAGCCGCCTGATCGACTGACTTCTCTGGTTCATAAAGGTGCTCCAATACGTCGCCAAAAACAATGCAATCAAAACCCTCAGATGGCCTGCTAGCCAGCAATTGAGGATTTTCATCCCAGCGAGGGCAGGCGTCCAAATTGAGCAGTATGGAATTATCGAGCACGTGACGCGCCTGCGCCAAAGGTTCTGCAGCAATATCCACCCCGGCATAACGCGCATGTGGGATTTTTTTCTTCACAGCCTGGGCCAAAGACCCCGCACCGCAACCAAACTCGCAAAAATTGACGGCACTTTCCTCCACCAAATCGAGAATGGTGGAGTTGAAATTCTGATAATAATTCATGAAATATTTCTCAAAGATAGATGATAAATACTAATAATCCATCTATTCACGCCATTTTTCGAGATAAATATCACGATTCGACACCCATTTCGGATCACCAAAGTTTCCCGCGCTTTCGTGAAGCAGCTGCACGGGCCATGTCCCAATCCTCAACCCAAGAGCACGGGCAGATCTCGAAAAGTCCAGATCGTAAAAATGAAAATCAAAGCGCTCATCGAACCGAAGCTGGGCTCGTTTAAGCACGTCGGCACGCGCAGCCAACATCACACCGTCCAACAGTTCACAGTCGGCCGGCCACGGACCGAACTGGTTGACCTGATTGTTTAATACTGCCCCGTAACGCACTGCGCCCGACAAATGAGGATGGTCCCAAACCAAGCCACCTTCCATGTCGTTCCTCAGATGCCAAGCCGGCTGGCCAGGTGTTCTACGCGTATTTCCTGCTATACCGATAACATCGTAACGGCGTAAGCCACGCAAAATATCCTTCACGCCATCTTCGCTCACTAGCCATGTGTCGTCATGAATGAATACCAGAATATCATTAGGACGCGCCTTTTCAATTGCTTGGTTGTATATTGAAGGCAGGCCTTTTTTATTATCGTAAACAATGCGACTGGTAACTTTGGGCCGATCCCGCCACCCATTTAGACGCTTGCCCAGCCAAGCCTTTCTCCAGAACTCATCTTCGCTAAACCGAGTCGCAGCCACAAAGCATATAGTGCTGCGTCTTTCCCGTTGTTCGTGGCAAGCATGATTGACCAATTTGCCTAGGAAGCTCTTTTCCAATGCAGACTGCAACCATCGACTACATTTATGTCGAATAAGACCGAAACCCATTGTCAAACTCAGTGATTGATCGGGACGGACGAAGAAGCGGGCATAACCACGCCCTCACCTTCGATGAATGCCTGCAACGCTGCGGCAGCCAGCTCCCCAGATGGCAATGATACTGACCAAAGTGTCTGATCATCATCCGGGAAAAACCAGGGATCGAACTTGAGTTCCTTCGCAATAAACAGGCGCGCTTGCCCTAAATAGCGCTCGTTTAGTGGTGTACGCCAATCCAAAGAAACTCCTAGACGCGAGGATGCTCCAACGCGCAAACCATTGCCGGCCGCGCAATGGCTAAAATACTCTTCCAACATCACCCCCGCCTCATCCAATTCAGGCTCAAACTCCATCCCCACAACAGCTTCCAAACGAATGGCCATGATCGAACCGTCAAGGACTTGCAGGTTATTGGCAGTGCGGCTTTGTTCTCGGCTCAGAGCATATATCTCCCAGAATCCTGTCTTTTCGCCAGAGGGAATAAGATAAGCTCCGAACTTATCACCTTGAGCATAGGAACGCCATTCCAGGCGGTCCCAGCGTCGAGCACCATGGCAACCGACAACATCGCATTCATCAAGGGCAAGGAGCAATTGGTGCCAGAAATCTTTTCGCCAGAAATCCACGTTTGAATGCAAGCACACAAGGACATCTGCTTGAGCGGAAGACAAAATATCCTGATAAGACCGCGACTTCGCATGGGAATGGCATTGCGCAATTCCAATTTCCACTCCAGGCAGGTGATCAAGCTTTTCCAGGCGCCCGCGCATGGTCAAGAATGTCTCATCATCATCCGCAATAATGTAGACGTGGATACGACGCACTGTTGGTGTTTGCGGACTGACCGCCCCACTCCCTTCAGCCCCCACCTCGAACCCAGACTCATATGACAGTACTTTTGCAGCGCATCGCAGCAAATCGACTTGATGGAACTGGCTTGACTCAAGAGCAGAAAAATCTTCCAACTCACGAAGTGCCATTGCCGCATTTTCCAAATGGCCATCCATGAAATAAAAGCGTATTTCGTTAATCAGCGAATTTATTTTCTCCGTGTCGTTCGAGAAGCCAGAACGATTCTTCCGCAAGTACTGCGCAGCCTCACTAAACCGGGCTTGCCTGGTAAGACGTTCGGTCCACAGAATATGGGCAGCGCCACAATCAGGATGCAAATTCAAGCAATAATCTACAATACGCTGCGCGACTTCAAATTGACCATAGCGTAACGTAATAAATGCTCGACGCACAAGCTCCTGGGCCGGCAAGGCGTAAGGCGATAGCGCCTCGCTTCGCACGGGCGGTGAATCAAGCCAATTTCTATAGAAAACTTCTACATCCCGTGCGAACATTGAACCGTTTCCAAGAGATGACTCCTGGAAACGTCTCCTTGCCTCTTTTCGAAACTGCACGAGACATTCAATATCGCCCGCCCCGCTCACTGCCTGATTCACATATTCTTCAGCACTGCAAACAACCCAATCACTTAATCCGAGATTATTGAGGACTGACTCACCCATCCGAGAAGCTAGTGCTCGCCCTTTTCTGGAGACAACAGGGACACCTGCGTAGGTAGCGAAGCAGGTCGTGGTGCCCCCATTAAAGGGATACGTATCGAGAATGATGTCCACTTCGCCATAGGCGGAGAAAAGTTCCTTGGGCATCGTTGGAGGAAGAAGTTCTACCCGATCAATCGGAATTCCCGCCTCCACAAGCCTCTTCTCAAATGCGGATTTTCGCATCGGATCAGCAAAGTTCACTGCCCGGATGACCAGACGACTATCAGGAACTCTTACCAGCACCTCACCCCAGCAGGAAACCGTTTCTTCACTAATTTTTCCTATGTTGCCGAAACACCCAAAAGTAACATGTCCGTTCTTTAAACACGGAGGTGGAAGCGGATGCGGAATTTCTTCTTTTGGATCAAAACACCAGAAAGACTGGGGCAATATAGCTGGTGTTTCACTGTAAAGCGATGCCATATCGAAATCTATGAGATGGCGATCAAGAAATTTTGCATCTATTCCCGACAACCCTGTAGTAGGCGGGTACCCAAGGCCGGTAACTTGCAAAGTGGCAAAGCGATCACGCAACATGTCCAGCCGATTGGCTGATGTGTGACCAGCCAACTCCACCAGCACGTCCAGCTCATGCTCTTTGAGCAACTCTGCCAGTTGACCATCATTTAACTGCGCCACCTCGAAGAAATGGTCTGCTTGAAGCTTGATCTTTTCTGTCTGATCATCCGCAGTTGGATGATCGTGGTACAAAAAAATCTCATGCCGCTCGCGATCATGCCCTTCTAATAACGGGCGAAAGAAATATCGAACAGAATGTTCCCGCATGTCGGGCGACCAATAGCCAACCCTCAGCCTGTTAACTCGCTGCGGAAGATTTTTTTTCTGATCATGGGGTTGAGGAGGCCCGATATGGTGAGGTCTGGGCCTGAGGGTACCAGACCAGAATTTGTGTTCTGCAGCGAGCCAGACCTCGTCCTCTTGAACGTAGGTAGCAGTAAAAAGATATTGATCAACAGTCCTTGGACTATCAAAGTCACCCAGCCACGCGTGCAGCGTATGATTTACGGCTTGTCGGGAATCTCCGAAAGAAAATAGAATGGCGGCATAACTGGCGCGAATCCCATTTAAAGCAGGCGCCTGGATTCGCGCCTTCGCTAGTATCTCCAATGCTTCTGCCGTTCTGTTTCGTCCTTTAAGTACGTTCGCATAATTCACCACAGAAGGAAGGTGAGAGTCGTCCAACGAATAAGCCAAGTCAAAATAGCGAACAGCCTCATTCTCCCGGCCTATCGTTGCCAGCGCTGCCCCTATATTATTAAGAGCATCTACATCATGTGGTCGGATTTTGAGATAAGATTCCCATATTTCGATGCACTCCCGAAAACGCCGATCCGCAAATAATTTGGCTCCTTCTTCTTGAAGTGCGTCTGCATCCACTGTGGGCAGTATTAGGGCCCCCACTGTACGACGCAAAAAACGTTTGGCAAATTTCAGCAGCATTTAATACAACGGCTCAGTGCGGGATAGCAGGGCGTCGTGAAACCTCAACAATCAGCCCTTCGACGGCAATATCAACAAACTCTCGCGGATATCCAGCATCCTTAAGGGCCCATCTGAAATTGTTAGCCAACATGGTGCGCCCAAGAAAGCTGCGCCCAACTGTGCTTTCCCCCGTCAGCTTACTGAATGCCTGCTCCAATACGCGTGTGATACGGCTGGCCGAAAGGGTATGTATGCGCTCACGGATGGTTTTTGGAGGAAGATTCTTTACGAGATGTCCAGCCAGATCTGCCGCCATTCTCTTTTCAGCCTCAAAGGAAAACCGTTGCAAGAAAGACATAATTAACAATTATTATAGAAATCACCCACGGCACGAAGCAGGAAGATAGCGCGAGGGGGTTCCAGAACAAGTCCAAGCGAGGATGCGCTCATTTCCCGCTTGTGTGGGAGCATACAAGACCACCGTAACGGCTGCTCCTACGAGGTTGGGATTGCCTACTACAGTGATGCCCGCACCTGCGCCCCCAGCAACGGAAATGGAGGACACCTTACCGGTTGGCGACACACTGCACAGTGAACTGATGCCCTCCGGTACGCTGGCACCATTGCCTTGATTCATTGCTTCGGACGCGCACGTCTTTGCAAAGCTGCCAGCGAGGATCAACTCCGAAACCCTGGCACGAATGGTGAAATCACGATACACCGGGAGAGCTGTAGCAGCTAGAACGCCAATAATAGCTACCACAATCATCAACTCGATGAGCGTAAAACCTTTCTGAATGGCAATCACAACAAGCGCCCTTCAGGACTTTGAGCAATAGCTCTAGTAGAAATAAAAAAGCCTGGCGCATTGAGAGTGCCAGGCCTGCTGTTTAATACGGGAATTCTATTGAAATCCCGCGATACCACTTAACCGCGGCAAGAAGAAGGCAGATATTTCGCGGGCGTGCCGCTGCAGGTCCAAGTGATCGTTCCGCCGGTGGTAAGGCCATTCAAGACCACGGTGGCACCGGAAGCTCCACCAATTGCGGATTGAGCACCGACCACAGAGATAAGCGCACCGCTCGTAACAGTACCGACTCCGGCAGCGCTGACTTTACCGACCACCGCGACAGCGCAGTCCGAACTAAGACCGGTAGGGAAACCGCCATTGGCCTGGAACGACTCCGTCACGCACGTACGTGCCGAGCTGGCAGCGAGGACCAGTTCCGACACCTTGGCGCGGACCGTGTAGTCCTGATAAGCCGGCAGGGCCACGGCAGCCAGAATACCGATGATCGCCACGACGATCATCAGTTCGATCAAGGTGAAACCTTGTTGAACAGCACGCTTCATAAATCTCTCCCGAAGGAACAAGTTGGAATGTCCACCTGCAAAAGGATTTCGCAGGCTCACCCCTTGTTAGCAGGTTGCGTGCCACGAAGCGCACGGCCAAAGTTCCGGCCTCGGGCGCTCATCCATAGGGTATAAGTGACATTCTTGTCACCCAAGCCTGTCAGCAAGCGTTGCAGTGACTACCCAACGTAACTGAACCCTGCCAGTCACTGCTGCCGGAACTCCATTTCCGTCCCCGCCAGTTCCAGGCGATCGCCGTCCTGCAGCAGCATCGGCTCGGTGCCGATGGGCTGGCCGTTGAGGCGGGGGCGGTCTGCGCCTTCCACATGGGAGAGGACGAAACCGTGGTGGCGCTTGGTGATCGAGGCGACCGCGACGCCGGGCTTGCCGATGGTGGTGACGACTTTGACCAGTGCCACTTCGCGGCCGGCGGCGGCGCCGGAAGCGACCCGGATGGTCGCGTTCAGCGGCACGGCGGCAGGGGCGGAGCCGATGCCCGGCAGGGTGCCGAGGGGCGCAGGGCGGGACAGCGGCGCCGGGCGCGGGGGCTGCATGCCCGGGGTGAAGACCATGGTCTTCTCGTAGTTCTCGCCGGCTGCTTCGTGGATGAAGCGGATCTTGTACTTGCCCACCTCGACCAGATCGCCGTTGCGCAGGGCCTGGCGCTTGACGGGCTGGCCGTTCACATAGGTGCCGTTGGTGCTGCCGATGTCCTCGACCTCCACGGCATCACCCGCCATGTGCAATACCGCGTGCTCGCCGCTGACGGCGAGATTGTCGATGACGATGTCGTTGTAGGGCCGGCGCCCCAGCGTCGTGCGCTCCTTGGTGAGCGCCACTTCCTTGATGACCACTCCGTCGATCGACACGATCATTTTGGGCATGAGCCGTTCCTCGTCTGTCTGTCTATGCGTCTAAGCGTCTGTGCGTCTGTCTGCCGTCTGCACGCCCAGGGCGGCAAAAGGCCGGCATGCCCGGGCTTTCAGGCGGAACCTAGCAACAATCGTGACACCAGCCCGCGCTTCTTCTCGGTGTCGCCCGCGCGCACCAGCAGCACGCTGATGTTGTCGCGCCCGCCATGCTGGTTGGCCGCGGCCACCATGCGCGTGGCCCGCTCCGCGAGCGGCTCGTGCAAAGCGGCCAGGGACTGCAGTTCGCCGTCGTCCACCATGTCCGTCAGCCCGTCGGAGCACAGGATGAACAGGTCGTCGGGCTGCACCTGGAATTCGTTGACTTCCAGCGCGGCGGTGGGCTCCACGCCCATGGCCCGGGTGACGAGGTTGCGGAAGCCGGAGACGGCGGCCTCCTCGGGCGTGAGAAGGCCGGCATCGATCTGCTCCTGCAGCCAGGAGTGGTCGCGGGTGATCTGCTGGAGGGCGCCATCCCGCAGGCGGTAGCAGCGGGAATCGCCGATGTGGCCGAGCACGAGGCGGTCCTGCCGGAAGGCGGCGACCACGAGGGTCGTGCCCATGCCGGCGTACTGCGCGTTCGCGTGGGATGCTTCGTAGATGGCGCGGTTGGCGGAATCCACGCAGACTTCCATAGCGTGCCGCAGCTCGCCCGTGGGCGCGTCGCGCCCGTCGCCGTTCAGCCACTGCACGAGGCACTCGCGGATGCGTTCGGTGGCCATGCGGCTGGCGACTTCGCCGGCGTTGTAGCCGCCCATGCCGTCCGCGAGCACGGCGACCTGGGCCTGCACGTCGACGGTCACCGCATCTTCGTTGTTGGAGCGCACGCGCCCCTGGTCGGTGAGGGCGCAGAATTCGTACGCCAGGGACTCGGGCGCGCTCATGCCGTACCGGCCCCAGGCATGCGCGGCAGGCAGCCCCGGTCGCGCCGGCTGGCGGCGCGGTCGAGCGCCAGGGTCATGCGTGTCATTGCTGCGGCCATGTGAAATTCCCCATACCTTTTCCCTGTGCGTCTCGGAGGGCATCATAGACGAGGCATGGCGGTCGGAGCGTGACTCGCAGTACTTCCGCCGCCGGTCCGGTCCCCCGGCGCGGCAGCGGATGGGAGTCGGGCAGGCCGGCCCGGGCCCGGACCGGCCCCCAGGGGCCCGCCACTGCGGGCGCCAGGGGAAGGCGTCAGGCGGCAGCCCGGCGCTGCGACCGCATCTGCATCCACTTGCCTCCGCCCACCACGAGCAGCGCCCCCAGGGCGGCCGCCACGTAATGCAGCCACGGATGGGCGATCACGTAGCCGTGCAGTGCGACGTCGCTGACGATGGTCTCGCCGCCCACCCAGCCGATCAGGCCGGCGCCCAGCAGGACGATGACGGGGAAGCGCTCCATCAGCTTGATCATGAGCGTGCTGCCGAAGATGACCAGCGGGATGCTGATGGCCAGGCCCAGGATGAGCAGCACCATGTTGCCATGGGCCGCGGCGGCGACGGCGATCACGTTGTCCAGGCTCATCACCAGGTCGGCGATGAGGATGGTGCGCACGGCGGCCATCAGGCCGCCGTTGGCCTTGGATTCGCCCTCTTCCTCGTCGCCTTCCGTCAGCAGCTGGAAGCCGATCCAGAGCAGCAGGCAGCCGCCGATGATCTGCAGGAAGGAGAGTTCGAGCAGCTTGGCGGCCACCACGGTGAGCACGATGCGCAGGAACACGGCGGCGCCGGAACCCCAGGCGATGGCCTTCTTCTGCTGGTGCGGCGGCAGCGAACGGGCTGCCAGGGCGATGACGACGGCGTTGTCGCCCGAGAGGATGATGTTGATCCAGACGATCTTCACCAGGCCGATCCAGAAGTCGGCGGTCTGCAGGAATTCCATGGCGGTTGCTCCACTGTTATGAATGCAAGAGGCGCCCGAAACCAGCGTTTCGGGCGCCTCTCTTTTTGGGAGCGCACAGTGTAGCGGGCAGGCCACGCACCGGAGTGCGTAGTTCTGCTTAGTGGCGCATGCCGTCCGCCGCCCTTCCGGGCAGCGGAACCGCGGCGGTCACTTCAGCTGGGCCTTGAGCAGCTTGCCGAGTTCGGACGGGTTGCGCGTGATGACGAAGCCGGACTCTTCCATGATGGCGAGCTTGGCATCGGCCGTGTCGGCGCCGCCGGAGATCAGCGCGCCGGCGTGGCCCATGCGCTTGCCGGGAGGGGCGGTGACGCCGGCGATGAAGCCGACGATCGGCTTCTTCATGTTGGCCTTGCACCACTGGGCGGCTTCGGCTTCGTCCGGGCCGCCGATTTCGCCGATCATGATGACGGCGTCGGTGTCGGGATCGTCGTTGAAGGCCTTCATCACGTCGATGTGCTTGAGGCCGTTGATCGGGTCGCCGCCGATGCCCACGGCGCTCGACTGGCCCAGGCCGACTTCGGTCAGCATGGCCACGGCTTCATAGGTCAGCGTGCCGGAGCGCGAGACCACGCCGATGCGGCCCTTGCGGTGGATGTGGCCGGGCATGATGCCGATCTTGATCTCGTCGGGCGTGATCAGGCCGGGGCAGTTGGGGCCCAGCAGCAGGGTCTTCTTGCCGCCGGCGGCTTCCTTGGCCTTCATCTTGTTGCGCACTTCGAGCATGTCGCGCACGGGGATGCCTTCGGTGATGCAGATCGCCATGTCGAGGTCGGCCTCCACGGCTTCCCAGATCGCGGCGGCGGCGCCTGCGGGCGGCACGTAGATCACCGACACGGTGGCGCCGGTCTGCTGCGCGGCTTCCTTGACGCTGCCGTAGATCGGGATGTTGAAGATCGACTCGCCGGCCTTCTTCGGGTTCACGCCGGCCACGAAGCAGTTCTTGCCGTTCGCGTATTCCTGGCACTTCTCGGTGTGGAACTGGCCCGTCTTGCCCGTGATGCCCTGGGTGATGACCTTGGTGTCTTTGTTGATGTAGATCGACATGATGCGTGTCCTAGTCAGTCGGGGACGGAGCTAAACGATCCGCCCCCAAAGGTCATTACTTAACGGCAGCAACGATCTTCGTCGCGGCTTCGGCCATGGTGTCTGCGGCGATGATGGGAAGGCCCGATTCGGCCAGCATCTTCTTGCCCAGCTCTTCGTTGGTGCCCTTCATGCGCACGACCAGCGGCACGTTCAGGTTCACGGCCTTGCAGGCGGTGATGACGCC